>MDTE01002129.1_pt1 | contig 46856 bp, 46 predicted proteins | sample 811231 | NCBI WGS metagenome assembly MDTE01 (sample SAMN05326651, study PRJNA326480) | marine metagenome | isolation source: seawater | place: Indian Ocean: Red Sea | collected 2010 | reverse complement strand
TCCCATATCTTAAGACAAAGTACCATCGGCGCTGAAGGGCTTGACTTCCGAGTTCGGAATGGGATCGGGTATTACCCCTTCGCAATAATCACCAGGCACGAATTTATATTATTTTTTACAGCAGTTGTAAATAGTATATAGATGCACAACTTTGGGGTTGGTGGGCGTGATAAGAATCGAACTTATGACCTCTACGATGTCAACGTAGCGTTCTACCATTGAACTACACGCCCATTTTATATTTCTTTTTATTAAATAAATATTTGATATAACATAATATTTAAATACAGAACATGCTTTTTGTACCCTCCCAAAAAATTAAAGAAATTAATTTAAAGTTCCTTAATATATTATTTTTTTGTTTTCCCGTTTCTTTCCTGGTTGGAAATGGTGTAATAAATATTGTTATTTTTTTAATTTGTTTAACAGGAGTTTTAGCTTTTTCATTAAAAATTTTTTCGAACGAAAATACTAGGATCTTATATATTATTCTCTGTTTTTTTATATTAATTTTTATTTCTACATTGTTAGACGTTCTAGAAGATCCTTCAAATGAACATTTTTTTAAATCACTTTCTTACTTTAGATATTTTCTGCTTTTTTTAGTCACTAGTGCTATGATAAGAACTGAAAAACTAAATTTTAAATATTTTTTAATTTCATGTTCACTTTGTACTTTATTTTTATCCTTAGATATAATTTATCAATTTATTAATGGATCAGATCTCTTTGGTTTCGAAGCATATGAGAAAAGTAAATATCATTTAGCAGGGTTTCTTAAAGATGAGTATATGGCTGGTGGGTATATTCAAAAATTTTTTATATTTACTCTAGTTCTTTTTCCTTTTATCTCAAAAAAATTTGAGGAAAAAAAATATTTTATATCAGTTTTTTTGACTGTAATATTTTTTATGGGAATTCTTTATTCTGGTAATCGAATGCCGCTGGTAATTTTTATTCTCTCAATATTTTTAATTATTATTTTTATAAAAGATTTAAGAATTCCATTAATTATTGGATCAATTTTTTGCTCATTAATTTTTTATAACTCATTTAAAAATTATGATAATTTAAAAAATTATTATTTAAGTTTTTATGATAATGGAAGATTAGTTATAGATTATGTAAAAAAATACTCCTTCAAAAAATATCCAGAATTAGAAAATAAAAAAGATATATATTTTGCTGGTGAAGCCATAAAAGATAAAAGTTTGGCCTCAAAATATGAGAGTATTCCTTTTGCAAGCGGCCATCACGTAATATATCTAACAGCTATCGATTTATGGGCAGATGATCCAATAATCGGGAACGGCATAAAATCTTTTAGGATTAAGTGTCTTACGAAGCTTTATTTGCCCAACAGAGTTTGTGAAGGTCATCCACATAATTATTACCTAGAGCTTTTAAATGATACAGGCATAGTTGGACTTTTAATTTTCTTATTAATAGTATTTTTGCTTTTAAAAAGTAAATTATTTCATTTAAAAAAATATGATAAAAAAGAAAAACTTTTGATTATATGTATTTTTATAATTATTTTTTGTGAGCTTTTCCCTCTTAGAAGTACTGGAAGTTTTTTTACCACACAAAACTCAGCTTACATATTCTTTATTCTCGGAATATTGGATGGCTTTAAAAAAATAAAAATTTAATTCGGTTAAACAGAACTTTTTAATTCCTGAACAACTTTATCAGAGACAGACTCTTCTAAGTCAAACCATATTGGTAAACATAGATGTTTTAAGGGGATTTCTTTAGTATTACCAAGAGCATATTCGTAAACTTTTGATGTGGTTGTTTTAATATTCGGAAGTAGTTCAGAAATGTTTTTATTGGGTGAAACAATAGTAAATTTATAATAATTTCCAAAGTTATCTTTATTATTTTGACTAATATATTTTATTTCTAAAGAATTACAGATTTCCAGATATTTCTTTGCAGTCAAAGATTTGTTTTTAATGATTTCCTTATATTCATTTACAACAGAATAGATCATTAGTGCTTGTAACTCAGGCAGACGAATATTACAGCCTATCGGCATTTTTTGTTTAAACCGATCATAAGCAACAAAATCTTTTAAAAAATTTCCAATATTATCATCATTTGTAACAACGACTCCGCCTTCACCTGCAAAAATTGCCTTGGTAGAATAATAAGAGTAAACTCCAGCATCCCCAAAGGTTCCTGAAAATTTTTTGTTTAAAGTGGAACCAAAACTATGGGCTGAATCTTCTAATAAAATAATATTTTTTTGCTTGCAAAACTTCGCGATTTTTTCAATATCGGGATTTATTATTCCCCCTATATCGCTTAACATTATAATTAATTCTTTTGTTTCATTTTTATAACTATCTACAGCTTTTTTTAAATCTTCAAAGCTCGGCATTAAGGTTTCTAATTGACAATCTATATAGCCAACAAGGTTATAGCCAGCTGTACCGGTTATGGTTTTAACTCCATACATGGTATTAGATTGAATCATTATATCTTTTCTTCCATAATATTCTTTGTAGATAAGTAGCAAAGCAACCAACCCACTTCCGTTTGAGTTAACTGGAATAGCATTTTTTGCTCCACATATTGACTTTATTTTTTCCGAAAGTTTTTCAATCCATGGACCCTCAGCTAAATTTCCAGTATCGAATATTTTATCTTGGTTACTTTTAAAAAAATCTATTGATTTTTTTGGTAATTTAATGGATCCCATTTATTATCCTTTTTTTGTATTTCGCCCCAAACGGTTTCATCAATTAAACCAGCATATTCTCCGTTATCGGAAAAAGCTTTGAAAAATTTTTTAGGGTTCTTTTTATAAACTATTCTATAAAATTCAGGTGCCATGCTAAAGGCAAGTGTAAATTTTCCTGGTATAACAGACCAAACGTTTTTGTGTCTAGAAGAAGAATTTATATGAAATAAATAATTTCTATTTTCCTTTTTTGAAGATATTTCATTTTTAATACCAACATACTTTTCTAAAATCTCAATATTTGGATTTAATTTTTTATGTTCATTAATCATAAAATTAAAATAATTATCTACTTCTTCTTTTTTTTTAAGGCTTATTCCTCCAATTAAACCAAAAGAATTTCCTTTGGTAACTATATTAATGCATTTTTTACCAAAATAATCTAATTCAACAAATGAATCTGTTTCATCTGCGATGTTTTTTACCACTGCTATTGGTGCAAATGACTTATTAATTTTGACATCAGCAAATTTTTCTACCTCACCACCTAAACAAATAGCCATTTTTTTTCCTTTAAAAATACCATTTTTACAAGTTGCTGTTATAAAATCCTGGTCACTTTTGATTTCCATAAGTTCATTGTCAGTAAAGATTTCTAGTCCGTTTTTGCAGGCTGTTGTTATCATGTCCCTAAGGAGAAGTCTGGAATTTGTTGTGAAATCTGTTGTTTGAATTTTATAAAATTTTTTACTGTTTATGATTATTTTTAAAAAATTCTTAAATATTGGAAGATAATACTTGGCTGCAACGCTCTCTAAAATTCCAGCTCTACGTCTAAGCCAATCATGTTTTTTTATTCCCTCAATTAACGCGATAGATCTAGCTACTGAATACATCCATGGAAGGATAAATTTCCTATTTTGTAGTCTGTATTTAAAATTAATATAATTTGGACTAAACCAACCCTTTTCTTTATCAGAAATTTGTAAACCATTTTCTGATGGTTTCAAATTCATTTTAGGAAAGCTTGAGTAAAATTCTAACATATCATCTAGAGAACCTAAAATATATTTTAAAGTTTTCATCTCATCTTTAACTAATGTGTAAAGTGAACCTGTATGAACCCATTCATGAAATTCTCTAGATGTGGCAGATGCAAGTTTATTTTTTTTTTCTATTAAAGCTACTGAATGACCTTCTCTGGTCAATATCTCAGCAATAGAAATACCAGCTATACCACCACCAACGATAATCCAATCAAATACTTTCATTATATAAATTAATTCATTTATTTGCTTTAGAAGCAATGGTTTTAATTAGGCCATTTTCTAAAGTGGTAAAGTTATACTTTTTTAATTTCAAAAATTTATTTATTTTTTTATAAGTACCTAAAGATTTTTTTGGATCAAACTTATCAAGTTTTCTTCTAATTATTTTAGGACTTACTCCTAAAATTTTTTTTATTAAATTAAACAAATAATTAATACTTACAGATCTCCCAGCACCTAAATTAAATATTTCAAAAGCTCTTTTATTTTGAATCTTATTCATTGAAGAAATCATTATATTTATTACATCATCTACATAAATAAAATCTCTTGTTTGATGTCCTCCATTAATAATTACCGGCTTTTTTTTTTGCATTCTGTTTATAAAGATTGGTATAACTGCAGAGTAAGGACTATCAGATCTTTGTCCTGGACCATATACATTAAATAGCCTTAAACCAATTGAGGAAGTTTTGAAAATTTCAAATGAAATTTTTGCATAATCTTCAAGTGAAATCTTATCTTGTGCATAGGGAGAAGTTATTGAAAATTTTTTTATCATGTCATTTCCTATCGATAAATTTCCATATACCGCAGATGATGAAGCATAAACAATTGGTGCTGAAAACTCTTTTGATATTTCAAATACCTTTAATGTACTTAGAATATTGTTTGATGAACTATTATAAAAATCCCTTATAGATAAAGGTACTGAAGATTGAGCCGCCAAATGAAATATACCATCCAACTTTTTAATCTTTAGTTTTTTAATATCCTGTATTTTTTTTTTTAATATTTTTTTTTTTAATATTTTTGGGAGATTTGATGCTATTCCCTCTGAAAAATCATCTACTAATATTAGATCAAAATCTTTATAAATTTTTTTGACTAAATTTGAACCAATAAAACCAGCGCAGCCTGTTACTAAATATTTTCCTTTTTTCATTAATAAATATTTTTAGACATCAATAATGTTTGAAATTTGTTTTAGCATACTTTTTTTTGTAGGAAGTTGGTTTTTTTCAATATTCTTTTGAATTTTTGCATAGTTTTCCATTATATATTTTACAGTTTGCTCGAAAGACTCTGGATTTCTTTTAGATACAAAAATGCCTATTTTATCTTTAACAATATAGGATATGTCCTGAAATATAATTACTGGTCTTCTTCTGGATAACGACTCATCTACAACGTAAGGATAGCCCTCGGTAAAAGATGGTAATAAAATGATATTATGATCGTCATAAGTTTCAATTAGGGACTTTGGTTCGGAAATATATCCTAGCAAATTAACATTTTTATTTTTGATTTTTTGATTTGAAGAATTTCCAACTATTGAAAGTTCAGCACTTAATTTAATTTTATCAAAGATTTCTAAAAAATTATAGATCCCTTTTTCAGGGCTCATCCTTCCAACATATAAAAATTTTACTTTGTTTAACATGGCTGGTTTGTAATCTTGAAACCATGTATTATCTAAACGAGATATAGATATTAAATTTGCTTTCTTTTTAACTAGCCTTTCATGACAAACGATTACTTCAGATCCTGAGGTTACTATTAAATACATTATATGATAAATCCAAACAGACCAATTGCCTAAAATATACTTCCATTCTTCATGGCCGCTGCTCCATAAATATACAAAAATTTTTTTTCTAAACAAAAATAAAAATAAAAAAGAAAAAAAAGTATATGGTGTTATCGAAATAAGTAAATAATTTGTATTCTTATCTTTAAAAGTCTTAAAAATAAAATAAATAAATTTAAATATATTTTCTGCAACTTTTATGCTCTCTAAATTTACTTTCTGACGTCCTTTCTTTAGTGAACGCCTAACTATGTAGTGAACTTTAAAGAAATCGTTGAGACCCTCGGGTAGAACTTTAAGATCTAAATTGTCACAATAAAAATTATTTTCTTCTTTATAAATTTTTTCATTGTTTACTATAACTAAGTTTTTTTTCATAGATTAGAAAAGCACCAAATAAATCTTATTCAATACTTATTATATTTTTTAAAAATTTGAGTCCACTCTTTCCACTTTTTTCAGGATGAAACTGGCAACCTAAAATATTTTCATGATTTAACACCGCTGGAACTTTTACATCTAGATAGTTGCAATAAGCAAATGTATCCTCTTCTTTTTTTGTACGTGCCAAATATGAATGAACGAAATAATAGCTTTTATTTAAAATATCTTTATTTATTTTTTTAGTATTTTGCACATTTTTATTTATAAAAATTTCATTCCAACTAATATGAGGAACTTTTAAATTTTTCAATTTAGTGAATTTTTTAATTTCAACAACTTCACCCTCTATAAAATTTAGACCATCATGTTCACCCATTTCATAACTTTTGGTAAGAAAAATCTGCATTCCCAAACATATTCCAAATATTGTTTTCTTTTTATGCTCAACATACTCTTTTAATGTATCTATAAGATTATTTTCATTTAAAAGTTGCATCGCATTCTTAAATGCACCAACACCAGGGAGAATTAAAAAGTCTGAGTTTAAAATTTTTTTACTATCGTTTGTAATATCGCTAGTATAACCTATTTCTTCTATACCTCTTCTAAGACTTAAAATATTACCGCATCCATAATCTACTATTGTTATTTTCTTCATTTAAATTATTTTTAAGCTTTAAGTTTTATATAAAAGAGCCTGATAACACTCTATTTTCCTTAACACCTAGGGTTTTAATTTGTGTCAAAATTTCATGATACCAAAAGCTAGAAGCAATTAATATTGGCAAATTTGATGAGGTTATGTTTTCTGGTTTCAGAACTTTAGAATTTCTAAATGTTTTGCCTTGTTTATATGGACTGCTATCAACAAAAAATTTTACCTTGGAGTCTGAAAAAGTAACAGAATTGTCTAACAACAAATGGGCATACTCGCCTATACCCCATACTATAATTTCTTTAGCATTATCCTTTTTTGCTTTAACCCTTTCGATAACTTTTTTTACATTTTGAGGCAACTTTTCAATGATTTTATTATCATTTAAAATTTCCTTTGCGATTTTAGATATACGTGGTCTTACGTGTTCATCTAGGACTGAGGTTGCTGCACCACGATCTGATAATAAATATTGGAAATATATGATTAACATTCCTTGTTCAAATGTGAGCTTTTCATTCCAATAGTTGCTACTGATTAAAAAATTACTCTTTGAAAGTCCATATTTTTTCATATCTTTTACAAATTTTTCAACTTCATCAAAAGATGAATTCTCATCTGTTAAAATATATTTAATTACAAGGTTATTTGGTGAACAATCGTAATATTTTTTTAAATTTTTTAAAACTTTATCATATTGATTTACTTTTCTTACTTTTTTGAAAGTTTCTGCGCTACCTGCATCAACACTAGTTGTAATTGATGCTTTATTTTTTTTTAAAAGATCTGCAATTTCCTCTGAAAAATTAATTGCATTTGAAAAAAAACGTTGTGTTTTAGGTTTCATGGAATTATTTACAAATCCAATTAGTTTTTTGAAATCTTTTGTTATTGTAGGCTCTCCACCACCCCAGGCTACTTGTAGGTCATCTCTTAATTTATTTTTTTCTACTAATTCTGTTAATCCTTTTTGAACATCGTATTTCGCTAAATTTCCACCATAATAAGTATCGTTGCAGTAGGTGCATCTCATATTACATTTGGCGTGGTGTTCAATGGATATATGATCAAATTTTTCATCTTCGACATTTTTCCATTCACTTTCTTCTAAAACTGGACAACCGTAACAGTCAGTTTTCTCACCCTTATTAATTTTTTCAATAAGAACTTTTTTAGCCTCAATAACTTTATTTAAAGAAATATCTTCATTTTTTTTTGCATCAAATATTTTTACATCTCCCATAAGTTTGCCTTCGTGAAAATATCTTTTACAACAATGCCTTAGCTCTGTAGGAGCGTAATAGACTGCACGTTGTAAATATCTGCAACTAATTTTTTTCATAAGTTCAAATTAATATCATATTTTTTAAAATCAAGTTTATTTTTATTAATTACAAATTTCTCAATAAATGTTTTAGAGATTAAGTCGTATTTTGAAGTATAATAAATATTTTTGCTATTCAAATCTTTTAAAAAGAACTTCCTAATATAACTTATTAAAACTTTAAAAACTTGTGATCTTATTAAATATGATTTATTAAGCTTATTATTTTCTAGTACCATAATTGCAATCAAACCCAGTATACCTTTCAAATAATATTTTTTTAATTTATTTTCAAAATACTTTTTGCCCTTCTTTTTTATTATATATGTTTTAATAGATTTCCAGGCATTGCAATATCCAAATATTCTTTCTTTATCAAATGAATTCATTATTGAACTTTTTGTATTTCTTTTAATATACATTTTGGAATTATTTATATATATAGTCTTAGCGATATAATAAATTTTAAAAATTACGGTAATATCTTCATGAAATCCCGACTCAAATTTAATTTTATTCTTAAAAAATATTTTTCTTTTACATATTGTAAAAATTACAGAACCATCGAAATTCATACTTATAAATTTTTTCATTAAATAAAATTTATTTTTTTTTAAATACTTAAAATCTTTTCTATTAAGTCTTTTGCTATTTAAGTAAGACCAGTTTGAAGTTATAGCGTCATATTTTTTTTTAACACAAATATCGTGATATTTTTCTAGACAGTCGCTGGGTAACATGTCGTCACTATCTAAAAAAAGTAAATATTCACCTTTTGCTTTTTTTATTCCGATATTTCTTGCTATTCCTGGTCCTATTCTATTTTTGATATATATGTAAGTAAAATTTGAAAATTTAATTTTTATTTTATCTATAAATTTATTTATTTTAATTTTTGACCCATTATCTATTACAATTATTTCATATGAAAATTTGTTAAGGCTTTGTTTATAAACACTTTTTATACACTCTTTAAAAAATATAAAATTGTTTTTTTTAATATGTGTGGGAATTATTATTGAAATAAACATTTTTTACAAACCCCAAAATTGAAGAAAAGATTTAATTTTTAATTTGAATAGATAAAATTTTTGATATTTAAGATCATAGCCTTTTATTTTTAATGAGCTATAATTTTCTTTAATCCATCCGGTTAACTCATTTACATAAAGCTTTAATTTTTTATTTGAATAATTTGTTTCATGTAACCTGTAGTAAGCAAGAGGTTTTTGTATACATCCAATCTTCTGCTCTTGGCTAAGCTTTATGAAAAAATCAAAATCACCGATAATATTGTACTCTTTTTTAAAGTTAAGTTTGTCAAAAATTTTCTTTTCGAGACAGGTTGTAAGAATACCTACGGAATAATTTTTTAGTAAACTTTTTGTTATATTTCCTTGTGGCAGAGGTGAACTATACTTTTTATATTTTATTTTTTTTTTCTCATCAAGAATATAGTAATTTGAATAGACCATTTTATATTCTTGGTTTTCTTTAAGAAAATTGATCTGCTTCTCAATTTTATCTTTTGTCCATAAATCATCTGTATCCAGAAAACATATATATTTGCCAATGGACTTTTGTATAGCCAAGTTTCTTGCCTCGTAAAGATTAAGAAATTTGTCCGAAGAATAGTATTTAATTCTATTATCCGAAAAACTTTTTAATACTTCTTTGCTTTTATCGGACGATAAATTGTCCCAAAAAATTAACTCCCAGTTTTGATATGTTTGAGATAATAAACTGTTGATGCTTTCGGAGAGAAATTTTTCTCCATTATGACAATTCATTATTATACCTACCTTTGGAGAATTTAAACTATTGTTCTGCATAAAATTTTATTGTTTTCTTAATTCCATTTATAATATTAACTTTCGGCCTCCATTTAAAATTTTTTTTTGTTTTATTTGTATTCGGATAAAGTGACATTATTTCATCTTTTCTCATTTTTATTTTTCCGAAGTTAGGCTTACCTTTTTTTATGATTTTTTTTATTGTCATGATAATATATTTAACGCTAAATGGTCTTCCTAACCCAATATTATAAATACCCGGATTTATTTTCTTATTTTTTAAGATTTTTAAAACTAATTCTACGAAGTCACTTACATATAAAAAATCTCTTAGTTGCTTACCTTCGGAACAAGAAAATTCCTTATTTTTAAGACATGAATCAATCGTCTGAGGGATGAGTCTGTCATATTTTTGATGTGGCCCATAAATTTGGTAGGGCCTTAGTATTATATACGCAAAATTTTTAGACTTACTTTTTGAAATTAAATATTTAGTGGCCTTTAATTTTGCTTTTCCATAGATAGACTTTGGTTTGTTGAGGCTATTTTCTTTTTGCGGTGACTTTGTATTGCCATACTCCAAACTGCTACCGATTTGAATAAATAGTTTTAAATTTGTTAGGTTTAATTCATTTAATAAATTTTTGCAGCCAATAAAATGAGATTTGTTAGTTTCAAGTTTGTTTTTGTGATCAATATTTCCACCTAAATTTATTATATAATTGAATTCATTTTTTTTTATTTTATTAAAATTATTTTTTTTACTTATATCAACTAATTTATAGTCTACATTTTTAAATTTCTTTTTATTAGGTATTCTTCTAGATGACAGAGAAGTAATATTGTATGACATTGAACTAAGTTTTTTAACTAAGTTTTGTCCAAGAAATCCAGTCCCACCGACTATTAAAATATTTTTATTCAAAGTATTACTTTATTATGTAGTTGCCAAAATTATTAATATTTGATCTATTTCTTTTAGTTTTCAAAAACTTTTTAATCTCTTTTATCCCAAAGTCCACGTTGTATTTTGTTTGAAAATTCAAAACTGCTTTTACTTTTTTAAAATTTACTCTGTAGTCTCTTTTATCAATGTCATTTTTTAAAAAAATTATTTTGGTTTTTGGGATATATTTAGAAATCCTTTTAATAATTTTCTCTTTTGTGTAATTATTTTGGTTGCTTCCAATATTAAAAACTTGCCTATTAATTTTCTTTTGATTTGCTGCAAGAACCCTCTCTATTGATCTGGCAAAATCTAAAACATGACAGTATGGCCTAGATGTTTTTGGATCAAAAATTTTGAGTTCTTCTTTATCTGCAAAACTTTTTGTGAAATGATTTATGGTTAAGTCAAATCTCATTCTAGGTGAGATTCCAAAGGCTGTCGCAAATCTCAAAATCGTCGTTGAAAAATGAATGGATTTCAAATTTAAAATAAATTTTTCAATTTTCACTTTGTGCTTTGAGTACAGCGATAATGGCTTAAGTGGTGAATTTTCATCTAATAGTCTTCTGCCTTTTCCAATACCATAGTTTGAGCATGTTGAAACGAAAATTAGTTTTTCGATACTATTAATTTTTTTACATTGTATAATTAGATTTTTAATACCAAAATAATTTATAGACTCAGAGATTTTTGGATATTTTTTGGTAATCGGGTCTCCAACTAAGCCTGCAAGAATAATAATGTTGGTATGATTTTTTATTACCTTTTTGATTAATTTTTTGTCTCTTAGATCACCAAAAATAAATTTATAATTTCTTTTATTCTTAAATTTTTTTATCGATTTTGATTGATTATAAATAAGATTATCTAAACAAGTAATTTTAAAATTTTTCCTTAAAAAGTAATTGGTTATAACTGTACCAATATAACCAGCTCCTCCGATCAACAAAATATCATTTTTTTTCATTTTTACTTTTTAATATTTTTCTTATCTTGTCTAAATCTCTTTTGGTATCTACACATTGCCAAAATCCTGTGTGCTTGAATGCGGCTAACTGTTTAGCTTTAGTTATTTTTTCAAGTGGTTCCCTCTCAAGATACGTATTGTCTCCTTTAATATATTGGAGAAATTTTGGCTCCATCACAAAAAAACCTCCATTTATCCATCCTTCATCAACTTTAGATTTTTCCTTAAAATAATTTACTAAATTACCTTTAAATTTAATGACACCAAATCTTGCAGGAGGTCTAACCGCTGTAAGTGTGACTAGCTTTTTGTTTCTTTTATGAAAAGTTAATAATTTTTTTAGATTTACATTTGATAGACCATCCCCATATGTCATCATGAATGTTTTATTGCCAATATATTTCTTAAGTTTTTTTAATCTTCCGCCTGTCATTGTTTTTTTTCCCGTATCTACTATTTTTATATTCCAGTTATTTTGTGTTTTTTTAAAAAATTTTTTGATAACTTCACTTTTATATCCAGTTGCTATTAAAAATTCTTTAAACCCTGCGTTAGAAAAAAACCTCATTATGTGGTAAATCATTGGTTTACCATTAATATCAATCATTGGTTTGGGTATAGTTTTAGTATACTCAGAAAGTCTTGTTCCATAACCACCAGCTAAAATTACGACTTTCATAATTTTTTTATTCTTCTATCAAATAAATTTTGATATTTTTTTATTTGTTCGATTGAAATATTATTTATTTTTTTCTTTTTATCATAAAAATTTCTATACCATTCAGCAGTAATTTTAACAGTTTCACTAAAAGTCAGTACTGTTTTCCAACGAAGGTATTTTTTGGCTTTGTTGCAATTCAGTTTTAATAGGGAAGACTCGTGAAAATTTTTTGATTTTTTTGTTGGAGTTTTATATTTGATATTAGGCCAATATTTTTTAATTATCTTAATTAATTCAATAACTTTAAAATTTTTTACTGTATTCGGTCCAAAATTAAAAGCCTGGCCACTTAGCTTTTTATTTAAACTTAATTTTCCTGCAAAAAATATATAACCCCAAACAGCCTCTAAGACATGTTGCCAGGGTCTGGTAGATTTAGGATTTCTTATTAAAGCCTTCTCTCTTTTTGACCAAGCTCTCATGCAGTCTGGTATTAGTCTGTCTTTAGACCAGTCACCACCTCCTACAACATTCCCGGCTCTTGCTACTCCTAAAAAAATATTTTTCTTATTTTTAAAATAGGAATTAAAATAAGACTGGATTGCAATCTCTGCAGATGATTTTGAAGCGCTATAAGGATCATCGCCTCCGATTGTGTCTGTTTCTTTATATCCTTCCCTTTTCTCTACATTTTTATAGGCCTTGTCACTCGTTATAAGAATTATTACAACTTTTTTGTTTATATACCTAATAGAATCCAAAACGTTTATGGTTCCAATTAAATTTGTCTCCCAAGTTTCTTCTGGATTTTTATACGAAGTTCTAACTAGTGATTGTGCTGCTAAATGAAATATAAAATCTGGTTTAAACTTTTTAATAGTATTTTTTAATTTTAATTTATTTTTTATATTAATTTTTTTTGATTTAATACCTTTAGAAACTCCAGATGCTAAAAAATGTGATGGGCTTGTTGGTATATCCTTTGAAATACCCAAAACTCTTCCACCAAAATATTTCAAAGTTAGTGCTAACCATGAACCTTTAAAACCGGTATGGCCTGTAATAATAATCTTTTTATTTTTAAAAATTTTTTTTAAATTCATTTTCTATAAAAGAATTTTAAAATATCTATATAAATACGGATTTATTTTGTATCTCAAGCTGCTAATAAAATAATTTTTTTTCTCTATTTTACATACATTCTTTATTCTATCCGTCATTAAATTATAAACTAAAGCGATTCTATTAGATTTCCCATCCCCTTCAAAAGAATGCCATGTTTCTCTTTCTCTCCTGGCAAAAAAAACAGCTCTATTTTTTTTCCAATGAATATGTTTTTTTCCTTCTCCTTTTTTATTATTATAAAACAAGGTTCCTTTGTTTTGATCTGGGCTTATATAAATAACTCCACTTAATAATTTTGAAGGAGTATCGTCATGAATTGGAAATTTATAATTGGCGCCAGTCTCTATTATATGAAATTCTGAATAATCATATAGCTCAACTTTCTCAGGATATAGTTCTTTTAATAAATTAATAGCCTTAATATGGTAATTTTTTTGAAGTCTCTTGACAGTAAGCTCTTCTAAACAATCGCAGCTTACCTCATTATTTTTGGTGATTTTATTATGATAAATTTTTATTTCTTTATCATCTGCGCTAAATAATTTCAAAGATGAAATTTCATTGAAATCTTCCTGATTTAAAAAGTTATCTAAAATTTTAATATTCATTTAAAAAAAGATTCTCATATTGTTTTTGTTTAATTTTGTGTAGAAAGATGACCTTAAATTATTGTCAACTTTAACAAATTTTTTCTTACTTAATAAATTCATATTTTTTAAAAGGTCGTTTTTATTTGATATAAATTTGAAATAGAACTTTGGTATAGATATTTTTTTAAGAATTAATAGATCGCTTGGATCTAGAACTAAATAAAATAATTTACAACCATAAACTAATGATTCAAGGATAATACTGGTTGGACCGGAAGAAATTAATACCTCAGTTTTTTTTAATAATAATTGAACATTCTCATTAGAAATAATTATTTGATCTTTAAATTTACCTGGATAATAGTTTTTCATTTTTGATAAAGGCAAGATTGGATGCGGCTTAATAATAATTTTTAAATTTTTATTATTTTTAAGTGCATGAAATGACCATTCTAAAAGCTTTTCATCTAATGCTCTAAAACCGCATAATGCTAAAACAAATTTATAATCATATTTTTTCTCAATTTTTTTAAAAATATCTTGTTTACCCAGTGAAGGCCCAATTATAACATCCGTTTTTTTACAAAATTCTAATCTGGGTTTTTTAAAGATCTTTCCCGTTACCACTATTTTTTTTGGGATAATTTTTGCTTGTTCCTCATATAAAGCTGGTGTTTGATTTGGCATGTGAGGAAAATACAAAAAACCTTGATAACCAAGTGTTTCAGCTTTTGGATAAAAAGTTCTAAAACCATGGTTCCAGGCTTTATCTACCGATTGATTTTCAAATCTGTTTATTGCCTTTTTTACTCTAATTTTATTCTTTTTAAGTTTTTTTATAAAAAGAAAATTTAACCTAGACTGGAATTCTGAATAAAATTCTTTTTTTGAATTTAGTTCCTCTCTAAGAATTAAAGAATAGTCTACATTATCGTATTTTAAAAAATTATCTTTATTTTTTTTGGAAAAAACTGTTTCAAATATACAGAAGAGAAAATCTTTGAGATTTAAGTAATTTTCCTTAAAAATATAGTTTTTTTTCGACATTAATTTTATATTTCTAAATAAATTATATATATTTTTATTTTCTAAAAAGTTTGGTACAAAAAAAATTTCTTTTAATTTATTTTTTTTTATTATTTTATTTAAATTTGGATATATAAAATCAGTCTCGCTTGATCTATAGTCGATAAATGTGTCAATAAGTGTAATCCCTAAAAATTTTGATAGTTCTTTCTTTTTTGAAAATATTCTAACTAATAGATAGGTTATGAGACTAAAAAATATTGACTTAAGAACATTATAGTAGATAAAACTATTTTTTTTTTTAATATTTATATTGGTTTTATTTTTTTTGAAAATTTTGTTCATTGAAATTGTTCGTTTTAGCGAAGAAGAGTCAACTACAATTTTTTGAATTTTTTGATTAAATTTTTTATTTTTTAGAATTTCTAAAATTATTATATTTCTGTAAAGTTGACTTTTAAATGGATCTCTTGTTGCGGGTATTTTAATCCACCAATCCAGATTATTATGATATTTTTTTGATATTTTTCCAAACCAAATTATAAATTTTTTTCTATATTTTATGTTTAATTCAAAGAATTTATCTTTAATTTCTTTTGGATAATCGACAGGATTTACTGTCGTATCCCAAAAAAAAATATGTTGTTTATTCATTTTAATAAATTTTAACAATTATAAATGGCTCTCCAGATTTTAGCATGGTCTTGGCCTAATAAAGTTCCTTGAGCATTACATTTGTTACAAGGAGAGTCTTTTCTTTTTCCGTTTAAAAGAAGTTTTCTATATTTTGTAATTATTTTACTAACCCAAATATCGTAGATTGTGTCTTGCATCATATTTCCCATAGACATTTTTCTTTGCCAATCCTGCGGGCACAAAAAAATGTCTCCGTTCCAATCTATAAGAAATTGGTAGGAAGGATAAAAACAAGTAGTGTGAACATCGTTAGAAATTTGATTACCGATATTTATAGTTCCAGTTCTGTTTGTTAGTTTGACTCCAAAATTTGAATCTTTGTCATACCATCTGTCTCTAAGTATTATAAATTCATCTGGGACTTTTGCTTCTTTAAGCATTTCCTTAAACTTCTTAATTTGGTGAGAACCATCGTATAGGCTTATTAAAAGTTTGCTTGCATTTGCCTCATAAAGTTGCTTCATAGTTTTTGCGGTCAAGACATCACCGTTAGTTACAATCTCAACGGAAGAAACTTTTGAAAGAGTTTTTGTGATATAAATAATTTCTTTGTGTAAAAGTGGTTCTCCGTAGCCACATAAAGCAATAGCTCCTCTATATTTCATAAGCTTCAATTCTTTTGCTAACTTATCAATTAATAGTTTTGACATTTTTTGATGAGTATCAGGGGCAATTTTTTCATCTGACTTAGGACAGAAAGTACATTTTCTATTACATACATCTATTAAACTTAGTTCTATCCATGTGGGTAGGGGGACATTCTTATAAAACTTGATATCTGTATTAACTATTTTTGCTCTTCTAAGGATATTCTTTTTAATTGTTTGCTTTGGATCCATGATTTAAGTATATTGTTCAAAAATTGAACATAACATATTTGCTTATATTGTCTACATATTTTATACATTTGAATATATGAAAAAAGCCTGGATTGTAATAAATAATTTCAAATTTTTTGATTTTAAGAAATATGGTATTAAAAAATTAAATAATAAAAAATATAAAATTAGTCCCTGGATAGAAAATATAATACTAAGAAAAAAGTTCAATCTCAGAAAACATAAGCTTCCCATTAAATTAGTAAGAGTAAAAGTTAAAGACTTAAATTTTAAAAAACCAACAAAATTAAAAAGAATTTATAAAAAAGCAAAAGATAATGGATATCACCTTGTCTCACCGGATGTAGCAATTTATTCAAGGTTGTTATATAAGAATCAAAAAAATGGAGAGTGGTTGAGGTTCGCTACCCCGATGAATTCTATGATTGACTCTGACGGAGTACCACATCTTCCCAAGTTAGGAAAAGCATTGGGGTATTACTTTGTTGAAACTTATTGGTCATACCCAAAGGCTATTTTTCATCCACATAATGAATTTGTTTTTAGAATAAAATGAAAATATTAAGCGAATACAAAATAGGCTCTCTTAAATTAAAAAATAGAATATGTATTTCACCTATGTGCCAATATTCTGCTAAAAATGGAAACCCAACTCAGTGGCACTACGATCATCTATCCAAACTTGTCAATTCAGGAGCTGGTTTACTGATGTTGGAGTCGACCGCGGTATCAAGGAAAGGTATGATTTCAGTAAGAGACTTGAGCTTGTGTAATAAAAGAAATGAAAAAGAATTAAAAAAACTAATAAAATTTCTCAAAAAAAAGTCAGATACTAGAATTGGTCTTCAATTATCTCACTCGGGAAGAAAAGGATCTTCGATGTTACCATGGGTCAAATCAAATCATCCAATCAAAAATAGAAAATTATCTTGGAAAACTCTTGCGCCATCTGCTATCAAAAGAGACAGACATTGGCCGAAACCAAAACAATTATCCCAAAATGAAATAAAAAAAATATTACAGGATTTTGTTTTATCTGCAAGGAGAGCTAAAAAAATAGATTTTGATTGTTTAGAAATTCATATGTCTCATGGTTATTTGTTACATCAATTTTTTTCACCAATTTCTAATAAAAGAAAAGATATTTATGGAGGAAATATTCAAAATAGATGCAGATTTTTATTAGAAATTGCTCGAAAGATAAGAAGGGTTTGGCCAAAAAACAAAATTTTGGGAGCGAGGGTTAATGGTTCAGATTGGCTCAAAAAAGGGACGAAAGTATCTGATTGCATTTATCTATCAAAGCAATTAAAAAAAATTGGTTTTGATTATGTTTGTGTTACAAGTGGCGGCATAATACCTAAAACTAATTTAAAGTTTAAACCTGGCTATCAAGTTTTTTTAGCAAAAAAAGTTAAAGAAAAGTCAAAAATTATAACAAGAACAGCGGGAATGATTAAAGATATAAATCACGCAGAAGAGATTGTAAAAAATAAAAAAGCTGATTTAGTAAGTTTTGGAAGAAAATTTATTAGTTCTCCAAACTGGTTGATAAATGAGTTGTTAAAAAGAAATTATAATATAAAAATACCAAATCAATATAAAAGATGTTTTTAAAAAAAAATTTTGTTATGAATGAAGGTTATCAAGATAAAAATAATCTTTTTTCTTATGGCAAAGGTTCAAGTATATTCTTAAAAAAAAGAAAAATTTTGGATCTATCTCTGTGTGCTGGATCCCTTATTTTAGGACATAATTCAAAGATTTTTAAGAAATCATTAAGAGAAGTTGCCAATAAAAATATTTCAAATTTTGCAGCCAAAAATGAACATGCTTATAATTTTTCAAATACCTTAAAAAAAATTTACCCAAAATATTCAAAATTTATTTTTTGTAATTCGGGAACAGAAGCTGTTTTCAAATCATTGAGAGTAGCACGAGCAGTAACAAAAAAAAATCTTATTATTTCAGTAACTGGTAGTTGGCACGGATCTACAAGTGAATTACTTTACACCAGTAATAAAAATCTAAAAAGTATTGAATTAAGCGACGGTCTAGAGAAGAGTGCAAAAAAGAACATAAAATTTATTCCATATAATAACATCAAAGAATCTGAGAAAATTTTAAAAAAATATGAAAAAAAAATTATGTGTATAATTATTGAACCTATACAAGGTTGTTTGCCTATTAATGCTAAAAAATATTTAGAATTTTTAAATAATTTTTCAAATAAAAAAAATATTATTCTAATATTTGATGAAATGATAACTGGATTAAGATTAGATTGCTCCAGTGTTCAAAATAAATTAAATCTTAACCCAGCAATTTCAACTTTTGGTAAATGTCTTGGCGGTGGTTTGCCAATAGGTATAATTGCTTTAAAGAAAGAGATAGTTAAAAAATTAAATAGGCAAGATAAAAAAGTTTTCTTTGGTGGAACTTTTTCAGGAAACTCGATAAATACTTTTGTCGGTAATAAAGTGGTAAATTACATTTTAAAAAATAAAAAGAAAATATTCGAAGATTTAAATAAAAAATCCAAATTTTTAGAAAACAATCTAAACAACTTTTTAAATAAAAATAAATATGATGCTTCGTGCTTTAGAGTATCATCAATGTTAAGAATAGTTTTTACAAAAAAAAATATTAAGAATAGATTACAAAGAGACTTTTTTGAGAAAAAAAATAACAAAAAAATGATAAAATTTAGAAGTTTTTTAATGAAAAAAAATATTTATTTCCCTTCAAGTGGTATTATTTTTTTAGCAACAAGTACGAGTTTTCAGGATATAAAATATTTATTGAAAAATATCCGGTCAGGTTTTAAGAAGATTTACTAAAAGTTAAAAGTTTCAGAAATAATCTGGTAATTAAACTTATTGTCGTTTCTTGAGGTTAAATATTCTTTAATATAATTTTCATAATTTCTATTTTCAAAATAAAGTGCCTTTTTAAGTTTATTATAATCTAGTTTCTCATCAATATTTATTGGTTCAAGACCGAATGAATTTGCAAATTTTTTTTGGTTTAAAAGAAAATTATTTTTTAAGAATTTTAATTCATTATTGTAAATAAATATTCCAGGTAATTTATATATAGCTGCAAAAGATGATCCTTGGCTATCTCTTGAAATTATAAGTCTTGCATTTTTTGCAGCCAAAGATAGTGGACTTGATAATATTTCTCTTCCACCATACAATTTTGAGTTTCTATCTGGATGCTTTATTTTGGGGTGAGGAACAATCAAAATTTTAATCTTTAATTTTTTTTCTATTGTGTCAAAGAAATTTTTAATTGAGTTTAGCCAATTATTTGGTGTTCCCCGAAAATTTGCATCATCTCCAGTAATAAAAGAGTCTCCTTTATTATGAACTGGGGTTGCAGACTCCAGAAATAAACCATAGTTGTCGTTTCTTTCGAATTTAATATTTTTCATCTTTAAATGCATGTTATAGTCTCTGCTATGTCCATGAATAACTTTTGTGCATAGTTTTTTTTCTTCTTTGTTACTATTTTGACCAGACTTAAAGAAAAACTCTTTTTTTAGACCCAATAGATTTTCAAGTATTGATGATATTTTGCTCTCAAGAAAAATTTTCAATTTTTTTTGATTAAAAAATATATTTTTAATCAACCATGATATTTTGTAGCTTGTTTGCAATGATGAGTTTGAGGGGTGGTCAAAATTTGAGAAATAAATTGATTTAATTTTTATTTTTTTAAGTAGGTAATTAATTTTCAGACTTTTAAAACTATGATTTTGTATTTCATTAATTATTAAAATTTTTTCTCCAAATTCTTTTTTATTATTAATTATTTCTTTTTTCCATTCATTAAATTCATTAAATTTTTTAATCTGTTCTGATATGTAGGTTTTAGAAAACATTTTAGAAAAACCAGGATTTAAATAATCTACCAGTTCATGGAAATGGACCTTAATTCCCTCTTTATCCTCAAATTCTCTAGCATCAAACCTTAAGAAATCGAACTCTTTTACTTTGTAACCCACTAAAACTATTATTAATCTTTTTCCCATTTTATTAATTTTAATATTTGAATGATTTTATTATGTGGCCGTCCAACCACCGTCGACCATTAAAGTAATTCCTGTAATATAAGAAGAAGCATCGGAAACCAAAAAAGCTACTGCTGGTGATATTTCGTTACTTTTTGCCAATCTTCCAAGAGGTGTTCTGCGAATATAATTGGAAATAAACTTTTTTGGCTGTTTATTTTTTTTGCCTTTAACATGTCCTTCAATGCCAGCTGGACAAATTGAGTTTACCCTTATCCCATATCTGCCATAGTGCGAGGACATTTGCCTGACATTGTTTATTATACCTCCTTTAATCGCTGAATAGATCATGTTCTCATTCATTTTCGTACCATTATAAATATTGGTGCTTTGACCAATTACTCCATAATGTGATCCGAACTGTATAATGCTTCCTTTAATTTTTTTATTTTTCATTTCCTCCGCACAAATTCTTGCTATCCAAATATAAGAATTTAAATGTAAATTTAGATTATCATTAATATTTCTTTGAGTGACTTTTTGAAAACTTGAAGATGACCATGATTTCGATGTTGGATATGAACAATTTATTAAACAATCAGGTGAACCAAATTTTTTAAAAAAGTATTTTAATTTTTTTTCTATTCTGTTTTTTTTTGATACATCAAATTTCAAATATTTTATTTTTTTATCTAATATTTTATTTGTTTTTATATCTAAATTATAAACATGGGCCTGATATCCGGATAATAAATTACAGATTTCTGAACCTAAAAGTCCTGAGCCACCTACAACAAAGATTTTTTTTTGTTTAATTTTTAAAAAGTCCATGTTTTTAAAATCTAACATTATTCGGTTTAATGTTCAATAGTTGAACATATACAAAAACTTAGAATTACTTGTATTTATTTTTAAAAAGATATTTAACTATTTTAAAGTCCATCAAACTATCAATATCAACTGATCTTTCATTTGGAGCTATAAAGTAAAGAGTTTTATTATTAATTACGTCCCTACTTTTTAAAAGACCTTTTCTATTCCATATATATATTCCAGGATTGATGTCATAAACTTTTGGAGCCATTTGCCTAGCAGAAATATTTTTACTGCGAGACTTTACCTTTTTAACTCTATTTTTTTTATCTACCTCAACCATATTATAATATGGATTTTTTTTGGATGGAGTAAGTGCAATTAAATTACAGGGCATTTTTTTTTTCTTTATAAGGTTTAATGATTTTTTTATATCGCTTATAGATCTTAAAGGAGCTGTTATATCAAGGTCCACGATATAATCAAATTTTGTTTGAAAAATATTTTCAGAAGATATCAGTGCATGTTTTACTGCTTTAATTTTAGGAATAGTATCTGTTGCAAACTTTTTCGGTCTTTTAATCAGTAAATCAACTTTATTTTTTTTTGCAATTCTTAAGATTTTATTTGAATCTGAAGAGAAAATTATTTTATCAAAAATCTTAGATTGTTTTGCCTGACTGATTGTATAAAAAAGCAAAGGTTTTCCTAAAAATTTTCTTGTGTTTTTATTTTTTAATCCTTTTGTACCGCCTCTTGCGCAAATTGTACATAATATTTTCATCGTAATTTTCTCTTTCTTTTAATTTGGTCAATGAGTTTTAATGTATTGATAGCTTCACTGGCTTTACAAAGATTCCTAAAATTTTGTCTTAAAATATTTTTATGTTGATTAATATAAGTTTGATTTATGTCAAATTTAGGCCAACTAATTTTTTTATTTTTTTTTTGAAAAGTACTGTAGATTATTTTTTATTATATCAGCTTTTAAGGAAAAATCTTTTCCCTCAATTATAATTTCTCTTTTTTTTAATCTTGAGAAAAAATTCATACACAGGTTGAGTTTTATTTTTTTTCTTAATTTTCCAAATAATAATAGAAAGTCATCTGTGTTTATTTTTAAGTTTGAAATTTTATTATTATAAGAATAAATTAGAGAAATTTTTCCGAAAATCCAATTAATATAATCCAATTCATGGCTTAAATCCAAGATTAGTCCCCCTCCCTTTTTTTTTAAGGCGCTGCTACTATCTTCATATTTAATATTTTTTCTCCAGTTTGGAAGATAACTTGTAGCATTGATATTAACATAATTAATTTTTTTATTTTTTAAGTTTTTTTTTAAAAATAATATTACAGGGTGAAATCTCAAATTGTATCCAACATAGTATTGATTGTTTGTTAAATTAATTCTTCTAAATTTTTCCATAATCGGCTTTTCAACAAGTATTATCTTTTTACTAATATGTCTTTCAATGTAATTTAAGTAGTAATAATGCTTAGAAGTCTCACAAGATATAACTATGTAATCGGGATTTAATTTTACTATTTGATTTACATTTTTAATTCTTTTAAAATTAATTCTCTTTTTTTTACTCAAAACTGTTATGTTTGGTGTAAATTTTTTTAGAATTTTACAATGTTTTTGACCGATAGACCCATAACCAATTACTAAAACTCTAAGTTTATTAAGCTTCATTTGCTATCAAGACTCGCTGGTCTCCCAAAATCTTTCCAAGATTTTTTATTAATTTTGTATAATGAAATTTTTTTTCCAAAACTTGAAGCTTTAGTAATAAGCTCGTTCATATTATAAAATTTATTTTTTGGTATTAAATTAAAAATTTTTGAACTTACTAAATACATTCCTGTATTAACAACGTGTTTAAGAATTGGCTTTTCTTTAAACTCGGCAAGTGTATTTCTTTTTCCGTATTTTAAAACACCGTATGGAAGTTTGTTAGAAATGTTTGCTGCAATTATTGTTATATCGCTATTATTATTCTGATGGAATTTATATACTTTTCTATAATCTGTTTTAATTACGGTGTCACATGTGGTTACAAAAAAGTTCTTAAATTTCTTTGATTTTACTCTTGCTAACGCACCAGCGGTTCCTAATGGTTTTTTTTCCTCGATATAATCATAATTGATATCTGGATTTAGCTCTTTAAAAAAAGCCTTAAATGTTAAAGCTTTATAATTTATTGTAAAAATAAAATCTCTTAAATTGTATGCAGTAAATTGACTTATTACATGTTCAATAAGAGTTTTACCTTTAACTGGTATTAAAGGTTTGGGCAGTACCTTGGTATAAGGCAAAAGCCTTGTACCTTTACCTCCAGCCATAATTATAACCCCGACTCTAGTTATTTTTTTTATAGATTTTTTCTTTTTTCCCTTAGAACTTAATTTGTAATAATTAATAATGTCGATTATTTGCCTATTTTTATTGATTATTGGTATTATTTCTATTCTATTTTTTACAAATAAAGTTCTGGCTTTTTTTATTGAAAATTTATTTATATAGAAAAAAATTGTTTTTCTTTTAAAAATTTTATCTATTTTATCTGAAACTTTTTTCTTTTTAATTATAGATCTTCTTATATCTCCATCTGCTAGTGTACCTAAATATTTATTGAATTTATCTATCACTAGTAGAGTTCTGATACCATGCTTCTCCATTTTTTTTAAACCTTTGGATAAAGTATCAGAATTCTTTATTAAATATTTTTTAACTTTTCTTTGCATAATTTTTTAATAATTTAATAATAAACATTAACTGCTTATTTGATAAAGTGTAACTGCTAGGTAAACATAAAGACTTCTTAAAAAGTTTATGGCTATTTTTAATTTTATAACTTTCATTTTTTATAAAGGGTTTTTGTAAATGGTTCGGAAACCAGACAGATCTTACCTCTATACCTTTTGAAAGCAAGTGCTTAATTAATTTAGTTTTTGAACTACCAAATTTTGACTCGTCTACTTTTAAAACATTCAACCAAAAATTTGAAAAGCTATTCTTAGTCTGTCTTAAAAGTTTTAAGCCTGGTATAGGATTTATGTTTTTAAGATATGCCTTATGAATTTTCTTTCTTTTATTTATTATTTTTTTTAAATGTTTTATTTGAGATAGTCCGATTGCAGCATGTAAATTAGTCATGCGCAAATTATACCCAACTTCGTTATGAATAAAATTTATTGGATCATTTTTTGCCTGTGTAGATAAATAAAATATTTTTTTATAATAATTTCTATTTTTTGTTACTATCATTCCTCCACCACCTGAGGTAATTATTTTGTTTCCGTTAAATGAAAAACAGCCAATATCTCCTTTTGTTCCTGAGTGAGAAATTAATTTTTTTTCTTTAAAAAAAGACCCGAAGCTTTCAGCTGCATCTTCTATAATTTTTATATTATAATTTTTAAAAGTTGAGACTATTTTCTTTGTTAAATTAACGCAATTTCCAAACGTGTGAACAATTATTATTGCTATAATTCTTTTTTTAGTTTTTTTATTATATGTGAAGCCATTTTTTTTATAGGTATTTTTTTTTAAAAATTCTAAAGTTTTATTTAGATCTATTAAAAAATTTTCATCGGAATCCATAAATATTGGTGAACAATTATTATATTTTACAGCATTAATTGTTGCCACAAATGTTATTGATGGAACTATAACTTCATCTTTATACATTGGTTTTAGACAACTTAGGGAAAGTTGTAATGCAGATGTTCCATTTGCAAGAGAAACTGCATATTTTGATTTAGTTATTTTTTTTACTTTGGATTCAAATAAATTTAAATATTTTCCTGAGGTAGTGATCCATCCAGATTTTACACAATTCTTAATGTATTTAATTTCTTCGCCAAAAAAAGCAGGCTCTGAAAGGGGAATTTTTTTTATTTTTTTTTTCATAATAAAATTAGGTCATCTCTTTTTTGCTGGAACACCATAATAAACAGAGTCTTTTTTACAATTTTTGTTTACATAAGAATGGGCGCCTATTATTGTATTTTTGCCAATGGTAATGTTTTCTTTGATACTGGATCCCAGGCCAACAAAAACACCCTGATTAATTTTTACATTTCCAGCACATACTGTTCCAGGAGAGCAATTTGAAAAATTGTCTATAAAATTGTCATGATCAATTGAACAATTCGTATTAATTATACAATGTTTTCCTATAATTGTTCCAACATTAATTGTTGAGCCCGATATTATCATGCTTCCTTTTCCAATTTTGACACCACTTGCTAAATTAGAATTTTTTGAGATAATCTTTTCCCATTTGATTTTTTTATATTTTCTTTCCATATTTTTTATTATTTTTTTTCTTGTAATATTATTTCCTATTGCTACAACAAACGAATTTTCTTTTATAAATTTATTTAAGTTTTTAATAGTTCCGGTGTTTTTTAATTTATAATTTTGCTTAAAATTTTTGATTTTTTTATTTATCCCAATTTCGTTTATAAAGCCTTTAAAATTGAATTTTTTAATCTTACTTATTTCTGAAAATATGACCTTTGAATGATCACCTGATCCAATTATAATTATATTAATTTTTTTCATAATGATAAATTAAGTGTTTTTTTTATTTCCCTAACAGTTGCTCTGCTATAATGAAATGCATCAGCAATAGCTATTGCATCCACTTCGCAGTTTTCTATTAACTTTTTTGCATGAGTAGTTTCACCATATCCCCCGCTACAAATAACTGGCAACCTAATTGAATTAGTAACTGATTTAATTAAATCTATATCAAAACCTTTTCTTGTTCCTTCTTGATCGACTGAGGTTAATAATACTTCGCCAGCACCCAACTTTTCAGACTCTTTGACCCAATCAATTACATTTTTACCAGTAGGATCCCTTCCATTACTTGTATAAACTTCCCAGAAATTATTTCTTTTTTTTGCTTCTATAGAGAGAACTACACTTTGACTTCCAATTACATTCGCTAATTCTGAAATAAAATTTGGGTTTTGTACTGCAGCAGTATTAATTGCAACTTTATCAGCGCCAGACTTAAGCAAATTTTGAGCATCTTGGACTGTTCTTATGCCTCCACCTACAGCAATCGGAACGAAGATATCTTTGGTCGATTGAGATATAATTTCCGATAAATTGTTTCTTCCATATAGAGTTGCTACACAATCCATAAAGAGTAATTCGTCTACACCTTGGTCATAATATTTTTTCGCAAAATCATTTGGATTTCCAACAACTTTGAGGCCCTCCAAGTTTATTGACTTTATTAGATTAGAATTTTTTACATCAAGTCTTGCTATAATTCTCGTATTTTTCATTTATGCCAAACCGTTTTTTTTAAGTTCCATACGCCTTTATTATTTTCCCATAGATGTGGCGACCTAAATTTATCTATGGTGTCGTGGAATTTTTTTTTGGTTAACTGAGTATGGTCTAAAAAATCTTTAAAATATTTTTTTGGAAATTCTCCGTCATATTTTTTTACCAAAGATACTGCCTCATCTCTAGTAATAATATTATTTCTTACTTCAATACCTGCGTCCTCGGTGGCCCTTCCTCTGCCTGTTTTTATAAACCATGTATAATAATGGAAACCATCAAAACGATCATCTAAACTAGAGTACTTTGTATACGTTCCTTCACTTCGACCATCGGGATTAACTTGAAAATTTGACTTTTGCTTAGCAAAATAAAAATTATTTTGTGGATTGTAATTAATGAATTTGGTTATTGGTAGCACTTCAAGATCATTTTCTAATAGGTATTTTTCTTCCAAGGGTAAAAAGGGTGATAAATCACTCATATTTATTTTGTATTTTGAAATTAGCTCTTCAATAGGTAGACCGCCAATAAATATTGGATCATTTTTTTCTCTGAAATGGAAATTGTAAATATTTGAATTTGCCTTATTTAATTTGTTATCTTTTTTATCTGTTGCTCTCTCTTCAACTCCATCTCCATAAATAATTAATTTAATATTATTTTGTATGGCCACTTTAATGGGAAATGAATTCTGCCCTAAAACAAATGGTTGGAAAGGATGTAATAAATTTTCAAAAGCAATTTTTGTCAATAGACCGTGAACTCTTTTATTAGGAGTAAATAAAATATTATCAAAACCTGAATTAATCCATGATTTAAAATTACTCCAACCTATATCTGTATACATGCCAGGTGACCAAGTACATGTTAGAGGATTCATATTATATTTTTCTTTAAGTAAAAAAGAGGTAAATATACTATCTTTTCCACCGCTACCTGGCACTAAGACATCATATTTTCCATTCTTCGACCTATGTTTTTCTAATATATACCTAAGATTTTTTTCTTTAGAAACCCAGTCAATTTTTTTCTTATTTTCATAATAATTACATGCACCACAGATACCATTTTTATCAAAAAAAATTGTTTCCTTTTTTTCATCTGAATTCATCTTGTGTTGGGTTGAGCTTAGGAATCTTTGATTGGACTCGACGCATTTTTTGCAAAATTTAACATCCTCTGGTAGTCCAAAAAAAGATTTATTTTTTTTCATTTTTTTTTAATAACTCCTATTTTTAATATCATAAGGTGTTGGCCAATCACGATCTCCGTCACCTTTTGTAAACCAAACCTTATTTTTAGATTTTAACCTTTTTTTGTACATATGGTTTCCGCCTATATGAAAAGAATAAGACCAATCTCTGTGCTCCAAAGGAGATAGTAAATTTGGTATTTTCGAAAAACAGTTTGATTTTCTAACAAGATTAAATCCGCTTGATATTAGATTTCTATCTTCAAAAGATCCATAAACAATAAAATCTGAATATAAAGAATTGTTTGCTATACATTCTTCAATTGTTCCTTCCCATATCGATCTACTATAACTTTTGTTATATGACATAAAATCTACAATTCTTGTACAAATACCTGCTTTTGTTTCCTGGAATCTGATAACGGTAATCCCGATTAGTAATCCGTTTTTATTTCTAAATTGCAGGAAATTGTATTTTTGAAATGGTGCCTTTTCATACCTCCATTTAAAATAATTATAATTTTTTGATATACAGAGATCAAAATTTTTTGAAAATTTTTCCCAAAGATTATTTAAATCTTTTGGTACTTTTTTTGAAAGAGATTTGTTTATATTTTGATAAGATTTATTTTTTATTTCCGTGTAAATAAATTTTTTCAGTTTATTATGATATTTTGATTTGACTAGCTGAAGACAATTAACATTATGTATTAAAATAAATCTCCTTAGATCAAGTTTACCAATCGTGTAACCAAGAGACTTATTGAGCGGCATGGAATGCTTATTACCGCAAGACATAATTACAATTGGAAATTTTTTGATTAAATTCAACATGGTAAATCCAAATAAAGTCTTCATGTTAAATTTTTTGTCTATTGCGGCAGTTGATGTCCAACAAAGATTTATGCTCTTACCTCTATACAAAGCCTTGAAGACTAAAAACATATTTATTAAAGCTAAAGAATTTTTAATTTTTATACAATAAATTGACCATCTTCCTCTTGCTTTAAACCAAAATTTATTAAATTTTTTATTAGAAATAAATGATTTAACTAAATTCCTTTTTGAGAAATTTTCAAACAAATTCCAGTCTTTATCATTAATAAATCTAAAATTTTCTTTAATTTTCATAAATTTTAAACTTTCTATTTTTTAGATTTATGTTTGAAACAAATGTAGTTCCATAAGAATTGTTTGCGGCCCAACCAATTTCTTTTACTTTGTTTAAATCAATAGTATTTTCGTCAAAAGTATAAGTCCATTCAAGAAAAGGTTTTTGAATATCAAAATTATCACTGTAGTACTTTCCATCCTTTGTTTTAATTGCCAAGAAAGGTTGTGGTCCAAATATTTTTTTGTTGAATTTTAAGTGTAAAATTTTTTTTGACAAACTTTGTTTTATTTTGACATTATTAATTTTTTTTAACTTAAGACTCTTCCTCATTGCGTCTCTTGCTTCTGAAAAAATAAATTTAACCTCAGGAAATTTTTTTGAAACAGCAAGAATTTTTTTATATACATTGACTATATCTTCCTCCATATTTCTATAATCATGATTTGCAAAGGAAACTATAATTGGGTGTCCAAATTTAGCCTCTTTAAATGCTTGGAATATATCCTTTTCAGAAATTAATCTTGCCCTAGTACCAATGTTCAAACACTTGGCAGTCCACCTTCTACAATTTCCTTTTTCTTGGTAATCGTCGTGGCTTGGGTGATAACACTTCCAAGATATCGGTGCTCTTCTCCAATCCCCAAATCTTCCAAGTGACATATCTTTTTGACTTAAATTATCTTTTTTGGTTCTTTGATTAGAAAAATCAAAAGGAATAAATTGTTCTAAGAACCAATGACTATCGGGCCTAATTGTATGGAAACCTGGTCTAAACACACTCGGAAACCATTTCAAATCTATAATTTTTCTTGATAAAATTTCATAAATCATCGGTGAATGGTTAAAAAAGTGTGCAGAAGAATGGTTAGCACTTTTGGAAAAGGGAATTGGGTGGTGATGGAAATGGAAACCATCCTTAATAGAATTTTTTTTATAAAAGCTTTTATATTTTTTCCAAATCTTATGAAAACCTAATTCCCTTTTATTTGGATTGGATTTAAAACCAACAAAATCTGCGATAAACCAATTATAAATCCAATTATTTCCGTTACTATCCTTAAAATTTTTCCTAAATTCCATTGATAAAAGCTTATTGTTCATTTTCGAAATCTTTTTCCAAGAATTGTTATAATTTAACAATTTTTTACTAAATGTTTTTGAGATCGCCTCAGTTTTTTTTCCAAAATTAATTTTTTTATTTTGAATCTTAATTAAATTTTTTTTTGTAGGTTTTAATTTAATACCAAAAATGGAATCAATTCTTTTGAAAGTAGTTTTTAAATTCTCATTCAGAGGACCCTCGGTATCAATGCAATGGACTATATAAACTTTTTTTACCATATTATTTTTTTTTAACCTTTTTTTTTATTATGTTTACCAAACTTCCGATTTTTTCAAACTGTGATGAATTTATTTCTTTTTTTGTAAATTTAATCTTAAATTTATCCTCTAGTTCAAAAATAAATTTTATAGAATTTAGAGAGTCTATATGACCCTTTTTAATGAAGTTGTATGAGAGAATATTTTTTTTTTTCTGTAATTGAACCTCTTTTCTCTAAAAATTTAATTATAGTTTTCAAGATTTTATCATTTTTCATTTAATCAAATTCCTATTGTTTGCATATTTAGAAATATTTTTTTTTTAATAAATATTTGCTTATTTTATTTAATGAAGCCCTGGGAAATTCCTTAACAATAAAAAATTTTGAAGGAAATTGAAAGTCAGCAAAATTCTTAAAACAGTACTTATAAAAAATTTTTGAATTAATTTGTTTATTTCTTTTTAATCTAATGAACGCATAAATCGTCTCTCCTAAATTTTTAACTTCAACCCCAATTACAGCACTCTCAATGATATTTGGAAACCTATTTAAAATTTGCTCTATGTCAGAAGGAAAAATATTAACACCCCCCCTTATTATAATGTCTTTTTTTCTGCCAGTTACATATAAGTAATTTTCTTTATCAAAATAGCCAATGTCACCAGTTTGAAAAAATTTATTTAGAGCTTTATTTGATTTTTGCTTATCCATTAAGCCAAAGTATCCTGTAAATATATTCTTTGTATGACAACAAATTTCTCCATTAGTGAAAGGAACATTGGTTAATTTTGAATTTTTAAGAATACTAACGTTATAACCTAATGTTACCTTTCCATTTGATTTAATTTTTTTTTGTTCTTTTTTTAAATTTATATTTGTTATAGTTCCCACTTCTGAAGCTCCATATGTATCAAAAATCTCAAAATTTGATTGTTTAACAAGTCGTTCTTTTATTTCATGCTTTAATGGTGAACAGCATGATACAAGTTTTTTTAGAGATCTAATTTTCTTCATATTTTGTTTTTTAAACTGGGAAGATACCATCTCGACTTGGTCGGATACTAAAATTGAAAAAGAAACCTTCCATTTTTGAATATTTTCAAACCATCCTTTAGTAGTAAATTTTTTTAAAATAATGCAGGTTGCACCTAAGATAACTGGTAATACAATAAGCCTAAAAGAAATTGAGTGATACATTGGAGTTGAAATTATAATTTTTTCAGTATGTTTTAAATTATATATTTTTTTTGCGTGCTTACCTCTCTCAATTTTAACATGTTGTGACCAAATACTAACTTTAGGATCGCTTGTTGAACCAGATGTTAATCCATATAAAAAATCAAAATTCGATTTTAAATTTTTTCTTTTCAAAAAGAATTTTTTATTATTTCCTTTAACAAGATCAAAATAATTTCTATATGATTTTGACGATGACTCTAGATCAAAACAATTTATTTTTTTTAACTTTAATTTTTTAAAGTCAAGATTGTTTAAGAACTCTTTCCATGAAAACAGAATTTTTATGTTCAATTTATTAATTTGATTAATTAAATCTCCTTTGCTTAGAGATGGATTTAGTGGAACAATCGATAAATCAAGGTATGCTGCTGAATAAAAAATTTGAGGATAAATTATAGAATTACCATAAATTATGGCAATTTTATCACCTTTTTTAAGTCTCATTTTTTTTAAATTTTTTGAAAGAGTGGCAACCTTGTAATATAAATCTTCATAAGTAATTGAAACACCTTCGCATGAATATGCTATTTTTTTTGGGTATCTTTTTTTGTTAGCAATTATGTAATTGGTTAAACTCATTTTATTTTAAGTTTTTTTATTAAATTTGTGTAAATATTTTTTGAAAAAGGCATTTTTATTTTACTAATTTTAGAGACTGAATCGAATGATCCCCACAAGTATTTTAATTCTAACTCCTTTCTTTTTTTAAAATCAGTCAACATACTCATTGTATGAACAGAACTTGATAAAGTTTGATTAATTCTTTCTTTATAATTCTGGTGATGTTTTATTTTTAATGAGTTCATAATCTTTTCACCTTCAAGCATTATTTTTCCTACCATTTGCATTGCCTTTTTGTTTTTTTTAAGTGACTTATTGTTTTGCTGGTAATACAAGGCTGCCATATTAAAAGCTAATGCGTTAAGCGATTTTATATATATTTCCGAATATATGTTTTTTACCAAAGGTGACTTAGATACAGATCTAAAAACAGATCTTAGTTTGTCAGCTTTTTTATTCATTTTTGCACTAATTGCTTTAAGCGGGTAACCTCTTTGAATGTGTTTCACTAAAATTTTATTAGGAGTTTTCTTTTCTGAAGACAACCACATTGTCATACCTATTATATTTTCTATTTTAAAATAATTTTTTCTTTTATTTTTTATCTTATTTTTAAAAAAATTATTTATCCACCACAGCGGTATATTTGTACAAGGAGGGATAATTGCAGTATTTTTATCAGCTAATTTTGAAATAGTTTTAATTAATCTACTATTGTAATCTTTTAATTTGACTGTAATAAATATAAAATCAATCTTTAACCCTTTTAAATCTTCAAGAGATCTGTAGACCTTAAATTTATTATTAACTTTAATACATTTGTTTTTTAGTATTTTTTTGTTTTTATTTATTTGAACTCTTAAACCATTTTTCTTTATACGTTCATAAGTATCCTGTTTTGCAATTATTAAGACGTCAAAACCTCTCTCGTATAAACAATATGCGATATGCCCTCCTATAGCTCCACAACCAATTATTATTGCTCTCATATTTTTAAATTTTTTATCCATTTTTCAATTTTCATAGATTTAGTGCAGAACTCAAAAAATTTAATACCATCGAAAGCATGATTATGATCAAATACAAAATGATTTTTTTTATTTAAAAAATTTTGAGCAATATCTTCATACATATTTGAAAAGGCTTCAATGAAGCCAGAGGGATGTCCCATTCTATATCTGTTGTATCTATCTTGGTTCAATAATTTTGACTGTACTGATCTATCAATCTTTTTTGTAATTCCATTTGGAAAATATAAATAAATTGACTCAAAATCTTCATGGCTCCATTTAATAGAAGCTTTCTCAAAATAGAGCTCTATTCTTAGATCGTTTCTACTTCCTAAACTTGATTTAGATATCCAAAACATACCAGAAGTTTTTGGATCATATTTAAGTAAAATTTTTGCATCTGTAACCAAATTCCTAATTTTTTGGACATCCGATAAAACTGATTTTGGTTTTTTATTTATTAAAAAGAAAGAAAGGTTAAATAAATGTATTCCTAAATCTAAAAAAAGATTGGGGATTTTATAATCATATCTTCTCCATAATTTTACTCTTTGATCTTTTTTTTGGCCTCTTAAAAATGATTCTTGTGCCATCTGTAATTTAAAATTTAAAAGCTTTCCAAACTTATTGGCCTTGATTAATTGTTGTATTTCACGAATTGCGGGATAACCTATATAATTGTGTACGACATAAATTTTCTTAGTAAATTTTTTTAAATATTTTTTTAATCTTTTTACTTCTTCAGAATTAGATAGAATTGGCTTCTCAACTATAATATTGACATTACTTAAAACTAATTTTTTTAAAATTTCATAGTGGTCTGGCGTTGGTGTAAGAACCACAAAAAAATCAATTTTGTTTCTTTCACTTAATAAAAGGGAATCAAGATCGTTGTAAACTCTATGTTTGCTAATATTATATTTTTTTTGAGATTTTTTATTGTCTTTTTTATCTCTGCTAAAAAAACCAGATACAACTGAAAAGTTGGAGTCAAGCTGACTTGCCATAAAATGTATGCTTCCAATCGATGAATTTACACCACCTCCGATGAATGAAAGCTTTAATGGTTTTTTAAGATCTTTTAACATTTCAAATATTATCCGTTTAAAATTGTAAGTTTAATTAAAATCATTTTTTGTTATAAGTTTTTTTATCTTTAGCTTTGTATCCCAAAACTGTTTTTGCACTATAAAAGTGTTTAAATAAATTTACAAAACTTGTGAGTATAAAGCTCATAAATAAAAGTAATGCTAAAAATAAAAATATTTCAGAATTTTTGTTAAAAATTAATAAAAACAAGAGAATAAAATTATTTAAATCATTCATAATATAACCTAATCTTGGAAAATACTTTTTTCTTAGATAGGGAACAAACTTAGTTTTGTTCTCTTCATTCAACCATCTTACTAGGCTAGAATATTTGTCATGTATACAAGTGCTATATATCGAAAAAATAGATGAAATAATACCAAGAGCAAATAGTGACTCGGAGTTAAAATATTTAAAACAATAAAAACCTATTGATAAGATAAGAAAAGACTCATAAAAAATATCTAATACTGAATCTAGAAACCTTCCGTAAAACGAAGCTTGATTAGTCAAACGCGCAACATTTCCATCACAAAAGTCTAAGACTCTAAATATAAAATAAATAGTTATTCCAATGATGAAAAATTGACTGTTTACTGAAAAAATCATTGTAAGTGATAATATTGCTAAAATAAAGTTTAATAGCGTTATCGTATTTGGTTTTATTTTAAAAATTACAAAAATTGGTGTGATTAGATAAGATGTTAATGAAAATAAATAAATAATAAAAGCTTCACTTTTGATTGTGTAAAGTTTGTGATTTCTTTTATAAGTTTTTTTTATTAAAGAAGTATAAAGGCTCATGATCCCAACCTGAAAGTTTTAAAAAGAATATTTTTTAATTGAATTTTTATTAGAGCTTTTTTTGTGTTTTTCAAAGTATTCTTTCTTTGATAAGGATTTATTATTTTTTTCAAGCTCGATCTAAATTTCTTGCTTGTTATTTTTATAATTTTTTTTTGTATTTCTCTACTTTGAAAACTACAATTAATTACACTTTTGGGAAAAACTCTACCAGTTTGTCTTTCACCAAGATTAATTGTCCCTATTTTAAATGATGGAACTTCGATAATGCCACTTGAAGAATTTCCAATAACCCCGCTAACAATTTTTAACATAGAAAAATAGTCTTCTTGGCCGAAGGAATGTGTAAAATAATGATTTTTCTGACCTTTTACGAAAGACTTTATTTTTTTGTTTATTTCGCCACCCCCATGATCGTTGTTTGATGCAGTAAAAATGAAACTATATTCTTTAAATTTTTTAAAAACTTTAAATATATTTTTTAGATTTTTATTTAATCTGCTACCCCGAATAGTTTCGGGATGTATAGAAACTAAAAAGTTTTCTTTTCTAAATTTAATTTTATATTTTTTTTCTAGTTCAATTTTATTTTTAAATTTTCTTCTGTTAAAATTTGAAAAAGCTAAGCTCCCAAAATTAAAAACTAACTTTTTATTTTCTCCCATTCTTAAGATCTTTTTTTTATACAATTCGTTTGTTACAAAATGTATATGCGCCATTTTAGTAATAGCATGTCGAAATTGATTGTCATATGAGCCAAGGGTTTCTTCTCCTCCACAGATATGTGCAATTGGTATTTTAAATATTGTAGCGACGAAGCAAGAAACAAAAATTTCATATCTATCACCTAATACAACAATTAAATCAGGCCTATAATTTCTAAATACATTACTTAAACCATTAATTATTTGTGATGAAGATTTGATGATGTCATTTGAATTTTTGGTATCTGAAAATATCTTAATTTTTTTAAAAATTTTTATTCCATCACTTGAAATTTCATTAGAGGTACTTCCATATTGTTTAAGAAGATGAGATCCAGTTACTATTAACTTTGTTGAGATATTTTTTTCTTTTTTTAACGATATTATAAGGTCCTTTATTAGACCATATTCTGATCTTGATCCTGTAATAAAACATATTTTTTTTTAAATCTTGATAAATTCATCTTCATAAAATTTCTTTTTTGCAGTTTTTCCAATAACATTTTTCCATTTTTCGGGACCTATCCCGCCTGCTGGACGTTTCACAGTAATATTATTTAGATTAAACCTTTCTCCTTTATTAATAACATTTTTTGCAACAATTGATTTTCTAATTAAAAGAAAGTTTTGTTTTTCACTTTGGGTTGTTCTTTTTTCTTTATTTCCTAAACATTTTTCAACTTTTCTAATAGACTCTGTTAAAAAATTAAATTCTTTGGGGTTTAAACTTGAACTGTGGTCTGGGCCTTTAGATTTTTTATTCAAGGTAAAATGTTTTTCAATTATGTTTGCTCCAAGTGCAACAGCAGCTAGAGAACTTTCAAATCCCTGAGTATGATCCGAATAACCTACGTTGATTCCAAATTTTTTTTTATATTGATTTATAACTTTAAGATTCACATCTTTTAAAGGAGTTGGGTAACTGGAATTACATTGTAAAACTGTAATATGTTTTTTTTTAATTCCATTTTTAACAAAAATATCTATAGCGTTTTTTACTTCTTTATAATTAGCCATTCCAGTAGATAAAATTATTTTTTTTTTTAGTCTTCCTATTTTATTTAATAGGGGGTAATTATTTATTTCTCCCGAAGGAATTTTAATTATTTTTGGTTTAAGCTTTTTAACTGCATCAATGCCTGAGTCGTCAAAAATTGAAAGCATGAAATTAATATTTTGTTTTTTACAAAAATTTTTAATCCTAAAAAAATTTTTTAATGATAATTCAAGAGGCTTTAACAGTTTAAATTGTTTTTCTTTATCATTGTTATGTTTAAGTTGGTAGGGGGCCTTTTTTGCACTTTTGCTAACTAGATTTGTTGTATTAAAAAATTGAAATTTAACAACGTCTGCCCCAGATTTTTTTGCTGCTTTAACTAGGGCTAGAGCTCTTCTAACCGAACCTCCATGGTTGACGCCAATTTCTGCAATTATTTTTGTTTTTATATTTTCTTTCATTATTTTATTAGGTTGATTATTTCTTTAATACTACTGATTTTATTCTCTACATTGTAAGATCTTCTGTTTGTTAATATTGATCTTGCGGCATTCATCATCGCTGGATAAGAGGCTCTCATCATGTGATTTGCATAAATTATAATTTTGAAACCATGTTTAATTAAATCTTTTTCGTATGTTTTTGAATATGAAGATGGAACTGCCACCATTGGTTTAGAGTATCTGCTTTTCTTAAATTTTTTTGCAAAAGAGAAAACCTGTTTTGGATTATTTTCTTTACTATGAATAAGAATAGCGTCTGCTCCTGCTTTGCTATATGCCTCAGCTCTTTTTAAAGCATCACTAACATTTTTTCCTAAAATAAAACTCTCAATCCTGGCTATAATCATGAAATCATCAGAAATTTTTGTATCTTTAGCCTTAGATATTTTTTGGCAGAACCTTTCTATTGTGTCTTGTTTTGTGCCTGACTGGTTATTAAATAAAGAATTTTTTTTGAGACCGACTTTATCTTCGATAATAGCAGCTGAAACTCCTATTCTTTCTAGTGACTTTATCATATACGGCAAGTGCTCTAATCTTCCACCATTGTCAGCATCAAAAATAATTGGTTTTGTGGTTACTTCAAGAATCTCATTAAGCCCCAATATCCTAGTGGAATAATCAACAGACTGATTATCTGGCTTACCTCTCAATGCTGAGTCAGTCAGACTAGATGACCACATTCCATCAAATTCTAAGTATTTTTGATTATTAATAATTTTTAAATCTTCAATAATTAACCCAACTAATGCACTGTGTGACTCTAATATTCTAACAACTTCTTTTGCCTCTAAAATTCTCCTTAATTTTGATTTTCTTTTATCAGGTGATGTACCCACTTTTAATATATTTTTTTTAATTTCAGTTGAGGATATATTTTTAGTATATTTTGGCTCAATTAACTTTCCGTTCCATTTTTTTAAGGTTTTAATAACTTGAGATCTAGTATTTTTTTGAATTCCTGTTTTCCAATCATCTCCGTGAACAACATATTTCGGTTTAACTATATTTAAATTTGGCCTGTAGTCTAAAGTGTGTTGAGGTATAACTCTTTTTACAAACTTCATATTTTTTAAAACTATTTCCCTTTGTTTGTACGATAAATGTGGAATTTTTTTATAGCTAGCTATTGCCTGATCAGTTAGTAGCCCAACTGTTACATCGCCTAATTTATTTGCAGTTTTAAGAATATTAATATGACCCTCATGAAGAATATCTGCAGATAAGCCAATATAAACTATTTTTTTTTTATTTTTTTTCATAATTTTATTGTGAAAATAATAAAGATTTATTTTTTTTGTCATTCAAAGATGTACTTTTATCTAAATAATAATTTTTCCTCACATCTTTTTTTCCATTTTTTTTATAGTATGTTGCGTAAAAAATCATTCTCGATCTATTTGAATTATTATTTTTTGAATAGTGAGCACATTTCCAATCAAACAAACAAATGTCACCCTCCTCTAGCTCTGCCGGTGCATATTCAAATTTACTTTTATCTGTGAGTTTTATATTCGGGGTTCCGGTTATCATTTTTTTTGTAACATTTTTAAATGATTTTCCGACTTTATTAAGGTTTGTACTTTTTGCTAAATAAAGGCAACCATTTTTTATATCAGATTTTTCAAGTGGAATAACTAGATTTACAAAGTCATCTGAATACTTTTTCCATCCATTTTGCATTTTATTATTTTTATCTCTCCAAAAAAAATGCCCATCTATATGAGGCAGATAACCTTTTCCCCCGGGATATTTAAAATTTAACTTGTCTTTAAAAAGATCAAATTTCTTTTTTTTAATATTTTTAATTAGTTTTAAAATTTTCTTAGAATAAATAATTCTTTTTGAAGTTTTTGAGAAATCTGAAATTCTTTCAATTCTTCTAAGCCTTTTTTTATTTTTAATTTTTTCAAAATAAAAATGTCCATTATCTTTTGATTTTAAAACTTTTTTAAGTATCTGAGCTTTCACTGTTTTAATATCTTTTTTTTTAAAAAAGTTTTTAACAATAACCCACCCATTTTTACGGTATACAGTAATAATATTTTTGTTTAATTTATTATTCATAGCTTGTTCAACAATTGAACACTTTAACATTTAATAAATATAATGTAAAGATAAATAAGGGGATTTGTATCAAGATTAAGATAAAAGAATATTTGAAATATCAGATTTTGTTAAATTTATAGGATTATTTTTTAATCTTAATTCATTAATACCTCCTATTATTTTTGAGTGATTTTTTTTAATATCAATATTTAGTTTTTTAAAACTATCCTCTAGATTTACTTTTTTTTTTAATTTTTTTAAGAAAAGATCAAGCTCATTAATTGAGTTAGTTTTTGTTAAAGAAAATATAATTTCATATCTTTTCTTTAAATCAAAATTTGATTTTGAATAATTTATATTATGGTAATTGAACAATAAAAACCTGTTTAAAGTTAGAGACACAGCATGTCCGTGGCTTACTTTAAAATAACTTGTGAAAGGATAAGAAACTGCATGTGGTGCTGTTGTTTTTGATATATTGATTGCTTTTCCAGATAAATTTGCAGACATACACATTTTAAAGGTGTTCGTCTTATTAGGTCTTTTTACAAAGTCTAAATAATTTTTTAAGGATAATTTTAGAGATTGTTGGGCAAAATTTACACTTTTTTGATTTGATTTGATTGAAATTAAAGATTCAATTGCTTGCGATATTGCATCAAATCCTGAAGATGCTTTTAATTTTTTATTTGATTTTAGTATTAAAGATGGAATTAAAAAAAAATTATCTGGCAATAAATTTTGACTCTCGAATGAAAACTTTTTGTTATTTATGAAAATAACTGAATTAGAAGTTACTTCAGCACCTGAACCTGCGGTGGTTGGGATGACACAAAGCTGAAATTTTTTTTTATATTTAACTTTTCCTAGTAAAATTTTTTTAAAAGATATTTCTTTAAGCTCTGTACAGCATGCTATTTTGGAATAATCAATAACTGTACCTCCTCCTATTGCTAGAATTAAATCTGGATTTAAGCTATTAACTAAGGAAACAATTTTTTTTAATTCTTTAATTTCTGGGATTAAGCCTCTTTTAAAATAAATTTTAAATTTAATCTCTCTTAAAATTGATCTTAATAGAGAATTAGCTCCTGATTTATAAAAGGAATTTTTTCCTGTTATTATAAGTATATTTTTATATCTTTTTTTTTTAAGAAAATTCTTTATTTCAAGTAAGTTGTCTGCAAAATTCATAAATATCCTATTTCATAAATTCTTTTTTAATCTGAATTAAATTCTTTGGCCTTTTTAAATTTTTTATACTTCCAGTCTTTGTAATTACTTCCAATAAACTCGGTCCTTTAGATCTTAAAAATTTTATAATTTTTTTTTTTAGGTTTTGATTGTTGTATATTTTGTATGTGTTTTTATAACCTAAATTTTTTGCTATCTTACCGAAATTTACATTCTCAGAAAAAGTTCTTTGACCCCCAACCGACTCATGACAAAAATTATTAAAAATTATGTGTTTAATATTGTTTTTTCCAAATATTCCAGTTGTCCGAAATGATCCTAGATGCATAAAAATAGATCCATCGCCGTCTAAACAAATTACCGAATTTTTTTTATTAAGACTATGTCCCAATGAAACCATTAGAGAATGGCCCATGCCTCCTACCATATAAAAATCCTCTCCAGTTTTTAAATTATCTCTTTTCCTAATTTGGTTTAGTTCTCTTGAGGTATATCCAGTTGTTGAAATTATTTTTGTTCCTTTTTTGATATTTTTAAGTAATTCAGTAATTAAAATTTCTCTTTTAATACCATTCCTTAATAATTTTTGTATTTTTTTTTTCTTATTTTTTTCAAATAGAATATTTTTCTCAACCAGAATTGCCACTGGTTTACTATTTTTTTTTGCAAAATTAATAAGTCCTCTTATTTTATTAAGATTCTTTTTTGATCTTATAATTATAAATTTTATTCCTAGCAGTTTTAAAATTTCTCTGGTTATTTTACCTTTTTCGCTATGTTGCGGTTCATCAAACTTTGCTTGGGGTGAGCCCCTCCATCCAATTAATAGAAGCAATGGGATAGAATATACTTTTGGATGTGCTATAGAAATAATTGGGTTTATGGCATTACCTAAACCTGAATTTTGTAGATAAACACATGGAATTTTTTTTGTTGCCAGATAGTGACCTATCCCTATTGAGATAGCGCTTCCCTCGTTAAAAGATTCTACATGATTTTTTGAACTTAGCGTTTCTAATTTACTTAAAAAGTTTTTTAAAACACTATCGGGTACACCTGTAAAAAAGTTAATTTGATTCTTTTTTAAAATTTTAAATAAGTCTTCAATATAAATCATAAAAAAAATTTCACCTCATTAAAGTATCTTTTTGTAGTGGCACTCCTAAACTATCTAAGTTTTTCATTAGAGTATTATTATATAAATCAAATTTTACAATTTTATCTAAACCAATTTGATCTAACAATCTTTTCCAAGTTTCATCGTCTACTTTCAATAAAAAATTTAATTTTTTTTCCATTTTATCTGAGTCATAGCTGCTCAACCAAAAATCCCCCTCAGGGCTTAATTCTAAAGGATATCCAAATTTAGATGGGACATAAAAGCTTTTATTTTTAACATTTGTTATGTAGTTTTTTTTACACCATTCTGAAGAATAAGATCCAAAAGGAAATGCAACCACTTTTTTTTTTCTACTTAATGCTTCATATCCAAGAGTTGAGTCTATAAATACAATAAATTCTGATAGCATTACTCTTTTATAGGCTTCGTAGTCACCAGGTGCATCTAGTATTTTTCTTGGGTTATAATTCCACCCAGAATTACCTAGTATATTTTCATAATTTTTTTTTCCCTTTTCATCATTAAATAATACTCTTGTTGAAACATAAAAATTAAGACTGTTTTTTAAACAATAATTTTTAAGAAATTTAAGGATAATTTTCTCAATTTCTGGAAATATCCTATTTGTTTTTGCTTGTGAAATAAAAGTTAATGAATTTTTTTCTATTTTTTCATCAAATTTGAATCTGTTATTGGCTATACTCCCAATACTAAAAGTTTTGCCTTTAATAAATTTTGAAAATATATCGGCTGTTTCATCGCCGTACAGATACATTTCGTTAACGTTGAAATTATTTTTTTTTTCATCAAAATTTATGAAATACTCTTTTGTAGTTTTTCCCCATTGTATTAAAATTGTTTTTACCCCTTTAATATATTTCTTTAGTTCATAAAAACTTTTATTATCGCACCTATAAGTTATTATATATTTTGGATTTACATGTTTTAAAAATACTATCCTGTAATTATTTTTTAAATTTACAAACCCTTTTGTTAAAATCGTTTTTAATAATATATAAAAATTAACTACCTCGCCACGAGTGTGGAATACAAAGCATTTATTTTTATTTAAAAATTCTAATTGATCTGCACCATGGTCGAAAATTACAATATCTTTTACTGGTGGCGGCTTAAATTTAAATTTTGCCCTTAAAAATAGATTTAAATAATAAAAAAAATTTCCTTTAGGCATCGAGATTTAAATCAATAATTTTGTTACAGTTTTCTAAAGCAGATTTTCTATGAGAAACGAAGACTATTGTCTTGTTACCTTTTAATTGATCAAGACATTTTAGAAACTCTTTTTCTGTATCTAAATCTAATGCGCTTGTTGCCTCATCAAGTAAAATTATAGGCGGGTCTCTGTATAATTCTCTAGCAATACCTATTCTTTGGATTTGTCCGCCAGATAAAGCTATACCTCTTTCCCCGACTTGGGACTCAAATTTTTCTTTAAGGGAAGATATAAATTCATAAATTTGGGAATTCTTTGATGCATCAAGAAGTTTTTTGTTGTCAATTTGATCTTCGGAAACTCCAAAGGCAATATTATTTTTAATACTTTCATCAAGTAAATTAGTTGATTGAGAGACATAACCAAGATTTTGTTGCCAACCATTAATGTTTGTTTGAATATCTTTTCCATCAATTAATATTTTTCCACTTGAAGGCTTAATAAGGCCCATTATCAAATCTAAAATTGTTGATTTACCTTCTCCACTTTTTCCTATTATACCAATAAAATCTCCCTTATTTACTGTCAGTGAGAAGTTTTTAACTGCAGGTAATTTTTTTCCAGGATATTTATATGTGATATTTTCAATTTTAAGATCATTAATAAAATCTATCTTTTTTATAGATTTTTTATTTGCAATTCTAGTTTCGTTGCCGCCAAGAAGATTTGGGAGTATTTTCTTAATAGAAGGTTTTAAAAAACTAATTTGCTGTGTTGAATAAATTATTCTAGTAACACTTGGAAATGACCTGAAGGCTGCTACAGCATAAATCCCAATTTTTGTTATTACATTCCCTTCACTAAAATTGCTTGTATCTAGCATGTAAATAACTAAAGATATAGAAAGTACAAATATAATTTCGAATAAAATTTTAGGTAACTCTAATATTGTGCCTGATAAATAAGCACTTTTAGAGTAGTTTCCAATTACCTTATTGTATTTTTCTAAAAAATTAAATTCTAATGACTTTAATTTTATATCCTTTATTGAAAAAAATATTTGTTGTAAATTCTTAAGTTGACCGATTGAGGCTTGTATTCTTACCTCACCAAGTTTTTTAACTTTTTTTTTAGTGAAGTATGTAATTAATATTGATGAGATTAAAATCAAAATACTTACTATTAAAGTTGAATAAAAATCATAAATAAACAAAAACCCAAGTATAGCCAGTAATATTGCTGCTTCTGATATCATTTTTAAATATTCATTTAAACAACTGACATAATTTCTACTCTCTAAGTACGTATTGTTTATTAATTCTGTAGAATTATTTTTGAAATAAAAGTCTAAATCTTTGACTACATATTTTCTTAATATTTCTGAAGAAATACTCTTATAAGCATTCCAAATAAATTTATTTCTCCAAAAATAAAAGAGCATAAGAACAATGCTTTTTAAGACATAAACAAAAATAAGTGTTAACAAAATGTATCCAAGTAAGTTTGCTAAACTGGTAATGTCTAAATAATTACTTAAAAAGGTAAGTTTTTCTATAGATGGTGATTGTGAGTTAGTTAACAAATCTAAAACTGGTATTACCAAACCAATACCTAGAATTTCAAGGATTGTTGAAATAATTAAAAAAAAAACAAATAATATTGACTTTTTTTTAAATGAAATAGAAAGACTTTTATAAATTGCAAAGAAATTTTTTATCACAGGCTACATTAGTTTTTTATTAATTAAATTTTGTAGAATTTTCTCCATTCTTTTGCATGTTTAAAACCGTGGACTGTTCCATTTGCATTGCAGTCTGAACAAGGTTTATTTTTTCTATTCGCTGATAGTAGATCTTTTCTATACTTTCTGTAGGCAGGGCCATTCCAAATTTCAAAAAAATCAGCTTGCATTACATTCCCCATCGAAACACGCCTTTGCCAGTCGTGGCAGCATAGATATATATCCCCATTCCATTCAATAACCGAAGTATAAGCGGGATAAAAACACGTTTTTTTTAAATCTATTTCAGGCTGTGCCCCTGCATTATTTGTGCCAGCTCGATTAGTCAATAATAAACCAAAGTTATCATCGTCCTTATACCAAGTGTTTCTTAAAATTAGAAAATCTGCTGGTACACCAGAAACTTCTCCCATTTTTTTAAACTTTTCAATTTGATGTTCTCCATCGTACATGCTTACAATTAGCTTGCTTAAGTTTGAGTCGTAGAATTCTTTTATTTTTTTAGGTGTTAAAGTGTCTCCATTTGTTATCAATTCAACGGCACCTAAAATAGAAAGTTTATAAATCATTTCATGAAGATCGTTGTGTAGCGTAGGTTCTCCATATCCGCTCAAACAAAATGCACCCTCGAAATTAATTTTTTTAAGGTCTTTGCAAAGTTTTTCCACAAGGCCAATTTTCATTTTTTGGTAGCTGTTAGGTGCTATGTCTGGATCTGATTTTGGACAAAAAGAACAACTTCTGTTACATGCATCTATTACGCTTAATTCTATCCAGCTCGGTATAGGTACTCCCTTAAAATACTGGGCATCTCTATCAAGAATTCTGACTTTTCTCTCAATATTTTTTACCCTGGTTTCCGTCGGTTGCCAGTTTCTTAACAAATTTTTTTTCATTATTTGTTTTATTCCTTATCAAGTTCTTTTTTTAATTCCTCGTACTCTCTCATTTTTCTTTTCATAAAATTAATTGTAAGCTTAGTTCGCTCAGATACACCTTTGGGTGTAATAACATATTGAATATATTTAATTTTATTTTTTTGATTTTGAAAGTTTTTGATTTTAACAAAACCTTTTTGTTTTAATGATTTTAAAACATAGTTTAATTTTCCTAAACTGAAACCTAGCTCTTGTGCAAGTTTTCTTTGGGAGGTTCTTGGTCTACTTCTTATTTTTCTTAATAAATCAAGATAATCTGAGTTATTTTTATCTTCCATTATTAATTAATACTGTTCAATTAATGAACATTCAAGCAATTTTTTCTATTGGTAGATGAGCTTTACAGCAACAAAAATCGATGATAACTAGAATTATCTGAAATGCTTGGTGGGAAATCAGTGTGAAATTCATTTTGAAATATTAAAAGCATCAAATCTGTGTCTAAATCTCTTTGATCTTTTTTCAAAATCATTTTTTGAAAAGTTTTTATCATAATCGCTTACCCCAAAATCTTTTACTTCTTTATAATATCTAAACCAATTATCTTTCTTGTAATTTGGTTTATAATAATCTTTTACTTTTATCACTCTTTTGTACTTCTTTTTCAGGTAATTTTCCACCTCTTGGTAGAAAGGTTTGCAAATGTTGTCCTTTGGTTCTTTGACCCTTCTTAAATTTAGTTTAGTCCTTATAATATTTAAAAAAGTGTAATTAATCCTTCTTTTTGTATAGTAAGCATCGTCAAGAGCTAAACAGAATTTCTTGTAGGAGATTATTTCAAACTGTTGAATTTCTGAAATTAGTTGATTTAAGGTATGTGAGGTATCAAAAAAACAAAAATCAGATTTTAGGTTTAAATCTTTTAAAATTTTAATGCCAACGTAATCATCCGTACTATAATATGGAATAAATTTCCAAATATCATTAACATTTGCTCCTAAAGGTAAGCAAATTGCCTCGTTAATAATATTTCTTAGATAAGATCCCTTGCTTCCATTTGTGTCCCATGAATAGAACTTTGTATTATTTAAATAACAATGTAAAAAAAAAGCTAAGGAACTTGCACCACACCCAGTTTCGATGGGAACTACGTTTTTTTTAATTTTTCTTTTCTGTAAAAGTCTAAAGATCGCTAAACATTCACTATCAGGAATTCCATTTAACCATCTAGGTAACAGTTTTTTTACAAACAATAGAAATGACTCAGGATTTTTAATTATTTTACTTTTACTATCAAAATAAAAATCGTACATCTAAAGTTCGAAGAGAGTATATCAACTGCTGATAAATTGGTATCTTTATCCTTACAAAAATTTTTTTCAGTGCATAAATCAAGCCAATTGAGCTATTAGTACTGGTCAGCTACACGCGTTACCGCGCTTCCACATCCAGCCTATCAACGT
>MDTE01001050.1_pt1 | contig 46883 bp, 49 predicted proteins | sample 811231 | NCBI WGS metagenome assembly MDTE01 (sample SAMN05326651, study PRJNA326480) | marine metagenome | isolation source: seawater | place: Indian Ocean: Red Sea | collected 2010 | reverse complement strand
GTAGTCCGTGGTGGTCTCGATGTAGAGACCTGGGCTTGCGCCAAAGAATTCCTCGGCCTGCTGGAGGCTGAGGTAGTTGAGGTGCAGCCATCGCTTGACCTCGGTTGGGCTGGCGCTGGCGTTTACCGTAGCCCGCTCGACCTGCTCGATGTCGGACCTGAATTCCTTGGCCTTGGCTTTGTCCCTGAATCGTTTCTTGAATCGGTCAGTCTTCTTGCCCTTGGGGCCGAAACGATATGCAACTCTGGTGCTTCCATCCTTTTCCTTGTGCATTGATGCCATTGCGGGTTCCCTCCGGTTTTTGCAGCGGGCACAAAACGGGCACACTTGGGTTCAAAAACGGGTGTAAACGGCTGTTTTTCGACTCAAACGGGAAGGCCTCCTTTATAGTAGTGAGTCGACGTTCTGGTGACAGGTAGCGATTTCACTGCTTACCTGAAACCCGCATAAACACTGGCTTTTAGGCACAAAAAAAGCCGACAGCATACACTGTCGGCTTCCGTATTAGTGGTGCGGATGCCAGGATTCGAACCCGGAACCTTCTGGTCCGTAGCCAGATGCTCTATCCAGTTGAGCTACATCCGCACGTGCTCCAAAAGTCGAGCCGAAAGCTACAAGAATCGCGGAATCGAGTCAAGAAAAGAGCCTGGAATGGAAGCTTCTCGCTCTTACTCCAGGTTGGGCTTAGCCAGCTCCGTGATCCGGATCGCCAGGTTATCGCCCACAACGACGACTTCGCCGTGACCGAACAGGCTGTCGTTGACCATAATCTCCATCGGCATTCCCGAGAGCTTCTTCGTTTCAACGATCGAGCCCTCTTTCCACTCGATGATGTCCTGAAGCGATTTGGTCACCCGGCCCAGCTCGATCGATACCTTCATGGGCACATCGTCATACCGGTTGACGAACTTCTCGAGCTCGCCGAGGTCCAGATCAGGCAGCTGTTCGAACTCGGCCCTGAAGGTCTCTGCGTCCGCTACCGACACAAAGGGATCACCTGTATCCGCAGGGGGCGCTGGGGACTCGACCTGTTCCTCCGTCGGTAGGTCCTCCACCGGAGGCGCTTCGGCGTCCGGAATCTCTTCCGCAGGGACTGCCTGTTCCTGATCTTCTGAAGGATCCTCTGTGGGTTCCTGGGTCTCTTCTTCAGCCATAGCTGTGCTCGCGGTTGGGCGGGGAAACTATTCTGCTGCCTCGGGAGGTGATGGGGCTGCTTGCTCTGCTTCGCCCGAAGGCTCGGAGGCGAATTCGGTCTCCGGCGCTCCGTGCGCGTTCAGGACGGCGCTGATCTTGCCCAACAGATCCAGCTTGGAGACCTTGCCCCTGAGCTGGTGGCCGGTCTCGCCTTCTTTGGCGAACTGGAAGGTCGGTATGGTGGCCACGTGCCGTGAGCGGACGATATTGCCCTGTTTGACCGTGTTTACTTCACAAAAATTCATCTTGTCGCCGACCTGGTCAGCCTCTGCCTTGACTGTGTCCGTTAGGTCGGCGACCGCCCTATACCAATCGGCATTGAAGTAGACACAGCAGAGTGTTTCGCTCTTCAGGACCTCGGCCTCGTAGTTCTTGTCCGTCGTTTCAATCAGTTTAGCCGTGGACCCTAGTAGAGGACGATGTTGTCCGCCTGCGGTAATCCTTGCCTGGCTTGTTCCTGTTGCTGCGCAAGGAGCTTTTCGGTTTCGCCGTTCGTGTCATACAGTTTGTTCGACAGATTCTTGACGAGGCTGAGCAGAATCTTTCGGCAGATGTTGGCGTCGTCGACGAAGAGTTGGACGAGCGCGTCTTACGTGATTTCGAGTCCCATCGACTCCGTGATCCCTACGACATCTGCCGCTCGTGGTTCATCTGTGATGACGCCCATCTCGCCGACCAGGCCGATGGGGGAGATAAACTCGATATCCGTGCCTGCTTTGGTTCGGGTCACCAGTTGGCCGTCAAGAAGGATGACTGGCCGTGCCGAACTTGTAAATCACCTGATCCGGCTCATATTTCGCCACACGACAAATCGAATAGCTCTTCTCTACCTCTTCTTCGGTCAGGCGGTCGAAGAAGGGGATCCCCATCAGGTGGGCAACAATCTGTTTGGTGGCATCGGCATCTGCGGACATCGGGTCGTCCCGATGGTGGAAATACTTCTAAATGGTAAGCAAATTGGTTCCACTTATCAACACGACCCCATCGTCGCGGATGCGTTGACTTCGACTCTTTTCGGGCTATTTTAGCGCCCCAGCCGATAGGTTTGGAGATGAGTATGGACAACAGACCCAGGACAGAAACGCGTGGTGTCGAGATCACCGTAGGATGTGACGGAGGTGAACTGCGAGGTCGCGACGATCGTGCCTTGCAAGCGGCGATAGATTACGTCGACCGACTGGGTGGCGGGACGGTAATTGTGCTTGCCGGTCGGTATGATATGTCGAATTCGCTATTCTTGCGAGCCGGGATCACATTGTGTGGGGAGGGGGATGATACGGTCCTCTACAAATGCCCGGGACACGGTCAGGCGCTGGTCCGAGACTCCGATTGGTATGAGGCAAGTGTGGAGGTCGGCGATGGCCAGGGATACCGGCCTGGAAGTGGCGTCATGCTTCGTAGCTACCAGGATGAGTCGGACTGGCTGCGTGATGTCGTCCGGGCAACCGTCACTCGGGTGGAGGGACAAGTCCTGACGCTTTCGAAGCGGCTTCGGGAGAACATGTGGCTGGAGCATCGAGCGTCTGCGGCACCCTTGTTCCCGTTGATAACGGCCGAGGAAGAGACACACGATGTCACCATTCGCGACATCACCCTCGACGGGAACCGGGACGAGAACGAAGAGATCAACGGGAACTACTCGGGTGGCGTTTTCATTCAACGATGCGACCGGTGGACCTTCGATCGGGTGACATCCCGATCCTACAACGGGGACGGGTTCAGTTTCCAGGTCTGCGACGACATCCACTTCGATCGATGCCGATCGCAGGGCAACGCGAACCTCGGGTTTCATCCAGGAAGTGGCTCCCAGCGCCCCGTATTCCATGAATGTGTCTCAACCGGAAACAGCCAAGGGATCTTCTTTTGTTGGGGCGTGTCCGACGGTCTGGTGGAACGTTGCACGTGTTCGGACAACCGTGACTACGGGATCTCGATCGGACACCGGGATACTGACAACCGGGTTGTGGATACGACGATCGAGCGAAACGAGAAGATCGGTGTCTTGTTCCGTGAACAGACCACGTTCAGGTCGGGGCATCGGAACCTGATCACCGGATCCACAATCGCTGACAATGGGGCCAATCTTGACGGTGTTGGGGTAGACGTACGAGGTGAAACCTGTGACATCGTTCTTCAGGACAATGTCATCTCCGACAGCGGCCGAGGCGTTCAGCGCATCGGGGTGAGAATCGGCGAACAAGCGAAGCGGATCGATACCGAGAAGAATACCTATGTCGGGCTGGCCGATGATGTGACCGAGTCCGGGAAAGCTAGGGAAGAAACCACGTGACTGAAGAAAATTTGAAGGGCAAGGCCATCGAATATCTCAAGCGAGCCTACGGTGAGGATACAGTATCGATGGACGTGATGGACAACTCTGTCGATGAAGGAAACGGCGTGCTGCACGTTGATTGCACTGTCAGTATCGGGGGGCAGGAATCGGATTGGACAAAGTGGTTCACGTTCCAGAACGGAAACGTGGTCGATATGGATTGGCGCATGCGCTAAGGGCTGACGAGGATGCAGGGATAGGGGCAGGGAAACGAGGGAGATCTTGAAGCTAGACACGAAATTGATCCACGAAGGAGAGGACGAGGCAAGGGCCAAAGGGGCTGTCGCGCCGCCGATCTATCAAAGCGCCACCTTCGAGAGTCGTCCCGGGGAGTCTTACGACGAAATCCGGTATGCCCGGCTGAACAACACGCCGAATCACCTGGCCATTCAGAAGAAGATTTCCCGGGTCGCAGGTGGTGAGGCCTGCGTGGTTGCGGCATCGGGGATGGCCGCTATTTCGACGGCGCTACTGGCAGTGCTCCGGTCGGGCGAACACGTTCTGGTGCAGGATTGTCTGTATGGCGGCACCCACAGTCTTCTCACAGAGGACCTACCCGCAGCCGGTATCACGCACTCGGTGATCGATGCGAAACGTCCGGAAACTTGGGGAGAGGTGCTACGCCCGGAGACCCGGGCGATTTACGTCGAGTCGATTACCAACCCCACGCTCGACGTCGCGTGTTTGAAGGAAGCGGCCGAATTCGCCAACACCCACGGACTGATCTCCCTGATCGACAACACGTTCTGTTCACCCGTCAACTTTCGGCCACTCGACATCGGCTTCGATATCGAGCTGCATAGCGCCACCAAATATCTGAATGGGCACTCTGACATCGTGGCCGGCTGTGTGATCGGCGGCGAGGAGCTTGTTAGAAAGGTCACGCATCGCCTGAATCACCTCGGGGGAAGCCTGGATCCACACGCCTGTTTCCTCTTGCACCGCGGGCTGAAGACCCTTGGTTTGCGGGTCACGAGACATAACGAGAACGGCCTTTCTGTAGCACGGTTTCTGTCGTCGCACAAAGACGTAACCCGCGTCCTATATCCTGGCCTTGAGGACCACCCTGACTATCATCGGGCTTCCGGACTCTTCACCGGTTACGGTGGTGTAGTGAGCTTCGAGGTCGAGGGCGGGGCCACGCGAGCAGATGCGTTCATTGCGGCTCTTGAACTGGCGATGTTCGCGCCCAGCTTAGGTGGGGTTGAGACGCTGATCACGCGCCCGGTTCTGACGACACACAGTGGACTGTCGGAGCCGGACCGAGAGGCTTCCGGCATATCGGACTCCCTCGTTCGGATCGCTCTCGGGGTGGAGTCTGAGGCGGACCTCTGCCTGGACCTGGACCAAGCTCTGGCGGCTTCTGGCTGATGCGCGACCGGGTGGTGGTCATCGGGGGCGGGATCGTCGGTGCTTCGATCGCCTGGCACCTTGGGCGCCGCGGTTAGACCGTTACCCTGCTTGATCGAGACCCGGAACCACCTCGAGAAGCGTCGAGAGTCTCTTTTGCTTGGATGAACGCACGAGACAAGGACTCACGCGCCTATTTCGAACTGAACCGGCGGTCGTTCCATCTTTGGCACCGTTTTTCGGACGCGTTGGAAGGGGGTTTCTGACTCGAGTGACCTTCTTTGGACATCCACTCCGGATAGCGCTCGGGCGCCTGAGGACCGTGTCCGGCAGTTGCAGGCGCGTGGGGCTATGACGCGAGGAGCATCGGTCTCGAGGAGGTCCGCCAGCTCGCGCCCGGCGTGGTCTTCGATGGATTCTGTGGTGGGTCGCTGTCTGGAAGCGACGGCCACGTGGATGCCATTCGGGCGGTACAGGCCCTGCACGAAAGATGTCGATTGCTTGGTGTTGATGTCCGACTTGGGCAATAGGTGGAGTCGCTGGAGACCTCTGGGAACGTTCGGGCAGTCGTCACGGACGCGTCAACTTATCCTTGCGACGTCTGGGTAGTCGCTTGCGGCGCCGACACTGCTCGAGTCGTGGCAATGGCCGGGCTGGATGGGCCTATGTATCATACCTTTGGCGCCACGGTCAGGACCTCACCGACCTCGCCGTTGTTCAGGGGACCCTGCGTTATGCACGAGCCCTCCCATCATGAGATTCCGCTCGCGATCCGGAAGTTCCGAGACGGTACGGTGATTCTGCACGGTGGGGCGGACGGAAGAATGCACGACGAGTCGCTGGGGAAAACGGACAAGGAAGCAGAGCGAGTTCTCGCCTCGGCGGTCGTTATCGCCCCAGCCTTAGCCGATGTCGAGATCGAGGAGACCCGTCGTGCGCGTCGCCCGATTCCGTAAGATGGTCAATCGATCCTAGGGTTCGCACAGACCGTCCCGAACCTGTAACTCGTGATCACACACAGCGGCGTTACCCTTGCGCCTGTGATTTTCTCCTGGTCGGCGACCGAGATCCTGGACCGTGTCGGTGTCGAGGAACTCGAACCCTTTCGGCTGAGTCGATTCGGATAGCCGTCCTTCACCTTGGAGTGTCCATGTTCCGCGTTGCCCTCATCGGTAATCGTGCTCATCAGAACACTTACGGCCCCCTCTGGAAGAATCGCTCCGACGCTGAGATCGTCGCGCTTGCTGAGCACAATGCCGAGAAGGCCGCTGGTCTCGAGGAATTGTACGGGTTGCCGTGCAGTCGGGAGTACGATGCGGTGCTGGAACGCGATGATGTCGACATCGTCTGTATCGCGACGGATTTCTACCTCAAGAGATGGCTAGTCCCTAAAGCTGTCTCCTGCCGCAAACACGTCCTGGTCGACAAATCCCTTGCTCGAACGATGGAGGAGGCGCGTGCCATCGCAGCAGAGACGCGCGACACGGAGGTCAAGGTCCATCTGGCCTATCCTCACCGATACTATCCCGGGTATCGAGCGCTGATTCACCGGCTGAAGTCAGGGGAGTACGAGCAGCCTGTCACCTGGACGAACCATTTCATCCGCCAGTTTCCCGATGGCGATCTAATGCGGTATGTCAGTTACCCGACGGCAGCCAGTGTCAACGGGGGAGGCGAGCTCCAGAATCTCGGTAGCCATCCTGTGGACTTGATCCACCACACGTTCGGAATGCCCAATCGCGTGTACGCCAAGTTCGAGACCGCCTATTGGCCAGACTATTACGACCAGTTCGGGACTGAAGACGTGGCGACGCTCGTCTGCGAGTTCGATCACCTGATCGCTACGGTGATCGTGGGGAGGAACCGGATTCCCGAAGAGGGAAGTGCGATCGACTCGATTGACCTGTGGTGTCGGGGCATTCACGCCAGGGCGACAGTGGACGGGCTCGAGGAGAACGAAGAGGCACTCGATATCGGTATACCAGAATACACCGGAGCGGCCGCGTGCGTTCAGAACCTCATCGATGCGATCGAGAATAACGCACCGCTGGAGTCCACCATTCACGATGGCCTGGCTGCGACGGAAATCACGACCGCCGGGTATCAGTCGGCTGAGTCCGGTCAGTTTGTGTCCTTACCCCTGGAGGACGACCGTCATCCGATGATCGATGATCATGAGCAGATCATCGAGGGATACCTGGATTAAGTCGGTGGCGGAGTTATTCCACGTCTGTATGACGATGGATGTCGAGCGGATCGCCGAGCAATCACCCACCGGCGGCCCACCCGACTGGGACTTCGCCGAGCGATCTGCTCGGGCTTACTGCGAGATTCTTCACGCAAACGGGCTGCGAGCCACGCTTTTCATCGTACCCGATACCGCGAGGCGGCAACCCGATCTCTACCTTGATTTAGCAGAGACGACGGGAGCAGAACTGGGCATGCACCTGCATCCTCAGTGCTGGCGGGACCGATACCTGCATGCGGATCGCCACGACTACCTGGGAGGTTACGCGGGACAAGCTCAGCTGGAGATGCTGGAAGTCGCGAAAGCGGAGTGGATGGAGGCGATCGGGTTTGAGCCCGCCTCATTCAGAGGAGGGAACTTTTCGGCAAACGACGAGACCTTCGCAGCATTGGTCGAAGCGGGGTTCACGCACGGCAGTGTGAGCCAGCCAGGGAGAGCGGTGACCTGGATGCGGGCGGTCTGGTCAGATGCGATCTGGGACGTTCACAGACCCCACCGAGCATTTCGTGGCGCAGTGGGTGATCTCGACTTTATTGAAGTGCCGCTTACCAGCGACCGGGCGCAGCACGAACACTGGACGGGTGTCGGAGATGTGCGCCTGGAATCTGCCGAAGCCAGTCAGGTCTCGAAAGCAGCACGGCAGGAGGTCATGAGACAGGTTGGTGAAGACATCGCGATCAAGCACGTCTGCATCCTGACGCACAATTTCGTCAACTACTGGTCGTCTGAGGGGGATGGTCGTGCCCACGTGTTGCGCGACACGATCGAGTCCTTCCAGTCCCTTGCGGCCGACCTAGGACTAGAGATGGTTGGTTCCACGACCGCTGATGTTCGCCGTGCATACCTGAAAACGGAGCCCTGAAAGTGGAAACATACAAATCAGTGATCATCGGCCTGAGAGGCATCGGGTCCAATCGTCCCGAGGAAACCGATTTGCCTGTCTACGGTGCGATGCCCAATTCACACGCCTCGGCGTATCACAGATGTCCCCAGACCGAAGTGGTCGGTGTGTGTGATCTGGATCAGGACCTGCTGAATGGGTTCAAAGCAAAATGGGGGGATGTCTGGTCCGATCTCAATCTCTACACCGACTACCGGGAGATGTTCGAAAAGGAACAGCCCAATATCGTGAGCGTCGTGACCGGCGACCACCTGCACGGCAACATCACGGTCGACGCGGCAACGCATCCATCCGTGAGGGCGATCATCTGTGAAAAACCGATCGCAACGACCTTGGAGGACGCCGATCGCATGATCGAAGCGGCGGAGCGGGAGAAGGTGCTCCTCTCGATCGAACACTCGCGTCGCTGGCATCCGTCGTTCCTGGCAGCTCGGGAGTTGATCAGAAGCCGCGAAATCGGTGAACTGAAGACCATACATTGTGATTTATTCAGCGAACGGGCGATGATGTTCCGGAACGGGACGCACATGCTCGACCTGATTTGCTTTTACGCCGAGGCGGCGCCGAGCTGGGTAGTTGCGGAGCTCGAAGAAGGCTTCGAGAGCTTCACGGAGTACAGTGGGGACGGTGGACACGACCCTGCGACCGATCCTGGTACCTCGGCATATATCCGCTTCGAGAATGGTGTCCGTGCATACTTCAACTGCACGAAAATGACGTTCCCCGGGTCACAGATGTATCTGACGTGTGACAAGGGTCGGATCGAGATTTCGGACCGCGAGACGATTCTGGTCCGAGCAGACGGTCATCGGGTGTGGTCCCGGCAGACGATGGTGCCAGTCAGCTATATGCACCAGTTCCAGGCCGGGTTTGTGCCTGAAGTCGTCGACAAGCTCGAGAATGGGGGCGACCTGGTTTCCCCTCCACGCGAAGCACGAAAAACGCTGGAGATCATGCTCGGGATTCTGAAATCTCACCACGCGGGGAATCAGCGGGTCGATTTTCCTTTGGAATAGGCACTTTCATGAGCGAAATCGCATACGATGGGTATACAGAGTCGGGTTTTCCCCCGGGCCTGTATGAGGCCGCCGACACCGCTCCAGGTATCAGCGGTTTCTGCAGCTTTACACAGGATCATGTCACACAGTTCAAGGTCGATGGTTATCTGCTCGTCAGGGAGGCTCTGGATAGCAAAGCCCTGGTGGCGGTCAGAGCCGGGCTGATGCACCTGATCTCAGGCAAGGCGGAAGGGTTTCGGGGCATCCAGTATGAGAAGTCAGTGCGTGGTCGACTCGATGAGCTGAGCGATGAGGAGCGTGTAGCGTCAGTTCGCAAGCTCCAGTACTTCGTGGGCCACGATGACCGGTTGACGAATCTGGCTGAAGACGAGTCCCTGTTGCGCGTCCTGAAGGCCATCATCGGAGAGACTCCGGGGCTGTTCGCTAATCAGGCGATGGTCAAGCCCGCGCGTATCGGGAGGGAGAAGCCGTGGCATCAGGATCACGCGTATTTCGACCTGCCAATTGGGACCCAGATCGTAAGTGCATGGGTCAGTCTGGACCACGCGACACGGGAGAACGGCTGTATGCACGTAATTCCTGGGAGCCATCTGGGAGGACCGCTCATCCACTTTCAGGTGAGAGACTGGCAGATCTGTGACGATCACGTTGCGCGAGGGCGGGCCGTGGCTGTGGAAATGAATCCGGGCGACATCCTCCTCTGGGATGGCCTCCTCCACCACGGCACGCCCCCGAATTTGTCGGACCGTGGGCGGAGAGCTCTACAGCTCCACTATTGGCCTGCGTCGGTTGAGAAAATCCCAAAAGAAGAGAGACTGACTGTCTTTGGGAGCGAAGGTAAGGATGTGACGTGCTGAATCGAGGGCGCAGATGAAGAAAGCGATCATAGAGGGTGAGCGGGCTGGGAAGTTGGTAGAGGTACCCGATCCCGTGCCGAAAGAGAACTGGGTGGTGGTGAAGATTCACTCCGCCCCGATGTGCACTGAATACAAGGCCTTCGAATCCGGAAGGCCTTCGGCGTCTCTGGGACACGAAGCCGCAGGGGAAGTCGTCGCCGTGGCTCAGCCGGCCAGAGTGAAGGTGGGCGATCGCGTGGCCGTGATGCCCCAATTCCCGTGCGGAACGTGTGCGCTGTGTGTGTCCGGCGAATACATCCACTGTGAAACCACTGCGGATTTCGAGTCGTTCCTCGGCACACCCGAGGGCCGCGGGACCTACGCACAGTATATCGTGAAGCCCGACTGGATCCTGCCGCCACTTCCTGAGAGCGTTAGCTACGATCACGGCGCGATGGCGTGCTGTGGGCTTGGGCCTACGCTTGGCGCGTTCGAACGGATGCAGCTGCAGGCAGGAGAGACGGTTCTGATCACGGGGCTTGGACCTGTGGGTTTGGGAGGCGTGATCAACGCGTCATATCGAGGTGCTCGCGTGATCGCGGTCGACTCCGTTCCGTTCCGGCAGGAGATGGCAAGTTTGCTGGGTGCGGACGTGGTGCTGCCTCCGGGTGAGGAAACGTGTGAGCAGATTCGTGAGTTGACGGGTGGGGTAGGCGTCGATCGCGCGCTCGATTGTTCAGGTAACCCGCTGGCCCATCGGTTGTGTATCGATGCTACCAGACGCAAAGGCAAGGTCGCGTTCGTGGGTGAGTGCAGTCAGGATACGGCCATACGGATCAGCCCGGATATGATCCGCAAAGGGCTGTCGCTGATCGGATCCTGGCATTACAACCTCGAGGACTACCCGAAATTGATGAGCGTCGTCCAGCAGTCAGGTGACAAGATTGACCGGCTGATTACACACCGGTTCCCGCTCTCCCGTGTCCAGGAGGCATGGGAACTGCAGCTCACCGGCGAATGCGCGAAAGTGGTGCTTGATCCGTGGGGGTATTCATGAGTGACTACAAGTGTGCGATCATCGGTGTTGGTCAGAACCGAGCGAGAGGGCTGGCGGCCGCCTACACCCATATCTCCCGGGGAGAACTGGTCGCGGTTTCGGCTCGGACAGATGAGGTGCGTGAGGCGTTCGCGGCGGAATACAGTGTGCCTTCACACTTCGCGGACTATCAGGAGATGTTCGAGAAGGCCAGGCCGGATGTGGTGCACGTCAACACGCCTCCCGACGTCCGTCTGGATATCATGGTGGCGGCTCAGGAGGCGGGGATTCCCGCCCTAATCGTGGAAAAGCCGCTGGCCATTCAGGGCGAGGACTATCGGGAGATCCAACAGTTCGCAGCGGATGCAAGCCTTAAAGTTTGTATCAATCATCAACTGCACTTCCACCCGAGACGGGTTGAACTCCAGGATCACGTGGCCAACGGTGAAATCGGAGAGATCCGGTTCATCGACGCGAGCTGCGGGATGAACCTGGCTTACCAGGGGACGCACACACTTCAGGCGATTGGCGCTTTCCATCCAGATCCGCCGACGAGTGTGTTTGGACAGGTCAGTGGTTCTGAAGGGCTCTCCGATCCTCGTGGGAAGAAGCACCTGGCTCCCGATAGCACGCTCGCGATTCTGAACTTCGCGGACGGTGTGCAGGCCACTTTGCAGAGCGGAGAGACTGCGCCGAAAGTCGGTCGTGAGACGATTAACACCCACAAACGGATTGCCGTGCACGGCACACGTGGATACGTCCACTGGACCATGTGGGGGTGGGAGATTGGGATCGATGGCAAGACGACGTCGGGGTCGCACGAGTATCCGGACGAGGATATCCTGGGCCAGGCAGGGATGACGGAGGCGATGTTCGCCTGGCTGGAGGACGACACCCAGACTCATCCCTTGAACCTGGATTCGGCGCTCACCGACTTCAACACCGTTCTCGGCATTTATACGAGCGCACTGGAGCACCGGGTGGTGGACCTGCCTTTGACGCCTTCGGATGGCCTGTTCGAGGCACTGCGACGGCGGCTCGGATGAGGACGATCGGCCTGATCGGTGGGATGAGTTGGGTCTCGACGGCCGAGTACTACAGGCTGGTCAACGAGGGAATCGGTGAGCGTCTGGGAGGGTGGCACTCCGCGCGGTGCGTGATCCACAGTGTGGACTTTGCCGAGATCGAGCAACTCCAGAGAGAAGGAGAGTGGGATGCCGTGGCCGAGATCCTGTCTGCATCGGGTACATCGCTCGTCGCTGCTGGAGCGGAGGTCGTGCTGCTCTGCGCGAACACCGTGCACCACGTTGCCGATGCGATCGAGTCCGCGTTGACCGTTCCCTTCATCCATATCGCAAAGGCCACGGGTGAGCGGATCCTTCAGGCGGGTATTCGGCATGTCGCACTACTGGGCACCGCTTACACGATGGAGATGGATTTCTGCCGTTCGCCCCTCGAAGCGATGGGAATCGCGGTGAGCGTCCCTGATGAGGGAGGGCGAGACATGATCAACCGCGTGATCTACTACGAGCTCTGCCAGGGCCTGATTGAGGATTCGTCCAGGAAGCAGTTTGTGGATGTGATCGAGGGGCTGATCCGGGACGGATGTCAGGGGGTTGTCTTGGGATGCACCGAAATCCCCCTCCTGATCGGTCAAGAGGACGTGTCCGCACCCGTGTTCGACACAACGCGAATCCACTCGGAGGCGGCGGTAGAATTCGCGCTGAGCTAGCTGATCTGGCCTGCCTGGGAGCCGCTCCAGGGCGGCCTCGATGGGAAGGGCGTGTCTCACGTTACCGTTGGTGCCCACCAGTGTCGTGGCCTTGGACACAGCGTTCAGGATCGTTTCTTCTGTTGCCTTCGCAATCGCCTGGAACGGGATGTTGATCAGAGACTCGTCTGCCTCGAAAGCCTTCCAAACCTCCGCCTGCTCCTGCTTCCTGAAGGTCGTCGAGAACCCTATCACACAGTATCCGCTCGATGCGGTGATACTCATCGATGAACTACAGCCCTGCCGTGGTGCCCGCACCGTTAATCACATAGTTCCCGCCCTGGTACCCGGTGGAAGGATTGCTGTAACCCCTGTGCGGACCGGGCCTTCAGCGATCTGCTGGGGCTCAACGCCCTCAATCAGAGTGACCTGCCCAACGCGGACCCCATCCACGTCCGTGATCGCGTTGTTGGGTCCCGTGTCATACTCGCCGATTCGTATACCGGATTCACGAGCTCGAGGTCGATCTGATGTGCTCATAGTTCCACCAGTTGTGATAGGTCAGATAGGGTAGCGTCCGGCTGTGGAAGCCCATCCGGCAGGGCGGCCCCGTGCAGGTTGATCCAGACAGAGCGCATCCCAACCCCTTTCGAGCCACCGACGTCTCGTCTGGCATCGTTCCCAACGTAGACGATTCGGTCAGCTTCCATCTGCCAGTAGTCGAGGGCTACTTGGTACACCTTAGGGGACGGTTTGATGGCGGACTCAGTCGACGACCAGACGATGTGCTCGAAGCAATCGAAGATTCCCGTCTTCTGCAGGTTGTGTTCGAACCTCGGAGGCTGGGCGAACACATTTGAGATGATTCCCAGACGGTGTGTGGAAGCCAGCATCCGTATCGTCGATCGATGCGCTTTCGAGATCACCCCGATCTCGTGTTCGGCGATGATATCGTCGATCAGGTCGACCTCGGACGGAGGTAGCGTGGGGGCAATCTTGCGCGTGAGGTCCCCAACAGTCGGGAACCGGTCATCGTCGATCCGGCTATCGTACGCCTGGACGATTCTGCCGAAAACTTCTTCGATAAGTTTCTGGACCTCGTCTGGGCTCTGCGTCATACCGCCAACGCGTTGATACGTCGACGCATAGTCTTCGTCCGGGCCGAAGCGATCGTTCTCGAACATGAAGGTCTCCCCCTGGTCGAGCAGGATAACGTCGACGTCTTTCAGTGAGAAGGCCATCCTCTAAAACTCGATTGCCACCGGACCGCCGGTTTCAGCGCTCTCGATGGCCCCGAACACCATGGCCAGGCTCTTGATGTTATCCGTATGCACGGTCTCGGGTGTACCGCCTTTCTGGACGCAGTCGATGAAGTCGTTGATCAAACCCTCGTGTCCGCCGACGCGATCCTCATCAGAGGGGTCATCCACATCGATCTCCTCGCACTCCGAGCGGAACGACCCGGTTCCCGTGACTCTCTCACCCTTGAAGTCGTCCGCACCGTCCCAGGTGAGGCTGCCTTGCTGGCCGATAATTCGCCAGTCGCACTCCCAGGTCGTGTTCAGGCCCTCGGAACACCAGCTGCCGCGGTAGGTGTAGATGATCCCGCCCGTCATTTCGAACACAGCGATCGCTGAGGCATCGCGATCATACCACGATCCGGCGGGGTTCCACTCCTTGCAGTAGACGGAAACGGGGTCGGCACCCGTTATCAGCCGCGCCGCGTCGAACGTGTGGATGGCCATGTCCAGCAGAAGCACGTGCGGCATGTGATCCCTGAACCCGCCGAAGTGCGCTCCAATGTAGAAATCGCAGTTGAGCGTCGTGAGTGCTCCAACAACATCTCTATCGAGCGCACGTCTCAGCCGTCTGATGTTGGGGTCATAGCGTCGATTCTGGATGATCGCGTATAGCCGGTCGGCTTCGTCCGCAGCGGCTGCGGCTCGTCTCGCGTTCTCCATGGAATCGGCCATCGGCTTTTCGGACATGACGTGGCAACCGTGCGCGAAGGCCTCAAGTGCGACGTCCGTGTGCGCTTCGGGGATCGTGCAGTCGAACACCGCATCAGGGGTGAGGTCGTCCAGCATTTTTGCCAGATCCGTTCCTGTGGCGGCGTCGGCATTTCCGTAGTCATCTGCTCGGGTCCTCGCAGCCGACTCATCGATGTCGACAAACCCGACCAGGTCAATCTCTTCCGTGTCTCTACTGACCTGGGTCCAGCGACGGCTCATGCCCCCGCATCCAACGAGTACGGTCCTTACTGGTTCTGGCATTCTGTTTCCTTGTTAACCGGCCGGCCAGACGAGTAGCCGATCCGGGGAAAACCGAGGAAAGATTGTATCTCCAGGGCGGTATGACGTTTCTTTATCGACGAGGATATGTAGATGGCATCCTGCCCAGTCCACGAGGAGGATACGGGAGGGGCCGAGGTCTTCGACGATCTGTATTGTCCCCGGGATTTCGCCCCCAGAAGTAAGCACACTCTCAGGCCGAATGCCAAGGGTGGCGGTTTCGGCAGCGCTTCTGCAGGCTGCGATCGGATCTCCTCCGGGACTTAGCCACGATGTTTCGAAACGCCTGACACGAATCAGGTTAATGGGGGGATAGCCCAGCTGAAGTGCTACATCGGGAGAAACCGGACGGCCATAGACTTCGTCTGGAGGACCTGTTTGGGCGATCTCACCGTCACTGAGTACGATGATACGGTCGGCCATCGACAATGCCTCTGACTGATCGTGTGTCACGTAGATCGTCGGTGTCTCGAGAGATTTCTGTAAGGCGATGAGTTCAACGCGAAGACGTTCTCGTAGCTTCGCATCAAGGTTGGTGAGGGGCTCGTCGAACAAGAAGATCCTGGGGCTGCGTACGATCGCCCGGCCGATGGCGACCCTCTGCATTTCGCCGCCTGATAGTTGCGTCGAGGGTCGGTCCAGGAGGGGAGTGATGTGAAGGAGGTCTGCCGCCCACCGAACTCTGTCGTCAATCTCTTCGGCCGAAACTGTGGATGAGGGAGAAGTGAGGGGAAACGACAGGTTCTGCCGGACGGTTCGATCCGGATAGAGCGAGAAATTCTGGAACACCATTGCGACGTCTCGCTCGGCAGGAGCGGCTGAAGCCACTGACTGGCCCTCGATCGTTATGTTTCCGCGATCGGGCTGCTGTAGTCCCGCGATCGCCCTCAGGAGGGTCGTCTTGCCTGCGCCCGTCGGCCCAAGGACGACAAGGAGTTCACCAGGCTGAAGCGTGAAGGTTACGTCCTTGAGCGCCACGGTCTCGCCTAAAGAAACTGTGAGCGCATCGACCTCGAGCGTACTCACGTCACAATCCTGCCTGTCGAGGGATCGTAGAGGCAGGCATGATCCAGATTTAGGTCGAGCGTAACACGACTACCGGTTGTCTGTGCCGTGTCTGTCCGTACGGCGATCGAACCCAGATTCGTGTTCACGTGGGCAACGTGATGGTCCCCGAAATACTCCGAGATACTGATCTCTCCCTCGATCTGCCCGCTGTCGCTGAACCTAACGAACTCGGGTCGAATTCCCAGCGCAGCGTCCCCCCGATGCGTGGTTGCAGGAAAGCTGAAGGTGGTGTCGTGGGTGCGAAAGACTGCGTCGTCTCTGAGTGTCCCGTTTACGAGGTTCATCCCTGGGCGCCCCACAAAGTCAGCGACGAACAGACTGCTCGGAGTTGCGTAGACGTCCTCTGGGCTCCCAACCTGCTCGATCAGGCCACCATTCATAACAACGACCTGATCGGCCAGACTCAAGGCCTCCTCCTGGTCGTGGGTGACGTAGAGTGTGGTGACGCCGGTTTCCATCTGTTGCCTGCGGATCGACTCTCTAAGGTCTAAACGAATGCTCACGTCCAACTGGCCAAGCGGTTCATCCATCAGATAGATCGCTGGCTCACGGACCATCGCGCGGCCGAGCGACACCCGTTGCTGATCGCCACCGCTTAACTGACTTGAATGGCGGTCCAGCAGAGGAGTGATGCCAAGCTGATCCGCGATGCGAGCCACCCTCGCGTCCCGTTCCGAAGGCGAGATGGCCTGGTTCTCGAGCGGGAAGGCGACATTCTGCCGGACCGTCATGTGCGGATAGAGTGCGTAGAACTGGAAGACGAACCCGACGTCACGTTGCGATGCCGGAGATGCGCTCACGTTCGTGTCGTTAAGCCAGATATTCCCTGACGTAGGTGTTTCTAGGCCCGCGACCATTCTCAGGGTGGTCGTTTTACCACACCCCGAAGGGCCCAGGAGGACGATGAAGTCACCAGCTTGCACGATCAGGTCTATTCCGCGAACGGCCTGAGTCCCATCGTCGAAGGTTTTGGCGAGTCGATCGAGCTTCAGCACGGCCAAACTCCTTGGTCGCGGGGAGGGGTCATTGCTTGATCGTCCCGAATGTGACCCCGCGGAGGAGATGTCGTCTGACCAGGACCGTGAAGACGATGATGGGAAGCGCGAAAATCAGGACCCCCGCTGCGATCTGAGGCCAGGGCACACCCTGGATGTTGCCCTGGAGACCAGCGAAGTAGACGGGTACGGTGACGGCTTCAGCGTTGTTCAGTGTCATCGCGAACCCATACTCGTTCCAGGCGCTTATCAGGCAGAAAACCGCAGTCACGGCCACGCCGGTTCGCGCCTGCGGAAGGATGATCCTGGTAAAGGCCTGGAACCGTGTGTATCCGTCGACAAGCGCGGCTTCCTCGTATTCGCGGGGGATCTCGTCGATGAAGCCCTTCATCAGCCAGACGGCGAGTGACAGGTTAAAGCCCGTGTAGAGGATGATCAGACCGAGGTGCGTGTTCGGCAGGTCGAAGGTGCGATACATCAGAAGCACCGGGACGACGACAGCCAGCGGAGGCAGGAAGCGAGTGCTCAGGATGAAGAACAGCCAGTCTTTCGCCCCGGGGATGTCATACCGGCTGAACCCGTATGCGCAGGCCGTCCCTAGAGCGACCGAAGCGAGGGTACTGAGCAGGCCGATCAGGATGCTGTTGCCGATGAAGTGCCACATAGCGTGTCGTGTGCCCACGTGGGGGACCAAGAGCTGTCTGTAGCCATCCAGGGTGGGTTTGAACGTGTGCCTTCCTTCGTCCGACGCCGATGGAATGTAGCGGGCCGTGGGGCTGATGGCGGCTTCCTTGGTCTTGATGGACGTCAGGCCAAGCCACGCGAGTGGAAGCGAGGCCAGCGCGGCGTATCCGATGATGATGGCGATTCGGATGTTCTTCACATCGTCCTCCCCTGAGACGCCTGGTAGGACTGGATATACCGCACAAAAACCGTGGACAGGGCAATCACGATGACTAGGACGACCATACCGTATGCGGCTCCCAGCCCGACTTTGTAGCTCCGGAACACCGTCTGGTAGAGGAGTGCGCTCAGGGTCTGCGTAGACGCATCATTGGGCCCAGTGACAGCCATGACCAGGTCAAACTGTTTGAGGGCATCAGTCGTCCGGAACAGGATGGCCAGGAAGATCATGGGCGATGAAAGCGGAAGCGTGATCCGTCGGAAGGTCGTCCAGGTGCTCGCACGGTCGATCTCTGCGGCTTCATACAGATGTGTAGGGATGGAATTCAGGCCCGCGAGGGATATGAGCATCATGAAGGGCGTCCACATCCAGATATCGATGAGCAGGATCGATATCAACTTCAGATCAGGGTCGGTCAACCAGAGGGGTTCTGGTCCCCCGATGAGGGAGAGGACCTGGTTGAGAACGCCGAAATTCCCACTCAGGATGACGTGCCAGTAGAGTCCCATGACGGCGGGGGACAGCATCATCGGGATCAGAAGTAACGTCAGGACGGCAGATTTGGCCTTGAAGGCCGGTTTCAGCGCGAGGGCGAGGGTGTACCCAATCACCAACTCGACTGAGACGGCGATGAAGACGAATAGGGCAGTGGTGCGAATCGCAGCGAGATACCTCGGTTCTTCGAAGATCCGGGCGAAGTTCTGGCCGCCAGTCCATCCCGAAGTGTCTCCGCTCAACTCGGCGTTCGTGAAGCTGAGTATGAGGTTATACAGCAGGGGAAAGATGTTCAGGCCGATCAGAACGATCAGTGCGGGGGCTACAAACGCGTATTTGAGGTGAGACCGGTCCATGCCTGCCTGAAATAACTGAAAACGTATGAAAAACGGAGAGTTACGATAGCTTGGAGACCTTGAGATGTCAATCTAGCGATTTTGTCATTTGACATTTGTATCTTATTGAATATTCTGAGGCTATCCGTATGTGTGACCCACGTCACAATTCGAGGGATTAGATGGCTGTGAAGATGACGATGTGCCCGCCGCTTGCGGACCATGTCATAGAGAGAATCAAGGATTTGGGGATCGACGTTGACGCGACCCGAGACCCAGAGGAGGCTGTCGCATCGATCAGAGATGCTGACTGCTTCTACGGCCGGATCAGTCCCGAGATGCTGGAAAATGCTGGGAAACTCCGCTGGATCCAGGCAACGAGTGCCGGTCTGGATGGCTACTTCTTCCCGGAATTGCGTCGTAGCGACGCGACGATGACGAACCTGCGTGGCATTTACAGCGACGTCATCGCCGACCACGTTTTCGCGTTCATCCTGATGTTCGCCCGCGGTATGCACGTCTATCACGCCCGGAAACTGCAGGGCCTTTGGGAAAAGGGCGCGGACGTGATCCACATCGGTGGGAAGACGCTCGGGGTAATCGGCCTCGGCGGGATCGGCCTTGAGGTTTGTAAGCGTGGCCGCGCGTTCGGGATGCGTGTTGTGGGCGTGGATCCGGCACCCAAGGATCGGCCGGATTACGTGGAAGCGATCTATGATCTGGCTGAGCTGAAGGTGATGCTCGGTGAGTCGGACGTCGTGGTGGTCTGCGTTCCCCACACTGGGGAGACGGAGTACATGTTGGGCGACGACGGACAGCGGGCGATGAAGCCGGGGAGCATTCTGGTCAACATCGGTCGAGGTAAGGTCGTCGACCTGGAATCGCTGAATCGCCACATCGAGTCGGGTCACCTGTATGGTGCCGCACTCGATGTGTATGAAGAAGAACCTCTGCCTCCCGATCACGCACTTTGGAAGCAGCAGCAGGTGATCCTCACACCACACGTCGCTGGCATCTCGCCCGAAGTACAAGGGCGACGGGAGGATCTCATCGTCGAGAACGCCAGGAGATTCTCCGCTGGAGAACCGCTCTTGAACGTGGTGGACAAAGTGAAAGGTTACGTGGTCGACAAGAACCCAGATTAACCGTCGGGAAATCGGCTGCAGCCAACCTATACACGCCCAGCTTCGTCGGTGGAAGCGGGGTAGTCTCTGGACCGTCCACTTTTGCGTATGTCCGTCGCGTGGCCGGTCCTTCGTGTTTTGCTATTTCTTCCGCCTTGCTGGTGTCGCGCCCATCCCTGGCTGCCATTACTGAGACCACAACTGCAGCAGGGCTCTCCGGGACCACAACCTCACCCCCGGTGTTAACAACATACAGATCTTCAGTGTCGGACTGACGGGCGACGGGAGTGATGACGTCGTCCTAGTCCGTCTTCAACTCTCGGATCTGAGTTCCGCTACCGGTATACAGGCGTCAGAGATTTCTGAGGTGCGGGTCTATGAAAGCACCGACGGAACCCTGGACATTCCGGGGGATACGCAGATAGGTTCCCTGTCCACCGTAAATCTCAGTGGCAATATGAGCATCTCTGTCTCCACCTCTGTGATCCGCAATACTAACAAGTACTTCTACTTCGGCGATGAGGCTGGCGGTTCGGACCTCACTGCCGTCACCACGGCGGGAACGCTGTCGGCTGACGTCATCGCGACCGAGATCATCCATACCCAGAAACCTTCAGTCGCTGAAAATGATGGTGCGCTGTCGACGCAGCCGATTGTCACGACTCGAGATGCGAACGGGACAACCGATACGGTGACCTTAACGAGCTCGGGAAGTGGCAGTCTGGCGAACTCATCACTTTCCGAAAGTTCGGGTGTCGCGACGTCCACGTAGGGCATTCGGTGGTGATGCCCATCCGACAGAAAGACTCAGATCTTGACGGGGACTCGCTGACAGGGGCAGGTGTCTCAGGTGGGACGATCGCTACGTCAGAACTTGAAGGCTCGAACCTGAGATATATCGCCGGGCCTGACGAGAAAGGCACTGATACGCTGACCTACGAGGTCGTAGGTGGTAAGGGGGGGCGATGGGGACGGTCGTGATACTCATTCTGGAAGAGTCGCCGCCAGAGGATTTCGATGGAAATTTTCGGTCGGCGCCTGAGGATGTCGTTCCCTTCTCTGAGGCGTTCGGCGCTGTCTCAGGCGGCAAGGGCTTCAACGAAGCGTTCGATCTGAACCGGAATGGTGTGGTCGATTTCTATGACTTTCTGCAACTGATCGAGCTTTGGGGGCCCTAGTTGTCCCCCTGGTCGGAAAGTGAAGGCATGGCTGCCCAAATCTTGTATTGGAGATCCGTAATCTCCTGCTCGTAACCCAGTGCTTCCTCTTCCAGGTTCGATGCCCGTTCCTCCGCATCCTATCGGGCGTGCTCGGACTCCTGCAATTGTTCATCTAGACGGTCTACGTCCAACTTCGTCTGCTCGATCTTCGCTTTTCCCTCTCGATAGTTCTCGACGAAGGCCAGATCGGTCAAGGCCAGGTAGGCAATTGAGCCGATCACGATGCCGATAAATACCCAGTCCACGTTGTCCGCTTTCTAGATCGGTGGAGGAACAGAAAGGGGGGATGCATCGTGTAGACACATCCCCGCCTCAAGTCTACATCCTGGTCAATCTACCGCTTTTACGCTTCCTTCTTCCGACGAAGACCGAGCACGCGCTCGAACTCGTTCGAGAGGCTCTGGCCGTTCTGTGTGTAGGCCAGCATCACTTCCTTCGAAAGAACCATCATGGTTCCACGATCCGCGTCCGGGTATCTGCAGAAGCTGTGTTTGACGGCTTCTCCCGTGACGCAGCATCGCTTCTCGATCGGATACTCCCGCTCGGTGTCGTAACTGCTGTTCGACTCCACCTCGGGAACCGCCTCTTGGTCGTAGTCGGAATCAAATCCAGTGAATTTGCTCATGAGTCTCCTAGCTACCGTAGCCGAATGGTGAACAACAAAGATAGAAGAATCGTCACAAGCGGGAAAGATCTTTGTTCCGAGGCCGGTAAACCTGCGTTCTTGAAGTTAAGTAAGCGCTCTGGTAGCTTCGACTTAACTCTTGCTCGAGTTCCTCAAAAGAATCCGTAATCATCCCGGTCGGCCGCCAGGAATCGAAACGCACAACCCAAGTGGGCGGCGACTCGCGCAGATCGTGAAGGAGCCTAGCCCTTAGCGACTTGATGTAAGGTTCTGACACGTGGTGATAGAAGTGCAAATGGTAGGTGAATAAGCCGGACGTCGGCTGACGCATGTTGTATAGGACGTGAACGGCTCCTCCTGCGGTTCCGAGCGGCAAGAAGGTGTCTACGGATGTTGAACACTGCCTAAGGTAGCACGTTACTGACTCGACATCACTCTCATCTACTGGGGAACTGACTGCAGAGAGCTAAGTCAGCGCTCGAGAAATCGCATCCCTCGGGAAGGGCACCAGAAAGGCAACGTATATGGCAAGTTCACGGATGCGGCTTAGAACGACTCCGTTGGAGGAGCAGAATAAGATGCCGCCGAAGAGACTAAGTGAATAGGATAGCGGGCTGGTATGGCTGCTCAAGTACTTCCCTGAGATCCCAATTTAGACTACTGAAGCCAGACCAGACCAGCAGATAGCCGGGCCTGCGGAGCCAAGGTGCTCCTTAAGGGAATGCCCGCAAGGCAGACCACTCCTGCAATAAAGATGAGTTCAGAACGTAATAGGTAAGTGAGCGATCTCTTTAGCCCATAGATTGATGAGGTGTTGAGAACGCCTACACCGTCTATTTGCGCATAGAGGTGATAATAGTATGCACCGTATCCAGGACGATGAAACGGTCGGACCGATGGATCGTGTCGAAGTATCCGAGCCATGGCTGGAACTGAGGTTGGTGGATTGAGACGATCATGGCTGGGGCAGTAGCTCCCGGTAAATCGCCTCCGTGTTCCTGACGGTCTGGTTTATTGAGAACAACTCGTGCGCCCGGGCGTATCCGGCTCCCCCCATGACTGCTCGCAGTTCAGGGTCGGCGGCGAGGTCCTGGATAGCCTTGGCAATAGATCCGACGTCACCCGCCGGAAGCAGGACGCCGGTAACACCGTCGTCGACGACTTCCGGCACACCGCCGACGGCGGTGGCGATCACGGGCAATTTCTTTGCCATCGCCTCGACCAGGACGAGGCCGAGGCCTTCGTTCAGTGAGGTCAGAACGAAGACGTCGCATGCGTCGAGCAGGCGGGGGATATCCTCACGCCATCCTGCCAGTTTCACCGAAGTTGTCAGGCCGAGTTGGTGCCGTTGTGCCTCCAGATCATCCCTGAGTTCTCCATCGCCGACCACCAGCAACTTGAGCGAAGGGACATACTGTCTGGCGGTCGCCAAGGCCTCCAGCAGGTCGGCCTGAGCTTTTACTGGTACCAGGCGACCGACCGTTACGCAGACGACGTCCTCATCCGAGAACCCGAACTCTTCCCTGATCGTGCCCCGGTCACCGCGTTCCTGCTCGAATGCGTCGAGATCTATCCCGTTGCACACGCAGGTATACTGGCCACGGGATCCGATGTGGACGTCTAGGTATTGTTCGATTTCCTGGCTGGTGAGGCAGATGATTCTGTCGGAGAGCGTCGCCGCAAACCGCTCCATCGCTGCGAAGAGACGGGTTACCTGCGGAGAGAAGTAGCCCTGCAAGATCGTGCCGTGGGATGAGTGGATGATTGCTCGGGTACCACAAAGCGAGGCGGCGATCCGTCCAAGGAGCCCGGCTTTGGAGGTGTGTGTATGCACGAGGTCGTAGTCGCCCTTTGCGATGATGCGAATCAACTGGATCAGTGCCATGGCATCGCGGAGGGGGTGAATGCTCCGGCGCATCGAGGGCACTCTCAGGATCGGCAGGTCGAAGCCAGACCGGGTCAGGTCGAGATCCTGAGCTCCTTCTTCGGTCTCGCCGGCAGCGATCGTGAGGTCGAACGCCGAGCGGTCCATACGCGACGTTGTTTCCAGAAGCGCGAGGGGTGCTCCGCCCTGCTCCAACCGGGTGATGACATGGAGGATCCTGCGGGGGCGGGTCACGTCCCTGGGTCCACGAATATCGGGTTGGACAGGAGTCGCGTCTGCCTCGGGGTGCTTGCGTCTATAACATACAGCGCGATCTGCGTGTTAAGGAAACTGGCAATGAAGATCACCAGCCCGATCACGATGCCAATGCTGCACAGCGGGGGGACATTGGCGACGAGGAGCGCGAAGAGTGGGGTCACGGCCACTAGGACGAGAAAGTTGCCTATTACCGCTGCTGATGTGTTCTGTCCGGGAATGTGGTGGAAGCCTGTGGTTGAAAAACGTCAGAAACGGTTGGTCTGGCGCAGCAATGTTGGTCTGAGCTTAGGCTTTTGGGGCTGCCTGGACAAATCAGTTCAACCCCAAAAGCATTTCAGCAAAACACGAGGCTAGGGCTTTCGTGGCTTGATAGCCGTGTATCCTGCCCATCCGTTGGAGCGTAACCGTTCTCCCACCTGGCGGGCATTCGATTTCGTTGGGTAAGGTCCGACGAGTACGCGATGAAACCGACCCTTCGCCGGAATGTTCGCCACCTCGATTTTTGAACGGTACCCCAGGCGCTTCAGTGACTGATGCTCCGAGTTAGCCGAATGACTGGTGGCGTGGGAAGAGGTGTGGACGAAATACTGCATCGTGCGCTCGGTCGAGCGAACCTCGGGCTCTGGTCGTGGCGTCGGGGTGGGCACAACTTGGGTGCCGGAGACCGCTACGGTATCAGGATCGACCGCTGCGGAGTCCTCGACACCATCCTCATGGGAGGTGAGTGCTACCGGTTCGAGATCTGCCACATTGCGTGACTGGTTAACAGGCCCCCTGCCAGCTACGCTGCCGATCAGCCTCGCCTGCCAGATCAGGCCTGCCAGGACAAACAGAGCGAGCGATGTCCACAGAACGATTAGGCCGACCTTCTTTGCCTTAGACGTCGGGGTCTCCGTGTCATCCACGTGTTCGTCGGAGGCAAGTTCGATCCCCAGAGTATCGGCAATTTGCTCGACGTAGGGTGCCGCCTTTTCCTGCAGGGAATTGTAGGCGATTCTGCTCCGTCTCCCGGCTCGCTGGTAGGCACGGATGATCGGATTGGCGGATTGCTCCTCGTCCTTGCTCGCAGAGCTGTAATACGAGTAGTAGCGGAGGTCGCGGAAGTCTTCGCTGACCTCGGCTCTCAATCCATTGATCACGATACCGAGTACGGGAACGTTCACCGCATCCAGCTGAAGCTTTGCCCGGTGCAGAGCACTACGTGAAACCTGGCCGATCTTGTAAACTAGGATGACGCCGTCCACGCGGGTGCCAATGATAGTCGCGTCGGTTGCCTGAAGGGTGGGAGGGGAGTCGACGAGGACGACATCGTAAGCCCCTTTAACCTCGTTCAGGAACTCCGTCATGCGCCGGGAGTCAGTGATTTCGGCTGGGTTCGGTGGGATCAACCCACTGGTGATGATGTTCAGGTTGTCCATCCCCGGCATCATCATGATGTCTTCCAGGCCGAGACCACCGACCGTGATGTCGGTGACCGTCCGGGCGACTTCACGCCAGCTGTAGTTACCGAGGATGACATCGGTAAGGCCCGGCTCACGATTGAGGCCGAATATCCGCGCGACGGTTGGTCGGCGAAGGTCTCCATCAACCAGCAGGACGCGGTTTCCGGCCTGGGCAAGTGTCATCGCCAGGTTCGCCGTGGTCGTACTCTTACCCTCCTGATGGGAGGCAGACGTGACCGAGATCAGTTTCGCGCCTTTGTCCAACGTGGCGAACTGAATGTTGGTTCGGAGGCCACCGTAACTCTCCGCGATCGTCGACTGGGGCTCGAAGTGTGCAGCCAGGCGCACGCGCCGCTCCACAAGCTCCTGATCATTGGGGTCGAGACCACTCCGTTCCATGGCTTCTTTCATGTCCTCGATATCCACCTGCGGGATAATGCCGACGACGGACACCCCGAGGAACTCTTCGACATCCTGGATCGTACCGATAGAGGTATCCAGCGTCTCCGCCACTAAGGCAAACACGACACCGAGGATCAACCCGAGGATCGCCCCGATGGTGGCGGAGGTCCGAGGGGTAGACGGGGTCACGGGGCTCGAGGGACGGAGCGCCTGCTGGAGGATGTTTACTTCCGGAACCTCACCGGACTGGAGGATCTGGGACTGCTGGAACTCTTCCTCAAGCGTGAGAAGAAGCTCGGTCTGCGTGTTGACGTCGCGTTCGAGATCGCCTAACTCGATCGCCAGTTGGGGGAGTTCGCGATATCTATCCTCTAGTTCATCGAGTGAACGTTTGACGTTCGCCAGCCGCGCCGAGACGGTGTTCTTCTGTCTCCGAAGGCTGTTGACCATCTCATCGAGAACGATGCGCTTGTTGACGTCAATGTCTACGATTGCCGGGTGGCGAAGGGTGAAGCGAACCAGGAGGCGGTTTTTCTCCTGATTGAGGAGTTGGAGTTGCGTCGTCAGTTGGGAGAATCGTGGGCCGGCTTCCTCGGGGGGGATGGTAGCCAGGGCAGCCTCGCTCGCGACGCCGGTCTCATCGACTTCCTCGATTAGCTGAGCGATGTTGTTGTGCAAGGTCTGAGTGTGGTCGTGCTGCTCCCGGACGATTTCGATCTGCGCGAGTAGGTTACTCGTGCGGGTCATGATCGAGATGATCTGTGTGTGCTCCTGGAAGTCTTTGAGCCTGTTCTGGGCGCTACGGAGTCGACGCTGAACGGTATCGCGCTGAGCCTTGATGAAATTGAGCGCCCCGAGCACCTTCGCGTTCTTTAGCTCGAAGTTGTAAGAACGGTATTCCTCCGCGACGGCGTCGGCAATTTCCTGCGTTTTGTAGGGGTCGTTACCGGTGACCCGGATGGTGATGATGTTGGTGAGGCCTTCGACCTCGGTCTGGATCATGCCTCTGACACGAAGGATCGCCCTGATCTTTTCATCGTGTGATGCCTGGGTCGTGTCCAGGATTCCGACGCGATGCGCCACACGGGTCACCACAGGGTAGCTTGTGATCACGGTTTGCTCTGTTTCGAGAGCATCCGAGCCCCCAAGGGCAGCGATATAGGCCACCTGAGGAGACTGGCTCTGCTCGAATTGGATCTTCGTGCTAGCTTCGTACCGCAGTGGCGGCGTCGGCATCAATGCCGTTACGTAGCCCGTGATTCCGAGCATCGCCGTGGCAAAGATGACGATTGTCTTCCGTTTGCGGAGGATGCGCCAATAGTCACGCAGTGTGACGTCAAATTGAGGCATGGTCTACTTCCGAGGAGTCCTCAAATTCTGCTGCACCTGATTGATGATGGCCTGTTGGGCAGTGAAGTCCTGGAGGGCAGACGTCGCAGCGGCTGCTTCCTCAGGAGTCGTTATGGTCATTGACTCGTCGTTAATTGTGTATCCGCCGACGCTCATAATCGGCTCAGTCGTGATCAGGCCATTCCAGGAGATGATCGGTTGGAGCTGATCCAGCAGGTCTCCAAGATTTGTTAGCCAATCACGCGGAACGACTACAATATCACCATCATGAAGCCGGACGTTCTGCGACAGATCACCTTTCATGATTCGCTCGGCGTTGACGGTCAGGATCGTGGGGTTGGTCGGGTCTGTCCTTCGGATCACCCGAATCCGGTTTGCGCTTGCGTCCTCCGTGAATCCCGTGACTTCGGCGATGGCCTCCAGCATGTTCGCCTGACTCGACAGGTTCTTCACGCCCGGGTTTCGTACTTCACCCAGTATCGCGATTCGGCTGTCGGCCTGCTGCGTTCCGGATACCTGGAGGATGTCACCGTGTTCAAGAGGGATGTTGTGGCTGTTATCACCGCTCCGGGTTGCCCTGAGCAGGTCGAGCGAATAGGACCTCGCCCCTCTGGTCAGGGTGACCTGATCGAGTCGAGCATCAGGCGACGGTCCGCCTGCCATAAAAATTAGGCCAAGCGCGGTCGTTCTTCCAGTCAGGGCATAGGTCCCCGGGCCTGAGCTCTGGGCTCCGATAGTGGCCGTTCGCGGGTTCAATGCTCCGAAGACGGCGGCTGATTTGCTTACGTGCTTCTCGATGACAACCTGAACGCTGGGCGTGCGGAAATACAGGGCCAACTCATCCAGGATCTGCTTGGTCACCTCAGATACAGTGGAACCCGCGACGCTGACAAGTGCCAGTACGGGTAGGGAAATCGTGCTGTCTGGGAGGATGCGAACCAGCGTCTCTTCGATATCGGTGCCGTCGTTCACGACGATCTTCAGTTGGTCGCCTGGACCCAGAACATACTCGGGCGTGGAGCCAACCATCGTATAGGTCGCGTTCTGCGGCGACGAATGGATGGGCACGCCTCCGAGATCAACAGCACCCGACTGCTCGAAAGGCAGAGACTGGGCCTGAATGGGCGAGAAGGAGAACAAAGTCACAAGTAATAGCGTCAGCATGGCACCCTGGTCCACTTGGCTGTTCTAGACTAGAAGTTGCTGGAAAAAGCAATTCAAAATAGAAAGTAGCCCAAAAAATAGATAAAAATAAACAGCCCTCGCCAGAAGGACTGATCTAGAATAAGTGGTTGTTTCTTAATTGGTTGAAGTAATAGGCGATCCGAAAACCTCTTGTTCTTGCCGTTTGAAGGAGGCCGTTTTGAGCTCTACTGCACTGCTCGTTGCCCTTGATCTCTCGATTCGCTCTATCGCACCCTGGGTATCAATGAACCATCCCAGCCGATATCCGACGTATGCACTGGCCGCGGTCCCGGCGAGCACCGTCGACCAGAAAGCGAATCTGGCCCTCCCGTGGTTGCCGGTAAGGTTCGCCGGGTCGGCGGGGGCTATACTTTCCTGAATGGCGCTGCCGATCAGGAAGCTGGTCGCAAGGCCAAGGAGGCCGACATTGGCCGCGAGCTTGCGACGCAGGTTGGTGCGTCGGTTGATCCTTATTTCCTCGTTAGAAATAAGCTTGCGCTGACTATCCAGGGTCCCGGCGACTCTGACCTTGGCGATCGTTTCCCACGGGATACTGGTGCCGAATTTGACTGACTTTACGGGCTTGTCGGACAGAGTTTGCCTCGGCGTTCTGATGACCAACACCTTGTTATCGAGGTATACGATCCGTCCGGAGTGCAATGTGCCGGAGCGGTCCGTAATCTTAACGCCGTCACCGGGCCGCAATTTCTTCTGGAACGGTGGCTTGATCTGAACCACCGATGGCGCACAAGCCGACAGCGTGATCGACACGGCAAGCGATGAGACGATGATCCGGATAAACCTTGAGGATCTTCTCACGTGGACTCCTGTAGCTGCTTGTTAGCCGAATTCAGAGAACGTGCCACCACTTCGCTAATCCGATACGCGTGGCGCCGTCTGTGACGTATTCCCGTGCTCTGGTCATTCGTGAAGAACTCCGCAGGCAGCCTGACCACCCCGACATCGTGATCCAGGCCAGCGACGCCGAGATCAATAAACTGGTCCCGATCGAACTGGACTACCTCACCGATCTTGATTGCATAGATACAGACGTTGACCGAGTGAAGCACGGCGGTGGCCGCGAATCCTTGGTCAGCGGCGGATGATTCCCGCGTATAGATCGCGCGACGATAGAGGACGTCGGTTGCGCCTGCCGTATCGACAACCTCGGAGACCTGCAGGTAAGCCTTGACGCCTTCCACAAAGGCGTCAAGGCGATCATACATCGCATTGATCGCTTCTTCTGATACATCAGACGCCGGTGATGGTGCTGGCGATGCAGGGGCGACTGCAGGTGCCGGCTCAGCGTGGGGAGTTTGCTGAGCCGGCGCTGCCGTGGGCGCGGGCTGTGCCGGTTGCGGCGGGGGAGTCGTCTGCTGGGGAGCAGTCGATGCAGCCTGCGCGGGAGCCGTTTCGTGGGGAGCGGCTGTTGTCTCTGTGGCCGGAGGCGACGGGGCCCGGTCGTGAATGAAGTTCGAGTTATGGTTGATCTGGTCGACCACGGAAGGCATCGTGCCCACTTCAGCGTGGATTTGGCTGAGAATCGGGAAGTCTCGCAGGTTTGTGGATTCGGCTGATTCTGCCTTTAGCAGGGAGCTAAGCGTCCCTTCGCCGGTCGCCTGGGTAGGGCGATTCGATTTCTGCAGGGCCTCCTCGCCGCAGCGAACCGTGTCCGAGAGTCGTGCCATCAGATCTGCTTGATTGCGAAGGCTGCCTTGTTCACGATGTCCGGCCCGATCTTAGGAAGCTTTGATCCGAAACCGAGAAGGAGGGAGATGTCACAAATGTTGTTTATGGACCGTGGTATCCCCTGGGACGCGCGGTGGATGGCGGCGAGGGCTTCTTCGCTAAAAATTTCCCGCTTGCAGTTGACCTTCTCGAGCCTTGTCTGGATGTAAGATCGTGTCTCATCCGATTTGAGCGGCCCCAGGTGAAACTTGATCGAGATTCGCTGCTCCAACTGCTCGATAGATCCGATCTTTTCCCGCAGCTCGGGCTGGCCGATCAGTAGAGGCGTGAGCAGGAAGCGGTCGTTCAGCTGAAAATTTAGCAGGAGCCTCAACTCTTCCAGCGTGGCGGGGTCGTTGATGTCCTGCGCTTCGTCTATAATGACAACCGTGTCCTTGCCCGCATTCAGGCTCTTGGTGACTTGGCTGTTTAGTGCGCGAAGCAGGTCCAGCTTGGACTCCGAGGTCGACTCCACACCCAACTGATACAGAATTTCCTTGAGAAACTCTACGGGCGTCAAGCTTGGATTCGCGATCAGGCCGACTTCGTACCGGTCGGGAGGTAGGTCCTGGATCAGCGTGCGGCTCAGGATCGTTTTTCCGCAACCGATTTCACCTGTCAGCATAGCTGCGCCCGTCCGGCTGTTCACAGCATAGAACAGCTCGAGGAGCGCTTCCTGGTGCTCCGCTGATGGGTAGAAGAATCGGGGGGCGGGGACGTTCTCGAATGGCAGTTCGTCCAGTCCCCAGTGTTCTAGATACACGTTCCTGATCCAGTTTTGGTCAGTTTTAGTCTAGTTCAAACGCTTTGACGCGGTTTTTCGGGTAAGTAAGGGTTCCCGCCCACAATGAATACTGGCACTCAGGGCTAGTATAAACAAGGCCTTCCACAAGAGTCAAGAAAAATATACAAAACTAGACACGCGCCTTGCCTTTTTGTTTACCTGTGTCTACTTTCCTGTTGGCCACCTGAAGTTCAATCCGACAGAGGGGATGTGTCTTGACGTTTCGAGAAGCGCTTCAATCAGAAATCAACCTCCAGGGGCTTTCTGTCGCGCAGATCGCGAAGGACAGCAAGCTCTCCAAGGGAGCGATTTACAACATTCTGAATGGGACCACGGAGGATGCCAGGATCAGGCCCTCCACCAGGAAGGCGCTCGCCACGGCCTGCAACCGGGAGATCTTACAAGATAGCACTGGTGTGCAGTTCGATGTGCCGGGTGAACAGCCCGCGATCATTCAGGCCAGTGACGTTTCAGTTTCGTCTACTGTAGTGAGCTGGTTGCCCAACCGGCCCTTCCTGACCGACAGGCACGCCGGACCGGTTTTTGATTGGCTCCATCGGATGGAAGAGCGCGGCGAACTCGAAGAGTTGGGCGTGGTCGATCGGGTTTACCAGAACAGGCCGGACTTCCTGTCTCTTTCGATTCTCAACCGTGGAGAACGCTCGATCGGTTCGATTAGAGGGGAGATAGAGGTTCGTTACGACAACGGGCCCACCGAGCAATTCCTTTTACACCTGGCGGGTCCCGTCGAGCCTGGCTTGTCTGCGGAAGAAACGGTGTTTGTTTGTGTGGGGACGGCTTTTCAGGTCACCATGACCCGCGCTGAGCAGGCGGATGCTTTGGGCGTGTCTGCGCTCACGATCCCTGATACGTTCCGATTCTCTGGAGGTCGCGGTGATTGATCGTCTCAAACAGACCGACCGAATCTATATTCACAACGATTCCCCGGCGGAGCGAGCCCACCACTTCGGCTTCTCCGTCTACGCCGAAACGTTCGCCAAGATTATCGCGGACCGATCGAACCAGACCCCGCTCACGATTGCGATCAACGGTGCGTGGGGGAGCGGAAAGACTTCCTTGATGCGGTCGATCCGGGAGCTTCTGGTCGATACGACCCGCGAAATCGAGAGTAGTGGGGATCCCGTGTTCAGGCCATGCCGCACGGTCTGGTTCAACGCGTGGAAGTACTCTTCACAGGATGCGATTCTGATCGCTCTCGTCGAAGAGATCGTTGGGCAGATGATGAGCGAGGAGTTTCCGCGTCAGCGGTTGGACCAGATGAGACTGTCCGACGGTGGACTGGACTGGTCCCGGATATCCACGTCAGTCGCGGACCTCGTCAACGAGGCAGACGCTCCAGACCTCAAAGGGATGCTCTCTTCTGATGCGTCGTTGTTGCGCAATCTCCCGCTCCTTCGCTAGTTCGAGCGTTTCCTCGACAGGCTCATCAGTTGGTCCATTAACGGGGTTGCCTCGCGTCAGCGACCAGAATCGTTCAGCGATACCGACGGGGTGTTGGTCTTCTTCATCGATGACCTGGATCGGTGCCAGCCCACCCGAGTCGCTCGTGTCCTCGAGACGGTGAAGTTGTTCATGGATCGACCCGGTTGTGTATTTGTACTCGGGATGGACAGCGAGATCGTCGAGAAATCTGTCAAGGCACAGTATCGCGGCATCGAAGGATTCGACGAGCACGCCTACATGGACAAGATCGTCCAGTTGCAGTTTAATCTGCCGCCAATCCGTCCGGAGCATATTCAGGGTTATATTCGTGAAGACCTCGTCGATGACCGAGTTGAGCAGAATCCGATTCTCAGCTACCTGGAAACCGTTTCAGAAGCGGTTGAGGCGAACCCGCGGACAGTAAAGAGGTTCCTGAATACGTTCGCGATCCAGAGAAGTCTGGCTGAGAGGCGAGGCTTCCTAAAGGATGGGGTGATGGACGAGGATCTGCTCGCCAAGTGGATCATCTTTTCCTTCTCATTCGAGAAGTTCTCGGAACGTGCACTGCAGAGACCCCTACTTATTGCCGAAGTACAGGATGTCGTTCGTGAGTTGGACCTCGAGGCGGGTGGTCCGGCGCCGAGTGATCGTGTGCCACCGCATTTGCTGGAATTTCTGGAGGATCGGCGGCTTGTCAGCCTGCTGAAGCACGGGAAACCGTTCCCTTCTGATGAGGAGCAGATCTCGGTTTACACGCACCTCAGCGAGTCGACACAACCCAGGCGGGCGATTGTCGAGCCGACAGGGGTAGGGGGGCGTGAGTCGATCGATGGGATGATTCCCGTGCCGAAGGGGAAGTTCCTGGCTGGAGAGATGAATCGGACCTCTTATTCGGACGCGTTCGAAATTGACGCCTACCCTGTGACAAACCGACAATATCAGCGGTTCAGGGATGCTACCGGGTATGAGTCCCTTCCTGAGCACTGGGAGGGTGGTGCATATTCGATGGGGAAAGCGGACCATCCGGTCGTCAACGTCAACTTCGAAGACGCCCAAGCCTACGCGAAGTGGGCGGGGAAGCGTCTGGCGACCGAGCAGGAATGGGAGAAAGCGGCAAGGGGGCCAAACGGCCGCGCTTACCCCTGGGGCAATGCCTTCAATCGGCAAAACTGCAACAACGCCGAGACGGCTCTCCACGATACTACAGAGGTGACCGCCTACGCCAATGGGGCCAGTCAGTACGGCGTCTATGACCTTTGCGGGAACGTGTGGGAATGGACAAGCACCGACGTCTTCCCGGATCGGGTTGATGCGAAGGTCCTGCGAGGAGGGAGCTGGGCGTGCCCGAAGGAAAGCGTGATGGGAACCACCCGAGCTTACGAGAAGTTCGAGAGGAGACGGCGAGATGTCGGATTCAGATGCGTGCGAGACCTGGAAGAGGGAGGCGCGGATGGGCAGGCAGAAGAATAAGTGGCTCCTTTGGGTGCTGAGCGGGGCACTCCTGTGTCTCGCGTTCGCCGCCGGTCTGCCCGCAAAGGATGCTGACCTCGTGGCGGGAAAACGTCTCTTCAGGTCGGCCGAGATCTCCGAGACGGGTTTGATGTGCTGGCATTGTCACGCTGACTTCAACGAAAAGAAGACCCCGGATTCCTACGTGCGTCCGGGGCACCCCATGTATAACGTCGGCCATAAATCAAAGTATCGGCGCTGGGATGGCGCTCCCTTGCAGACGATCGATGACGCGATCGCAAGTTGCATGATCCGGTGGATGACGAAGCGTAAGCCAGCCAGTTATGATGGCGAGCCAGCCCAAAAACACCACGTCCGACAGCTGGTTGCCTATTTGCAGTCGGAAGAGCTATCGCCTGAACAGAAGTCGAAGCCCTTGGAACCGATCGTCGACGATAAAATGCCAAGCGATCGGATGCTGAGTCTCGGAGACGCCTCGTTTGGTGGTGTCGTCTTCCGACAGTCGTGTGGGATCTGTCACAAGACCGAAGGGACAGGCCCCGCGCCTTCGCTGATTCGCAACGGATACAGCCGATATCAGATCGCCAAGAAGGTTCGGGGGCTGGACGAGAAGGGCTTGAACGGCCTCCGCATGCCTCTCTTCTCCAAGGATCGGCTATCGGATCGGCAGCTTCTGAACGTGGTTGCTTACGTCTACCAGCTCTGACCACAAATAGTTATGCCAAGTCTGAGCCTCCGGATTGCGGTCAGGGGGCTCTTTCCATTTGACCCATTTTTGACACTGTTTCGGGTGGCCCGTTTATTCTCTTTACCCTCGCCGGGGGCCCGCTCACACTATCTAGTTCAATGGGGTTCGACCATGGAGTTCTGGCAGATCCTTCTGCTGCCGGCCTATTGTATCGCTCTCGGCTCGCTGATGGTCTTCAGCTTCCACCGGTTCTGGCTGGTCCATGTCTACCATAGATACAGCCACAACTTTCCCGTAGAGCCTGTGGTAGACCAGGACGGACTGCGGCACGTGACCGTCCAGCTTCCGGTCTTCAACGAGCGCTATGTGGTTGAGCGGTTGATTACCGCTGCCGCCGAACTGGATTATCCAGCACATCGCCTGGAAATACAGGTCCTCGACGATTCCACGGATGAAACCACTGGTGTGGCCAGGCGCTGCGTGGCAGAGGCTAAGTCACGCGGGGTGGATATCAAGCTGATCCATAGACTGAGTCGTGACGGATACAAGGCGGGTGCACTGGCTGAGGGAATGGCCCAGGCAAAGGGTGATTTCATCGCAATTTTCGATGCCGATTTCATCCCACGTGCTGACTTTTTGAGGCGTACGGCTCCGTTCCTGATGGACAGGCCAGAGATCGGGATGGTGCAGATGAGATGGGCGCATCTGAACCGGGACTACTCGCTCATTACGAAAGTACAATCGATCTTTCTAGATGGGCACTTCGTGATGGAGCACGGCGCCAGAAGTCGCGCCGGGATGTTCTTTAACTTCAACGGGACCGCTGGGGTCTGGCGAAAGTGCTGCATCGAGGAGGCCGGGGGGTGGCAGGGCGATACGCTGACCGAGGATCTGGACCTGAGCTACCGTGCACAACTGGCCGGGTGGGAGTTCGTCTACCTGAACGACCAGACCGCGCCCGCAGAGATTCCCGTCTCGATAAACGGTTGGAAGGGTCAGCAGTCGAGGTGGGCGAAGGGCTCGGTTCAGACGGCAAAGAAGCTCCTGCCCACTGTCCTTCAAGCGGATCTTCCCTGTCGGGTGAAAGCAGAGGCGGTGCTTCACCTCTGTGCGAATACCTCCTACCTCATGCTCGCTGTGCTCGCCCTCCTGATATTTCCCGTTGTGCTTGCGAGGAAGGATGTTGGATGGTACAGGGTGCTGCTCGTCGATTTACCCTTGTTTGCGTCGGCGACGGTAGTGGTATCGCGTTTCTACATCCTGTCGCAGAAGGCAATATACGAGGATTGGCTGACGCGCTTGAAATACATCCCCTGGTGTTTGGCATTGGGGATGGGGCTATCGTTCAATAATGGGCGGGCAGTGTTGAGCGGTCTCCTGGGCCGGAAAACGCCCTTTAATCGTACGCCCAAGTACAATGTCGTTCGCAAGGAAGATCGCTGGTTCGGTAAGGCATATGAGGTAAAGAAAGACTTTCTGTCATACGCGGAGTGCATTGCAGGACTATATTTTATGGCTGTTGTGCTGTATTGTGCTTGCCACGCGATTTACTTCCCGATTCCCTTCCTTCTGCTCTTTGCCGCAGGCTTTCTGTATGTCGGTGCTCTCTCTGTCCTACAGGGCACTCGCCGGTCCAATCGTCATCAGACCGAAGGCCATCTCGAGGCTGCCGCCGCAGACTGAAGTAACTCTGCTGGTTGCTCGTGTGATCTGGGTTACTGTGGTCTGATCCGGGAGTTCCGAATATCTAACATTGGATCGTAGAATTCTTGCAGTCTAGCACGAGACGGTCTTATCAAACGGCCCTTTTGTGTGAACCTTTGTAGTATATGGTTCTGCAGAGTAAGGGTGTCGGGACCCGAGCCTGCAGTTGTAAGAAAATCGGCACGGCTTTGTCCGTGGCCAGTTGCCGGGGCTCGTTGGTGAACAACCAGTGAGCCCTTTCGTATGTTGTTGATATCTGTCGGTAGGTTGATTTGCGGCCCTTGGGCTGACCTGCCACCACTGCTGATGACATCCTCGTTACGACGGCGAATAGCGTCCTGACGTTCCTCGCACAGAACAGCGATCCTCACGAGGGTAATCGCGTTCGTCTGCTGCGGGACAATGGGTCGAACACCGGCGTTCGCGTGAACACAGATGTCAACGGTGAGGTCGTCTTCGAGATTCTCCCTGATTCCTGCACCGGTTCCTCATCTATCACAACGGCGCGACTCAGAAGTCATCCTCCGCGCTGTATGGCGAAGACAAGCTGATGCAGACCGTCGGGCCGACCCTGACACTCAAGGACAGCCAGTGCATACCGATACAGGGCAAGCGAGTCAACCTGCTCCGCTCGAATTGTTCGAACACGGACGCTTCGGGTATCGACGCTTTCCAGGTGCTCGACGAGTTCAACCATAAGTTCCGTGTCTACCAGAACGGCGCCAAGCGCGTGACGGCGGAGCGGGAGTCTGCCGGCAACACGAACGTCGCTACGGTTTCATCAAAGTTCTTCTTCCGGAAGAGTGATTTGACGACGCCGATCAACGGAGCACGTTTCGATCTATGTCGAGACAACGGTTCGAACACGGACGTCAAGGTGAACACATCGAACGGGATCGCCGTTTTCGAAGTCTTCTCGGACTTCTCGAATAAGTTCAAGGTGCACTACAATTATGGCACGCAGGTGAGCCTCGAGAGCTTGGTCGGCGCCGAGAGCGACACGGTCGACACAGAGCTTTCGATCCTGACCGTGACCTACAACGGCAGTCACCTCAACGGGGCGCGCTTGGATCTACTGCGGGATGACAACAGCAACACCGACATCGACGGTAAGGTCGACTTCGAGGTCCTGCTAACGTTCCTGCACAGCTACCACGTGCGACTCGGTAACCAGTGGGTGGGAACAGACGAATTACTCCTCAGTGGTGAGGGTGGGGCGATCGTCTTCAACGATCCGGCGTCGAATCTCGCTCTGACAAAGCCTGCCCTTAGTGATGCCCCGGACTGGTCCGAGGACTACACCTTCAGTCTCGATCAGAACTACCCCAACCCGTTCAACCCTTCTACGACGATCCGCTACTCACTTCCCGCTGAGTCGGATGTCCGCCTGATCGTCTCCAACAAGCTCGGCCAGGAAGTAAAGCGGCTGATCGAAGCGAGTCAGGACGCAGGGCCTCACGCTATCGCCTGAGACGGGAAGGATGCTTACGGTCGTGAAGTGGCCGCGGGAATGTATATCTACCGTCTGATCGCCGGTCAGAATCAGACAATGCGAAAGATGACGTTCTCAAATTAATGGATTGAGCGGAATCTTTCTTAAACCAGAGCGTGGGGCCGGAGATCAGTCTCCGGCCCTTTCTGTTAGTCTGGGGATGGGGAGGAACCTGCATAAGGCTTGTCCAAGGCGTACGCGACCCTATATTCAGTTGGATCCAGGCCCACGTGCATGACCATCCGTCGATTCCAAAACCACCCACTCGTCAACCGGTATACGGCTTCCTACGTTGTTGCCATTCTGCTGCATCTGCTGATGTTGCTGCTGATGGCCACGCCGAAGGGACGCTTTTTTATCGAGTCGACTGCTGTGCCTGCTCAACAGGATCCACTGGTATTCGAGTTTGTCGAGTCAGAGGCAACGCCGGAAGCGCCGCCCCTGGAGACGCGATACCGATCCGATCGGGAGGCCCGCTCGGCCGATCAATCTCAGGCCGATCTGTCCAGGTCTGACCAGGCCTACAATGAGGGCATAGTGGATATTCAGGGCGACTATACGACCCGGCTCGACGCTAGAGGGGAGGCTGGAAGTGAGCGTGAGGAGCCGAAGGAGGCTTCCGAACTAGAACCCTCCGAGGCGTCCCAGATCTTCAAAGGGCTGGAGTCTATCGCAAAGTTGAACCAGTCCAGGTCTATGACCCGTGCCCAACGAGAGCGGTCGGTGTTTGGTGCCCCGGCGGCGACCCAGTCTCTGGCCGCACGAAATACGAGTAGCCGGGCACTTGAAGAGGGAGGCCTTCAGCTTAGCACTTACAACTGGAACTTCGCGCCATACCTAAAGTATCTGAAGGAGCGTATCCAGTCACACATCTTCCCTCCTGCTGCCTTTACCCTGCTTGGCATCATCGACGGGGAGACCAAGGTGCGGTTCAGGATCTATCCGGATGGCCGGCTGGAACAACTGGAGGTTCTTGACAGTCAGGGGAGCGAATTGCTCCTGAAGACGAGCACTCAGGCTGTCGAGCTTTCGGCTCCGTTCAAACCTTTGCCCGATGACTTTCCCGAACCCTTCCTCGAGATTACCGGGCTGTTCGCCTACGTGCTCCTGAAGGGCGGACGCTGATTTAGAGGAGCTGCAATGAACTGGGACCTGTATTCTGCTCTGTTTTCGCAGGGCGGATTGATGATGTATCCGATCGTCGTCTGTTCGGTTATGGCGCTTTCCATCGCGATTGAGCGAGCTTTCAGCTTGCGACGCAGCAAGATTATTCGCCCTGAGATCGTGAGCGTTATCGAGAACATCAGCGGGAAGGAGGACGTTGGTCTTGCCGTTTCTGTCTGCCAGCGCTTCGAGGGGCCATTCGCCAATGTCATCATGGCGGGTCTGGACAGTCGGGACCTCGAGCCTGAGGAGATCAAGCAGAACATCGTCGATCAGGGACGCCAGGAGATCGGGGATCTGGAAAAGGGGCTGGTTGTGCTCGAGACCGTGGCGAGTGTCTCTCCACTCTTGGGACTGCTCGGGACCGTGATCGGGATGATCAAAGTTTTCCAGGAGATATCGGAGGTGGGTGTGGGGCAGGGGAACCTGCTGGCCGGTGGGATCGCTGAAGCGATCCTGACGACCGCGGCAGGCCTGTTCGTCGCGATCCCGTCCCTCGTTCTCTACAACTTCTTCACCTCGCGGGCAGAGTCCCTGATCCTCGAGATCGAGAAGCACTCGTCCCTTCTGCTCAAGAAACTGAGTGGGTTCCACTCCGCAGCTTCGACGTCTGTGGACGACTGACGTGCAGTTCCGCGAAAAACGCAGGCGGCGACCGTCGATCAACATTACCTCCTTGATCGACGTCCTCTTCCTTCTACTGACGTTTTTTCTCGTGACGACCACGTTTATCACGCAATCCGCCCTGAAGGTCGAGTTGCCCGCCATGCGGAACGCCGACCGTGTCCAGCAGGAAAAACGGTTCATCCTGAACGTCAGTAAGGATGGCGCGATGGTGTTCAACGGGGAGACGATGTTGACGGATCAGCTTCGGACGGCCCTTGGTAACGCCGCTAGGGATGTGGATGCCAGCGGAGGGCTCATCCTCAGGGCCGACCAGGGGTTGCCCTACGGTGACGTGATGGGTATTCTGGACCTGATCAAGGGGTCTGGCGTCAAGAAATTCGTGATTGCGACTGACGAAGTTCAGTAGTCTCCATCCTCCCAATCTTACTCCCCATATTCTGGTCTCGGCGACGGGAACATTCGGAGCCAACCCGCCGTCAAATCTGGAGTTGAAGCCAATTTTCGGTAAGGGGACCGGATCGTGACCTGCCCACACACACCAGACGTATCAACCTACCTCGATGGCGAATTGTCGCCTGGGGCCACGGAAGAACTCCGTGTCCATCTCGAGACGTGCAGGCTCTGCCAGCAGGAGTTCGAGTCCTTGCGATCATTATCTGCCCTGTTTGCAGGGATACGGCAGGAGCGTGCTGAAGTTGGGGGAGCGAACACCTGCAGGCGACTATGGCTCAGTCTTGCGGCCGTCGTGGTGGTCGGGTTGGCTTCGCTGATCGGTTTGTCCAGCGATCTGGCGCAGGATGAGCTCTCATTTGAGGCCTATCTCGAGTGGACGTTGGATCGGGATGTTCTGGAGGTTTCCTCGCTCTCCGAGAGGGATTACTCACGAGATCGCGTTGTGGGTATGCTGATCTCAAGGGTACACTGAGGATTTCATCATGAAACGATGGCAGATCTTGACGTTTGCGGTGGTGTGCTTCGGAGTTGGGGCCCTCTCTGCAACAGTTTATGAGGGTATCGCGCAGGGAGGTTCGCACTCCCGGCGTGGGGCCCTCTATGATGGACTCGCTGAGCGGCTCGACCTGACGCAGGAGCAGCAGGTCAGGCTGAACGAGATCGTAGAGGAGGCGCGCCAGAGTATGGTTACGCTGAGCCAGGAGACGAGACCTAGGTTCAGAACCATCAAGCAAGAAACGAGAAACCGGGTCCGGGAGATCCTGAATCCAGAGCAGCTCGTGACGTTCAATGCGATCTGTGAGTCGTGCGATCGACGAAAGACCCGAAACTAGATTCTGAACGACAGGCGGTGCGTAGGTGGGAGGATCATTGAGACGGACATTGGTGGTGTTGGCTGTAGGTCTGTTTGCGGCCTGCGGGGGTGAGGAGCAGGCCAGTGGGTGGCGTGGTGGAGAAGGTGGCCGGCGAAGCGGCGAGCGCCGTGCCGCTGCTGCCATACCGGTCAAAGCAGAGCAGGCGATTCGATCGGACATCTCCAAGAGCGTATTGAAGAACACGACGCTCGAGGCCGAGCGTTGGGTCGAGGTTCGGGCTCGGCGACAGGGGCAGATCGTTCGGATTTTGAAAGAGGAGGGGGACCCGGTCAAGGAAGGTGACGTCCTCGCTGAGCTCGACTCCGATGACGCTCGTCTCCAGGTGAAACAGATGGAGGTCGCCTTTCTCGACGCGAAGCGGAACTTTGCCCGAGTCGAGAAGATCTTCAAGTCCAACCTGATGAGCGAGGAACAGTTCGAGTCTGCGCGGACCCAGCTGGACCGGGCCAGCGCTCAACTCGATCAGGCCAAGCTCAACCTCAGCTATACGCGTATCGCGGCTCCCGTCGAAGGCGTGGTCACGCTTAGAAACGTCGAGATTGGGAATGTCGTCACGAACAACCAGGAAGTTTTCTCGGTCGCCGACTTCGACCCGCTCCTGGCCCGGGTTCGAGTGCCTGAAAAGGAGATCGGAAGGATCGCGGTAGGGCAGGTGGCCAGGATCTCGGTGGAGACAGAAGATGAGAAGACCTTCCAGGGCCGGGTAAAGATGATCAGCCCGATCGTCGACCCGGAGAGCGGCACCATCAAGGTGACGGTTGAGATCCCTGGCGGCCAGAGCATCCTGCGACCAGGGATGTTTGCCTCCGTCTACATCATTACCGAGACCCGCAAACAAGCCCTGGTGATTCCCAAGAAGGCTCTGGTACTCGAAGGAGAGGGGAATCAGGTTTTCGTGTTCGAGCGGGGTGAAGAAGGCGGAGGCAAAGCTCAGCGAAAACGTGTCGAGATCGGTTTTACCGACAGCGACCGACTCGAGGTCGTGTCCGGGTTGAACGACGGTGACCTCGTGATCACTGTCGGTCAGGAAGGGCTGCGTCCTGGGGCCGAGGTTAGGATTGTCGGTGAAGGAGCGCAGCAGGTTGCGTCTCGCTCCAGGCAGCGCGGGCAGCGACCGCAAGGCGGCCGGGATGGACAGAGCCAGGTGCATGGCCGGCAGGGGGCACGAGAAGGCGGGGAGGCCCGTGGGGGGGGAGGCCAGCAAGGGGTCCGTGGCGGGCGTGGTGGCGACATCAAAGCCATGCGGACGAGGATGTTCGAACGTTTCCCCGAGATTAAGAAGATCTACGACCAGCGCGTGAAGAAGGACCCAGAACTGGGCAAGGATGTTGCCAAGTTCCGGGCGTTTATCGGCGAGATGCGGGAGAAGGGATTAGTGTCGTTCGGCGGTGGAGGGCGGTAGTCCCGGATGAAGCTGATCTCATTCTCCACTCGTCGAAGAGTCACCGTGACGATGTTCGTCGTCGCGTCCCTGATATTTGGTATGGTGGCTTTCAACCGGCTCGCCATCAATCTCCTTCCCGACATTACATACCCGACGGTTACGGTCCGGACAGACTATGAGGGGACAGCTCCGTCCGAGATGGAGCGGCTGATCACTGAGCCCGTTGAAGGAGCGGTCGGTGTGGTGACCAACGTGATCCGGGCGACGTCGACTTCCCGGGCCGGTGTATCGGATGTTGTCGTGGAGTTCGCCTGGGGGACGGACATGGACTTCGCCTCCTTGGACATCCGCGAAAAGCTGGATCGTCTGCAGTTACCCCAGGATGCTGATAAACCCGTCCTCTTGCGGTTCGACCCCAGTCTGGATCCGATCATCCGAATCGGCCTGTTCGGTGAGGAAAGCTTGATCGGGCTGCGTCTGCTCGCCGAGGAACAGATCCGGCCCGAGCTGGAGGCCCTGGAAGGGGTGGCTGCCGTTCGGGTGAATGGCGGGCTTGAGGAGGAGATTCACATCGAGGTGGACGGGCCTAAGCTGGCCGCGATGCGGATCCCCCTCAATCAGGTCGTTTCCCGGCTCGAACAGGAAAACGTGAACCTCACGGGTGGTCAGCTGAAGGATGGCGAAGCGGAATACCTGGTCCGGACGCTCAACGAGTTTCAGACGATCGACGAGATTCAGGATATCGTCGTGGGGGAGCGGCAGGGCGCGACCATCAGGCTCGCCGACTTAGCGGCGGTCTACCGGGGACACCGTGAACGGACGGTCATCACACGGATCAACGGGCAGGAGAGTGTCGAGCTGGCGGTATACAAGGAAGGCGACGCCAACACAGTAACTGTCTCCCGGCGCGTTCACGATGCACTGGACAGTTTCCAGTCCGAGTCGGGTGTCCTGCTAGGTCACACTGGGATGCAGGTCGTCTTCGACCAGTCGGTGTTCATTCGGGAATCGGTGTCGGAGGTGCTGAACACCGCGATCATTGGCGGTTTCCTAGCCATCATCATCCTCTTCCTGTTCCTGCGGAGCCCACAGAGCACGGTAATCATCGGTCTGTCAATCCCGATATCGGTGGTCTCCACCTTTTTCCTGATGTTCGTGTCCGATGTCAGTCTAAACATCATGTCGCTCGGGGGGTTGGCTCTTGGTATCGGGATGCTGGTCGATAACTCGATCGTCGTGCTCGAAAGCGTGCAGAGGTATCGGGATGAAGGAATGGGTGCGGTCGAGGCGACCAACGTGGGAGCGAGCGAGGTCGCCCAGGCTGTCGTTGCGGCGACGATGACAACCATCTGTGTGTTTGTCCCGATCGTGTTTGTGGAAGGGATCGCCGGGCAGTTGTTCCGGGACCAGGCGCTGTCAGTGACCTTCTCACTCGTCGCGTCGCTGATGGTAGCACTTACGTTGATCCCAATGCTGGCATCGCTCGAAATGGGCTGGATGTCGGAGGTCGCTGAAATCGAAGAGCGTCGTCGTCAGGCATCGCAAACGCGTGAGTCGGGCGTTTCAAGGGGACTTGCTTTCGTAGGCATTCTGTTCTCGGCTATTGGCCGCGGAATCCTAAGAGCGATCTCGCCGCTGGTCTGGCTCTTTAACCGGCTCATGGACGTCGTCTATCGCATCTATCCTCCGCTGATTCGGTGGGCGCTTCGTCGCCGGCTCGCCGTTATCGGGCTGGCGCTCGTGATCCTTCTGGGGTCAGGTGTGTTGGCTGGTTTCCTAGGGAGTGAGCTGATACCGGAGATGAGTCAGGGCGAATTCGTGGTCAGCGTTGAGATGCCCGTGGGGACACCGCTGGCTCTCACCGAATCAACGATTCACAGACTGGAGGCCGTCGCGACGGAGTTGCCTGAGGTCAAAACCGTCTACAGTATCATCGGATCGTCAGGTTCTTCAGGCGGCTCATCCGGTGAAGAGCGTGAGAACATCGGCCAGATCAACATTGCGCTTCAGGAAGGCGTCATCCGGGATCGGGAGGAGGCCGTCATGGATCGGCTCCGAAAGGCCTACGCGGACTTCCCATCCGTACAGACCAAGTTCTCCCGTCCATCTCTGTTTACGTCGAAGACCCCGGTCGAGGTCGAAGTGACCGGCTACAATCTGGGTAATCTGAAGGAGCTGTCTGGTGAGGTGATGAACCGCCTCTCGACCATCGATGGGTTGACCGACCTGAAGACGAGCGCCGAGGGAGGGAATCCCGAGGTCCAGATCCGCTTTGACCGGAATCGGGTCGCTCAGTTGGGGACGACGATTTCGACGATCGGACAAATCATCCGCAATCAGGTGCAGGGAGAAGTGGCGACCGAGTTCACGCGAGGGGACCGGAAGGTTGATATCCGCGTCCGCGCTTCCGAGGAACACCGTGCGACGGTTGATGACCTGCGGAGGCTTATCGTGTCGCCAGCAAATTCGCCAACCCCGATCCCGCTGGCAGTGGTCGCGGACCTCCAGGTGGAGATGGGCCCCGCGGAGATCCGGCGGATCGATCAGGAACGGGTCGCCATCATCTCGGCGAACATAGAAGGCCGTGACTTGAGCGAAGTCGTTACCGATATCGAGGTCGCAATCCGTGACATTCCGCGTCCTCCGGAATACGGTATTGATGTGGGCGGACAGAACGAAGAGCGCGAACGATCGTTCGAGAGTATGCAGATGGCGATCGCTCTGGCGATTTTCTTGGTCTATCTGGTTATGGCTTCCCAGTTCGAGTCTCTGGTCCATCCCTTCGTGATCATGTTTTCGATCCCGTTTGGTCTGGTCGGCGTGGTACTGATGTTGATCCTGACGGGGCAGACGGTGAGCGTCGTGGTGCTCATTGGGTTGATCATGCTTGCTGGGATCGTCGTCAACAATGCCATCGTGTTGATCGACTATATCAACACGCTCAGGCGAGAGCAGGAGATACCGAAGCTCGAGGCGATCGAGCAGGCCTGCAGGGTCCGGCTGAGGCCAATCCTGATGACGACGTCCACGACAGTGCTGGGGCTGTTGCCGATGGCGCTCGGCATCTTCAACCTTCGCCCGATCGTGGACTTCGCGGATCGAACCTTCGGGAGCATTCTTCCCGATGTCGCGCATATGGTACTGATGGGGGCGCTGAACATCGTGTTCCCTGTCGGGCAGGGCGCGGAGATTCGAGCTCCTATGGCGATCACTGTTATCGGCGGGCTCGTGTTCTCTACACTGGTTACGCTCGTGTTGATCCCAACGCTCTACTCATTCTCGGATCGACGGCCGTAATGTCAAAGGAAAACGGCAGCAGCGATCGAGCGTTTACCGATTCGCTGGGTGAGATGTCGCTGAGCGAGTTGCAGGATGTTTTCGGCCACCTCGACCGGGATAGATACCCTGAGCGGATCGAAGCGGTCCGCCAAGAGATGCAGTCCAGGATAGAGGCCCTGGGGGATTACCGAACGGGGGAGGACGCCGGCGACGAGGCGGCAGGAGCAGGGCGGCGCCTCTGGGGCAGCATACTCGATGTATTCGTATCGCTGTTTCCTCTCGTTCTCTACACGGGCATCCAGATGTTGGCTGCATCGAGTGGCGGTGGTGGTAGAGGCGGTGGGAGAGGGCGCGGCGGCCGAGGAGGGCCACCGCAAGAGGAAGAGTCGGTGTTCGACCAGGTGGTTGCCTACCTGACCTCACCGGAAGCGATCTGGGATACGGTCGCGACATACGGACCATATGTTCTCGCGTTCATCGCCTACCGGGCTATCTTCGTGATCCCCCAGTTGGCAAAGTCTGGATGGTTGCCGGGCATGAAAGAAGCCGGGCTCAGAGTGGTCTCGAAGTCGGGGACGAACATAACGGTTCGGCAGGCAGGGATCCGGTTCCTGTCAGCTTATGTGCTCGGGTTTCTGACGCTGGGGATCGGTCACCTGAGTGCACTTTGGGATCGGGGGGGGCGAGCGCTCCACGACCGACTGGCGGCTACGCGGGTCGTGCGTGTTCAGCGACGTTGGGAGATGCCAGCTGAGCAGAGGCTTTTCGAGGATTAGTTCCCCGTCTTGTCTGGCCGAGTGGGAAATCCTATCATACGAGATGGCAATCTAACTAACTGTTCCTTGTAAGGTTGCGTGGGATGCGCCGCCTTGGGACTGTCGCCTGTCCGACAGGCTTTCGACGAAACAATGTGTATCGATCTACCGTCTAATGTCCGGGGTTTCGGGCAACGGAATGGGAGGACGAGGAGTGTCTATGTCCAATAAGGTAGTCTGCGGCTTTCTGGCCGCCTGTTTCGCTGTTGGTGCACTGGCTGCTCCCGTTCAGGCCGAGTCGTTCTTTACGGTTCGGCGGACGTTCGGGCTATTGTTCCTCGGGACGAGCGCGGTCCTGGCCAAACGGGCCGTCGACTTTCACAGGGATGCCAACCGGACATTCGAGCAGTATGAGCTCGCGTCCAATGCCCGGCAGGCAGAGGAGTTGTTCCAGCGCACAAGCGACCGGGATACTAAGAGTCAGATGTCGGCCGGTCTTTCCGCTGTTCTTCTCGTCAGCGGATTGCGGCTGCTCCTGTCCAGCGGCGTCGATGACAACATCCCCAAGATGTGGAGGGGACTGCGTCCGGAGCCTCGGAAACTGTCTCTGAAGCTCCAGAGCGACGTTCAGAAGAAGCAGGTCGGGGTCGCTGTGACTAAAGGATTCTAGATGTTGGCTGAAACTCGGCCGTCTTCAAGGCCATTACGGGGTGTTAACATGGGCACGGTGTTGTTTGGTTCACGCAGGATGTGGGTGATGGCGATGGTCTCTTTGGTGGCGCTGTCGTGTGGCAGGGAGCGATCGAACCCGATCGATCCGAACTTTTCAGG
>MDTE01014671.1_pt1 | contig 46894 bp, 39 predicted proteins | sample 811231 | NCBI WGS metagenome assembly MDTE01 (sample SAMN05326651, study PRJNA326480) | marine metagenome | isolation source: seawater | place: Indian Ocean: Red Sea | collected 2010 | reverse complement strand
TTTGCCGAGAATGTCTTCCTCCTCGGCGAACCACAACTCCCCAAAATATCCTGTGACGGTCCATTTGGTATCAATATACTGAGCACTCAAAATTGAGGGACAGGTAATTAAATACCCAACCAAAACGACTTTTTTCAATATTTTATTCAATAATTTCAATATTTTACTCGACTGTCACGCTTTTAGCCAAATTACGTGGTTGATCTACATCTGTACCCCTTATTACAGCAGTATGATAGGCTAATAGTTGTATTGGTATGGAATATAAAAGAGGGGCAACAAAGTCATCAATCTTGGGCATGGTGATGCTCGCCCAGCTTTTTTTCTCTAATCTCTTAACACCTTCATGATCAGAAATAAAAACTACCTTACCTCCCCGAGCTATAACTTCTTGAACATTTGAAAGTGTCTTTTCAAAAAGTTCTCCTGGTGGAGCTAACGCTATAACCGGAACACCATCGTCGATTAGTGCAATCGGTCCATGTTTCATTTCTCCAGCCGCGTATCCTTCTGCATGAATATAAGAGATTTCTTTCAACTTTAATGCACCTTCAAGGGCAATTGGATAAGCTGTTCCACGACCTAGATAAAGCACATCTCGTGATTTAGAAATATTTATAGCCAACTCCCTAATATCTTGGTCATGGTTTAAAACCTCTGCCATCCTTGAAGGCACTTCAGTAAGTGATTTGGCTAGCGAAGCAGCCTTAGCGTGTTCAAGGGCGCCATTCGCTTTGCCTGCGGCTATAACGAAACATGCTAAAGACGTTAATTGTGTAGTGAATGCTTTGGTCGATGCAACTCCGATCTCAGGGCCTGCTAGAGTAGGCAACACAACATCCGATTCACGTGCAATTGAGCTTTCGCCAACATTTACAACTGAGACTATGTGCTGATCATTTTCACGACAATGACGCAAAGCAGCAAGGGTATCGGCTGTTTCACCAGATTGGCTAACAAAAAGAGCTATACCACCTTCGGGCAGAGGTGCGTCACGATAACGAAACTCAGAAGCAACATCTATTTCAGCTGGTATTCTCGCTATCCTTTCGAACCAATACTTTGCAACCCACCCAGCATAACAAGCTGTTCCGCAAGCAACCAAATTTACTCTTGATACTTCTGACAAATCGAAAGGAAGGGACGGAAGAGTAATTTCTAATGTGTGAGCGTTTAAATAGCTCTGAAGAGTGTCACCCACAACCGCTGGTTGCTCGAAAATTTCTTTTTGCATGAAATGCTCAAAATTTCCTTTCCCTATAGTAGCACCTGATAAAGCCGTTTCCATTTCATCACGTTGAACAGGAGTACCGTTTTTGTCATATATATCAGCTCTCTCTGAAGTGACTATGGTCCAATCACCTTCTTCCAAATAACAAATGCGTTTAGTAAGAGGCGCAAGTGCATGAGCGTCTGATCCTAAATACATTTCACCGTCTCCGTAGCCTAAAGCCAAGGGACTACCGCGTCTTGCGCCTACTATAAGATTATGTTCGCCAGCAAAAATAACCGCTAAAGCAAAAGCACCCTCAAGCCGATCCAAGGACGTCTTTACCGCTACGTTTATTGAAGCCCCATTCTCTAACTCGCGAGTTATCAAGGCAGCAATGGCCTCAGTGTCAGTATCACTTTCAAAAATGTATCCTGAAGAATTTAATTCTTCACGTAATTGTTGAAAGTTTTCAATTATTCCATTGTGAACAACAGCAACTTTATGTGTGGCATGAGGATGTGCATTTCTTTCATTAGGTGCCCCATGAGTGGCCCAGCGCGTATGTCCAATACCAACCTCACCAGTTAAGGGGTTGTCTTTAAGTTCATTCTGTAAATTGACTAACTTGCCCTCTGCGCGCCTTCTTTCTATCCGACCGTTAACCAATGTCGCGATACCGGCAGAATCATAACCACGATATTCGAGCCGTCGTAACCCAAGAAGTAAACGTGGAGCAACATCTCCTTTACTTAAAATTCCTATAATACCGCACATACTGATCAGAACTCTTTTTCGTCAGCTTTTCGATGATAGATGTTTTTTTCTAAACGACTTTGCCCAGTCGGGTTTTTCATTTTGTGAAGTCCTCTCTATAGCTAGCGAATTAGAGGAAACATCTTTCGTGACGGTACTTCCTGCCGCAATTATGGCTCCATCACCTATCGTAATTGGAGCAACTAATGCAGTGTTTGAGCCAATGAACACTTTATCGCCAATAGATGAACGATGTTTTACAAAGCCATCATAGTTACAGGTAATTGTTCCCGCGCCAATATTTGTTTTATGTCCAATTTTAGTATCACCTATATAACTCAAATGATTAACTTTAGTATCATTTTCAATTTCTGAATTTTTTATCTCAACAAAATTCCCCACTTTAACATCAGTCCCTAATTTCGTTCCCGGTCGTATTCGAGCGAAAGGCCCAATCACAGCACCATCATTAACAATTGCTCCTTCTATGTGACTAAATGGTTTAACTTCGACATTATCACCAATCTTAACTTCAGGGCCAAAAACTACGTTGGGATGAATAACTACATCCTGTCCCAATAAAGTGTCATGTGAAAACCACACAGTAGATGGATCCACCAAAGTTACACCATTTTCCATAGCTTTAGCTCTTAAACCATCCTGTAAAACCGATTCAGCTGCAGCTAATTCTTCGCGGCTATTAATTCCCATTAGTTCTTCCTCTCCCGCTTCTATGAAACCAACCTTTAACCCTTTGCTTCTCCCTATTTTAACTATATCGGTAAGATAATATTCTCCTTTGGCGTTGCTATTGTTCAACTCTTTTAGTAAGCCAAATATATGTTCACCTGAAACCACCATCACACCGGAATTACAAATTTCAATTTTCAATTGTTCCTCACTAGCATCCTTAGCCTCAACAATCTCAGTTAGATCACCGCCGTGGCCTATTACCAGTCGCCCATAGTTTGACGGGTTTGCAGCCCTAAACCCCACAACAACGATTTCATGTTCAGTCCCACATTTATTTATCGCTGAGATCATTGTATCTCTACTTACCATAGGAGTATCACCAAAAAGTATGAGTAACGGATCTTTTTCATTTCTTAAAAGTGTACTAGCCGAGCTAACAGCATCGCCTGTTCCCAAACGTTCTTTTTGTATACAAACTTCATAAGGCCGAACAAAACTATCAATACTCTCCATTCCTGGCCCTCTAACGACCGCCAATATTTTTGGATTTAAGGCTCCAACAGTCTCAAGCAAGTTTAAGATCATTGGCCTCCCTAAAAGTTTGTGCATTACCTTAGGATGTTTTGAATTCATCCGAGTGCCTAAACCGGCAGCCAGTATAAGAGCAGAAAAAGGAATGTTAGGCATATTTACACTTTATGATACATCTGGTTTTCAATGAAATAATCTTTTTGCCATACTAAGATTTTCGAAGAATGCCATAACCGCAATGTACGATCCAAGTCACTTATTATTGAAATTTATTACAAAAAAATAATTAATGTAAAAATGTAAATTAAATACTGGAACAAAATTGGCTCAAATCAATTTAGTAGAAAATTTTTAACTTTTATCAACATTTGAGTATTTGAAGAGATTTCCTTGAGCCGAATCTTCTTTTTCTGCGGTCACAGGATCTGAAACCATATCATTAACTGACCTAATTAGAGTGTCATTATCATTACTTACTGAATTTACTTTTTTTGATATTTGCCATTTGGTGATTGCTTCACCTGTTGGGGCTAAAACAATATCATTTAAAATAGATAATTTGGTTCCCACGTAACTACCAGTAAGCCAATTCTTGATATCAGAATCAGATAGAATTACGGGCATACGAGAATGGATTTCTGATAGATCCTTATTGGCCTTGGTTGTAAGTATTGCACACGTTTTTACTTGTTCTCCACTCGAAGATATCCAACTCTCCCAAATTCCTGCAAGAGATAAAAAGCCTGAATTAGTAGAAGTGATCCAAAACGGCTGTTTAGCTTCGTTCCATTCATAAAACCCACTAATTGGAATTAAGCATCGTCTTTTGCGATACGCATCTCGAAAGCTGGACTTTTCATGAACTGTTTCTGCCCTTGCATTTATTAACCTTGTTCCTATTGAATCATCTTTTGCCCACCCAGGAATTAACCCCCATCTAAAATATCCAGCAGTATAATTTTCGTTTAAACCATCATTCGATGAAGTAATTGATAAAATTGGCTGTGAAGGAGCAATATTATATCTAGGACGCAAATTCATAGGTTGAATATCTATTTTATAGAACTGTCTAATCTCATCCCATGAGTGAATCAGTGCGAATCGGCCACACATTTTTAAATTTTTCCTTAAATATTGATCGTTTGGAAAAAAAAATAGATAAAGTTTGCTTAGTTAAAACAAAAATGAAAGTTGAAATTATAAATTAATTAAAATTAACAACTTTTTTTAAAAATGTTTCTAATAAAATTCATAAAAATGTAAAAAAATTAGCTAAGGATTGACGAAAAAATTCAATAGAGTAAGATGTTCACGTATTGTTCACGGTGACAGGTGGTCAATATTTAGTGTTACACTGGGTGCTCGCGACAACATGTTGTAGAAGTTTCCATATTATTACTCGGAAAACTACTCACAGCATGTGGATGACCTGGTTACCGATCTAAAGGGGGCATTACGTATGGATGGATCTGTGGGCGTTTCGCCTGACAAAAGTGTTGTGGATAAAGTGATGGAAACAGAAGAGATTGTGGAAAAAAGAAATTCTGATAATCTTTTTGTAGATCAAAAAAAAGAATCTGTGGAATCTCCACAGAATTACCAGCCATCTTTGTTCGACGACACAATACTTTCAGGTGAAGTAAATCAAACTACAAAAAACAAAGACGCCTTATCCGTTTATCAGACGGAAAGAGTAAAAATATATATAGATCCATCGCGAGATGAGAATCTAACTGCATTTGGCAGAGAGACATTGGAAGATCGTTACTTGCTCCCTGAAGAAGCAGGAGAACCACAAAAGCTTTTTGCTAGGGTTGCCTCCCATTACGCTGACAATTCTGAACATGCACAACGTATTTACGATTATATTTCTAACCTCTGGTTTATGCCAGCCACACCTGTTTTGTCTAACGGTGGCTCAAAACGTGGCCTTCCTATTTCTTGCTTTTTGAATGAAGCATCCGATTCTTTGGAAGGGATAGTTGATTTGTGGAATGAAAATGTTTGGCTAGCTGCTCGTGGAGGAGGTATAGGTAGCTATTGGGGAAATCTTCGATCTATAGGTGAACAGGTAGGAAGGAACGGTAAAACATCTGGGGTGGTGCCCTTCATACGTGTAATGGACTCCCTTACTTTGGCAATCAGTCAAGGGTCGTTGCGTCGAGGATCTGCGGCCGTTTATTTACCTATTTCTCATCCTGAAATTGAAGAGTTTGTTGAAATGAGACGTCCGACTGGTGGCGATCCAAATCGAAAAACCCCAAATTTACATCACGGAGTTCTAATATCTGATGACTTTATGCGTGCTGTAGAGGATGATGACGATTGGGTATTGGTAAGTCCTAAAGATGGAGCACCCATATCTCGTGTATCCGCTCGATCACTTTGGATTCGCGTTTTAACCGCCAGGGTTGAAACCGGAGAGCCTTACATAATTTATTCTGACACAGTAAATAAGAGCATACCCGAACATCACAAATTAGCTGGGCTCAGCGTTAAAACTTCTAACCTTTGCTCTGAGATAACATTGCCAACTGGCATTGATCACCATGGTAAAGACCGAACAGCCGTATGCTGCTTGTCATCACTAAATTTAGAAAAATTTATTGAATGGAAAAAACATCCAACCTTTATTGAAGACGTAATGAGATTTTTAGATAATGTACTACAAGATTTCATAGATAATGCTGCTGATTCATTTCATCGAGCGACTTACTCAGCTATGAGAGAGCGTTCAGTAGGTTTAGGTGTAATGGGTTTTCATTCTTTTTTACAGAGTCACATGGTTCCATTTGAATCAGCTGTTGCTAAGGGCTGGAACCATAATATGTTTAAACACATTAAGGTAAACGTTGATAACGCTTCCCAAACATTGGCCAAAGAACGAGGAGCGTGTCCTGATGCAGAAGATTACGGAATTATGGAGCGTTTTTCGAATAAAATAGCTATTGCCCCTACTGCCTCAATTTCCATAATTTGTGGTGGCTCTTCGCCTGGCATCGAACCTATCGCCGCAAATAGCTACACGCATAAAACACTATCTGGATCATTTAACGTTCGTTCTAAAGCACTTAAGAAGCTTTTATCTGAAAAAGATAAAGATATAGATGAGGTCTGGTCTTCTATAACAACTAATGAAGGGTCAGTTCAGCATCTTGATTTCTTATCAGAAGAAGAAAAAGCAGTATTCAAAACAGCTTTCGAAATCGACCAAAGGTGGGTAATTGATTTAGCTGCAGATAGAGCTGATCAAGTTTGTCAATCTCAATCACTAAATGTTTTTCTTCCTGCCGATGTACATAAGAGAGATCTTCATCAAATACACTATCAAGCATGGAAAAAAGGGGTGAAAAGTCTTTATTACTGCCGCTCCAAATCTCTGCAGAGATCGGAAAGTGTTGCAGCTATGCCTATGGTAGAGTTAACTGCTGACGAGGAGGCTGATCGTGCCGCTGCGAGCCACAATGATTATGAAGAATGCCTCTCTTGCCAATAAATTATACAGTTTTTTTTAAATAAAATAATAAAATATTAATTATAGAACGTTTTGATAATCTGATTTAGAGTGAGAATTTTATGTCGTTATTGGAAGAAAGAATTCAGTATAAACCCTTTAAGTATCCATGGGCGTATGATGCTTGGCTCCAACAACAACGAGTTCACTGGCTTCCAGAAGAAGTTCCTCTGGCCGATGATGTCAAAGACTGGCATAGAGTATTAACGGCTGCTGAGAGAAATCTACTTACACATATTTTCCGATTCTTTACTCAGTCAGATGTTGAAGTAAATAATTGTTACATGAAGCACTATTCTCAAGTGTTTAAGCCTACCGAGGTTCAGATGATGTTATCTGCATTTTCTAATATAGAAACTGTGCATATAGCTGCTTATTCTCACCTTTTAGATACTATTGGTATTCCAGAAAGTGAATATTCAGCCTTTCTAAAATACCAACAAATGAAAGATAAATATGACTACCTTCAGGAATTTAATGTCGATTCAAAAGAAAACATAGCAAAAACTCTAGCTATGTTTGGGGCGTTTACAGAAGGTCTTCAATTATTCGCGAGTTTTGCAATATTGATGAACTTCCCCAGGTTTAATAAAATGAAAGGGATGGGGCAAATTGTGACCTGGTCTGTTCGTGACGAGAGTCTTCATACAGCTTCAATTATAAAACTGTTTCGTACTTTTGTGGATGAGAACCCAGAGGTCAGAACCGAAGAATTAGAACGTGATCTTTACATTAATTGTGAAACAGTAGTGACACACGAAGATGCATTTATTGACCTCGCCTTTGAGTTAGGCCCAATTGAAGGTTTAGATGCCCATGAAGTTAAACAATATATAAGATACATTGCAGACCGAAGACTGATGCAGCTTGGGTTACAGCCTGTACATCGTATAGAAATAAACCCTCTTCCATGGATGGAGGAAATGCTAAACGGAGTCGAGCATGCTAATTTCTTCGAAAACCGTGCAACAGAATATTCTAAAGCCGCGACCAAAGGAAATTGGGAAGAGGCGTTCGAATAGAGAAAGCCTATAAATCAAAATATTATATGTCAGATTACTCTGATCTTAACATTGATGAAAATTTTACTACCTTCTATGGCCTTTGTGCATGAATGCTGATCAAGCAATAGTTTTTGTTATATTAGCTACAGCTATGATTTTATTTTTATGGGGTCGTTGGCGTTATGACTTCGTTGCGTTTAGCGCTCTTATAATCTCTGTAATAATCGGCCTGATTCCCGCCGAAGACGCCTTTCTAGGCTTTGGTCATCCGGCAGTTATCACTGTGGCAACAGTTTTAATCATTAGCCGATCTATTCAAATATCTGGTGTTTTGGACCATCTAGTTAAGATATTATTTCAAAAAACAATAAACCAGTCCTTTCAAGTAGGAACCTTATCCGGGTTAGGAGCGGTTTTTTCAACATTTATGAATAACGTTGGAGCATTGGCTTTGCTAATGCCCCTGGCTTTACGGCTAAATAAAAAACCATCTATCCTACTAATGCCTTTATCATTTGGGTCGATTTTGGGTGGTCTTATTACGTTAATAGGCACACCTCCAAATATAATTATCGCTACATATAGGGCAGATGCTTTAGGAGAGCCCTTTCAATTATTCGATTTCGCTCCAGTAGGCTTACCCATAGCAATTATAGGGTTATTTTTTATTATAACTTTTGGTTGGAGACTTATCCCTCAGAACCGGGACGGCGCAACTTCACCAAGTAGTGATTTTAAAATCCATGATTATATTTCAGAGGCTTTAGTGCCTCAAGGATCCAGTTTGATAGGGAAATCAATTGCAGAACTGGAACATCTTATTGAAGACCGCTCAATAGTAGTTGGCCTATTACGTAATAACTTGAAAATACTCCACCATCTCAGAAGCCAAGTTCTTCAAGCCAATGATAGACTACTTGTTCGTATAGACCCTACGGGGCCAGAAAAACTATTTATTAATAATGACTTAAGTTTACCCAGAGAAAGCATGTTAGAAGAAGTAAATTTAGGCTCAGGAAATGCGACCTTAATTGAAACAGTAGTGCCACCCGGATCAAAAATTGAAGGTCAATCAGCCCGAGCTCTTCAATTCCGTCGTCGACATAACTGTGCTTTAATCGCCCTTGCCAGACAAGGAAAACCTATAAGAGAGCAACTTTCTACAGTCCGTTTTAAAGCAGGAGATGTATTGTTGTTTCAGGGTGAACCTGATGATTTAAGTGAAGCTATTTCGAATTTGGGCTGTCTTCCTCTTGCTGAGCGAGATGTTTCAATCAAAACCCCAAAAAGAAAATGGCTCCCTTTGACTATTTTCGCTGCTGCAGTGGTAATTACAGCCTTAGATTTAATCCCAATTCATATCTCATTTTCTACTGCTGTAATTTCTTTAATCTTACTAAACTGGATAACTCCCCAGGAAGCGTATGAGTCTATTGATTGGCCTGTCATAATACTTTTGGGCTCAATGATTCCCATAGGAAATGCTCTCCATATGACTGGTAGCACTGATCTAATAGCCACCGAATTCTTTAGAATTGCAGAAAACGTGCCCATTTTTGTAATACTTGCCCTGCTTTTAGTTATAACTATGACGTTATCAGATTTAATGAACAATGCCGCAACTGCAATAATTATGGGTCCCATCAGTTTTGCAATAGCACAACAATTAGAAATGAATCCTGATCCCTTTCTCATGGCAGTAGCGATCGGCGCTTCTTGTGCTTTTTTAACGCCTATAGGCCATCAAAATAATGTTTTGGTGATGGGGCCTGCGGGATATAAGTTTGGTGATTATTGGCGTATGGGCCTTCCACTAGAAATACTAATTGTTATTATTTCTATCCCACTCTTGATGTTGTTTTGGCCTGTTTAAATATTACTTGATAGCTGCCTCTAAATCTCGTTGCTGCTGAGGCTTAAACCCAACTATCAAACCATTTTCGACTTCAATTACAGGCCTTTTTATCAGAGTGGGATTTTCCACCATCAGGGCTAAAGCGGTATCTTCGGTAACATTTTCTCTAATTACATCTGGTAAGTTTCGCCATGTAGTACTCCCCCGATTCATTAAGGCTTCCCAACCAACCTCCATAGCCCAAAGAGTTAATCTTTCAATATCAACACCATCTGCCCTGACATCGAGGTAACGATGTGGCACGTCTCTTCTTTCTAGCCACTTCAATGATTTTTTTGTGGTATCACAAGTTTTAAGACCGTAAACAGTTAGCATTGAAGTAGACCTATTTCGTTATTTATCCGTAAATTGACACATTATCTCAACAAATTACCAAAAATGAGCAAACTGATCCATCATCAAGACTAGAGGTAAAGCGTCACTTACCTTATCATATTAACTGATTCTAATCATATTTTCAGAAAAACGAATTATGGAGTAACCTCATGGGTCAATTCGGCATAGGGCAAGCCGTTAAAAGAACGGAAGATCAACGCCTACTTACTGGTGATGGAAAATACAATGATGATTTTGATCTCGATAGGCAAACTTTCGCATATATCATGCGTTCACCTCACGCACATGCCGAAATTTTACATATTGATATAGAGGAAGCTAAAAGTTCCCCTGGTGTCTTATTAGTTTTAACTGGAGATGATGTTAGGAAAGATGAAATTGGCCCAATGCCCTGCGCGATACCTATAAAAAATATAGATGGGAGCGACCGGTTTGATACTTACAGACCTATATTAGCTCAAGAGAGAGTCCGACATGTTGGTGAACCTGTTGTGGCTGTTATAGCTGACACATTAGCCCAAGCAAGGGATGCTGCAGAACTAATTGACATCAGTTATGAAGAGCTTCCCTCAACAACCGATACATATTATTCGGCAGACCCTAATTCTCCAAAAGTACACGAGAACCTTCCAAATAATATATGCTTTGACTGGGGAAAGGGAGATCAAGATAAAACTGAAGAGGCTTTTAAATCTGCTTCTAAAATAACAACTCTAAAACTGATTAATAACAGAATAGTGGTAAATTCAATGGAACCACGAGGGGCAATTGGAGATTTCGACCCTCAAACGGGTCGCTCAACCCTTTACAGTTCTTCTCAAGGAACTCACGGACTAAGAGATGCTATCAGTGAAGAAATTCTTAAAATAGGGAAAGAAAACCTGAGAGTAATAACGGGTGATGTAGGCGGAGGTTTTGGAATGAAAATTTTTCCTCATCCAGAACAGCCGATAGTTTTGTGGGCATCGCGTAAACTTAATCGCCCAGTTCGTTGGGTCTCTGAACGTAATGAAGGATTTTTATCTGATATACAAGCTAGAGATCATGTCACCACTGCCGAAATGGCTATGGATGAAAATGGAAATTTCTTGGCTCTAAAAGTTACGACACATGCGGCCCTAGGAGCCTATCTGTCACAATATAGTACATACATTCCCACTGAAGCGGGCACGGGAATGTTAAACGGATTATATTCAATTCCAACAATATGGGTAAACGTTAAAGGGGTGCTAACAAACACAGTTCCGACAGACGCCTATCGCGGGGCTGGCCGTCCAGAGGCAATCTATTGTATTGAGAGATTAGTAGACAAATGTGCTCGGGAGTTAGGAATATCGCCTAATCAAATACGTGAAAGAAACTTTATTAAGCCCGAGCAGCTTCCTTATACGACCGCCTTAGGGGATGTCTATGATAGCGGTGAATTCGTGGAATTAATGAATTCTGGAATGGAAAAAGCAGATTGGAATAGTTTCGAAACAAGAAAGAAGGATAGTGCTAATAAAGGAAAACTTCGTGGCATTGGCATGGCTACATACGTGGAAAAATGTGGTGGAGGGAATGCGGAAACCGCAGATGTAAAATTTGAGGAAGACAAGGACCACATAACAATATTTATTGGCACGGTCACCAATGGACAAGGCCACGATACAGCTTATAAGCAAATTATGTCTGACCGTCTTGGAGTTGACACCGATAATATTACTGTTGTTCAAGGAGATAGCGATAAAGTACCTCCAGGAATGACAGGTGGTTCCCGTTCAGTAACAGTCGGAGGGGTGGCAATCTCTAAAGCTTCTGAGAATATTATTGAAAAGGGCAAACACATTGCTGCCCATATATTGGAAACAGCCGACGCTGATATCGACTACGAAGAAGCAAATTTTCGTGTCGCGGGAACCGATCGAATGGTTTCTTTATTTGATGTTGCTAGAGCCTCTAAAGATCCTAGTAATTTACCAGATGGTGCCGATACCGGTTTGGACGAATCTTACAGTCACTTACCTGATGCTGCCACTTATCCAAATGGGTGTCATGTTTGCGAAGTTGAGATAGACCCTGAGACAGGAGTAGTAGAAATAATGCGCTATACTGTGATGGATGACTTTGGAGACGTTATAAATCCTTTATTAATAGAAGGACAAGTTCATGGGGGGATTGTGCAAGGATTAGGGCAAGCCTTACAAGAACACACAGTTTATGACGAGGAATCTGGTCAGCTTCTTACGGCGTCCTTTATGGATTATACATTGCCTCGAGCAGGCGACTTACCATACTTCGATTTTAACATGAGAAACGTAAAGTGTAAGACCAATCCATTAGGAATCAAAGGATCAGGTGAAGCTGGCGCAATCGGGGCTCCCCCTTCTGTTATTAATGCAATAATTGATGCCCTTTCATCTGATGGAGAAAATATAGACATAGATATGCCAGCTACGCCTGATGTGATCTGGCGAGCTGCCAATCAATCTCTAGCGGCAGAGTGACACCATTAAGTGAAGCAGGAGTAGATTGTTGCCAAACGAATATCAGTCCATGCTTAAGGCAGTAGAAAATATTGCTTATGAAGCAGGCATGGAAATTATGAAATTTTATTCAAAAAATTATGATTCTCATTTTAAAACTGATGGTACACCTGTAACCGAGGCAGATGTTGCCGCAGAATCCATAATTTTGCCTGCTCTCCAAAGTTTAACTCCCGAAATTCCAATAGTATCTGAGGAAAGCGCAGCAGGAGGTCACGTTCCTGATATATCTGGAAAAAACTTTTGGCTAGTCGATCCACTAGACGGCACCCGTGAATTCATCAAAGGTAGTGATGAGTTTACAGTTAATATTGGTCTAGTTATTAACCTAGAGCCTGTTTTGGGTATTCTTTATTCCCCGGCTAAAAATGTGACATATTTTGGATCAGGTCTAGGTACCGCAATGAGAAAAGAAAAAGGGAGTTCTCCCAAATCAATCAACTGTCGAGAAACACCAGCGAAAGGTCTTGATGTATTGGTCAGTCGCTCATATAGCACAAGCAAGCGCTTAGATAACTACCTTTCCAGCAAAAAGGTGCATTCACGGATACCGTGCGGTAGTGCACTGAAATTTGGTCTTTTGGCTGCCGGAGAGGCAGATTTATACCCCCGATTTGGACCAACCTACGAATGGGATACAGCAGCCGGTCATGCTATAATTATAGCAGCTGGTGGAAACCTGAGCACCTTTAGTGGTAACCCTTTGTCCTATGGAAAATCAGAAGATAAATTTTTGAACCCAGGGTTCATAGCATTCGGACAAAAATGATTAATAGACTGAAAATAACAAGTGAAGGAGCTAATGATAAAGCTGCAAATATTCTAAACAAAGGCGGAATTGTAGCCTTCCCCACTGAAACTGTTTACGGCTTGGGCGCTGACGCTAGAAACGAAAAAGCAGTTTTAAAGGTTTTTAGAGTTAAAAAACGACCTGCTTTTAACCCCCTAATAATTCATCTTTCTGATTTAGAATCAGCGAAGCGTCAAGCCGAGTTTAACGCTTTAGCAATTTATGTTGCTGAAATTTATTGGCCCGGTCCATTGACACTAATACTACCACGGGCAAGCGGCAGCAACGTATCGAAAATAGCCTGCGCAGGACTTGAAACCCTTGCATTAAGGGTTCCTGAAAACCCAGTAGCTCAGAATTTATTAACGACCTTTTCTGGGCCCATAGCTGCCCCGAGTGCTAATATTTCAGGGTCTGTAAGCCCAACTAGAGCAGATCACATTTCTGATTCATTGATAGACAAAACAGACCTCATTTTAGATGGTGGCCCCTGTAAAATAGGTTTAGAGTCTACAGTATTAGATTTAACAGGAAACCAGCCATGCATACTTCGTCATGGGGCTATACCTCTTGAAAATTTAATAGAAAAGCTAGGAGATATAAAAGAATATAATCATCGAAGTAACACGGAAATTAGGTCTCCTGGCTTACTTCATAGACATTATGCAACTAATCAACCCTTAAGGTTGAATGCAATAACAGCCCAACCTAATGAAGCTTACTTGGCATTTGGAAAGTGCACCACTAAAGAAGCGGCAATTACAAAAAATCTCAGTGAATCGGGAGATCTGAATGAAGCAGCTAATAAGCTTTTTCTCTTGTTAAGAGAGCTAGATCTACCTAAGTACGAATCTATAGCAGTTGCCCCAATACCTAACGAGGGTCTAGGAAGGGCTATCAACGATCGCCTAGAAAGGGCTGCAGTGAAATCTTAATTGCATTTATAACAGAATAGAAATTTGTTTAAACAATCTAGAGAATAGACCTAACTTAATGAAAACCGTCAAGAAAAATACATCTTCTTCAATCCCCGAAGGGTTTTTACAAGAAATTCACAAAATTGTTGGAAAAAATGGTGTAATCACAAATCTGTCTGATATGGCACCTTACTTAGAAGAAACAAGAGGCATATTTGTAGGATCTAGCCCCGCAATTATAAGGCCAAAGGACACTCTACAAGTTTCTAAAATTGTTTCAATGTGTTTTAAAGAAAACATAGGAATAGTTCCCCAAGGTGGAAATACAGGGTTATGTGGAGGGAGTGTTGCATCAGGAGAGTTAATAGTTAATTTAGAAAGAATGAATGAAATTCGTTCTATTGACGCAATCAACTATACAATAACCGTAGACGCTGGATGTATTCTTTCTGACTTACAAAAAATTTCGGAAGAAAACGATCGTTTTTTCCCCCTTAGCCTGGGAGCAGAGGGTTCTTGTCAAATTGGTGGTAATCTATCAACCAACGCTGGCGGAACATCAGTTTTGCGTTACGGTAATGCCCGCGAACTGGCCCTAGGGTTAGAGGTGGTCCTGTCTGATGGACGTATTTGGAATGGCCTTACAGGACTTCGAAAAGATAATACAGGCTATGACTTAAAACAATTATTCATAGGAGCAGAAGGAACATTAGGTATTATTACTGGTGCTGTTTTAAAATTATTTCCTCTTCCACTTGAGCGCCAGACAGTGTTCGTCGCAAACAAAGATCTGAAGTCAATTTTAAAACTCCTTTCTTTAGCACGAAATTGTAGCGGTGACACAGTTTCTGCTTTTGAATTTATTCCAAGAATAGGCATTGATCTATCTCTGAAACATATTCCTGAAACGGTCGATCCGCTAAAAGATAAACATGAATGGTATACTTTAATTGAGTTTGAAAGTGGCTCTTCGGAAAGCGGGCTGGACACGATCATGGAAATGTTTTTGAATGAGGCCCTTATAAATAATCTTATAATAGACGGTGTTATTGCACAATCGGAAGAACAACGGCATAAATTATGGTTTATAAGAGAGGCAATGGTTCTTGCTCAAAAACCTGAAGGGGCAAGTATTAAAAATGATATTTCGGTGCCAATTTCTAAGATACCAGAGTTTATTTTAAGAGCAGACAAAGCTGTAAAAAAAATATGTCCTGGGATACGCCCTATTGCTTTTGGCCATATCGGTGACGGCAATGTCCACTATAATTTGCAACAACCATTAGATTTAGAAGAAGAATCATTTATGTCTCTACGTGAAGATCTGAATCGATTAATTATGGATATTGTCCAAAGCCTAGGAGGAAGCTTTAGTGCTGAACATGGAATCGGAATCCTAAAAGTTCCGCAAATGATAAGCTATAAAACGAAAATTGAACTTGAGCTAATGAAATTGGTGAAAGACACTCTAGACCCTAACAATATTCTTAACCCAGGAAAAATATTATAAGTAGATTTAAATTCTACATTGGGAAAACTAAATGACTGATTACTACGCGCCAATAAAGGATATGAAATTTATATTAGAAGAGCTCTGTGACTTCAATAATCTTAGCAGTTTTCCTGCTTTCTCTGAAGTGAATGAGGAACTAGTCGGACAAATCCTTAATGAATCTGCACGATTTACAAACGAAGTCATCTCCCCTTTAAATCAATTGGGAGACAAGCAAGCGTCTAAATTAATTAATGGTAGCGTTAAAACACCAGATGGTTTTAAGGAAGCATACGGTCAATTTATTGATGGAGGTTGGAATGGTACACCATTTAGCCCCGAATATGGCGGTATGGGCCTTCCCTGGACTCTAACAACTGCATTAATGGAAATGTGGCAATCTGCAAATTTAGCTTGGTCACTTTGTCCTCTGCTCACAGTAGGAGCTATTGAAGCTGTCAAAGCTCATGGAACCCCCGAACTACAATCCACTTACTTGCCTAAATTAGTTAGTGGGGAATGGGCTGGCACTATGAATCTTACCGAACCGCAAGCCGGAACTGACCTTAGCCTGTTAAAATCGAGGGCAATTCCTGAAGGAGATCATTACTTAATTACTGGACAAAAAATATTTATTACGTATGGGGAACATGACTTTACGAAAAATATAATACATCTCGTACTTGCCCGCCTTCCTGATGCTCCAACAGGAATAAAGGGTATTAGTTTATTTTTAGTGCCAAAATATATTGTTAATTCTGATGGAAGCCTGGGAGAACGAAACGACGCATATGCTGTTAACCTAGAAGAAAAATTAGGAATTCACGCAAGCCCAACTTGTGTTATGGCATACGGTGACAAGGGTGGTGCACACGGATATCTAATCGGCGAAGAAAATGATGGCCTTCGTTGTATGTTTACTATGATGAATAGTGCAAGATTAAACGTAGGTCTCCATGGAGTAGCCATCGGAGAACGTGCGTATCAACGGGCAGTCGATTTTGCAAAGAACAGAGTACAGTCTGCCCCTGTAAGTGGGAGAGGAACTTCTGCAACAATTATAAACCATCCTGATGTTCGTCGTATGCTAATGATGATGCGCGCACAAATAGAAGCTATGCGTTCTATTTGCTACTACACCAACACAGCGCTTGATATATCACGACACCACGATGATGAACAAATAAGACTTAAAAACCATGCTAGAATGGATCTCTTAACGCCAGTTGTAAAAGCCTGGTGTACTGACCTTGGTGTAGACATAGCTTCTCTAGGGGTCCAGATCCATGGCGGAATGGGATTTATAGAAGAAACTGGAGCCGCTCAACATCTAAGGGATGCACGTATAGCTCCAATCTATGAGGGGACAAACGGGATACAAGCGATTGATTTGTTAGGCAGAAAGTTACTTAAAGATGAAGGAGAAGCAATTCTTAATTTACTCGAAGAGATGGAAAATATTGACCAAGATTTGTTAGATACAAACGATGCTGACTGTATAGCCATGCAAAAGTCTCTTGCTTCAGGAAGAATAGCTCTAAAGGAAGCAACGGACTGGTTACTTGATCCTACGAATAATGATATTGACACAAAATTTGCAGGTGCCACCCCATTCCTCCACCTCGTTGGAACAGTTGTTGGTGGATGGCTTTTAACCCGTGGAGCACTGGCCGCACACAGTCAATTATCAAACGGTGGCGATCAAAAATTTCTTGAGGCTAAAGTTATAACTGCACGGTTCTATTCAGATCATATATTACCACGCACAGAGGCATTATTACCTGAAATTACTCACGGCAGCTCGTCTGTGTTGGCTTTGGCAGAAGAGCAATTTTAAGAATATATACATAAACTTTAAAATAACATGTAAGAGATATTTATGAATGAACCAATAGATTTTTATTTTGCTTGTGTTTCTCCGTGGTCATACCTTGCCACAGACGAACTTAAGAAAATAGCTGAAGAGAATGACCGTAAGATAAACTATAAACCGATAGATGTTGGACGCTCCTGGAAAGAAGCTGGTGCTGGACAACCAATCGATAATAGACCTGAGGTTCTTCTTAATTACCGCCTTGTAGAATTACCACGTTGGGCAGCTTGGCGAGGAACTGAAATAAACATCAAACCAAAATATTTCCCAGTTTCTTACTTACTTTCTTCTAACGTAATAATTGCCGCCAATCAATCTGGAGAGGACGTTTATCAATTAACTAGAGCATTAATGAGAGGATGTTGGGTAGATGAACTAGATATTTCTGATGAGAAAACCGTATCAGATATTGTTAGTGCTGTAGGATTAAATAGTACAGAAATTCTTGAGTCTGCAAAAACTACCAGGGTAGCAGAAGAGCTTTCTTCCAACACTGACTCGGCTTTAGCCGCTGGCGCATGGAGTGTCCCTTCAATAGTATTAGATAAAGAGTTGTTTTTTGGCCAAGACCGATTAGAAATGATTTCATGGCGCCTTAAAGGTAATTAGAAAACTCTACTTATGTCTTTCTAACCAATCCACCGCTTCAACCAAAGAGCTCACGGTGATATCCGCCTTCGTGTGAAGGTTTTTATTAGAGGAATCAATTAATAACTTTTTGCCTATACCCGCACTAATAGCTGCTTCTATATCACTCTCTCTATCACCAACCATAGCCGATTGAGCCAGATTTATTCCTATAGACTTTTGAGCTTTGATTATCATTCCTGGGCCAGGCTTACGATCAATTGATTCTCGTTTATAAACTCCGATTCCTTCTTGTGGATGAGTAGGAGCATGAAAAACCTCGGTTATTTCAACACCTTCCCGTGAAAACTGTTCACACATCCAATAAGTTAATTTTTGGAAATCTTCTTCGCTAAATATTCCTCGGCCAATTCCTGCTTGGTTTGTAATAATGACAAGACGATATCCCAAGTCAATTGCTCTTCGGCAGGCAGCGAATACACCTTCCTGAAAAATAAAGTCCTCTGGGCGCCATATGTAACCAACATCAACATTTATAACCCCGTCCCGATCCAAAAAAAGTACTTTTGATTCTTTTTTCATTAGGACGGTTTTATTGACTCACGAATTTCGGTCAATGTCATATTTGTTGATAGTAATTCCTGGCTTACCAAAATTTCAATTACTGTTGGACCTGTATTTTTTAAGGCTCGTTTAAGAGCAGGTTCGAATTGTCTAGTTTCCTCTACTCTTTCTCCTTCCACCCCAAAAGATTGCGCCCACCCAACAAAATCTGGATTACTTAAATCAGTTGCAAATTTACGACCAGGATACTCTCTTTCTTGATGCATGCGTATAGTTCCATACATTGAGTTATTGGCAATGATGACAATAACCTTGAGGTCATGGTGAACCGCAGTAGCAAGTTCATTACCGGTCATTAAGATTCCTCCATCACCTACATAGCAAATGACTGTGGCATCAGGACATGCCACTTTAGCGGAAACTGCTGCTGGCAGCCCATAACCCATGGCACCATTAGTCGCGCCTAGAAATGTCCTGTATGAATGAAATGGAAGATACCTTCCCGCCCAACCAGCAAAATTACCAGCATCAGAAGTAAAAATCGTATCATCGGGAACTAAATCACGCAGACTATTAAAAATTTTACCCAAGTTTAGATCCCCAGGCACACTTTTAGGTTCTACCCAGGATTTAAAGTCTTTTCGGGCATCCGTTGTCCACTCATCCCAGACAATTTTCTCCAACGCTTCTCTGTTAGAGACAACTTTTATGAAAGATTCTACATCAGAATTTATTCCTAAATCAGGTCGATACACTCTACCCAGCTCCTTCACGTCAGGATAAACATGAACCAAAGATTGCTTAGGCTTTGGAGGAGATATTAGTGTGTAACCTTGAGTCGTGATTTCCCCTAGCCTAGCACCTATTACTATTAATAAGTCCGCCTCTCGAACACGTTGCGCCAGATTTGGGTTAGCCCCAATGCCAATCTCACCCACGTAGTTAGGATGATTGTTATTAAAAATATCTACAGCTCGAAATGACGATGCAACAGGTAAATTATTTTTTGTTGCAAAAGTAATTAGCTCCTTACTCGTGTGATCTGACCATCCTCCACCTCCGACGATTACCAAAGGCTTTTGGGATTTACTTAAAAGATTAAAGAAATTAGTTATTTTAACGTTATCAGGTCGGGTTATGACTTTATCGAATTTCAGCAAGTCATTTACTTCAACCTCGTCGGTCAAAATATCTTCAGGAAGAGAAACAATAACTGGCCCAGGCCTACCAGAGGTAGAGCGAGAAAATGCTTCAGATATTATTTGTGGTAGTAAAGCTGCATCATTTACCTCTACAACCCACTTCGCTAGCGGAGCGAACATAGATTCGTAATCCACTTCTTGAAAAGCTTCACGTTTTCGAAATTCTTTTGGAACTTGACCAACAAACATGATCATTGGAGATGAATCCTGCATAGCAGTATGAACGCCTATGCTGCCATTGCAGGCTCCTGGGCCCCTCGTTACAAATGTAACACCTGGATTACCGGTTAACTTACCGTATGCCTCCCCCATAAATGCTGCGCCATTCTCATGACGACAGGTAATAACTCTGATTTCATCTTCCGCATCAGATAAAGAATCAATCACAGCTAAATAGCTTTCACCAGGAACACAAAAAACAGTATCTACTCCGTGAATTTTTAGTGCTTGAACTAGTATCTGACCACCAGTGCGTTTCAACTTACTTCTCCAAAATAATTTATAGATACTTCCTATACCAATCTAAAACCTCTGACTTCTGTATTTCGTGTGATTCAGGATTAATAAAGTAATATGAATCGTAATGCTGAGCATTTGGTATTTTAACGAGCCGCTTCGGCTCACCTAGTGCTTCATAGCATTCCAATTGCTCAGCCACAGGAACAAGCATATCAAACTCAGAATAAACCATCAAAACTGGTCTTGGGGAAATCTGACCCGCCACCCATTCAGGCTTGAAACGCCAGCAAGCTGCAGCGCTTTCCAGATCATATTCAGGAACAAACCTATGATCTTTCGTATGAAAATCTTTAAAAACATCCATTGTGTGTGGATCTATAAGCATGATGTCACCCAGTGGGGCGGTGGTTTTTTCTCCTGTGAGCACTCTTTTTCTTTCAGATTCTTCCACTTCTGCTTTGAACTCTTGCCATTCATGGGGTCGACGAACGCTTTTCATCCAACGTTCGCCATCTGAAACCATCACAGCAGAGGCTATTACCTTTACTCGGTCATCAAATGCTCCACACCATATTGCATTTGCACCACCCCAACTAGACCCATAATAAGCAATTCTCTCAGGATCCACGCCTTCGACCGTTTGTAAGAAAGTAACAGAATCATAGGTAGCTTGAGCTTGCTCCAGTGGCCTGTGTCGACCGCGCTCCCCTTCACTAACTCCAAATCCGGGATAGTCCCAAGAAAGAACAAAATAGCCAGCCTCCCAAAGCCAATGAGGAACATCCATGCCATACACATCTTTCATGCCGCTGTAGCCATGAAGCACAATTACACCAGGTCGTGGTTGATCTCCAGCGCTCCAGTCTTTTGGCTTATATAAAAATCCAGCAATTTTTTTTCCGTCAGAGAAATAATTAACCTCATCCCATACTTTTTCATGTTGCATATTCTCCCTCCAATAAAATTTTAAATTTCAACTTAGTGACTGATACCAATCTCTTAAGGCTAAACCCATCTCATCAGGCGAGTCCTCTTGCGGATGATGGAGCCCTCTAACCTCTACTACGGTTTGATTTGGCCAAGAGTTAATAACTTCAAAATCAGCACCAAATAAAATTTGACCAGGAACTGCCCGCAAAAATAGTTTAGGAATATCATTCTCAGTCATCCAGCCAGAAAGTTTATCAACTTGTTTAACAACTGCTTTGGGCTCACCCTCAATAGGAATCTGACGAGGCCAACTCAACGTAGGTCTCTTATTTTCCTTCGCACCTTTGTAAGGACGCCGTATTTCCTCCATAGTTTCTACGTCTATTTTACGTAAAACTCCTCCGGTGAATATATTCTCAATAAAGTAATTATCCTCTAAAACCAATTTTTCTCCACTTGGCCCTCTTACTTTACGAAGCCTTTCACCATGTCCATCTGGGTAATCATCATAACTTGAGTGATTTCCAACTACTATCTCGCAATACGCTAGTCCTTTCATTTTCAAAGGATTGGCGTGTGCCCAAGTTAAACCAAGAGGGCCTCCCCAGTCATGCATAACAAAAGTAACGTCTTTTTGAACATTTAGAGCCTGCAAAGCACCATTTATGTAAATTTGATGTTCAGCCAAAGTATAAGATTCGGGACCTGAACCAGGTATTTTAGCTGAATCTCCCTGCCCAATGTTATCTATTGCTATTAAACGCCCCATGCCCTCAAGGTATGGCAAAATATTGCGCCACATATAAGCGGAATTAGCGTTCCCGTGAAGAAAGACAATTGGTGAACCAGAACCAATGTCAACACACGCCATTTTTAAACCATTAACAAGTAAATTTTTCTTGCGATAGCGAAATTTAGAATCTATCAACGCCTGGACTTTCTATTACTATTACTATTATTTGTGAATGTGATATGAGTACTAGGTGATATACAATCTAATAAAAATCGCATTTAGAATATAATGCTTAACCATATAACAGTATTTGGCAAGATGTTAATCATCCCAGAAGACAGGTGGTAATAATTATGGCGGAACATCTGCACCACACGCATTTATTCACAAATGATTTAGATGCGACCGTAACTTGGTGGCAAAAAATTCTGGGTGGTAAAGTAATCTATGATGGTGATTTTGGCGGAGCACGAAATGTCTTTATGCGTATTGGAACAGGACGCATACACTTTTATGAACAAAATCCACGTGATGACGGAAAGGGAGCCCTACACCATCTAGGCATTCGCACAGATAACCTAGAAAAATTATACAACCGACTGACTGAATCAGGCATAGAGTTTAGAAGTGGTATTCGAGATTTTGGTGCCTGGAAATATATTATGTGCCCCGCACCCGACAATGTTTTGCTTGAATTATTTGAGGTTGATTCATCCAAACTACAAGGTGGGGCAGCAGAATACTTTAAAGATGTCACGGAGGATTAAAGTATTAAATTTTGTTTAGTCCTGTATTTATAAAGTCCAAAAAAAGATATGTCGGTTATCCTTCGACCTGGCTTCTTGGAGCATTGGCTGCTTCAGGCCCACTGGCTCTGAGTATACACGTACAGTCAGTTCCAGCTATTTCCGAAGAACTGGAAGTTAGCTACTCTGTAGCTCAATTGACTGTTTCATTATTTCTGATAACTTTTGCAGCATCTCAGCTTATTATTGGGCCTCTATCCGATAAAATAGGTCGTCGCCCAGTTATTTTTGGCGGCCTTGTTCTGCTTGGATTATCTAGCCTGGCAGCAACGTTCGCGCCATCTATCGAATTATTAATCCTAGCAAGAATTATTCAAGGATTTGGAGGTTGTGCCACCTTGGTTGTACCAAGAGCCATTGTGCAAGACCTATACAAAGGTTTACAAGCAGCAAAAATGACAGCTCTTGTTGCTATGGTTCAATCAATCGCACCTCTAAGTGCTCCCATAATCGGAGGAATCCTCGATAACGTTTTTGGATGGCGGGCCGTATTTGCTTTTTTAACACTCTTTACTTTTTTACTGTCCATTTGGGCATTAGGTTATTTGAAAGAAACAAGAGTTGTAGAAGAAAAAGAAAATAAACCAAGATGGGGTGAAATTTTTATTAGATATATTAGATTGCTTTCAAACCGAACATACGTTGGTTATACCCTCGCATTTGCTGCAGGAACTTCGGGGTTTTTTGGTTTTTTAGCAATCGGGCCTGTGCTTGTAATAGAAAGGATGAGCTTCGAACCAATTATATTTAGTTTACTCTTAATGTTTATCACACTTCAATTTCCGTTCGGAAATTATGTAGCCAGTAGAATTAATAATCGGTTAGGTATTGATAGAACTTTATTGTTAGGAGCAATAATTGGAGTAGTTGCTTCAGTTATACTTTTTTTTCTTTCGTCAGAAATTATGCTTCTAGCTATTTTGTTTCCTATGTTAATTTATGCGCTTTCAAACGGAATACTTTTTCCGAACGCAATGGCAGGTGCAGTTGGTGTAGACCCTAAGATTGCAGGTACTGCCGCCTCATTCGCCGGATTCTGTCAACTCGGCGCAGGCGCTTTTCTATCTTTCCTAATAAGCAATTTGTCTACCGAAACAATTGCGCCTTACTCTTTATCATTAATATTTCTTTCGATAGTTGCCCTTTTTGGCGTTCTATTAATCCCTTCTATTAGTAAGACAAGTTGAAAAATCCTTTTAAACTCATTAACCAAACTGTATTTTTCTAAAGTCTATAGCGCTGGCTGATAATTTCCATTGATTGTTCTAGAGATAAATTGGCAAAAAAGTAAAACGGATTATTAAAACTGTTAAACATTACAATTGAAAAGGATTTATTAATATGATTACTAAAGGAATTAAAGATCTCTGCTTTGAAGCAGAAAAACAGATTGAAACTCTGTCTGTTGATCAAGTAATGAAAGAAAAAGAAGCCCCAGAAGTACTTCTAGTTGATATTCGTGACATAAGAGAATTATGGAGAGAGGGAACCATTCCAGGATCTATACATGCTCCCCGAGGTATGCTTGAGTTTTGGGTCGACCCTGAAAGCCCCTATCATAGAAAAGATTTTAGTTCGGGAAAAAAATTTATATTTTTTTGTGCTGGGGGCTTACGTTCAGCTTTAGCAGCCCAAACGGCACAGAATATGGGATTAAAACCTGTTGCACACATGGCTGGTGGGTTCGGCGCATGGAGAAATGCTGAGGGACCCATAATAGAAAAAGAGGTCAAGCTACCAAAATGAGGTAGAAATTCTAGGCGCTTCTATTTTTAAATCGATTTTAGCTAATACTACTCAGCGGCCTCAGCTTTCTCGTCGCCAGCAAATACAGGCATAACTTCTTTGGAGAATTGGCGTAAACCCTCTATCCCCGAACCTCCATCAGACAACAGAATATACTTAACACCACCATCTCTTAGTTTGGAAACTTTCTCTACTATCTCTTCAACTGTTCCAAATAGAGAAGCCTCTAATGCAGTCTCAGTAGTGTCATCGTATGACATTATAGACGCCTTATTAGCTCCGTCTGGTCTTTGTGCTAAATTATCAATCCTAGTCCTAGCACTTATACGTCTTTGAATAGCCTCATCTCTATCGGCTTCATCTCGGGCAACATAAAGGCCCCTCGCTACTCCAACTTCATTAGCGTCGAATTTACGTCCACGATTTTCTACAGCTGTTCGGAATGTTTGCATGCGCTCTAACGTAACACTGATAGGAGCAAACTGATCTAACAGTAAGTTATACCCTCTTTCTACAACACCCTCAATCGAGTTTGGGCTCCCTGCTCCCATCCAAAAAGGAGGATGAGGTTTTTGAATAGTAGGTGGTTCAACTATTATATCATTAAAACTCCAATACTTTCCTTGATGGGACCAAGGTTCATCTGTGGTCCAAGCTCTCGTCAAAACATCTAATGATTCTTCAAAGCGATCACCTGCTTCTTCCATAGGAATGTTAAACCCATCAAACTCATTATAGCGATAGCCCTTTCCTACTCCAAAATCGAGTCGTCCACCAGACAGCAAATCAAGAGTAGCAGCCTGCTCAGCCAGCAGTACTGGATTATGCCATGGCAAAACCATTACCGCAGTTCCGAGGCGTAACGTTGAGGTCTCAGCTGCCAAAAAAGTCAGAAGATTTATAGTCGCAGAAACCTGACCAAAACCTGTGAAATGATGCTCAACTGCAAAGGCACTGTGATATCCTAAGGCCTCGGCTTCAATATTAAACTCGAGCCAGTCTCTATAGCCTTTAGCACTATCAACGTCTGGGCTCCCACCACGTTTGGCTTGGGCACTTCCAAAGAGTCCGAATTTCATAATATTACCTTAAACAATTAATTTTAAAAAACATAATCTTAAAATAAATACATTACTAATTATACTAGAACCTGTTATGAAAATATAATTAATTTATTGCATAACTGGCTATATATTTCTTACTTATTAATAATACTTTTACTCATATTAAAATAAAAATTTATTTTTTAACAAATGGAAAAAAATGCTTAATACAGCAATAATTGGACTCGGTTGGTGGGGACGCACACATATAGAGGCAATAGTAGGAAAGAGCGAAAAAGTAAAAATTCGACAGCTTGTAGATATCAATATTGAATCTGCGCGAGACTACGCAATAGAAAAAAATATACATTTGAGCTCTGATTATCAAGACGCCCTTGATAACCCTGAAATTGATGCAGTTGTCTTAGTTACTCCACATAGTTTGCATACTAAACAAATTATAGAAGCAGCTAAAGCTGGAAAACACGTATTTACAGAAAAGCCATTCGCTTTAAATGTTAAAGACGCCATCAGATCTGTAGAAGCCGCGAAAGAGGCTAATATACATCTTGGATTAGGACATAATCTTAGGTACTCAGCACCTCAAATTGAAATTAAAAGAATGATTGATACAGGTGAATTGGGAACCATTCTGCACATAGAGGGTAATATAAGCCACAGCACCCTGTCCGGCTTTGTTAGCTGGCGTCATGATCCCAACGAAGCTCCAGGCGGCGGACTTTACCACATGGGAAGTCACTTTATAGACCTCTTTAGTCATTATTTGGGGCCCATTACAGAGATTTATGCTCAAACTCTTGATCTAATTCAACCTCTTGATACCGCATCGGCACTATTGACTTTTGAATCAGGCGCAAGTGCATACATTGGCAATATAATGGTCACTCAAAGTAACAGGATGATGAATGTTTTTGGCTCAAAAGGATGGGCAAAGGTATTAGGGTTAGACACCATTGAAATTGAAAAAACTGATGGAAGTTCAGAGACACGAAAGGTTGATGCTGTAAATGTTGTAAAAGCAAATATGGAAGGTTTTGCTGATGCTATATCGGGTGTCAGCAAGTACAAGTTTACTACTGATGAAATGATTCATGACGTCGCCGTTCTCGAAGCATTAGAACGATCCTTAAAATCCGGCAAAAGAGAAACAGTAACATAAATTATTCAGGCATTTTTAATTTAAATGTTAACTCATTTAAATTTGTAGCCATAGCTACATATTGAAGCCTAATAATTAATATTGACCCACGGCACACATATAGCTTTAATAGAAAAAATTTACTTATTATTTACTAAGAATTTTAAGAGTATTTTGAAATGATTACGAAGTTAGTTCGTGGCACACCAAATCGGCGAGCTCTATTAGGGGCGAGTGCATGGTTGCCGTTTTTACCGTTAATTTTCCCCTCTAGCGCTAAATCACAGAGCTCAACAAATAAAACCCCACACTCACACTCAGAAGTGGATTCACATTCCACTGGAATGACTACTGTTGGCAAAGTAGATCATAATAGAAACGGGTTTGATCCGATGGAGCTATTGACTAGTTGGGAAACTGGGAAAATTTCTATAGATGCTAATGGACAACGTATCCGTACTTTTGAGATTAACGCTTTGGATATTGAAATAGAGATTGCACCAGGAATTTTTTTTCCAGCTTGGACATATAATGGCCAGGTGCCTGGTCCTACGTTAAGAGCCACTGAGGGTGATTTTCTTCGTATTCACTTCACTAATCTAGGTAGTCATCCACACTCATTACACTTTCATGGAATACATAACGCAAACATGGACGGTGTCGCAGGTGCAGGGCTAGTTTCTCCGGGAGAAGAATTTACCTATGAATTCATCGCTCAGCCTTATGGCTGTCATCTATATCATTGCCATGCCGTGCCCCTCAAAAGACATATCCACAAGGGTCTATATGGAGCATTTATTGTTGACCCCAACCCAAAACTACATTTGAACCACCAAAAGATAGCGCTCTCCCGTCAATTAGGGACAGAACAGAACAAAGGTTGGCAAGAGCTGCTTATGGTAATGAACGGATTTGATACTAATTTCGATGATGAAAATGAAATTTATGCCGTTAACACTGTAGCACACGAGTTTATGAAACGCCCTATCAAAATCAATAAAGATATACCATTACGGATATACCTCATAAACGTTACAGAGTTTGATCCTATTAATTCTTTTCACATCCATGGAAATTTCTTTGATTACTATGATCATGGAACTACCCTTCTTCCAACTAGTAAAAACATAGATACGGTTATGCAGTGCCAAGCACAACGAGGCATTATCGAAATGTCTTTTGAACATCACGAGCCGGGTCACTATATGTTTCATGCTCACCAAAGTGAGTTCGCAGAGCTAGGCTGGATGAGTACTTTTGAGGTGTCATGATGGGTTTAATACGCACCTCCTTTGCTTTGCCAATATTATTAATAATTGCTTTCATATTAGTTTTATTCACGGTTGATCCACTATCAAATTTTGGTCAAGGAATGCCACCAGACGAAGCTCTAGTCATAGAAAGAGTTACCGCAGGGGACAAAGGTTTAACATCTGTTGTAAGAGGCAACAGTCGTGATCCAGTCACTATAGCTCAGGTTCAAATTGATGGTGCTTATTGGAAATTCAAACAGGTACCGCCCGAGCCACTCGAACTCCTCTCACAAGCAAAAATTGTTATCCCATATCCTTGGGTGTCGGGAGAATCTCACCATATGAGATTTATCAGCAGTAATGGCACTACTTTTGACTACACATTAGAAGTAGCGCGCAAAACCCCCAACGCTAACATCGATACATTATTTAATCTCTTAATAATCGGACTATTCGTTGGCTTAGTACCTGTTTCGATAGGCATGATGACCCTACCTGTTCTAAGAAATGTGGGTAATAAAGGAATAATTTTTGCTATGACCCTTACAATAGGGTTACTTACATTTCTTCTAGTGGACACCCTTTCCGAAGGACTCCAACTTGCTAAGGAATCAGCCAGCTCGTTTAATGGCGAAACAATAGTGTGGATGGTAGCTGCTTTAACTTTCTTTGGAGCAATGGCAATAAGTCGTAAGTCGGGACTAGCTATTGGTGGCGCAACACTCTCGACTTGGTTGGCACTAGGGATGGGCTTTCATAATTTTGGGGAAGGCCTTTCAGTAGGGTTTGCCTTATTAATGGGAAATGCCGCACTAGGTAGTACACTAATCGTTGGCTTTATGATCCATAATTTAACCGAGGGGGTAGCAATTGTTACGCCAGTAGCGCGTAATAAAATATCTCTTGTGACACTTTCTACATGGGCTTTAATAGCAGGGCTCCCAGCAGTAGCTGGAACCTTCACAGGCGCATTTATCCTTTTACCTCACTGGGGCGCACTATTTTTTGGCATCGCAGCAGGGGCTATAGCCCAAGTAATTGTTGAGGTTGGACGCTCCGTTTTAATCATACAAAACAAAAAAGAAGATAACACTTATGCTGGACCAGCCTTTGCAGGGTTTGGGATTGGCGTCGTGGTTATGTATCTAACTGCATTCCTGGTTCAGGTTTGATTTATGGAAAACAAACATAATAAAAATTCAAATACTCAAAAAATGATGGATCCTAATCGCCAGGCTGCTCAATTTGAACGGGTTCGAACAGCTCAACAAACTGAAAAAGCCGAAGACTACGTTGAGATGATCGATGATCTAATTAAGGTGTATGGAGAAGCACGGGTGGTAGATTTAGCTAAACGTTTCGGGGTATCTCATGCAACAGTATATAAGGTTATAAAACGACTCCAACGCGATGGATTAGTCCACACACGTCCCTATCGTTCTATTTTTCTTACATCAGAAGGCCATAAACTTGCCAACGCTTCACGTAAACGTCATCAAATTGTTTTGAACTTTCTTAGAGCAATAGGTGTGAGCAAACAAACAGCCGAACAAGACGCAGAAGGTATAGAACATTACGCCAGTGATGAAACACTTATGGCATTCTCCCAATTTGTTGCTCAATCAAAAAAATAACACCTAACAAACCAATAAAGTTGAACCAATTGTACGACGTGCCTCAACATCTATGTGAGCCTTATGTGCCTCTGATAAGGCATATTTCTGACCAATTACTGCCTTTACAGCCTTTCTTTCCATAACGTCAAATAGCCTATTCGAACTTTCTTCGAGTTGTTTACGATCTAGCTGATAAAACCTCATGGATGGTTTTGTAAAAAACAGAGATCCTTTTACGTTCAGTTCTACAGGGTCTATTGGCTTCAATGGCCCTGACGAATTACCAAAGTTCACCATATACCCTCTGGGGCGCAGACTATCAATTGAATCAGAGTAGACATCCGGACCAACAGAATCATACACAACATTCACACCTCTGCCTTGGGTCACATCGAGAGATAATTCTTTAAAACTTTCTGATCTATAATTAACAGCAAAATGAGCCCCATTAGATAAAATTTCATCTTTCTTCTCGTCTGAACCAACCGTACCAATAACGGTCACACCCAACTCTTTAAGCCACTGGCAGAGAAATAACCCCACCCCCCCTGCTGCTGCATGCACAAGAGCCACCTCACCTGATTTCACTGGATAACAGCGATTAACTAAGTATTCCGCAGTACAACCTTTTAAAAAACTCGCGGCTGCATCTTCATCAGAAATTGACTCTGGTATAGGCACCGCAACATCTGCATCTATTAACCTACTTTCCGAGTAAGCTCCTGGATAAGTAGAAGCATAAACAACTCTTTGTCCTACAGAAAAATCATTAACACCCTCACCAACTGATTCAACTAATCCAGAAGCTTCTGCTCCAAGAATTGCGGGCAATTGAGGTAATACAGGATAGGATCCTTTTCTAACCTGAACATCAATAAAGTTTAAACCTGAAAAAGTATGTCTGACTAGCAATTGACCTGGGCCAGGATTCGGAACATCCACTTCAACCCACTCTAGTACTTCAGGACCACCAAATTCTTTTATTTGCATTGCTTTTACCAAGAGTGCCTCCAATTTTTATACGAGTGAATACTTAACTTTACATTCTTTAAACTTTGAGAAAGGGGTCATATAATCAGATTAACATAACCAGAAAACTCGTTTTAACTTCTAAAACTTAGTAATCAACTGTGAATAGACTAATAAAGTTTTTGTTACAATTGGCTATATGTATTATTTGTCATAGTATAAAACAAAAAATCAAAAGGGAAATTTAGTAAAATGTCTCGTCCTGTAATTATAAGTTGCGCCGTGACGGGTGGTGCAGATACTAAAGAAATGAATCCTGCCGTGCCTGTAACCCCAGAAGAAATTGCTGAAGAGGTATTATCTGCCCACTCTGCAGGTGCTGCTGTCGCCCACATTCATGTGCGTAATCCCAGCACAGGTAAAGCAAGTATGAAAACCTCTTATTATAGTGAAGTAGTCAAACGCGTTCGAGATGCTAAATGCGACGTTGTTATAAACCTTACAACTGGACCAGGCGCTAGGTTTGCAGTTGATACAATGTCACCTCTAGAACCCGGGCCTGGCAGTGTTATGAAAACTGCAGAAGAAAGAGTTGCACACGTAATTGAAAACAAGCCAGATATTTGTTCACTTGATGTAGCCACCATGAACTTTGGTGACAGGCCCATGGTTAACTCTCCAGACATGCTCGCTGAAATGGCCCAACTTATCCAATCCGCCGGAGTGAAACCTGAGCTAGAAGTGTTTGATGTAGGGCATGTTAGTCTGGCAAACCACCTTGTAAAAACAGGCATCATCTCTGATTCAAAACCACTTTATCAGTTATGCTTGGGCATTCCCTGGGGTGCGCCGGCTTCACCAGAATCAATGACATTGATGCGAAATATGTTACCAAAAGACGCAATATGGGCTTCATTTGGAATATCACGGTTCGAATTTCCTATGGTTGCGACTGCCACTGTTCTTGGTGGTCATGTCCGTGTAGGACTCGAAGATAATCTTTATATAAGCAGAGGAAAGTTAGCCTCAGGCAATGCTCAATTAGTTGAAAGAGCAGTCAAAATCATTCAGTCGATAGGTGAAAATGTGGCATCTCCTTCACAAGCTAGGGAAATATTTGGATTAACTGAGGAAAATAACACAAGTAAGGCTGCAGAATAGTTAAAACTTTATTTAGATCGTTTAAGTAAAGGGGAGATAAAAATGGCACGTGCAGTGATTATTTCTTGCGCTATAACAGGTGGATCTGACACAAAACACATGAACCCAGCAGTTCCTGTTACTCCCGAAGAAATAGCTAATGAAGCAATTCAAGCCCACGCAGCTGGTGCTGCGATTGCACATATACACGTACGTGATCCGCAAACTGCTAAAGCCAGTATGGAGCCTGCTTTATACAAAGAAGTGGTAGACAGAATAAGGGATAGTGGCTGCCCAATTTTGCTTAATTTAACGACGGGGCCTGGAGGAATTTTAGTTGTTGACAAGAACGCTCCACATAATTTTCGTGACGGAAGCTATCTCAGCAGCGCTGAAGAAAGAATTCAGCATATAATAGAAAATCGACCCGAAATGTGTACACTTGACGTAACAACTATGAATTACTCAGATTTAGCAGTTACTAACACCAAAGCAATGCTTGACCGCATGGCGACGCTTATAGAGCCTCTAGGGGTTAAAATTGAAATGGAAGTTTTTGATACTGGTCAGCTGTGGCAAGCAGCGGACATGTGTGAAAGGGGTGTCATCAAAGACACTCTACCTCTATTTCAACTCTGCCTAGGAATTCCTTGGGGAGGCCGGGCTACAATTGAATCTATGCAGCTAATGCGCGATCAACTGCCAAATAATGCTGTATGGGCTTCATTCGGAATATCACGTTTCGAATTCCCTATGGTCGCCTCAGCAGTAGTTCTAGGGGGACATGTTCGCGTAGGAATGGAAGACAATTTATATTTATCTCGTGGAAAATTAACTCCTGGCAATAGACCATTAGTTGAACGAGCAGTGCAAATAATTGAATCGATTGGAGACTATCCTGCAACCGTGGATGAAGCTCGAAATATACTAAGAATAAAGAATTAATACTTACTAAAGTCTTCTAATAGCCTCAAATCTTAATTAATTCCTCCATAACATAGGTACTTTATCTCCAAATAATCGTCCAATCCATAATGAGAACCTTCGCGACCAATCCCAGATTCTTTAAACCCACCAAAGGGAGCTACTTCAGTAGAAATTAATCCGGTATTGATTCCAACAATACCTGACTCTAGTCCCTCAGAAACCTTCCAAATGCGATTAACGTCTCTTGCATAGAAATAGGCTGCTAAGCCAAACTCCGTATCATTAGCAAGAGAAATTCCCTCCTCGTCATTAGTAAACCTGTAGAGTGGAGCCAAAGGACCAAATGTTTCTTCGCGTGTCACTTCCATGGTCGGAGTCACATCAACAAGTAGAGTGGGCTGAAAAAAGGTTCCCCCCAGTGAATGTCTTTCTCCTCCAACTACAACTTTAGCGCCGTATTCTATTGCGTTAGAAATATGCTGTTCCACTTTCTCTACTGCAGCCATGTCAATGAGCGGCCCTTGATTTATTCCCTCGTCAAGTCCGTTGCCAACTTTCAATTTTTTGACAGCAACGGTAAGCTTTTCAGTAAACTCCTCATAAACTTTATCCTGCACCAAAATTCGATTGGCACAAACACAAGTCTGACCGGTATTGCGATACTTGGAAGCCATTACGCCTTCAACAGCTTCATCAAGGTCAGCATCATCAAAAACCAAAAAGGGCGCATTACCACCTAATTCCATTGAAACTTTTTTTACGGTATCAGCACATTGAGCGATTAACTTTCTACCAACTTCCGTAGAACCAGTAAAAGTAAGTTTACGAATAATAGGATTAGAAGTAAGTTCGTCTCCTATTTCAGAGGACGCTCCCGTTACTACACTAAGAATTCCTGGCGGAACACCCGCTTGTTCAGCAAGTTCAGCCATTGCCAGTGCAGAATATGGAGTCGAAGTGGCTGGCTTTACTATCATTGCACAACCTGCGGCCAGAGCGGGTCCTGCTTTTCTCGTAATCATTGCTGAAGGGAAATTCCACGGAGTGATAGCTGCACAAACTCCTATGGGCTCCTTTAAAACCACTATTCTCTTATCACGCTGATGACCAGGTATCGTATCGCCGTAAACTCTTTTCCCTTCTTCAGCAAACCACTCAATAAAAGAGGCCGCATAGGCGATTTCCCCTCGTGATTCTGCCAGAGGTTTGCCCTGTTCAGTAGTCATCAATATCGCTAAGTCTTCTTGATTTTCAAACATTAAATCGTGCCATTTACGTAAAATAACCGCTCTTTCTTTACCGGTAAGACACCGCCAGTCTTTTTGAGCTTTTTCAGAAAACTCTATCGCTCGTCTTGTCTCCTCTGCCCCAAATTTAGGCACCGTGCCAATTACCGAACCATCTAAGGGGTTTGTAACATCAATAGTTTCTTTGTTATCTGAGTCCACCCACTGGCCATTTACATAACATTGCTGCCGAAACAGACTGGAATTTTTGAGTTTCATACTTTTTCTCCCTTTCAAAAACCTGATGGCGACCGGTTCATTATTAAATCACTATAAAGCCCTTTAGTTTCTATTTAAGGTTGATATAAGAATCGTCATGAAATATTAACTACCGAGCCTAGCCTTAGCTTCTTGTCTTCGGGCATGCAGTATAGGTTCGGTGTAACCATTTGGTTGCTGTCGGCCTTTTAAAACTAAGTCACAGGCTGCCTGAAAGGCTATACTATTTTCAAAATTATTAGCCATAGGTTGATACATTGGATCATTGTTGTTTTGTTTATCAACAACTGCTGCCATTTTCTTTAGTGTATTCACCACTTGGTCTTCATCGCAAATTCCATGTCTCAGCCAATTCGTAATATGCTGGCTAGATATTCGTAACGTTGCCCGGTCTTCCATTAGCCCAACATTATTTATATCTGGTACTTTTGAACATCCCACTCCCTGATCAATCCACCGAACTACATAGCCAAGAATTCCCTGCGCATTATTATCTAGTTCCTGCTGAATTTCAGACTCTTCCCAATTAGGACGTTCAGAAAGTGGTATGCTTAGAATATCATCTAACTTGGCAGGCGCTCTATCTTTCAGCTCCTTTTGTCGTTCTAGTACATCTATTTCATGATAATGAGTAGCATGAAGGGTAGCCGCAGTGGGTGAGGGAACCCATGCTGTATTTGCGCCAGCCTGCGGATGCCCAATTTTAGTTGTAAGCATGTCTGACATTAGATCTGGCATTGCCCACATGCCTTTTCCGATTTGGGCTCTACCCGGCAGACCACATTTTAGGCCTATATCTACGTTCCAATCCTCATACGTTTGAATCCAAACTGCGGCCTTCATGTCCGCCTTACGAATCATAGGGCCTGCTTCCATGGCAGTGTGCATCTCATCACCTGTACGATCAAGAAAACCGGTGTTTATAAAAAACACTCTATCTTTCGCGGCACGTATACATTCTTTTAGGTTAACTGTTGTTCGACGCTCCTCGTCCATAATACCCATTTTCAGAGTGTTTTGAGGAATTCCAAGCGCGTCTTCCACTCTAGAGAAAACTAAATCGGTAAAAGCAACCTCATCTGGGCCATGCATTTTTGGCTTAACAATATAAATTGAACCCTTTCTACTGTTTTTTGCCCTTTTCAAATCATGAATGGCGATCATCGAAGTAATCATCGCATCCATAATGCCTTCTGGTACTTCTAACCCATTTTTATCTAATATCGCCGGATTGGTCATAAGATGTCCGACATTACGGATTAGCATAAGACTTCGTCCATGCAATGTAATTTCTTTTCCGTCTGCTGCAGTATATTGGCGATCCTCATTTAAGGAACGATTAACTTGTTGAGCTCCTTTCTGAAAGCTTTCGGTTAAATCTCCTTTCATGAGTCCCAGCCAATTTCGATATGCCAACACCTTGTCTTCAGCATCCACTGTTGCAACAGAATCTTCACAATCCATTATTGTCGTAACAGCTGCCTCTAAGACAACATCACAAACCCCTGCAGGGTCAGTTCTGCCGATAGGGTGGTCCCTGTCTATTATAACCTCAATATGTAAATTGTTATTCTTTAGAAGAATTTTCGATGGTGAATCTGGCTCACCGGAATAACCTATAAACTTTGTCGGATCGTCCATTTCGAGTGTTTCTTCAGTCTCGAGGTAAACTTTCAACTGTCCATCAATAACTGCGTATGAAGTGGCATTATGATGACTTCCCCCTATAAGAGCAGCAGCGGAATCTAAAAAATCTCTTGCAAAACTAATAACGGCCTTCCCACGTATATCATTATATTGCTCAGTTCTTTCTGCGCCATTTTCCTCTGAAATAGCATCGGTTCCATATAGGGCATCATATAAGCTGCCCCATCTCGCATTCGCAGCATTAAGTGAATATCTGGCATTAGTGACTGGCACCACTAGTTGAGGTCCCGCAATCAAAGAGATTTCTTCGTCAACGTTCTTTGTGTCTACAGAAAAATCATCTCCTTCAGAAACTATGTATCCAATCTCTTTTAGAAAATTCTTATAAGCCTCTAAATCTAAGGGATTTTCTGCATTCTTCTTGTACCAATCATCAATCTTATTCTGTAAATCGTCTCTTTGATCTAGTAACTCTCGATTTGTTGGAATGAGATCATCAATTATACTAGAAAAAGAAACCCAAAATTTCTCAGAGTTAATACCAGTTTCTTGTAACGCTTCGTCATTAATAAAATTATATAGCTCACGATCAACTTGGATTGTCCCAGCTTGCACACGATCAACCATAAAAATATCCCCTAGTTTACATTCATAATCGAAACAATTAATAAAAAACTCGAATAGTTTATTAAAAGTTTATGTCTGTTACATCTTACTTTATACGATGTATGTCAATTCGACTTTAAGTCAATTTTTTTAAACTTTACTTATCTTTTGTTATTACGCCTGGATTCATTATTTTTTCCGGATCAAGATGGTTCTTTGCTTTATTTAAAATTTCACCAAATAACTTTGGACGTTGTCTATTATACCATTCCATATGATCGCGTCCTATCGCATGATGATGAGTAATTGTTCCACCATTATTAATAATAGATTCCGAAGCAACATCTTTGATAATCTGCCATTGTTCTAAGATCCCATCTTTATAGGCCTCGCCATGAAAGGCAAAATAAGGAGCAGGGCCATCGGGATACGCATGACTAAACCTACATGATACTGCTCCATTTTTTCCAGTAACTTCCTTAACTGCTGAATAAGTAGCATCCCTTATTGCATGATAAAACTCCTCAAACTTATCCCAAGTTATAGCAGTTTCAAATGTATCCGAGATTATTCCTCGTGGAGTTAGCTCTTCTCGATTGTAAGGCATACGAATAAATGCGTTTCTCCAAGCACCAACAGCACCTTCCATATTTGCTTGATCATTACCTCGCCAGTCAACATCTAAAACGCCCCCATTATCCAAACAGCATTCTTCTGCCCTCTGCATCCAGCTTTCCACTGGATGATCAGAAGATTCGAATGAGACCACCATCAATGAAAATGTGCCATCACCTGCTCCATTAACCAGTAACTCTGTTTGGTCGACTATACGCACATTAGATGGATAAAGACCGGCCTGGGAAACAGCCCTAACAGCTCGAGCAGCATCAAAGAAATTAGTATATTTGAAACCTGCCGTTGATTTATATTTTGGGCGGCCCTGTAGTCTTACCCATGCCTCAGTGATAATGCCTAAAGCACCTTCTGAACCCATTAAAAAACTATCCGGACTTGGCCCCGCGCCAGATCCTGGCAGCCGGCGTGACATTATCGAACCAGAAGGCGTAACCGTCGTAATATTTTCTACTAAATCATCAATATGAGTATATAGGGTCGCAAAATGTCCTCCGGAACGTGTAGCAATCCATCCACCAAGGGTAGAATACTCAAATGACTGAGGAAAGTGTCTAAGCGTCAATCCATGAGGTTTTAGTTGGCGTTCAAGATCTGGCCCTCGGGTTCCACCTTGTATCAAAGCCGCACGAGAAATTTTATCCACCTCTTTGACTTTGTTAAGTTTAGATAAGTCAATAACTATAGTTCCTGTGTAATAGTCAGACACATCAGGAGTCACTCCGCCGACCACTGAAGAGCCACCTCCATACGGGATAACGGCTATTTTAAAGTCACCTGCCCAATCATAAATGGCACTTATATCACCCTCAGTCTCGGGATAAGCTACAAAATCTGGAGCGTGATCAAAATCTGCAGCAAAAATGCGAATTGAGTCTGGCTGTGATTGACCAAAACTATGAAGAACTCTCTCTAGGGGATCATCTTTACAGATGGACCTCAAACTTTTAGGTAAATTAATTTGAGACGTAGGTAATTTAATATCATCTAATTTAGGTACTTTAACTTTGTTTTTTGGCAAAATTCCAAATTTTTTAGCGAAAGTACTTAACAAAAGATCAGTTTCTTTATCGGTTAGACCTTCATCAGTATTGCCCCAACCCCAATATTTTAATTTCTTTATACTCATAGATCCCTCATTAGCAATCATGTTTTCAATATTCGCATACTGATGCTTTGCCTGATAGTATCAAATTGATTCATATTTAAATTACTTTAGGAGTAAACTAAAGATGGCGGTTGCGCTTATAGCTGGTGCACTAGGAGTTGTGGGTCGAGCCCTAGTTGAACATTTAGAGAATGACCCTAAATGGGACGTTATTGGCTTGTCACGTAGGTCACCTGATTTTGAAACCTCAGCAAAATTTATCTCCGTAGACCTTCTTGATTTATCTGATTGTAAAGAAAAGCTAACGTCGCTGACTAATGTCTCTCATATTTTTTTCACGCCTTATTCTGCAAGAGATAACTTTGCAGATGAAGTTCTTCCAAATTTAGAAATGCTTAAAAACCTTATGACTGTCATCGAGGAGAATGCTCCCAAATTACAACATGTCCAACTTATGCTTGGCGCAAAATGGTACGGGGTTCAATTTGGTGCTCCATATAAAACCCCTGCTAAAGAAAGTGATCCTCGTCATATGCCCCCTAATTTTTATTATAACCAACTGGATTGGCTCACAGAGCATCAAAAAGGGTGTAATTGGACTTGGTCAGCTCTTCTTCCCCATGGAATTTGGGGGTTTTCGGTAGGAAGTGAGATGAATATGCTAACTTCGTTGGCTGTATACGCATCAATTAGCAAGCATTATGGAATTCCGTTAAACTTTCCAGGCAATCCAGACTTATATAACTCTGTATATCAAATTGTTGATGTTTCTCTTCTATCACGAGCTATGGTGTGGGCGGCAACAACTCCAAAAGCAACTAATGAAGCTTTCAATATTACCAATGGTGATTTCACAAGATGGTGTCACCTCTGGCCAAGGATTGCAGACTTCTTTGAAATGGACGTTGGAGAGATTAGACAGGTAAAACTTCAATCCTTAATGTCAGACAAAGAAAACGTCTGGAAAGAGATTTGCGATAAACACAACCTTAATTATTATAAAATGAATGATCTAGCCACCTGGCGTTTCATGGATTACGCCTTCAATAATGGCTTTGATCAGATGTCATGTCTTAATAAGATACGCAACGCGGGATGGAATGGTCTTTTGGATACTGAGGAAACAATTACATTCCAGTTACAAAATATGAGAAACCAAAAGATCATCCCCTAAAAGAGGAGACAAAAATTGGCGAAGCGAACAGCTCTAGTACCAGGTGCAATCGGAATAACCGGAAGAGCAATTATCGAGTTTTTAGAAAGGGATGGCAACTGGGACATTATCGGATTGTCACGCCGTTCCAATAATTTTGACAGTAAAGCTAAATTTATATCTGTGGATCTTCTTAACAAAGAAGATTGCACAAAAAAAGTTAAGGAATTATCGTCTGTTACCCACGTTTTTTATTGTGCATATTCTCCACAAAAGTCAGTCCAAGATGAAATTGCACCAAATATATCTATGCTTAGAAACCTTATGGACGAACTTGAGCCCGTTGCGAGAGACCTAGAACATGTCCAATTAATGCATGGTGCAAAATGGTATGGAAGTTACTTAGGACCTTACAAAACCCCAGCTAAAGAAGACGATCCACGCCCAATAGCAAAAAACTTTTACCATGCTCAACAAGATTGGATCGTCGAGCGTCAGTCTGGCAAGGGGTGGACATGGTCAGCAATACGCCCGCACGGGATCTGGGGTTTCTCTGTAGGTAGTAGGATGAACTTGATGACGGGAATCGTCCTTTATGCAGCCATATCTAAACAAATGGGACTCCCTCTGAAGTGGCCAGGAACTCCTGAATTTTATAATTGTTTATACAACATAATAGATACTGATTTATTAGCGGAGGCAATGTGCTGGGTTGCAACAACAACTAAGACAAAAAACAATGCATATAATATAAGTAATGGTGATTTTTTTCGCTGGAAAGATTTGTGGCCTAAAATAGCCGACTTTTTTGATTTAGATGTAGGCCCCATACAAACTGTTTCATTGCAAACAGTTATGGCTGATAAAGAACCCATATGGAATGAAATAGTAAAGAACCATAAGTTACAGCCTTATACACTTTCAGATTTAACGAGATGGGATTATTTGGACATGGCCTTAAGCAACGGATACGATCAAATGTCTAGCACCACTAAAATCCGCCAAGCTGGCTGGTATAAGACCATCGATACTGAAAAAACTATCTCTAAACAAATGCAAAGACTTCGAAACAGTAAAATAATTCCATAGAAGAAAGTCACAACATGTCATCGTTGATAATTAGCAGTGAATTTGACAGCGGCAACATCCGCTGCGTGAAAGCGGATAAAGCTCAGAACATAAAGCTTGAAATAGTTGCGGACAACAACTCCGATTTTTATCAATGGTTCTATTTTCGGTTGACCGGAGCAAAAAATTCTAATTGTGTAATTAATATAATGAACGCTGGAAAATCTGCTTATCCTAAGGGATGGGAGGATTACCAGGCATTGGCATCAGATGACAGAGAGAATTGGTTTAGGATACCTACAAGATATAATGACGGAGTATTAACTTTTAAATATTGTCCAAAACAAAACTCTGCTTGGTTTGCCTATTTTGCACCTTATACATTAGAACGACACAACGATTATCTGGCCCGCATTCAATCTTCTTCTAAAGTCCTAGTTTCCGTTCTTGGAAAAACTATAGATGGACATGATTTAGACTTTATCCAAATCGGAGAACGATCACCCGACAAACAAAAAATTTGGGTAGTTGCACGCCAGCATCCTGGAGAAAGTATGGCCGAATATTGGACGGAGGGATTTATTAACCGATTAATCGATGATGATGACTTAATAACTCAAACTTTATTAGAAAAATCAGTTTTCTTTATTGCACCTAATATGAATCCAGACGGAACCAAAAGAGGACATCTAAGGACTAACGCAGCAGGTGTTAATTTAAATCGTGAGTGGTCTAATACAAGTATCGAACGTAGCCCTGAAGTTTTCTTAGTGCGTAAAAAAATGCATGAAATTGGAGTGGATTTCTGTCTCGATGTTCATGGAGATGAAGCGCTTCCATACAACTTTTTGTCAGGAATGATGGGGATTCCTTCTTTAAGCGAACACCAAAAGATCCTAAAAACAAAATATGACAAAGCGCTTCTTAATGTTAGCAATGAGTTCCAAACTGAATTTGGCTACCCCCCTAGTGCGCCTGGAAAGGGAAATTTGAATATGTGTTCCAATTACGTTGCTGAAACATTTGGTTGTCTATCTCTCACCTTAGAAATGCCATTTAAAGACAACGCTAATAATCCCAGCGCTGAATTCGGCTGGTCTCTAGAAAGATCTAGGGAGTTTGGAGCGACTAATCTGGAGGCAATAGCCCGTATAGTTGATGACCTGAGATAGATATCAAAAAAGGGCCAAAATAAGAATAGCTTTTTCATTTGGTAAACAACATCTAAACACCTTACCAAATAAAAATTTAATTTCACTCATCTACAACTGTATTTCGTAACACTCCTATTTTTGTAATCTCCACCTCAATTATATCTCCTTGTTTCATAAATAGTTTTGGATTTCTTCCATTCCCAACTCCTGCTGGTGTACCTGTTGCAATTACGTCTCCTGCAACAAGGGGAGTGAAAGACGAAACGTAGGAGATAATATAGGGAATTGAGTATATTAATAAATCTGTAGTGCTGTTTTGAACTATCTGTCCATTTAATCTAGTGGTTAATTCCAGAGATGCAGGATCAGATATCTCATCTGAGGTTACCATCCAGGGACCTAAAGGGCCTGTTTTGTGAAAATTTTTCCCCGCGGTCACCGAGTGTCTTTGATAGTCCCTGACACTTCCATCAAGAAAACAGGTGTAACCTGCGATGTAAGATAAGGCCTCAGATTCTGGTATATGTCGACCGCTCTTACCTATAATTAAGGTTAGCTCTCCCTCAAAATCAAAATGTTCAGACACACGAGGTCTAACTATAGATTCATCATGAGCAACCAACGTATTAGTTAGTCGAGAAAATATAGTGATGTGTTCTGGCATGTCTCGAACGAATTCTTCAACGTGATCTTTATAATTTAACCCTGCACATATGATTTTGTCAGGATCGGGTATAACTGGCAGTAGCTTTATATCTTCTAATCTACAGTCAGCTTCATTGTTATTTGCTATCGCAGCAATTTCATCTATAGAACCAGAAGTTAAAGCTTCACGTAAACTTTTATGAGCGCATTTTCGTCCAACATCTACTATACCCCTATCAACATCATAAACCCCGAACGATTCTCCATCGGCATCTCTAAAACTTAAAATTTTCATCTAACCTTCTCCAAATTTCATTACATCCTAGAAGTTATATTAGGCCATAAGCAGTCAACATCTTGGTCCATAACCATTCTTCCTATTCGAGTAGACCAGTAAGACTCAGAACCAAACTCAGAACGCCAAGACCATAACCGTCTAGTTAAATAGTGTAGTTTGAATTCATAGGTGAATCCTATGGCTCCGTGCACTTGATGAGCAATTGCAGCTGCCTTACCTGCCGCTTCTCCAGATCGAACTTTTGCAACAGCTACTTCAAGCTCTATATCATTAAAATTTTCCGTAGAATCAACCGCTTTACAAGCATTAATAGAAGCTGTCTGGGCTGCAGCAGCCTCACTGGCCAAAATAGCAAGCTGTTGTTGAATTGCTTGAAATTTTGATAGAGAGCGCCCAAATTGAACACGGTCTCCTACATACTCCACGCTTAGATCAAGAACAGAAGAAATTGCACCTGACATCTTTGCAGAATAACCAAGGGCAGGCAGTAACTTGATAACCTGATGACCAATTTCTTCTGGAATATCAAAAATATACTCCGGCACAACACTATTTAACTCAATTGCATCACGGCTTTCTCCAGCAATGTTGACATCAACCTTTTTGAGGATAGTCGAAATATCTAGTAAAATAAATTTCTTTATATTCTTATATTCTCCAACTGCTAGTAGATATGTCGCGCTTGACCCCCAAGGAACACTTTTAATGCTGCCTGAGACTTTTTTATTACTTTCTGATCCATGAATTGTAAGAATTTCGTCTCCATCCTGAAGAGTTATTAGACTTCGGGAAAACACTCCATCAAGTTGGGATAACACCCAGTTTGCAATAACGTTCTCAACCAAGGGTAGAGGCACACAATAATATCCTGCATGATAAAAAATAGTAAATACTTCCTGCCAAGTTAAGCTTGGCACGCTGCCCTCTTCATTAATAAATGGTGTTGTAAGCCCATTCTCTTCCATGTTGGCCCAAAGTTTTTGAGGCCATTTTCCATCTTCTGCATCATCCAGAACAGAAGGAGTTACAAAATCAGAAAATATCTGATTACACGTATTCGATAAAAGTACGCTTGTTTCGTTCATCTCAAACCTAAACCTCGAGCAACCATACCTCGTAAAATTTCGGTAGTTCCTCCTCTTAAAGAAAAAGAAACACACGCTTGCTGTACATACGCTAGTGACTTTTCAAACTCTGTTCCATGTAATTTACGAGGTGAGCAGTTTACCAATTCATGTGCCAATTCTGGTATTGACTGTTCAAATGCAACACCGAGATCCTTAACTAAAGAGGCTTGAATGTTTGGCTGTTTTCCAGAATCTATCATGGCTGCGACCGAAAGAGACATATTCCTGAGTGTAATTAATTGAGCAGTAAGACGACCTATTATTTTTACCGCTGAATCATTCATATCTATCTGCAAGATACGAATTATTTCCTTAAAGAGAATATAACTGCTTAAAAAACGGTCCGGTCCGCTTCTCTCAAAAGCAAGCTCAGCAACAACTTGTTGCCAACCATTACCTTCTTGGCCAATCAACATTGAATGATCGACTAACACGTTATCAAAAGTTACTTCATTAAACTCTTCATCACCTATCATGTTTCGAATAGGTTTTATGGTAATTCCAGGTGATGACAAGTCGATGACAAACTGAGATAGTCCTGCATGTCGATCTTCTGTTGCCCTAGATGTTCGGACTAAAGCAATCATAAAATGAGATTTGTGGGCATATGTTGTCCATACCTTACGACCATTTAATAGCCAACCATCTGCATGCCTGGAAGCATGAGTGATAATAGAAGCTAAATCCGAACCAGACCCTGGCTCACTCATACCTATACAAAAAAAAGTTTCACCTTTAGAGATTCCAGGCAAATATAAATTCTTTTGATCCTCGGTCCCAAATCGAAGAATTAGAGGACCACTCTGGCGTTCGGCTATCCAATGAGCTGCCACTGGAGCACCAAAGGCTAATAACTCTTCAATAACAACATATCGCTCTAAAGAACTACGAGCCGACCCGAAAGGCTTAGGCCAGGTCATACCCAACCAGCCATTTTTTCCTAACTGTGCACTAAAGTTTGCATCAAATCCTACCCATGATTTTGCCTTTTCTGAGATAGAATAATGACCTATAGACTGAGATAAAAAATCCCTTACCTCTTGCCTCAGGGTCAGTGCTTCAGATGGAAGTTGGTAGGTTTCAAACTCAAACGCCCTCATGTGCTTTACCTTATCACAATTTAAATACTTATTTAACCTAATATCAGTTTAGCTCAATGGTACCTTTGTGCTAACTATTACATATTGTTTTTATTTGGAGGAGATTATGGGCAACTTTCTTAAGTATGAACAAGTAGATAATATAGTCACTTTGACTATGAACCAACCTAAAAACCGCAACCCATTATCAGGTGAAGGACAATTTAGTGATTTTGTAGAAGCCTGCGAACGCATAAATAGTGATGACAGTGTCTCGGCTGTGATTTTAACGGGCGCAGGAACTGCCTTTAGCGCAGGCGGGAATGTTAAAGATATGCGAGACCGTAAGGGGTTATCTGAAGGAAATCCCTACAAAATAAGAAACAATTACAAAAGGGACATACAAAAAATACCGACTATTTTATATGATCTTGAAGTTCCAACAATAGCTGCAGTCAACGGACCCGCCATCGGAGCAGGCTGTGATTTGGCATGCATGTGCGACATTAGAATAGGATCTGAAAAAGCAAGGTTTGCTGAGAGCTTTGTCAAGCTTGGAATTATTCCTGGTGATGGGGGCGCCTGGTTACTGCCGAGACTTGTGGGTCAGTCAAAAGCGGCTGAGTTAACATTTACCGGAGACATAATAAACGCAGAAGAAGCTCTGTCCTGCGGTTTGATATCTAAATTAGTGTCTAGTGAAAGCCTTATGGACGAAGCTCAATCTCTTGCCGAACGTATAGCAAGTAACCCTGGCCATTCTTTGCGCATGGCTAAAAGACTCCTTCGTGAAGGGCAACATGTTAGCTTACAAACTCTCTTAGAAATGTCTGCAGCATTCCAAGCAATTTCTCATCATACGGAAGAACATGATCAAGCAGTAGAAAAGCTATTATCAAGACTAGAGAAGTCAAACAGGTAATATTTAGCCTGCCAAACAGGAAATGCTTCTTTGTGGTCTATTCAAATATTTTTTCGCCTTCAAGATCTATTATTTGACAAGCTTTAGAAATTGAAAACTCATTAGCACTTTCTTTACTAGCGTGAAAGTCACCTCTTACAAAGCGATATTCTTTAATGCTTCCATTAATCTCTTTTGATATTCTGCCAGCTGTTATCCATTGATTACCTTGTAATTCAGGATCAGCTCGAACACTATATCCTTTATATGATATCGAAGAATGGTCAGATGAGGGAAAACTTATTTTTTTTGACCCAAATAGACGATCCAGAAATTTATAGAATCGATTTATCATTAAGCGTCTCCAATATTTTTTTAACTTCCCTGTCTAATGCCAAGTCATCTAACCAGCACAGCCTAATAAAAAGCTATTAAGCGTTAGAATAGCAGTAGAAACTAACGCAAAAAAGAATCAAAATAAGACAGAGAGAGGTCCAGGGCCTTTTCAGCCTCAGGAGCAGAGTATGAACTAGCTCCATGGCGGGCAAAAGCATGTTCCGCATTAGGGTATTTATGAATAACAACGTTTGGCTTGTCTGCAATTTTTGTTTCTATGAATTTGCATATAGCTGGAGGCACCCAAGTGTCTGATAATGCCTGATGCAACATAAATGGCTGACTTAGATTTGGAGCTTCTGATATGGCATGCTCAATGTAAGTGCCATAATAAGCAACAGCGCAATCTATATCTGTCCGACAGGACATTAAATAACACATTTTGCCCCCCAAGCAGTAACCCACCGCTCCTACTTTTCCGTTCCCACCTTTGATATTTCTTAGATATTGCATGGTTTCTTCCATGTCTTTTGCACCTAAATCATAATCAAAGTGATAATATCTATCCAAAGAGGTGATCCAATCATCAGGATTGTCAGCATCCAAAACAACATCTGGACCTAATCTCCAAAATAAATCTGGAACCAAACATATATATCCCGCATCAGCAAACTCATGTGCGTGAGACTTCATGGTGTTATCAACCCCCCATATCTCCATAATAGCTATTATTGCCCCTACTGGGCTTTTTTCTGGGTAAGCTACATAAGCACTCATCTCACCGTCAGATAAACTTAATTTAATGCTTTCCGTACGCATGGTTCTATCCTTTTGAGATTTTAATATTCCTCCACCTAACAACCATGATTCAAAAAAAGTTAATACATACTTTCTAACACTCCTTTGAATCTTTTTGGATCGTCTAGTGTTTTTCCCGTCCCAC
>MDTE01159499.1_pt1 | contig 46904 bp, 44 predicted proteins | sample 811231 | NCBI WGS metagenome assembly MDTE01 (sample SAMN05326651, study PRJNA326480) | marine metagenome | isolation source: seawater | place: Indian Ocean: Red Sea | collected 2010 | reverse complement strand
ATGGCTTTTTGTTTTATAAAGCCTAAATCATTAACTAATTACAACTATGAAGAAATCCAAATTTAAATCACCTGAATACCATCCAGTACATATACCGGCAACAAAGTCTTTGGAAGCATCAGTTGGAAACACACCACTGGTTAAACTTAGGCATATCACTAGTGAATTATCAAAAAACGTCGAAATATATGCAAAGACAGAATGGACAAATCCCGGAGGATCTATTAAAGATAGAGCAGCTCTTTTCATTATTCGAGATGCAGAAAAATCAGGTAAACTTACATCAAATCAAACTCTCCTCGACTCTACATCAGGTAATATGGGTATAGCATATGCTACTTTTGCGGCAGCAAGAGGATACAACGTCACACTATGCTTACCAGACAATGTAAGTCCTGAACGCAAAAAAACTCTTCAAGCACTAGGTGCAAATTTAATTTTTACTGATTCAATGGAAGGTTCAGATGGTGCCATAATAAAAGCACGAGAATTATTATCAGAAAATCCAGAAAAATATTATTATGCTGACCAGTATAACAATCCATCAAGTTGGCACGGACATTACCATACTACTGGTCCTGAAATCATTAATCAAACCCAAAATCAAATTACACATTTCTTATGTGGTTTGGGTACAAGTGGCACAATGATGGGTGCCGGAAGTTATCTAAAAGAACATAACAACAACATCAAAATTATTGCTTTACAACCTGCAGGCCCCTTTCATGGAATAGAAGGACTAAAACACATGGATTCGTCAATCAAACCTGGATTTTATGATAAAAATCTACCAGATATTCACATGCCCATACAAACTGAAGATGCTCTAGATATGACTCGTAGACTTGCAAAAGAAGAAGGTCTATTAGTAGGTATTTCCTCAGGTGCTGCTGCCTTTGCAGCCATAGAACTCGGAAAGACATTATCATCTGGCGTAATAGTTACAATTTTTTGTGATAATGGATACAAATATCTTTCAGACAGATTTTGGACAGATAATACTAACAAAACATGATACTTAACATCTCTAAGAACATTTATCAGCAAATATCTAATCATTTGATAGATGCCTACCCAAATGAAGGTGCAGGATTTTTACTTGGGTACACAAAAAATCACAACAGAACAGTACGCATGATTCTTGCACTAGTAAATGAATGGGAAACCAAAGAACAAACTAATAGATACAAAATTAGTGCAAAAGCATATATGAATGCTGAAGATGTTGCTGAACAAAAAGGTTTGGATCTTATTGGTGTATTCCATTCTCATCCTGACAGCCCAGCAAACCCTTCGGAATATGATCGTGAATTTGCACTACCATGGTGGTCATATTTGATTATCTCTATAAACAACAATAAAGTAGATCATGCAAAATGTTGGGTTCTTGATGATGATCGCAATCAATTTATTGAAGAAATATTCAATATAAAATAAACAAAATTTAGGAAAATAATAAGGATATATTATGACAATTATAAAAATGCCAACCCCATTAAGATTGTATACCGATGGACAAACTGAAATAAATGTCCAAGGCAATACAGTTGGAGAAGCACTGAAAGATTTAATGAGTCAACATAATGAATTGGAACAACATTTATACAACGATGATGGACAATTGAGAGCTTTTGTTAACATCTTTGTTGATGGAGACGATGTGCGACATCTCAATGGCGTAGACACTCAAATTACACCTAATTCTATACTAAGAATTGTTCCTTCTGTTGCTGGCGGTTTCTAACAAAGTTTTTATATATTGATGATATATTATTTGATATGCAAGTAAATAGTTCTTCACACACAAACATCGAACTAAGTAACGATGAGATTATTCGTTATAGTCGTCATTTAATAATGCCAGAAATTACACTGTCTGGTCAAAAAAAGCTTAAGGCAGCTAAGATATTATGTATAGGTACAGGTGGATTAGGTTCACCTGTAGCTCTATATCTAGCAGCTGCTGGAATAGGTAACATTGGATTAGTTGATTATGATGTAGTTGAAGAAAATAACCTTCAAAGACAAATTATTCATGGTACATCTACTATAGGATCATTAAAAGTAGATTCTGCAAAAAAACGTATCAATGATATTAATCCTTACGTAAATGTGACCATCCATAATAATTTGTTTACGTCTGAAAATGCATTAGAACTAGCTGAACCTTATGATCTCATTATTTATGGAACTGACAACTTTCCAACTAGATACTTAGTCAATGACGTTTGTGTTTTACAAAACAAACCCAACGTATATGGTAGTATATTTCGCTTTGAGGGACAAGTATCTGTGTTCTGGTCCAAACATGGTCCATGTTATAGATGCCTATTCCCAGAACCTCCTCCTCCTGGACTAGTACCTTCATGTGCCGAAGGAGGAGTATTAGGAATATTACCAGGAACAATTGGAACAATTCAAGCAACTGAAGCAATAAAATTAATAGCAGGTATAGGAGAACCATTAATTGGAAAATTACTACTATATGATGCATTAACTATGAATATTGACACTGTCAGACTGAAAAAAAACACCAATTGTGTAATATGTGGAACTAATCCAACTATTTTCGAACCAATAGATTATGAGGAGTTTTGTGGCATGCCCCTAAATGACCATGATAATGAACAGAGCGCAGGTGATAAGTGGGATATTTCTGTGCAAGAACTCAAAAAACAACTAGATGCAGGAAAACAATTGAGGATTATAGATGTGCGTGAACAGTTTGAATGGGATATTGTACATTTACCTGAAGCTGAATTAATTCCAATGGGTGAGATACCTGGCAGACTTAGTGAATTTAATAACACAGATGAGCACATAATGATGTGTAGAACTGGAGGTCGTTCAGCACAAATGTTACAAATACTTGCTAGTGCTGGTATTAATAAGGTCAAAAACCTCAAGGGCGGTATTCGAGCCTGGGCAACAGAAATAGACCCTAATTTACCTATTTATTAAAACTAAACTCTCGATTAAATGTAATAATATTTAGTCAAAACAATACACATGAAAAGAGCGGGTGATCGGACTTGAACCGACGACATCCAGCTTGGGAAGCTGACGTTCTACCACTGAACTACACCCGCAAACAATCAAATAAAATTCACTTTTCCAGAGAATAAGTTGTATATAAATAATTGACAATACCAGAACATACAACAAACAATAAACCCAACAAAGTTACGTACCAACCTACCCCGATATCAGGAATTGAACCGTAGTAATCATTTAATATATGACGCATCAACAGAAATGGTAACAAACAAGCTAATCCAATTAGTAAAGTAAAAAATCCCTGCAACAATCTTAAGAATCTCCAATTCCGGACCAACCATAAAACAATCATTAAGAATAAGGTCACAACTATTAATAATATCTGCCAAATAACAGATGTATCTGTCCTAAAAAACATTATAGAAGGATAACTGGGTATCATTATTAATATTCCAAGGCATACAAAAATCCACCATAATTGAGAAAAACCTCCCTGCAAAGTAAGTTCAAAACTTAATAACACAATTAAAGCCATTATCATCAAAAAATTCATTCTTCCTATTACAATGCCATCTTTCTGAACTTCAGGTAATAGCATCACCCAGTTAGATAGATCATAAGCACCCATATTTAATGCAGCAGCTTCATGAGGAATCCATGGCAAGAAATAACCTATCCATAGCATTACTAAACCTATCGACCTAAATGTAATATATTTATCTATTGCAATTAACTTTATGTACTGCATATGAATCTATCTTAACATTATATTATTTGGATGACAATACTGCAGATGGACCAATACCAGTAATTACTATTGAAGCCATGTGAACACCTTGACGAGCTGCTTGTAATATTGTTAGACCACTTGATAATCCAGATAATGTAGAACCACAGAATGTATCTCCAGCTCCTGTTGGGTCAACAACATCAACTAATTGAGCTGACAAATCACTCTTTGAATCACCATCAATGATCCTAACTCCATCTCGACCAAGTGTAATACACACTATTTGTGATCGATCAACGTATGAAATTTCATCGATTGAACCAAACAGTAAATTGGCTTCATTTCCATTCATAAAAAATGCGTCTGCTTTAGCAATCAACTTACAAACTGTGTCAGGTTCCTGCTGTACAACCTTTGAATATGTACCAACCGAAACAAATCTCGCGCCTCTTGATAAACATTCATCCAAGAAATACAACTGCCGCTCAGCACTACTTAAAGCTGCAACATGAACAATTTTATATTTTGATAAATCTCTAGGTAGAAATTCTTTGCTCAGTTGATATTCTGCACCCCAATCAATTGCTTCCAATGTTGCTATATCATTTCCATGATGACTTATCTCAAGATTGGGTAATTGATCTTCTTGGACCTCTGGTCCAAACCAATCTACGACATTACTAAATTGTTTCAACTCATCTCTTACAATATCAGAACGTGGCGCAAGCAATCTGACTAATGCACCACTACTATACGATGCTAATGCTGTATACATTCCTGCTCCACCAATAGATTTATAAGTCTTATCTCCTATATGCAAGATATCAATAGAAACTAAGCCTATCACCAAAATATCGGTCCTCTCATTATGTCTAGTCATTATTCAACAACCAAACCTCCCTAAGACCCTCTAATGTCAACCAGGGAACCACTTGGTCAATTATGTCAGACTCTACAGAAATAACCTCTGCTAATCCACCTGTACCAATAACATGCATGTTTGAACCCAATTCAAGACGAAAACTCCTCACCATATGTTCAACCATTCCCACATATCCAAAGAGCAATCCAGACTGTATTGCATGTCTAGTATTTTTACCTATAACATTGGGAGGTCTGACAATATCAACTCTAGGTAATTTAGCTGCTTTTTGAAATAACGCATCTGCAGCAATCTCTATCCCTGGAGCAATAGCACCTCCTAAATACTCTCCATCTTCAGAAACTGCATCAAAAGTTGTTGCTGTTCCAAAATCTACTATACAAGCTGGATATTTATACAATGCACGTACTGCAGCCACATCTACAACTCTATCTGCCCCAACCTGACGTGGATCATCACAAAGTATAGGTACTCCTGTCTTCACGCCAGCATCAACTATCAAAGTTACTACATTTAAATATTGCGTAAAAGAATCCACAAAAATATTAGTTAAAGCTGGTACAACTGATGCAATAATTGCTCCGGATATCTTAGAAGGATCTACTTCTACATGATTCAACAAACTCAAGATCTGTAATCCCACTTCATCTATCGTTTTTTCAACTGTTGTAGACATACGCCATCTAGGACCAAGTTTATCTGCATAAAAAATACCTAACGTAATGTGAGTATTACCAATATCAACTGTTAGCAATAATTGATCATTCATTTAAGACTTCCTCCAAAATTATATTATCGATTAATACTACCGATCCAACTTTCACGGCAATACTACATAAAGCCTTGTTACATACTTGATCCAATTCTTCCAAGGTGTCAAAATCTGCTATAGAAATATAAACTGTTTCCAGTAATGAATCATTAGTCAAAACATTCGCAATAATATTCCTTAAAATATGAGAATTTTTAATTCCATCCCTAAAAGCATCTTGAACACTACATAAAGAACTATATAACAACAAACTAGATTTTCTCTCTTTAGCGCTAAGGTATATATTTCGTGAAGACAAAGCTAAACCATCAGAATCCCGTACTGTAGGACAAACCTGAACATCAACTGGGATTCTTAGATCTTTTACCAACCGCTTAATCAAAATAGATTGCTGACCATCTTTTTGACCACAATAAATACTATCTGGACGGAAAACAATCAGCAATTTTGTCACTATTGTTGCTACTCCTCGCATATGACCCGGCCTACGAGATCCTTCTAGGACTCGACTAATCTCAGTAACTGTCACATATGTCTGATATCCATAAGGAAAAACTTCTCCGATATCAGGAATGAAAACAAAATCCACATTTTCACTCTCTAACATAGCAATATCACTTTCAAAATTCCTAGGATATTCATGCGCATCCTTTTCGGATTCAAATTGAATTGGATTCACAAAAATACTTACAGCAACAAAATCGTTCTGCATACGAGCCTGCTTAATCAATGACAAATGTCCCGCATGCAAGCAACCCATAGTAGGTACCAAGCCAAGCGTACCTGATAAATTATCTACAACTAACGAAACATCATTAAACGACTTCAATATTTGCATTTTTGTCACCAATTGCAACTGATGCACGAATTAGATCACACAACATTGAATTTATGGGAGTCTGTATTCCTATCTCCTTACCAATTCTCACTATAGCACAATTGATAGACTCTATCTCAGTAGGTGCACCACGCATAACATCTTGTAACATAGAAGATCTGTTGTGGCTTGTAGACAATATAACATCCATTACAAACTCTGAAATATCATAGGGGAGATCAATACCAAGAGACGAAGCTATGTTAGCTGTTTCATTAGCTGCTCCAACAACCAATTTTACTGAATACTCATTAGACAGCAAATCACCATTACGAATTCGCAAAAGTGCAGTCATAGCATTGATGCCTGAACTGGCTGCTAATTTTCCCCACAAATGTCCTCTCAAATCATCAGTAACTATAGTTGAAAAACCCGCAGTTTCAAAAATATTCTTAATGGTCAAGGTAGATTGCAGATGAACATTGTTAGATTCTAAGTATGTATCACCTCCACCTACATATCTAACATAACCCGGAGACAATAATTCAGAACCTTGAGTGGTAACTCCCATAGACAAACTATCTGAGCTAATATAATTAGATAATTTGTCTATATTACCTATACCATTCTGTAAAGTGATCACTAAGCCAGAATTTCGAACTAATTTCGCAGCCAATTTACCTGCAAAATTAGTCTGCCAGCCCTTAACAAGTATCAAAACACAATCTACCATAGGAACATCTTCTGTTATATTATATGCTTTGACACCTACAATTTCCTCACTAGATTTATGCTGAATTCGCAAACCCTGTTCATTGATATTATTTATTGCTTTTAGCCATGAGCCCACCATAAACACTTCACAACATGGATATAGCTTCGCAGCAAAAAGAGACCCTAATGCACCAGTACCAACAATCGCTATACGCATATGTATTTCCTAGTCAAACAACACTTTATAATTGATCATTTTTAGCGTCCAAAAAAGACTTGAATTCATCTGGTGACATCATATGTGAATAATTTTTTGTGGGAAAACTAGAATCTTTCACTTCTCTAGAATACTGCTCAACTGCTTTAATAATCTGGCTAGACAAATTGCCATACCTCTTAACAAATTTGGGTTTAAATTCTTCGAATAAACCTAATAAATCATAACCAACTAACACTTGCCCGTCACAATAAACGCCAGAACCAATCCCTATCGTCGGGATACTTAATTTGTCAGTAATATAGTGTCCCAATTGTTGAGGTATTGATTCTAAAACCAAAGCAAAGCACCCAGCTTTTTCCAAGGCTAACGCATCTTCAAGCAAAGAGTTAGCTTTGGAAATATCATTTCCTTGTACAATATAACCTCCAATTTGGTTGACATATTGTGGCATTAATCCAATATGTCCCATCACTGGTATACCAGCTCTCACAATAGCTTCAACAGTATTAACAATCATTAAACCTCCTTCTAATTTCACACCATTCATACCAGCTTCAGACAAAAATCGTCCTGCATTTTTAACTGCATCAGCAACATTGATTTGATAAGACAAAAAAGGCATATCTCCCACTAAAAATGATTTACAAGAACCTCTTGCAACTGCCTTACAATGATGCAACATCTCGTCTAAAGTAATCGAAAGTGTGTTCTCATGCCCTAGAGACACCATGGCCAAAGAATCACCTACTAGTATCAAATCTACACCAGACCTATCGAACAACCGAGCAAAAGAAAAATCAGATGCAGTTAATGCTACTATCTTCTCACCTGATCCTTTCATTCGCTGTAGATCCCTTACGGTAACCCGCTTAATTGATTTATTCTCTATAGAACTCATATTTCCCTCCACATCCAAATTTCAATACATTAACAAAAAACCCTCGCAATGCGAGGGCTAAAAGAAATAAATATCTATATTAGTTATAAGTTAACACTCATAACAAGATACTAGGTTACTTTAAAGTACCAATTCAGCCGTCTCGCTCAAAAAGATGCCAGCGACAGTTTAAGTATAATGTAATATTAAGGTATTGGTCAATCTCAACATATAAGTATAATTAACCAAAATACAAAAAATAATAGGTAAGAGTTATGACTGATCCACGAATTAGAAAACTAGCACATTTGCTTGTTGATTATTCAACAGAAGTTAAACAAAATGATGAAGTACTCATATGGTCTCCTGGATGCATGACAAGTATTCCTCTACTTTTAGAAATTTACAAAAGGGTTCTCGAACAAGGTGGCCATCCACATATTGCTCCATTTTTAAAGGGTGCAGACGATATATTGTATGAGTTTGCTAGCGATTTTCAAATCGATTATGTATCACCATTTTATAAAATGGCTGTAGATACATTTGATGCTATTATTAGAGTGGAGGGTGTAGATAATACTCGTAGTTTATCTCAAGTAGATCCTGCGAAACAAGTACGTCAAAGACAAGCATATAAAGAAATACAACAGACTTACCTTCAACGTGGAGATCAAGGAGATCTATCCTGGAACGTAACTTTGTTCCCTACAAATGCACTTGCTCAAGAAGCAGACATGAGTCTTAACAATTATGAAAACTTCGTATATGAAGCTTGTCATGTTAATAACAGTAGTAACCCTATTGATTACTGGAAATCCGTACAAACAAAACAACAAAAACTTGTAGAATGGCTTAAAGATCATGAATTAATTGAAGTCAAAGGACCAAATGTCGATTTATCATTTTCTATTAAGGATAGAACATTTGTTAATGCCTGCGGAAAGCATAATATGCCAGATGGAGAAATTTTTACTGGTCCTGTAGAATCATCAACAAATGGCCATGTACATTTCACCTATCCTGTTACTGTGGCAGGAAGAGAAATTACAGACATAAGATTACAATTCGATTCGGGTCAAGTAGTAAAAGCTAGTGCATCCAAAAATCAAGACTATCTTACTAAGATACTTGATACTGATTCAGGTGCAAGATACTTAGGTGAATGGGCCATTGGAACTAATTATGGAATCACTCATCACACCAAACAAATCCTGTTTGATGAAAAAATGGGTGGTACAATTCATATGGCTATTGGTTCCGGATATCCCCTTACAGGAAGTAAAAATTCAAGTGCAATTCACTGGGATATGATATGTGATATGAAGTCAGACAGTGAAATCAAAGTTGACGGTGAAACAATATATAAATCAGGATCATTTGTCATATGATATACAGCTAGGTTTAAGAGATCAATCTATTTCTAGATTCTTGAGTTATCAAAACACCTATCAAAACCGCACAAGCACCTACAACTTGAAATATTTCCATGGAATCACGTAAAAAAACATGTGCTAAAATGGAAGTAATAACAGGTTGACCCAATAGTATTGGAGAAACCGCAGATGCAGGCAATACACCTAAAGCATAAGTTATTGATAACCAACCAATTACTTGCATCACAACACCTAAGACTACGAAAATCAAATATGTTGTAAAACTGTACCCAACTAGTGGGTAATTAAACACTAAGGTGATCATTCCTAATGTACATACAGCGCTAAATAATACAATCCAGAAAAAAGAAATAGTATCCATATGATAACGTACACGCTGGCCTAATAAGAAAAAAACAGCATAAAACAGTCCACCCAACAATCCATACAATGAACCAATTGCTGATATAAATGACTGTTTCAAATCTACCTCTAGAATCAATGCGGAACCAATCATTGCCAACAAAAGCCCTATCCAGAATTGCCTCCTCAACTTTTCTTTAAAAAAGACCATTGCACCTATGCCAACCCATATGGGCGCAGTATTTACCAAAAAAGTTGGGTTAGCAGGCCCTGACAGATTTACCCCTGTAGCCCATAAGGCATTGTCTAAGGCATATGCAATACCTGCAAAGACAGATAACAATATCAAAAACTTGTCATGTATTATCTTCTTACGATATTTTCTAATAAAAGGAACGAACAATATTACAGTAGCAATAATAACACGATAAAAAGATGTAACTACCCCTGATGACTCAGACCAGACTATTAGGATTGGTGACCAACCTATAATAAATACACCAAAATACAAACAAAAATATGGGTTTATGTTACGAAAAATTTTCATCATATATGTAAAACCTTCATCGCCACTCGAGTTCAACAGAAACAACCAATATATCAGGACGATATTTTTCAATCCACCTTACAGTTTTCCTTAATATTGACTCAACTACAGACCTACTATTACTGATAGTCACAATAGAAATCTGAGCTGACTGCCACTTATCATGATGATCTGTTTCAGAAACTGCAATATTAAATTCCCTATTTAATCTCGTAAGTAAAGATTTAATTTGACTACGTTTTTGTTTAAGTGATATATTTTTCTCAAGATACAACTCTATCACGTAAGAACCAACAATCATTTTAAAAGAAATGGTCAATTGTCAACATGAAACAAAACATCAACATTTTAATTGTTGTTCCATGATAGATTAGAGTACTTCTCGGTTAGTAATTTTTCAGAATTTTTCAATTCAGATTCAGTCAAATTACCAAACAAAAATTGTACGTCTAATGCAAAGGAAAATCCTTGTACAAAAGCATCTACAATATGCTTCCAATTTACTTCATTTCCAATTAGTTCTGAAAGTGTAATAGCTTGATCACGCACTCGAACAGCTGCTTCCTCACGTACATCTTTAGAATCAAAAAATAAAACTTTACATATGTCAGCAAGATCACCTCTTAATGGAAGAGAACCATGTTGTAAGACTCCCCCTCTACTATGCATCTGTGCACTTCCTAACAATTTGCGTCCATTAGCGCTAATTTCATAATGAGAACGATGTTCAAAACAAACAGGACCAGATAATTCAGATGAATCGGAACCACTTTGATTATCTACTGTTACTCCCAATTCCTTTAGACCAGCCAATAGACCTTGACTAATACGTTCATATGTAGATAGTACACCTTGAGAAACCATTGGATCTTGCTTAGATAAACAAACAGAATAGGTAAATTCATCTCCATGCAAAATAGCACGACCCCCAGTTGGTCTACGTACTACATCATAACTATATTGACAAACACTATCTAAATCTACATCAGTCAAAGATTGAGATCTACCTATTGAAAGACATGTTGGTTTCCAAGAATAAAACCTAATAGTTGGGGGAACTTGTCCTTCAGCAACTGCTACTAATATAGCTTCATCAATAGCCATGTTTGTAGGTCCTGATTGGGAACCTGAATCAATTATTCGCCAAATAGAAGACACACTTCACCCTGAAAATCATACCGAAATTCCAAATCGTCAGAAATAAAACTTTTTCATCAACAACTGTATTAATTGAAAAGTACCACTACATCATTTCAGACATCAATTGATCAGATTGTTCTTTAGATAATCCTAGATTACGGTACGCTAATGGTCCACCTTCATCCAATACTGGTTCAAGTTGATGTAGTGCAGGTAAGTCTTCTCTCTTCCAGAAAACACCAATTGGTATCTCTTCACCCCATTCATAACCTTTATCAAGAGCAGCATGAAAATCAGTTGGATCATGATTTTCATCTTCCAATTTCCTTACTCTGCTCTTAAACCATTTGTATGTATTATCCTTATTGTATGTTACACAAGGACTAAAAACATCAACAATAGAAAAGCCGGTGTGATTAATTGCTTGCTTTAAAATATCAACTAAATGTGCCTGCTGTCCACTAAAGGCACGCGCAACAAACGTTGCTCCACCAACCATAGCAAGCGGTACAGGATTAATTGGATTTTCTATATTTCCATCAGGAGTACTTTTAGTTTGCATTCCCAGCCGACTTGTTGGTGAAGTCTGTCCAGTTGTCAAACCGTAGATTTGATTATCCATAACAACATAAGTCAGATCAACATTCCTACGCATTGTATGCATAAGATGATTGCCACCTATACCAAATCCATCTCCATCCCCACCAGTAACCATAACTGTCATTTCATGATTGGCCATCTTCATACCAGTGGCCACTGCCAAAGCACGACCATGCAAAGTATGCATGCCATATGTATTAATAAAACCTGGCAGGTTTGATGAACAGCCTATACCACTTATTGTTATAACTTCATGGGGCTGCTTACCTAATTCAGATAATGCTTTCTCCATTGCTGTAAGGACACCAAAATCACCACAACCTGGACACCAATCTGGATCGATTTTACCCTTATATGAATCTCTAGTGACCTCCACATTAGATAATGGAATAGTATCAAGTGAAACAACTTGATTGTCTGTAAATTGTTTACTTATTGAAGTTGCTGTAATAGTCATATTATATACTCTCTTTTTTTATCGTTTATACCATAATCTCATGGGTAGGAACATACAATTCAGTTTCTCCACCCAAAATTGCTTTTACACCATCAACTATATGATGAGGCATAAAAGGCTCGCCATCATATTTTCTTATGAAAGCATCAGCTTTAATACCTGTTTCCGATCGCAAATAACGTGCAAATTGTCCACTATAATTATTTTCAACAATAATTATCTTATTCGATGATTCCAATATAGATGTTACAACGTCTACATGAAAAGGTACAATCCACTTAATATGCAATTGATTCACAATAATTTCATCTACAGACGCTAATTTTTCTATTGCTTCCACATTTACACCCCATGTAGATCCAAATCCCACTAAAGTAGCCACAGCATCACTGACACCAATCAATTGAGGTGGTTCAACTACATCTATAGAAGTCTCCATTTTTCTAGCGCGTTTTTCAACCATCATTCTACGCTTATGAGGATTAGTAAATTCATCACTAATAAGTGTTCCATCTTCATCATGTTCGTCTGAAGCAGCTACATGTATATGCCCCGGAACGCCAGGAACAGCTCGCGGAGATATACCACTCTCAGTATTTTCATATCGCAAATACGCATCATCGTTATAACCTCCGTATGGATTATCATTTGTATTGACATCTCCATTTGGAAAAATCATTTCACCACGATTAATGTTTGGTTGCCAATCCAATTCATCTGGATCAACAGTAGCAGTACCTTCGGAGATCAATAGATCTGTTAACATCAAACCGGGACATTGATAGCAATCTGTAAGATTAAATAATTCTGGAATCGTATTAAATATATCAGCCTGAGATCTAGGAGCAACAACAAATTTTGGATAATCTCCCTGTCCAGCTCCTAATATCTGCCATAAATCTCCTTGTTCAGTCTTTGTTGGCACACCTGTTGCTGGCCCTGCCCGCTGTACATCAATGCATACTATCGGTGTTTCAAGCATTCCAGACATTCCTACTGCTTCTGTCATTAAAGCAAATCCGCCTCCAGAAGTTGCAGTCATAGCACGACACCCAGCATGTGCAGCTCCAACTACCATATTCATTACACCTATCTCATCCTCAACTTGCCTTACCATTACACCAAGCTTTCGAGCATGCTGAGCAATATACATCAATATCCCAGTAGATGGGCTCATTGGATAAGCTGCATAAAATTTGACTCCGGCAGCAAGAGCACCCATACCGGCTGCTTCATTACCAGTAACTACAGCCAAGCCTTTTGACAATCTGGGAGCCGCAAATGTGAAAGCATCAAAATTAGCTGCTGCATATTCATAACCTCGTTCGGCAATTTCACGATTAGATTCAACAACTTCTGCGCCCTTGCGAGAAAAAATTCTTTCTAATGCATCCGCTAAATCATCCAACTCAATGCCAAGCATATTTAGTACAACAGCAACAGCAACAGTATTAGCTGCCAATTTGTTGCGCCCCACTAATTCTTTAATAGGCAAAGGACATAATTGCACACCATCCGGAGTATCATTAGGTGTAATCTTAGCTTCATCATAAATAACGGATGAACCTACTGGCATAATACCTAAATGTCTATCCATAGTATCTTGATTAAGTGCTACCATCACATCTAAAGCATCGCCCATATTTAGCACAGGTGCATCACTGGCTCGTATGGTCAGAAAGGTATGACCACCTCGTATCAACGATTGATACGCATTATAAGCATTTAAATGTAACCCTCTTCTCGCAAAAATTCTAGCAAGAATATTTCCTGGCGTAGCAATGCCTTGTCCAGCTGCACCTCCAATAGCTACTGCAAAATCAACAGTTCGTTTATTGTCTACGCTAACATTCTGTGGTTTTGTCATACAAATATTATCCTTCGCAGCTTTACACCACTGCTAATCATTGTTCTTCTTCACATAATTTCATTAAGTAAGTTAAATTATACCAACTAATTATTGTTCAATTATACCAATTAATCAACAAGAATATGATGTTTACCAAAAACAAACTTCGAAAGAGATTTTTACTTAAAAATAATAAATTTACAAAATGCAGACCAGCGATGTATAATTTACACAATGTATAAAATGACTATACTATTTAATACGCCAGAAAATATCAATGATTTTGAAGAGCGATGGTCACAACAGTTTATTCCAATAGCGGAACAAATGCCAGGTGTACAACGGATTACCGTTAGTCATATCGAAGGAGAACCTAAAGGGAAATCGAAATATTATAAGATACATGAATTTCAATTTGCCAACAAACCTAGTCTAGATCATGCACTAAATTCAGAAAAAGGTGTACAAGCAGGAAAAGCTCTAATGAAATTTGCTGGTAATATAACTACAATACTTTTTTCAGAATCATTTGAAGAAGAACGTAACAATAATGATTTAGATAAATATAAATCAACAAATTAAGAAATACCATTATAGGAGCAAAGAATGGGAAAATTATTAGCATTATTTTTCTTCATCATGTGGACAATACAATTAATTTCGAGAGCAACTAATGCATTTATGCAATGGCAAAGCAAAAAAAATGGAAACCTAAAAGAAGAAAGTTGGGAAATAATTGAACCATCCAATAGAGATGATGGAACACCTATACAGTCGGCTCTATCTCAGATTGAAAAAGCAAGAAAAATATTTGACGAGTCCAACTTCAATAACTCTAAAGAAAAAAACAATCAGGATATTAATGTATTACAATTAGGAACCAAAGTACTGATAGGTGTAACAGCAATAGCATTGCTAATCACAATACCAATATTAATAGTAGCATTAACATAATGACAAAAAATTACTCACTTTTATAAAAACAAATATGAGCGAACCAGAAAAAATCACAATTGTTGAAGGCCCTACACCTGAATTTGAACCTAATACTGAATCGTGGCTTCTAGCAATGTCGGAAGGACCAGAAATACCATTTACCAATAGGTGTGTACTAAGAACATTGAATGGACCAGATTTATTAGATAGGTGTAGAAATGCCTGGGAAGAAGGTAGAGCTGCTTATCTTGAATTCACCAATCTTTCGGGGCTCACTGAGCAAGCATTAATATTAGCTGCACGAGTCAATCAAGTTGAAGAAGGACAAGTAATTAATTTGTGGATCAGACTTGATAAATGGCCTGATGAACATTCCAATTAACATTATTAAAGACTTATTGTTGATGAATCTTGTTTTCTAAATCTTTTAATGAAACCCTAGAAGTTGCATCAATTGAAATTGGAGTGACTGAAACTATTCTATTATTAACAATCGAATAAATATCTGATTCAGGTTCAGAATTGTGGCAATTATCAGATTTCTTATACTGAACAAGTTTTGGATTATCAAGATTAGTAGCAACAAAATACTGTTGGCGGGATTGTCTAGTAATGCTCCAGTTGGTATCGACATTTGCATCACTAGGTATATTAATATTCAACAGATCTACATCATTAATACTATCCATATACAATAATTTCTCAGCAAAAAATTTAGTAAAATACATCGCAGCAGTAAAATCGATATCAGAAGAATGCGCTGTATGATTAGACAAATCAGTTTCTAAAGAAACAGCAATTGCAGTAACACCAAAACTAGCAGCTTCCCAAGCAGCACCAACTGTACCCGATATAGTTAAATCAGCACCAAGATTTTCACCAAAATTAATTCCAGAAACTACTAAATCTGGTAAACGATCACTAACTACTAATAAACCTTTTTGTACAGCTTGAGCAGGAGAACCATCAATAGCATAGAAAGACCAGCTTACACCGTCAATATTTTTATTTACTTCCTGAATATTGTTATCAACATTACCAAATACACTTTTCATGCTCCTACCAGCACCACTCTGTTGACAACTAGGAGCTGCCACAATAACTTGACCCAAATCAGATAACACACTAGCAGCTGCTTCTATACCAGGTGAATCTACTCCATCATCATTTGTAAGTACAATAAGCTTGTCACTAACCATGCCCATATATTAGCAGGGTAGCCGATTAATGCAAATCCATATACAATTATTAGACTTATAATAATAGAAATGATCAGATCCATTAATATAATAAATATAATAATTTAGGAAAAATCACACATGTCTAAAATAGTAATAAACACAGAAAATGCTCCTTCAGCAATTGGACCTTATTCACAGGCAATATCAAACAACGATGAAATGATTTTTACAGCAGGACAATTGGGGATTGATCCAGAAACTGGCAAACTCATATCTCAAAAAATTGAAGATCAAACTCATCGTGTTATTCAAAACATACAAAACATACTTTCTAGTGCTAACTTTCTACTTGATGATGTAATAAAAACTACAGTATTTATGACAAACTTAGATGATTTTGATAAAATGAACAAGGTATATAGCGAATACTTTGTCAATAATCCGCCAGCTAGAAGTACAGTTCAGGTATCTGGATTACCATTAAAAGCTCAAATAGAAATTGAATGTATAGCCATCAGAAAATAATATTGAAACAATTAGTGTAAAAGCATTGTTTAGGTAAAATTGTCAATGTAATATATAATGTAATATATGGGCGGTTAGCTCAGCTGGTTAGAGCGTTGCGTTGACATCGCAAAGGTCGTTGGTTCGAGTCCAATACCGCCCACAAAAATCTATTAAACTATCAAGGACAATTTACTGAAATCAAAAGATCCTTATAACAATCTAAATATCATTTACATAAATTTTTATGAATACATCCAATACCAACAATGAACAAATGTATCGTCTAAGGCATTCTACAGCACATATCATGGCGCAAGCAGTAACAGAAATGTTCGCAGGCGAAATACAAATAGCCATAGGACCTCCAATTGAAAATGGTTTTTATTATGACTTTGAATTGCCCCGCTCACTTACCGATGATGATCTCCCAGAAATTGAAAAGAGAATGAAAAAAATCATTGCTGGCAATCATGACTTTGTACGTACTGAAGTAGATATCTTACAAGCTCAAACACAATTTGCTAAACAAAAATACAAATTAGAACTGATTGATGATATACAAAACAATGCAGAGATGCATACAGATAATGATAATAATCAGAGCAATGTTACATTTTTTTCTCATGATACGTTTACTGACCTTTGTAAAGGACCACATATAGATAATACAAAAGAAATTAATCCTAAAGCATTAAAGCTTTTGTCAGTAGCAGGAGCATACTGGCGTGGTGATTCCAAAAACACCATGTTACAGCGTATATATGGAACAATATGGAACACTCCAAAAGAACTCAGGAAATACCTATGGACATTAGAAGAAGCCAAGAAAAGAGACCACCGTAAAATTGGTACTGAATTAGGATTATTCTATTTTTCATCCGATATAGGACCAGGACTTCCACTATTTACACCAAAAGGTGAAACCATACGTAATATAATGGAATCTTACGTACGAGATATACAAACAAAATATGGCTATAAGCATGTATGGACAGGACACATAGTAAAAGAAGACTTATACAAGAAATCAGGCCACTATGATAACTACGAAGATTCTATGTTCCCTGCAATGATAGATTCCAATATAAAATTCCGTTTAAAACCTATGAACTGCCCGAGTCATATGACTTTATACAAAGAAATGGGTAAACATTCCTACCGTGATTTACCAATTCGATTTGCAGAATTTGCCACTCTATACAGGTATGAAAAATCCGGTGAACTAACCGGTTTGACACGAGTCAGATCATTAACTCAAGATGACTGTCATATATTTTGTACTCCTAATCAGATTCAAGAAGAATTTACATTAGCACTTAACTTAATTCAAGAAGTATTATCGCGATACCAATTTACTGACTACAAGGTCCGTTTATCTTTGCGAGATGACGATGGAAAATATGTCAAAGATGATGCAAAATGGAAAACTGCAGAAAAAGCTCTAAAAAGTGCATTGGATTCAACAAATATAGATTACTATAGTGAAACAGGTGAAGCAGCATTTTATGGGCCTAAAGCAGACTTTATAGCACGCGATGTTTTAGGGAGAGAGTGGCAACTCTCAACTATACAAGTAGACTTTATCCAACCTGATCGTCTAGGACTTACCTACCATGGAGAAGATGGTGAAGAACATACTCCAGTAGTGCTACACCGTGCTGTCACTGGGAGCACGGAAAGATTTCTTGGAGTCGTTATTGAACAATATGCAGGTTCATTTCCATTATGGCTATCTCCAGTACAAACAATAATAATTCCAATAACAGATCGAAACCTAAAATATTGTGATCATTTATATAATCAACTAAATTCACAAAACATACGTGTAGAAATAGATTCTAGTAGTGAAAGAATGAACGCTAAAATCAGGAAAGCTCAGGTACAAAAAATTCCTTACATGTTAATTGTCGGAGATAAAGAAGAACAAAACAATTCAGTATCTGTTAGATCTAGATCTGGAGACAATATTGGTACAAAGAGTTTAGAAGAATTTCTGAACATTTTTAATGAAAAACTATCTGCAGGTGATTAAAGTAACAGTGTTTCTAGGAATAATTTCAGATAATATAGAGAAATCTATTTGTTAGAGCTTCGTTAGAAATCTTCTATATACCTTGACTGAGTACGAATGCGGGATTATCATCTCCATGCACAAAATAAATTTTATGTGTATTTAAAAAGTAAAAATAAATTATCTAGGAGGCAACAATAATATGTCACTTAATCTAAAGCCATTAGGCGAACGCCTAATTGTAGAGCCAATAGAACAAGAAGAAACTACGGCTGGAGGCATAGTCTTACCTGAAACAGCAAAAGAAAAACCACAAAAAGGTAAAGTAGTTGCTGTAGGACCTGGTGCAAGAGATGAAAACGGAAATCGCATAGAAATGGATGTATCTCAGAATGATGAAGTACTTTTTGCAAAATATGCAGGTACTGAAGTAAAAATAGAAGGCAAAAAACTTCTGATATTGAAAGAAAGCGACGTACTAGCAATTGTAACAGGATAATATCAATTAATAATAAAAAGAAAAAAGGACTAAAATTATGGCAGCAAAACAAATAGTATTTGAAGAAGATGCCCGACGTGCACTTAAAGCAGGAATTGACCAACTGGCTAATGCAGTGTCAACTACGTTAGGACCTAAAGGACGTAACGTAGCATTAGACAAAAAATTTGGAGCTCCTACAGTAACTCATGATGGTGTAACTGTGGCAAAAGACATTGAGCTCGAAGATCCATATGAAAATATGGGAGCACAGTTGTTGTCTCAAGCTGCTACCAAAACCAATGATATTGCTGGTGATGGTACTACTACTTCAACTGTTCTGGCTCAAGCAATGGTTCACGAAGGATTAAAAATGGCAGCAGCTGGAGTCAATCCTATGCTATTGAAGCGAGGACTAGAAGCTGCAACCCAAGCAGTTGTTGCAAGCATAAAGGAACAATCTCAACAAATCAACACAAAAGAAGAAATTGCTTCGGTAGCAGGAATATCAGCAGCTGACGAAGAAATAGGTGGGCTAATAGCAGAAGTGATGGATAAAGTAGGTAAAGACGGTGTAATTACAGTCGAAGAATCTAAAGGATTAGAATTCGAAACAGAATATGTAGATGGAATGCAATTCGATCGAGGTTACATATCACCTTACTTTGTGACTAGTCCAGAATCTATGGAATCTGCAATTGATGATCCTTATGTATTGATACATGACAAGAAAATTTCTGCAGCGCAGGATTTAGTACCTCTGTTAGAAAAGTTAGTACAACTTGGAAAACGTGATCTTGTGATTATTGCAGAAGATATTGAAGGCGAAGCTTTAGCTACATTGGTCCTCAACAAAATGAGAGGAATGCTAAATGTTTTAGCAGTCAAGGCACCAGGATTTGGTGACAGAAGAAAAGCAATGTTGCAGGATATAGCAGTATTAACTGGTGGCACCGTAGTGACCGAAGAATTAGGACGCAAGTTGGAAAGTACCACAGTAGCCGATTTAGGTCAGGCAGGAAAAATTGTTTCTACAAAAGATGATACTACTGTTATTGATGGTAAAGGTGATGAAAAGAAAATAATGGGACGTATTGAAGAAATCAAGGTAGAAATAGAGAAAAGTACATCTGATTATGATAGAGAAAAACTGCAAGAGCGCTTAGCAAAACTAAGTGGTGGAGTAGCTGTGATTAGAGTAGGTGCTGCTACAGAAGTTGAACTGAAAGAAAAAAAGCACCGTGTGGAAGATGCTCTATCAGCAACTCGTGCTGCTGTTGAAGAAGGCATTGTTGCAGGAGGCGGAGTAACATTAATGAATGCTGTGTCTGCACTTACAGATGTTTCATTAGAAAACGAAGATGCACAACGTGGTGTGGATGTCCTTGAAAAATCCTTAGAAATTCCTATGAGGAAAATAGCAGCAAATGCTGGTCAAGATGGATCAGTCATTATCAGCAACGTACGAAGAGCACAAGAAGAAAAGAAAAGCTCTTCTATTGGATACAATGTTATTTCCGAAAATTATGTTGATATGATATCCGAGGGGATTATCGACCCAGCGAAAGTTACACGTGGAGCACTTGAAAACGCTGCTTCTATTGCCGCTATGATCTTAACAACTGAAGCACTGGTCACTGAAAAACCAGAGAAAGACGCACCACCAATGCCACCAGCTCCAGATATGGGCGGCATGGGCGGCATGATGTAATTTGAATCACACTATTAAATAAAAAACCTCCCTATTAAGGGAGGTTTTTTTATTTAATTTAGTATAACTTATAAAATAATTAACCCCACCGAGATTGAAAATAGCGCATAAATTCTTCTAACACATGTACACTTTCCAATGTAACTGCATTATAAAGTGATGCCCTTAATCCTCCAATTGACCGATGCCCTTTTAAATTATATAAACCATTCTCTTCGGCTTCCTGCAAAAAGTTCTGTTCAAGTGATTTATCCAAAATACTCCATGTCACATTCATTAATGATCTACTATTTTGAAAGGCATAGCCTTGATAGAATCCTGAACTCTCATCAATTACATTGTACAGTATAGAAGCTTTTTTCTCATTATACTCTGCCATCTTTTCTAAACCACCAATCTCTTGAATTAGCCACTTAGTCACAAGACCAGTAACATATATTGGAAAAACCGGGGGCGTATTATACAAAGACTGTTTTTCAACATAGACTCTATAATCAAGCATCGAATGCAATTGTGAATTAATCTGTCCGAGCATTTCCTCTCTAATAATTGCAATCGTTAATCCAGCTGGTCCTAAATTCTTCTGAGCACCTGCATATAACAAACTATAATTGTCTATAGGAAATGGTTTAGACAAAAAATCTGAAGACATATCACATACTAAAGGCACATTGTCAAAATTTGGATTACAGTGCAACTGCACACCATGTATAGTCTCGTTAGAAGTTATATGAACATAACAAGCTTCCGAATCCAATGTTAATTCAGATAATGATGGCATTCGTCGAAAATTCTGATCAGATCCATCCCACAATTCTTTAGCATCACCTTCTTTAATAGCTTGTTCAATAGCCTTTTTGCCCCAGGTACCCGCCACGACATAATAGGCAGGATCGACCGATTGAGACAAAAAATTGATAGGTATCATTGAAAATTGTAGGCTAGCACCACCCTGCAAAAATAGAATATGATATTGATCCGGAATATTCAACAGCCTTCTTATATTGGCTTTAGCATCTTCAATAACACCATCAAAAACAGTAGAACGATGACTAATCTCCAATATCGACATACCTGTTCCAGACAAATCAAACAATTCCGCATTTATTTGTTCCAATACTCTAATCGGTATTGAAGCTGGTCCCGCTGAAAAATTATGTATACGCTCCATAGTAGAATAAAGTATATCCCTAAATTATCACTAGTAAATGAAATTATATAGAAATTATAATAAATTGCTAGTGAAAGGCATTACAATTATGCTATACTCTCTCATATTTAATTGCAATTCTAATGCATTTTTAATTAAGGAATCTTTTTATGGAAATAATGGAAATAAACGAAATGTATATACCGGAATCAGCTATGGCTATAATGGCACATCCAGATGATATTGAATTTGCTTGTGCTGGTACTCTGGCACGATGGGCAAAATTAAATACAAGAATCTGTTACCTAGTTTGTACTAGTGGTGATGCTGGAATCGCAAGATCAGGTATGACAAGACAAGAAGCATCTCAAATTCGCGAAAATGAGCAAAGAACAGCAGCAAACATAGTTGGTACAAAAGATGTAGTCTTTCTAAGAGAACCGGATGGAATGTTACAACCCACTATGGAAGTCAGAAAGAAAATAGTCAGAGAAATACGTAGATTCAGACCAGAGGTTATATTTTGTGGTGACCCAAATCTTGTTTGGGCCGGTGAAACATATATTAATCACCCTGATCATAGAGCTGCAGCAACAGCTGCAGTTGATGCAATATTTCCGGCAGCAGGACAACCAAACATGTTTGAAGAATTATCACAAGAAAACCTTTCAGCATTTAAACCTAGGAAAGTATTTACAAGTGGATTATTGGATGATAATCAAACAGTCCTATCTATCGACGATACTATAAACATTAAGATTAAAGCCCTACTTGCACATGAAAGTCAATTCAAAGGTAAAGATCCCAGTGATTACGTATTTGAAAGAGCCAAAGCAGTAGCAGAAGGACACAATATGAAATATGGAGAATCCTTCAAAATAACCACTCTTGAAAACGATGAAATGTGGGAAAAGTATCACGGAGATGCCATCGACCGCCACCCAGGTGCTTGATATGCAATGTATTTCGTCACTTTGAAAAATAAAACTATTTCAAAATACACTATTTGTAATCGTATGGTTATATTACTGGCTATGCTATGCGGATTACTAACAACGACTTGCCAACCAATTGTCCAAGAAAATATTCAATTACCTACCTCGTTACCACCCACAGATCCAACTTTATTACAACTACAAACTTTTGACGAATTGTGGAAAACAGTAGAACCAAATTATATATTTGTAGAGGAAACTAATTTTGATTGGCAAGTTACATACAATCAATTCAGAGAAAAAATTGTTGCCGGTATAACAAATGAAGAATTTAATTCACTCATAGACGATCTCATTAAACTATTTCCTCGCAACACTCTAATATATAGAGACCGTATGGAAAGAATACATAGCGACCTCCAATCTACTCTTTCTTATGAAGGTATTGGAGCTTACATCTCTGTTATTGATGATCCAATACCTCATATTGTCATATTGTCCATCATACCATCATCTCCAGCAGAAAAAGCAGGCCTATTTGCACATGATTCAATTTATGCTATCGATGATAATCCAATATCTTCTGAAGAAGGTCTAGAAGTAGTAAATCGCATCAGAGGAACTGCAAATAGTAAAGTTAAGTTATTAGTAAAAAGTCCTGGTAGCAATGAACGCATAGTCCAAGTCACAAGAGAGAAAGTAATAGGTATTGACATGGTTCGATACACATACTTGCCACTGACAAGAACTGGCCTGATACGAATTCCGATGAATGGTAATTATACTATCTTGGAAGATACACTGATTGCCATAGAAGACTTAAAAAATCAGCATAATATCAAAAATTTAATTATTGATATTAGAATAGCTCACTCAAACATTAACTGGCCGCTTAATCAAATGTTAGGATTATTCAGTAATGGTAACATGGGTACGATATATAATCGTCAGGAAAGTTATGATCTAATTGTAGATACGCAAGATATTTCACAAATAGAAGATATACCTCTGATAATTTTAATTGGTCGTGATACTAAAGGATATTCTGAAATTTTTGCTGATGCTCTTCAGAAAAAAGGTAGAGCAAAGTTAATTGGTGAGATAACACATGGACAGATGCATAATTTTGATCATTTCATATTACCAAATGGCGGGGAAATATTTTTCAGTAGTTCATCCTATCGTGACTTATATGGAAATGACATCGGTATATCAAGTGTAATACCTGATATTGCTATAAACGCAAGATGGGATGAAATAAGTGATAAAGATAATTTCAGACATGACACAGTAGTTACACGCGCAGAACTTGAATTCAATCAGTAAGTATTGTAATTATCAATACTATCAATAACAAGCACTAAATCCTCTAAGGTATTCTAACAACACCCAATTCAACTTGATCCTTGACACTATTTACATCTTTGACAGACAAGCGTTCCATTGTATATAAATTGTACCAACCTATTACTACACGATAAAGACCTGATGGCACGTCATTCTTAACTGTTAAAGCAACTTTATCATAAACTGTTTCACCATTTATCCATTTGGAAGTAGGCCATGTGCCACCTAGAGGCTGACTATCTACCTGAGACCATAACACATCATTCTCATCAATCAGATGAACAAACATTGTGTAGTCATCATCGATATCAGCCAAGGCAGTCCATTCCAATGAAATTGGTATAGATCTATAAAAGTCGTCCACAACCTTACCAACACCAAACTTATTCAATTTGATCACATCATCAAAAATACTATCACTTATCTCATCAATATCAAGATCTGCCTGTACAAATAAATCTAAACTACCATCAACATAGTCACCATGATAAGAATGATATGCTACCTGATGCAACCAATTTTCCAACATATGATCCGGATCATAGCCTGCAGGATCGCCATACATGATTAACCACAATCTATGATGATCCGATTTAATTTGATCCAACAAAAGTGTCATTTCTGCACTATTCCATGGAGGCATATTATATGATTTGATGACAGATTTAGAATAATACTTATACAAAGCATCCTGAGCACCATTCTGTAACAAAATAGCATCAGAACTTTGATAATTGTTGTGGATGTAATTCATCAATTGACCATAACCACCTTTAGCATATTGTTTGTCAAAAAAATAATTATTAAGAGATATCAAATTTAATGCCAAAAATAAAATGCTAAATGACCAAACAAACAATTTCGAACCAAATCTTATCCCCTGACCAACCAAAATCAGATAAGCAGGTAATATTAATATTAAATATCTTGAATAATAAAATGGCATTATCGATGCCACAAAAAATGCACACAACAATGGCACTAAAGTCCAATATAATATAGCAAAACGCTGATATGATTTGTTTTGACTATTAAATCTAATCCCCATAGACAAAGGGAGAAACAACAACAAACCCAACCACTGTTCAGACGTAGACACAGTATTCCCAATACCAAAAGACATCAAAGTATCAAACCAAACATTGTTTATTCCAACCAAACTTAATTGATCCCATCTAATAATTGCCTTAGAAGCTACAAAATCCGACTGTGCTAAAATCCATGGCAAACATAAAACCATCAAAACAATTTGAGAATTTATCCAAATACCCCAATCATGTCTGTTGTATTTACGAGTATGAAATTTATACACATTATGAGCTATCAATATGAATAAGGAATAATAATGAGTAAAAAGAGCAAATAACATTATCACTATAAACATGTACAACCATTTTTTATGGCCACTAACTTCCCATTTGAGGTCAGCATATAATGCAACTGTACAGAAAAACACCACTAAAGTATACATCCGCACTTCCTGACTATAATAAACAGAGAAACTCGAAACACCTATCATAATTGATGCTATGAAACCTAATATAGATCCTGACAACCTCTTACCAATAGTAAAGGTAATTGCTACTAAACTGACAGATGACAGCACTGACAAATAACGCATAGCAAAAATAGTATCTCCAGTCAAACGTATCCAGATGTGCAATAACAAATGATAAAGTGGCGGATGAGTCTCAAGACCAGGCGACAACACTAAAGCAAGATTCTGTTTACTAAATGAAACACTGAATGCTTCATCTCCCCACAAGTCATGATAATCTAGTCCATATATCCGAATCCCAAAACTAAATAATAAAACAACTACCATCCATGTATTAAGATTTATTTTTTTAAACAATCTGTAGAAAGAATTGATGTTTATCATTTTAATTTATAACTTTTGCACATATCTATAATAATTGGAAATGATTAGTAAAATCTTCAGCAACCCTACAGATGATCTTTTTGTATTCCTACCGTAACACCAGACAAACGCTCTAATGCCTTAATAAGTGCATGATTACCTTCGGCTCCCAAACCTTGTTTTTGAAGCAAACGATAATAATGAAAAGCTAGACTGGTAAGTTGAATTGGTACACCTAGACTATCAGCAGCTTCTAGAGCAATACGTAGATCCTTTTGTTGTAAATCAATAGTAAAACCAGGACTCCAATCACGCTCAAGTATCTGACTTCCACGCATGCTCAACATCCAACTCGCACCAGCACCGGATGATATTGCTTTTAAGGTTTTGTTCAAATCAAGACCAGCAAATTCCGCAAAAAGTAAAGCTTCGCTCATAGCCAAGGCATTACCTACTACCAGAATTTGATTTACTAACTTTACTAACTGACCATCTCCAGTACCACCCACATGTGTCACACTATCTCCTATTATTTTTAAAACAGGTAACGCTCTTTCATATTGCAATTCATCACCACCAACCATAATACTCAATGTACCCAAATTTGCACCTTCAGGACCACCACTAACAGGTGCATCCAACATATGTACCTCTCTTTCCTGCAAAATACTTGAAAGTTTTCGCGTGACTTTGGGACTAATAGTGCTCGTATCTATAATCAATGATCCTGGTTGTACCCCATCTAAAATACCCTGTTGACCAATAACAACAGATTCAACATCAGCAGAGTCACTAACACTGACAAATATAATTTCAGAACGGCTTGCTAAATCTGCAGGATTCTTAGCAGGATAAGCATCTTTCCGGATCAAATCATCCATCTTATTAGATGACCGATTCCAAACAACTAATTTAATACCTGAATTTATCAAATTCAAAGCCATTCCACGACCCATTGCTCCCAAACCAATAAATCCAATTGATGCTTTCATATTTTTTACCAAACCTTAATGACCATTTTTATATATATATATACAAATAAATTAATTAATTAACTAAAAATATCATAGTAAACAAAAACAAAAGAAAGATTCCAATGAAAATTACAACACCAACAATACATCCATTAAATTTGTGCGGTGTCTTAACTTCTTCACCTGATAAAACCTGTCTTAAAGTATGGATACAATTCCTAATCTGAGATGATTGAGATTGATGAGGCATACCAATCCAATACCACTGTTCAGAATTAGATGACATTATCACAAATTTTCGAGCTGAACTCTTAGAAACAATATTGCTATCTATCGTATTAATGATAATAACATCTACTTCAGTTAAGTTATCTAATAATTTAGGATCATAAGTATGTTCTATTTCTATGGTGGGAAACTCAAATTCTAATTTAGATGACAAATCAACTGCAAAAGAACTGTTTTCAGGCATAAAAACTACAACCCTCATTTGTGTTAAATTAGAATCTGTATAAGCAATAGAATTGCTTTTCTTATCTTCATTAAGAACCGCACGATGATATAACCAAACAATTAATGCTATAAAACTATAAGCTATAGCATATGGAAAATCGTCAAATAAATCTTCAATACTTCCATCTCCCATCCATATATTGAGAAATCCTGACAAAACAATTACACCATTAATTAATACAGTCATAGTAGAAATATACAAAAAGAAGTATAAGTATGCCTTTCGTACTACTGACTGTCTTTCTACTTGAGCCATTTCATTGTTGACTCGAGATTCTTTTTGAATCTTTGTCCATGACAATAACCATAATGGTGCGCTAGCAAATAATGCAGAAAGTACATTAGCTATCTGAGAACGGAGTGCATTTCCCAATTCCTCTAACCAAATCATTCGAATGATTACATCAAGTGCACCACCCAACCCAACTAACAAAACCACAAGGCCAATTACTGAAAGTAAATAACGATAAATGCGTACAATTTTTGCTTCAACATATCTATTTACAGATGACTTAGCATCATTATGCAAAACCATTGCATGATATAGCCATATAACACCAAAAACAGACAAAACATTAATAGCTATGTAAAATTCGCCATCATTTTGAACACCTAACCACTTACTCAAAATGGATGAAAATAAAGTAGCTGCGATAGTAATAAATACCAATGAACTTACAAAGATCAATGAATACAGATATATTTTACGAACAGGGGATTCTTGCTCACCATCATATGCTCTCTCATAAAACAATTGCAATCGACTCCATGGCAATTGCCAAAGGACCAAACCTATCAACAATCTGCTAGCATCATCCAAAATAATTGAAGCAGCACTACTTAAGCCTGTTACAGTATTTTCATAAAATAATTCTAATAATATCCAATTTGATAATGACAAAACACTATATACTGTTACTAACAAACCCGATAGACTCAGTACAAATAAAAATATACGCCTTAAATTGATAAAACTAGTTCGACTATCAATATCCAACTTTTTTAGATTAAAACGCTGTTTGTAAAAATAAAATACCATAGAGCTTAATATAAACAAGGCAACACCAGAACTGATGATTGCCTCAGAAACGTTCATATTGTTCTGCAATAATTTGGAATCGAATCCAAGAAACAGTTGAAATATAGCAGCGAGCAAAATGATTGAATTAGATACAATCGGATAAAAAAACCCTAGTAACATAGAGTAAAAATACATCGCACTAGGGTCAACATCAAAATCTGTATCTAATTCTAAATCCCTATCAGAATCTCGTGTTCTTGTCCAATGCCAAAAAAATACTGGCAAACCAATAATAATTACTGCAATTTCTACCGTAATGGAGTTAAAGTCTGAGAGCAAATCTGGATGCAACACACCCCGCAACAGCCTGATTGTAGCCCAAATCACTGACTGTAAACTAATAGCACTTACCAAAAACAAATACCAACTACGTATATTACTCATACTAATTTGATATTAATTTTCACGAGCATCTGCTTTTATCATTTAAACATGGTGACCAATATTGAGAAGAAGAACGAATTTTCCATCCATCAGTATCAAGATGCAAATTCATACGAAACTTAGAAGTTGAATACCCATTACTCAAAATACCTCCTGAGTAAAAAAAAGTTTCTCTAACAAGTACCCGAGCCCTTTCATCTACAATATCCGCTTCAATAACTTCAATTTGAACATTATCATTATATTCATCAATCTTAAACTCCCAAGGAGAAGACACAACTAAATCTTCAAATGCATCTGCACTATCAGGATAACCACTTATCTGACTAGACAAATACTCATATGCTTGCACATAATCATTTTCCTGTATAGATAAAAGATAATTATGCGCAACTCCTTTTGGTGAAAGTTCCACCATATATGATGGCTTAGGACTATTTCTAACCTTAATTAAAGCAATAATAACAACTACGATAGCACTCATCACAATGAACAGAAGATATCTATCAGTACCTCTTTTGTACATGTCATATCCTCCAATCTAAAGGATAATATATAAGGGATATATACTTTAACATATTTAGTTTAGTTGACAAGATTTGCTTTAGCTAATTGTTCACCTTTTTGTACATCAACCTTGTTGAGGAAAAAAGCACCCAACACAAACAATATTAATATTGCAAGAATACCAAATCGCGGATTATCATATATTAAGGTTACATAGCCCATTAAAAATGGTCCCATAATAGCCGCAAATTTGCCAAACATATTATAAAAACCAAAAAATTCTGCGGATCGTTCAATTGGAATAATTCTGGTATAAAGACTCCTACTTAAAGCCTGAATACCTCCCTGAAAAAGGGCAATCATTATAGCGAGACTATAAAAATGCCAAGTCTCACTCATAAAATATGCCAAAAGAGTGGTTAGTGAATATCCGCCAATAGCATACATAATACCTGACTTAACTCCAACTTTATTTGCAAACCGATAGTACAGTAGTGCTGCTGGATATGCTACAAATTGAACCAATAGTAAGGCAACTATTAATGAACTACTGTCAAAACCTAGATCAGTACCGTAAGAAACAGCCATACGTACGATTGTATCAACCCCATCAATATAAAACCAATAAGCTAATAAGAACAATCCCACTACCTTCAAATGTCTAATTTCTCTAACAGTAGTAATTAGTTGTTTCCAACCAGATGAAATAGCTCTATATACACTTATAGAATTAGTTGGTTTTGGTTCTTTAACAAATAAAAATACTGGGATCGAAAATACTGCCCACCAAATAGAAACAGTCACAAACGATATTCTAATTGCAGTAGATCCGTCTGGAATACCAAACCATCCTGGCTGTAGATACATAATTACATTTAACAAGAATAACAGACCACCACCAATGTATCCCCAAGCGTAGCCTAATGCTGAAACATAATCCACCTTATTTTTGCTCGCAATTACTGTTAAAAGGGAGTCATAAAACAAATTACTACTTGAAAATCCAATAGCCGCCAATGCATATATCCATACTGCTAACATCCATTGACCTTCTCTCACCATCCAAAGAGCACCTGTCATAACTATTCCCAAAAAAGCAAAAATAGCTAAGAATTTCTTTTTAGCTCCTGCCCTATCAGCAATAGCACCTAAAAAAGGAGCTAAAAGTGCTACTACTACAGAACCAATAGAATTAGACAGTCCCAAAATATATGTACTCTCACTAGGATTATTCGGATCAGCCCAATACGCCTTAAAAAATAATGGGAAAAAACCTGCCATTACTGTAGTAGCAAATGCTGAATTCGCCCAATCATATAGCGCCCACGATCTCCAAACACGTTTGTTATCTATGTTTACCAAATTAGCATTTGAAGAATCTGTCATCTCTTTTACCTCCTAACTCTCATGTTATTTCCACAGTTACCCACAAACTTATCCAATTATCAAACTGTTTGTTTACTACAAATTCAAATCCCATTTCACCAATTCAGTCGTAAAATAATCAGAACTGCGATTAAGCTTTATAGGTGTCACTGAAACATATAGATTAGCAACAGCACCAATATCTGTATCAATATTGTCAGGATCATTATGTGGTTTGCCTCCTATCCAATAAAACTTATTGCCATAAGGATCTGTAAAATCTACCAATTCATCCTGATGATGACGACTATTAGCCTGTCTAGTGATCTTGACACCTTTAATCTGATCATACTTAACTGTAGGCACATTTACATTCAACAATGTGTCTGAAGGCAAACCCCTTTCAATAACTTGGTCTACAACAACTAAGGCTACCTTAGCAGCAGGATCATATCCTATATCTTGGTTAAACAGAGTAGACATAGCTACACTAGGAACACCTTGTATAGTTGCCTCTGCTGCAGCAGCAATTGTACCAGAGTAGTGAACATCATAACCTAAATTGTTGCTCGTATTGATACCTGCCACTACTACATCAATTGATACACCAAGCACTCCACTAACTCCTAATAAAGCACAATCCGCTGGGCTACCATTACTAGTAAATGCATTGTTAATTTTTGGCAAATAATAATCCCGAACTTTCAAAGGGTTATCAAGTGTTTTAGCATGACTAGCAACTGACCAATTTCTATCAGGAGCCAATACATATACGTCACCTATTGATTGCAAAGCTTCAGCTACACTATGCAAACCAGCAGATCTAATTCCATCATCATTCGTAATTAATATATTCATGTCTTCACTTTACCGCAACCTTAAGAATAGAGCAACTATATAACTACATTGTTATTCCAAATCTGATACAACTTCTTTCCATATACAATCATAATCTAATGATATCAGATTTAAATAAGCATCTTGCAGAATGGTAGCTTGTTGTTCTAAATTATAATCCATTAGTTTTTTACCAACTTGACGATTTCTCCTAAGACCATGAGAACCACCATAATCATAAACATCTGCCCCATATCTCAAATGTGATATCAAAACGTCATACAAATACTTCCATCCCATTCGTTGAAATTGCCACACATGAGCAATCTCATGAATCAACCAACTCATATATACTCTACAACTTTGAGTTTCCACATATATAGAGGGTAAAGCAACCGGAAAATAACAATGAAATCCAAGCGCAATTGCATTATGTTCATTTTCATTTCTAGGAGAGACCAACCTACACCTTCTACTAATGTCATCAAATAGATTTGTCCACAGTGCTTCTTCAAAAACTGTTATTCTAGAATAGTCAACAAAATCAGCAAACACTAATTTAGCCTCTTTTTCTTCCCATTTATGCAATTTTCTTCTAATCATTTGACGTATTTTTTATAACATACCCACGACATTTATAAACAGGTAGTCTTGGATATTTGTCATACTTTGAATTAAGTTTTGACAAATTGCACATTACATAAGATATATTCTTGTCACTTTTAACTTTTCGACAATATCTACAATTTACGCAAAGACCTATAAAGAATTTCATAGCAAATACGATCTAAACACCAAATCCAATCACACGTTACAAACACGACATATATAATTAATTATTTATAGCACTGACTTTGGTCAGTACTGTACAAATATAATAAGAAAACAATAATTAGTTTATAAAAAAACTAACAATTAACTATAATATATGCATAATGAATATATCACAATCAACTCCTATTACACTATCTTCTAAATTATTGAATGAATTTATTTCAACTAACTAATCAATAACACAATTTTCAAACAATTTATATGACAACATTAACAAATATGGTAAATAATTTGCTTGGTTTCAAACTAACCAAATTACAAGAAGATTCATTTCAATTATATACAGAAGAAATCCTATTTTGGAACAAACACAGTAATATAACTCGCATTATAGATAATCAGGAAATTATCATACAACACTTTCTCGATTCGTTATCATGCCTACTAGCAATCCAAACTAAAAATATTACCAAACATTCGACCAAAATAGTTGACATAGGCTCAGGTGCTGGATTTCCAGGCATACCATTAGCAATTGTAAATCCTCATTATAATATCACCTTAATTGAATCTACTAAAAAGAAGTATAAGTTCCTAAAACACATTATCAATAAACTTCAGCTTACAAATATAAGAATAATTAATAATCGTGCTGAAATCATTGGGCAACAATCTGACCATAGAGAATATTATGATTGGGCCATAGCCAGGGCTGTAGCTGAATTACCAGTACTAATAGAATATTTACTACCTTTCACGCACATAAATGGATTTTGTATAGCACAAAAAACATACTCAGCATACGATGAAATAACAAATAGCACCAAAGCACTGTCTACACTTGGAGGGCGTCTCGAAAGAGTAATCCCTGTAAGTTTACCTTCCATGAGAAAACGCAGATATTTAATTGTTATAAAAAAAACATGCAGAACACCATTAAAATATCCTCGCCGTCCAGGAATTCCAACAAAAAAACCTATACATTAAATCTTAACCTCTACTATTCGCTTTTAATGTACCACCAATGACTTGCCAAATTCGTGCTCTCCTAGTAAATTGATCAGGAATCATTCCTTTATCAGTAGTCGTTACTATTACTTGATCAGCATCATACAAACGATTCAACAGATCAGATCTTCTCTGTAAATCTAACTCTGCCAACACCTCATCTAATAACAAAATTGGCCAATCACCACTACGATGATACATCCACTCCATTTCAGCAAACTTAAGAGATAAAACAGCAGTACGACCCTGTCCTCGTGAACCAAAAACACCAAGGTCAAAACCACTCATAATGAATCGAAAATCATCTCTATGTGGCCCAATCAATGTCACTCCTCTACGTATTTCTTCCGATCTCAGTTGTATAAGATTATTTTGCATGCCACTAGCAATTTCACTGTCTTCTTGGAGAACAGAGCTGGTAAAAGGTGCTTCTAGACCAAGGGAAAGTTGATTACCTCCTCCAGTACTCTTGTCATAACCAGGAAAATATTTCAACTCCAAATACTCAGAACCATCAGTGAAATCCGTATGAATTTTGTTTACATAATTACTTATCTCAAACAATGCACGTGCCCTGGATCCCATAACTACAGATCCAATATCACACAATTTGTTATCCCAAAATTCCAATTCTTTTGCATTTTCTTGATACTTACCTTGTAAAGTTTTCAAAAGTGAATTACGCTGAGAGAGCACCTTATAATAATTACGAACTGATCTAGCATAAGTAGAATCAATTTGAGACAAAGTGCGGTCCAAATAGTTTCTCCTATCACTTGGAGATCCCTCAACAAGAATCATATTCTGAGGTAAAAACATCACAACATTAACTAATTCATTTAGAGAACTATTGTTTTTATTTACCCCATCTATGACAACATCTTTTCGGATACGATTTGGCCCATCCATAGTACTACTGTTAGACTGAACTACAATCTCAACTCTCCGAATCTCATTTCCAATTTCAAATTTACCACCAACCCTTAGATATGGCTGTTCATCCTCTTTTGAGGATAACCAATGAATCAACTGACGATGACTACCTTTATGTGGTGACTGTGCCCCTGCCAAATAATATATCGCTTCTAATAAGCTTGTTTTACCTTGAGCATTACGGCCAACTAAAATCAAATTGCCCTCTGGAATGTTAGCTTCTAAATGTTGATATATTCTAAAGTTTGTAAGAGAAAGCTCTTTTATAAACATAATAATATTTCTACAAGATAATAACCTACTATTAAAACAATTTAAATACTTTATAAATTATATACACAATAATAATATATGCACTAAAAATGCAACATTGTAAATCAACAATATCAAAACACTTTGCATATGATACACTGATCATCTATTACACAAACATTCCAACTAATATTAACTTTCAAATATGATTAACCTAAATCAAAATATGAACAAATCAATTCTAGTAGCCACAATTACAATATTACTGACAACATGTAACTCACAAATTAGTACAACAAATTTGTCTCCTGAAAAAACACCAACATCACCACACAATATACAGGTTACATCTAACCAACCAATAGATACCAGCCATCAAGACTCACAAAATAATTCCAATAAATCTACTGCCAGCAGCACTCATGAAGAAAATGATGTCTCCAAACCAATCGACATCCCAAACATTGTATTACAGACAAATATTGATAAGATATCTAACATGTATGTACCATCTAATAATCTTCGAGAAATTGCTATCAGGATTCTTGGAAAAGATTCCATTCCTGTCACAATAGAACCAAGAAAATATTAATACCAAATTGATGATGAAATATCCTTCAATATCACTAACCTAGATACAGATCTTAATTCAACTATAATCGCTAAACTTTTATATATAGGTCAAGAAACATATTTTTTCGTACCAACATATTTTGATTTGACGAGTAACAATAAGGCACTTAATATATTAATGAGTGATTTTGAAAACAACATATTACCAACAGTCCGAAAGTCATTTGGTCAAGAATGGTCACCAGGAATTGATAGTGACAAAAAAATATACATTCTGTATGCAGATGGACTTGGTAACTCAGTAGGTGGATACTACTCACGAAATGATCAATATTCGCAATTAGCCCATAAATACTCAAACGAAAAAGAAATGTTTTATATCAATGCTGACACTATTGATCTAGACAGCCAATATATACGCAGTGTATTAGCTCACGAATTCCAACATATGATACATTGGGCAAATGATCCAAATGAAGAAACCTGGATGAATGAAGGAGCATCAATGTTAGCAGAAATGATGAGTGGTTACACACCCATCAATATCGCTGAAGTATTCTTGTCAAACCCTGATGTACAGCTGAACACATGGAGTTCTCTAAACTCTGGCAATGAATCGATACAGCATTATGGAGCTTCGTTCCTTTTTATGAATTATTTTCTCAATCGCTTTGGCCAAGAACTCACAAGACAGTTGATTGAGCATGCTGACAATGGTTTCAGTTCAATAGATCAAATTCTAGCCCAACAACAAATCCTTAATATTAATACTGGTAAAACTATTACTAGTTTAGATTTATTTGGAGATTGGCTCGTTGCAAATTATATAGGAGACACCAAATGGTTAAATGGCCTGTATGGATATGAAAACCTTCCAAACATTCCTACTATAAAACCAAAATACAAAATAGATTGCTATTCTACATACTTAAAGTCAAATGTACATCAATATGGTGCTGATTACATTGAAAATATATGTCCTCAAGTAACTACTGTACAATTTACTGGTTCTAAAACAATTGGTGTAGCAGATGTGAAACCACATTCAGGAAATTATATGTTTTGGGGAAATAGACAAGACGGAAGTGATACAATTTTAACCAAAAAATTTGATCTTTCTTCAGTATCTACAGCAACATTAAATTATTGGGCTTGGTGGAACCTAGAAAACAATTATGATTATGCTTATTTACTTATATCAACCGATAATGGGCAAAATTGGGAAATTATAGAAACTCCTAATGGCACAAACACTAATATATCAGGTAACAATCTGGGTTGGGGATATAACAACAACTCTGGAGGAGGACAAACTCCTATATGGATACGCGAATCAATAGACATCAGTAGTTTTGCTGGAAAACAAATTCTACTCAGATTCGAATATATTACAGATGCCGCAGTAAATAGTCCTGGAATTTTTATAGATGATATTTCAATTGAAGAAATAAATTATAAGGAAGACTTTGAAAACGGACATGGTGATTGGCAATCTAATGGATGGGTAAGATTAGACAACATGCTACCACAAAATTGGTTAATTAAATTAGTAAACAGAGAACAACAATCTATACAAACTATTCCAGTAAAAGATGGAAGCACAGAATTTGAAATATTATCTGGATCAGATATCATAATAAGCCCAACAACACCTTACACTACTGAAATCGCATATTACGAACTCAAAACATATAACCAAAAATAAAATATACTATAGAATATAAGGAACATTTGAATCTTTCATTCTACAATATATGAATGTATCATTAAATGACAAGTCAGTACTAATAACAGGTGCTTCCACTGGTATTGGAAGAGCTTGCGCATTACACCTGGATCAATTAGGTTTCCAAGTATTTGCAGGTATAAGAAAACAAAATGATGCTGAATCACTGTTACAGTCAGCATCAAACAGGTTAAAACCAATCTATCTAGACATACTAAAACCAGATATGATCTCGAAAGCATCACAGACTATAGAAGAAGAAGTAAAGAATCACGGATTGTATGGACTAATCAATAACGCTGGAATTGTCACGACTGGTCCACTTGAATTTGTACCAATTGATTCAATTAGAACACAATTTGAGGTCAATGTAATAGGACAAATTGCTGTTACACAGTCTTTTTTACATCTCATTCGTCTAGGACAAGGCAGAATAATAAATATAAGCTCAGTAAGCGGTCGAGTAGCATCTCCATTCCTAGGACCATACGCAGCTTCCAAGTTTGCTCTTGAAGCACTCTCTGATTCGATGAGAGTAGAGCTAAAACCATGGAACATTCATGTTGCAGTAATAGAACCTGGTCCTATATCAACACCTATATGGAACAAATCTAAAAAAGTAGCTCAAACAATGCTAAGTAAACTACCTATTACAGCGAAAACACTTTATGGTGATAAAATCAAATCAGCAATGAATTGGGAAAAAAAATTAAATCAGTCTATGAGCTCTCCAGATGTAGTAGTCAATGCTATAGAGCATGCATTACTGTCTAACAGACCTCGAACCCGCTATAGAATTGGTGTAAATGGTATTGTGGCTGATTTATTAGCTAGATTAGCTTCTGATAAAATTAGAGATTGGCTAATAACTAAGCAACGTAACATGTGATCTTGTAATAGTATACTTATAGAAATCAATAAAATTGAGGACTCATAAATAGAATGATGACAAAACCACTATTTCAAGGCCTAATCGTTAATGAACAAAATGAAACCGTTGAAGTAACATATATTGGTAAAGAAGCTCATTATGTTATCAATGATAATGACTTTCTATATCACGTATCAGCTGTCAAATTAGACGAGCAAATTCTAAATAAATTAAGAAATCAAATCATGGACAATAAGGACACAGTCAGTAAAAGTGCCATGCAAATGACAGGTAAAAACGATTTGTTTACAAAAGCGATGATTGATTCTTCACTAAAAAACATTGATACTCATATTCAACAATTGTTAGAAAAGGGCTTACCTGATGAAGCACAACAGTGGTTGAGTATGTTAGGATTCCATATAGTAGTAGATCATCATGGTGATGTCATAAGCATTTCTCAACCTGACAGAATTGATCCCAATACATAAACAAACTATCTGCATAAATAGTTAGTTGTATTAAGTAGATAACTAACTATTTTGTCCAAACACTGGCATATCTCTTGCAACCATATATATCAAGCCAAACAATAAGTTTGGTAAAGTGTTGTATCAAGCTAAACTTATTTCTCATATACTAAGCTGGCTTGTTCTCATCCGTAAGGAGGTATGCTGTGAAAAATAATAACTCAAAATCTAACAAATTAATGATCACCTTGCTATTGATTGCCTGTGTGGTATTGGTAGGTTGTAATCGATCAGCAACAGATGGTATATTGCCTGATGATTTAAACACAGAAGAAGTCGTCACAAATGAAAACAATGATGTTACTAATAGTGACGAATCCAATCAAGATATGCAAGCATTACTTGATGATGATGTAACTGCACTCGCAGATGGCAATGAACAGTTGGATGAAACTATAGATACTACAGAGAACTCTAACAACGATGAACCATTAGTAGAGGAGACAACTGATCAATCTGAAGAATCTGCTACAACTGAAACAGAAGTAACCGATGAAACAGTATCAGAAATTGTAGATACTATGCCTGCGTCAGGCCCAATAACATATACAGTACAATCGGGAGATTGGGTATATAAAATAGCACGTATGCACAATATTACAGCCATGGCACTTCTATCAGCCAACCCTGTAATTGGCACAGACCAACAAGTATATCCTGGACAAGAATTAATAATTCCAGCACAGGGTAGTACATCAGAAACATCATCTGAAGAAACAACAACTCCTATTGAGAACAACACTGTTGAAAATAACACAGAAGATAATAATGCCGACAGTATTATGGCTCCAGCAAATGCATTAACACCTGACACATATGAAGTCCAAGCAGGTGAAACAATGTTTTCAATATCGCAAAAGTTGGGGGTTTCAATTGATTCACTAGCATCAGAAAATAACATTTCAGAACCTTTCATGATATTTGTCGGTCAACAACTTAACATACCAAGCGAATAATTTTTCTGTAATTCTCTGAAATCACTCGTACAATAAATCACATGATTGTTACAATACAAATAATGATCATGTGATTTGTATTTAAATACAAACTTTATATTAATGTTGATTAGATCAATATTAAAGTTATAATTCACATTAATATAACAACTAATTTATTTTTATTGGACAATTCACAATATTAAAGAAGTCTTCTTAATAACTACTTCTATGACACATATAAATAAAATTCAAAATCAAAACAAATCCAATTATTCTGAGAATACTGACATACCTTCTGGGTTCGAAAGTTATGCTCAAGAAATGGAAAAGAATAATCATCTATTAAAAGAGTATTTGAAAAAATCGAAAATCACCTTAAATACTAATCCTCAAACTAATTGGAGATTATATGGACCAGGACTTGGCACAGCTTGCGCTAAAGCATATGCCATGCAAGGAATACTAAAATATCATGGTCATGCTGACCATAATTGGCGTACTGCTTATATGCCAAGCATATCAATAAACAATGATGCCGCCTATACTATTACGTCAGTATCATTTACTGAAGAAACTACTTCTGATCAGCTTTATATCAACAATCAACAAATATATGACAAACAATTAGACAAAGTCACCCACCTCTTAGATTTTGTAAGAGAATTAGGCAATAGCAACAAGAAAGCAATTGTTAAATCAAAAAATATTTTTCAGGGAAATCCTCTTGCTAAAGGTCTAGGTACAAGCGCATCAGCTGGAGCTGCTTTAGCAAAAGCTTCTATAGGTGCTCTTTTAGGTGTAAATGCAGCAGAAGACCAACAACTCGTTAGTTGTACTGCGCGTCTTTTATCAGGATCAGCTGCAAGAAGTGCAGCAGGAGGTTTATCACTATGGATGTCTTATCCAGGTATATCTCACAGAGATTGCTTTGCTGTACGTTTAGATATCCATGAAGAACTACAACATTTATCAATGATAACAATCCCCATTATGTCACAAATTGCATTAAAAACAGAAGATGCTCATGCCTCAGTAACTAGTAGTCCCTTTTTTCAACAATGGACTAAGCAAAGATCAAGTCTAATCATACAATGCATTGAAGCAATGTCTCAATCAGATTTGAAAGCAATAGGACAAATAGCTGAACAAGATAGTATGAAGTTACATGCAGTATCGATGACTACAACAAATAATTACCCACTCATAGCTTGGGAACCCGAAAACATACCTCTATTTCACATGTGTCACAGACTTCGCTCACAAAATATACCTGTATATTTTTCAATTGACACTGGACCAAGCATTGTATTCCTAACTCATACGAAACATCAAGAAACAGTCATGGAAAATATTAATATGTTAAAATTAAATGTAGAAATTATTCCAAGTAAGATAGGCGGACCCGCAAAACTAATATCTGCTGATTAAGCTCACAACAAATATTTAACCAATTATATAAATGTCATTATCACAAAATATACCAACTCCTACACATACACTTTGTTTAATCACATTTAACAATCATATACTTTTGTTACATAGAAATAATCCTCCCAATCAAGGTATGTGGAATGGTGTAGGAGGACGTATAGAGAAAAATGAATCAGCAGCAGAAACTTGCATAAGAGAAGCATACGAAGAAACAGGTCTTAGACTAAAAAAAATCATCTTTGGAGGATTATTAACCTGGCAATCACCATATAATAATGGAGCTCTCGCACTATATACTGCAGAATCTTCAACGTCAACTACAATAGAATGTGACGAAGGTAAGCTTTCATGGAAAACACAATCATGGGCATTTAAATCAAATGAAGTAGTGCAAAACCTTCATATTGTAGGTCCATTATTAATTAACAAAACACCACCCCAAATATACCATTTCAAGTATGATTTACTAGAAAATATAATTCATTATCAGAATGAGTCCTGGAACGAATCAATTAATAAAAATTATTATGAACAAAAATTCTAACATTTTGCATAGATTAGACTAACATTTTGTTTAGAATATACGTATATAATTGCAATAATGTAAAATGTAAAATAGGTACATTAAAATGATGAGATTTGATCGGTTTACTGAACGCGCACAAGATGCAGCTGCCAGAGCATATGAAATATTGCAAAGATATGGACATAATCAAGTTGATACTGAACATATACTACTTGCCCTACTAGAACAACCTGAAGGGGTCATACCACAAATCTTAGAAATGTTAGACATTGAAGTGGAATTAATCCAACAACGCCTTGATGATGTTCTACGAGCAAGTCCAAAAGCATCAGTATATGGAGGTGGAGCTGGTCAAGTCTTTATCACTCCACGAGTTAAACGTATTATTGATTTAGCCAATGAAGAAGCAAACAAACTCAAAGATGAATTTATTTCAACAGAACATATTTTTCTATCAATTCTTTCTGAGAGAAACACTAATGTAGCACGCATATTGTCTGAAGCAGGAATAAATCCAGAACGAGTTCATAGTGCAATAAAAGAACTACGTGGTGGTCAAAAAGTAACTAGTCCCCAAGCAGAATCTCGATACAAAGTACTTGAAAAATATAGTCGAGATCTTACACAATCTGCACGTTCTGGAAAACTAGATCCTGTAATTGGTCGCGATAATGAAATACTACGAGTCATTCAGGTACTTTCCCGTCGTACAAAAAATAACCCTGTATTAATAGGTGAAGCCGGTGTAGGAAAAACAGCAATACTAGAAGGACTAGCTCAAAAAATTGCTGATAACGATGTGCCTGAAATTCTTAGCGGTAAAACTGTTCTAGCTCTAGATCTAGGTTCAATGATTGCTGGATCTAGATTCAGAGGAGAATTTGAAGAGAGATTAAAAGCAGCAATAGAAGAAATCAAGAATGGTCAAGGAGATATAATTTTGTTCATTGACGAGTTGCATACCGTCGTAGGTGCTGGAGCAGCTCAAGGTGCAATGGATGCAAGCAACATGCTAAAACCACCTCTAGCACGTGGAGAACTACAATGCGTTGGTGCAACTACTCTTGATGAATTTCGTAATCATATAGAAAAAGATCCTGCATTAGAACGTCGGTTTGCACCCGTATTCGTCGAAGAACCAGATATAGAGCAAACAGTTGAAATGCTTAAAGGCTTGCGTACACGTTATGAATCGCATCACAAAGTTAATATTACTGATGAAGCATTAACTGCTGCGACCAAATTGTCTCACCGATACATCACCGATAGGAAATTACCAGATAAGGCAATTGACCTAATGGATGAAGCAGCAGCAAAACTTCGTGTAGCATTATATTCTTTACCATCTGAACTCAAGCAGAAAAAAAAGGAGATTGATAAACTCCAACTAGAAGAAGATTCTGCTAGCAATGACCGTGATTACCAAAAAGCAGCTGAATGTAAAGCGGAAAGGTTACGTATAGAATCGGAATTCAATGACGACAGACTCAAATGGGAACAAGAGCATCAATTGAACGAAGTAGTTGATACAGAAGATATAGCAGAAGTAGTTTCAACATGGACAGGTATTCCACTTACTCAAATGCTTGAAACTGAAGCAGAAAAACTTCTTCATATGGAAGAAAGACTACAACAACGTATCGTTGCACAAAAGAAGGCAATTAGTGCACTCTCAGACGCAATACGACGCGCACGAGCAGGATTAAAAGATCCTAAGAGACCTGCTGGATCTTTTATATTTCTAGGCTCATCTGGTGTGGGAAAAACAGAACTAGCAAAAGCACTGGCTGAATTTCTTTTTGATGATGAAGATGCTTTAGTAAGAATAGATATGTCTGAGTACAGAGAACAACATACTGTATCACGTCTATTTGGAGCTCCACCAGGCTATATAGGATATGAAGAAGGAGGACAGCTAACTGAAGCAGTAAGACGAAGACCTTATAGAGTAGTACTGTTCGACGAAATAGAAAAGGCACATCCAGAAGTCTGGAATGCATTACTGCAAATTCTAGACGACGGAAGACTCACAGATGGCCAAGGACGCATAGTAGACTTTCGTAACACAGTCCTAATAATGACTTCTAACTTAGGAACAGAATTTGTCTCAGGTTCAGGTAGTGTAGGATTTATTGGTAACAATGATGATCATACTAATGAACAAGACATAAAGATTAAAAAAGCACTAAAAGATACTTTCCGACCAGAATTTTTGAATCGTATCGATGACATAATAATATTCTCACAATTGACTCCTGAAGACATGTGGAAAATAGTAGATTTGCAAATGGATGAAATACAAGACAGGTTATCAGAATATGGATTGAGAGTTAAATTAACAGATGAAGCTCGAAACTGGTTAGCAAATCAAGGATTTGATCCTGCATTCGGAGCTCGTCCACTGAAACGAGCGATGCAAAAACATATTGAATCACCTTTGTCAGTAAAAATGCTTAGAGGTGACTTCAGTAATGGAGATGAAGTACAAGTTGATATAAGCAAAGATAATGGTCTGGAATTTAATGTTGTAAAAAATACAAGTAATAAAAAAGCGTCTTCCAAGAAATCCACTAAGAAAAAGGTAGATGCTATTTGATTTTCACATTCAAATCTAGAAAAATAAATTCTGTCTTTTTGCTAAACAACCGAAATTGTTGATCCATCTATAGTTTTTGATATATTAATACGATCAGGAAAAATATCCTTAAGCTCCTCAATATGAGTGATAACCAAAACACGTTCAAAATCATCTTGAATAGAATGTATAGCTTCCACTAATTTCTGCCTTCCAAGAGCATCTTGAGTACCAAAACCTTCATCAATCACAATCGTTTGTAATTGTGCTCCAGCTCTTCGTGCCAATAATTTACTTAGAGCTATACGAATCGCAAAATTTACTCTAAAAGACTCTCCCCCACTATACATTTCATAATTCCGAGTACCTAAGTCATCAGCTATCTTAATATCTAAAGTTTCTTTAACATCACCTGACTTAGTCATTCTTTGAGTATCAAATCGTACGTTCATTTTGCCATAAGTAATTCTAGTAAGCAGTTCATTAGCAGAATTTTCTAATTCAGGCACAGCTGCTTCAATAATCATGGCTGGTACACCTTTCTTACCAAAAGCTTCTACTAATTCATTATATATGCTGATTTTATCAGCTATATCTTCTCTCTCTACAATAGAAAGTTTCCGTCTTTCATTAATATCTTTTAGAGAAATAATTTTTTGACGTGCTCTCCCAACATGTTCCATCCATACTCTCTGTTCTACCCTTAGTTCATCAAGATTTTGCTGTTTCTCTTCAGATTCCTGAATAACTCTTTTACAATGTTTTTGCTCATCATATAAACTTTGTAATCTTTCATTTTCTTTTGCAAGATTTTCTTTCCAACGGCTTTTTCTCTTTTCAAGACTTGCACGATTTTCCAACATCACAGCAACATTTTTTATTTCTAAATTAATTTCATTAAATCTATTTTCTAAATCATTACGTTTCTTTAAATGCTTTTGTAATATCAACAATTCATCATCTATGATTGCTACATCTGAATCTATTTTCCTGTATTTATCTCTATTATCTGCATAATGACCACGTTTCTTTTCCACTTCATCACTTAAATGTGATGCAGCATCCTCCTCAAGTGGTTGACCACATGTCGGACAATTGGGTTCAGAACCAAGCGCATTTATACGATCATTAAGTGCATCTGCATCCCGTTTTATAATTTCATTTTCACCCTTAAGTCTCGAGCTAAGTTTAGATTTTTCCTCCTTTCTCATGGATGAATCATCAATTTGCTTCTCTAAATATTGCAAACCTTCAAGTTCTACTTGGATATCATGTTGTTGCTTAACAAGCTTCTTTTGATCAATGTCACTATGAGAAGTCTTCAAATCATCTTCAATATCTTGAAGTTCCTTTTCACTTTGATTAATTCGCGATGTACTATCAGTAATAGTACTATTTAAGTGAATTAACTGTTGTCTTGAACTTTCTACATCTCCCATTGCTTTCTCAGCCAGTTGCAACTTTTTCTCAATTATATCCAACTTACTTGTTGCTCTTTCTAGTTCCTTGTCAACTGTTGCTCGATCATCTAATTGTTTATCATAAGATTCTATATCACGATCCAATAACGACAGATTTTGCTTTAGTTCAGAATTAAACTTACGTGCTTGTTCTTCATAAAGGTCCCATTGTTCTAATCGTAATATCCTTGAAAGAACAGACTTACGATTAGCAGGTGATTTAACTGTAAATTCATCCGCTCGTCCTTGTGCAATAAAAGCTGAATTCATAAACGTATCATAGTCAATGCGAAGAAGATTATCTATCTTTTTCTGTGTCTGTTTAACACCAGCTTCCGACAAATCGCGCCAACTTTCTGTTGAGTAATCATATATATGTAAAGCAAGAATAAGTTGAGATCTCTTACCTATTTTACGTTGCCTGATAATTTTATATATCTGATCAGATATCTCAAACTCTAGTAAAACTTTCATCTCAGTCTCACCATAATGAATCAATTCATCGTCACTTCTCTTTCCATCGCGGGCATTACCCCATAGCGCCCACACCATCCCTTCCAATAGCGATGATTTTCCAGACCCATTATCACCTACTAAACATGCAACATGAATACCTGTAAAGTCCAAAATCTGAGTTTTTTTATAAGGTAAAAAATTAGTTAATTCGATTTTATTGGGTATCATATTAATTCTTACAACTTAACTAAATACTTGTAAACAAAAAATATATATTTTGTTTACCAACTATATATCATTAAGAAGAGCATTGTAACAAATATTCAATCACAATATTGACACATATTCACAACAAATGTAGAAATACAATATGCCTCACTACAATTATGTCAGTGAGGCATATTTGTGTACTATTCAGATCAGCAACTAGATAATTAAACTACTACTCATTATCATCATCGTCATCCATATCATCTGGAGTGAGATCATCTGTATCATCATCCCAATCAGCATCATCGTCTTCATCATCCCATTCTTCGATATCACCTTCTGGTGGTGGTGGAGTACCTTCGCCCGGCTCGTGTGGTGTATGCATTCCTTCTCCTCCCATATCACCTGGTGGTGGTGGTGGAGTACCTTCGCCCGGATCATGCGGTGTATGCATTCCTTCTCCTCCCATATCACCTGGTGGTGGTGGTGGAGTACCTTCGCCCGGATCATGTGGTGTATGCATT
>MDTE01126968.1_pt1 | contig 46905 bp, 60 predicted proteins | sample 811231 | NCBI WGS metagenome assembly MDTE01 (sample SAMN05326651, study PRJNA326480) | marine metagenome | isolation source: seawater | place: Indian Ocean: Red Sea | collected 2010 | reverse complement strand
TTGAACTTTTACATCGGCAGTGTCGATGGCACTGGGGATTACCTCCAAAGAACCTTCTATCTTGATGATTATTACTTAAACACAACACATGGCTTGCAGATAGGTGATGGAACCAGTTTTGCTGCTGCTGTTAATGGCATTAAGAAATACAACGGTTACTGGGTGAGCATAACCCAAAGTGTCACTGCTAATAGAGTTATAGGTTTACCAGATGATGCAGGAACCATCATGCTTAACGGCAAGTCCTATCAGGACGCTGATGGGGACACGAAGATCCAAGTAGAGGAATCTTCAGATGAAGACATCATCCGCTTTGACACTGCTGGCACTGAAAGAATGACAATCGGTGCTACTGGCACCGTGACCATTACTGGGGACCTTACAGTTAACGGAACGACGACTGAGATCAGTTCAACAACCATCACAGTTGATGACAAAAACATTGAACTCGGCGCTGTTGCCTCTCCAAGTGACACCACTGCTGACGGCGGTGGAATCACCCTGAAGGGTGCAACCGATAAAACCTTCAACTGGGTTGACTCGACTGACGCTTGGACATCTTCAGAACACATCGATCTCGCCAGTGGCAAGAGTGTTTACATTAATGGTGTCATCCAGTTGTCGCAGAATTCACTCGCAGCGACTGTTGTTCTCGCTGACGGTGTAGCGGCTACCACTCAGTCGGCCGATGACAACTCAACCAAAGTTGCCACCACCGCCTATGTGGATACTGGCCTCAGTTCCCTAAGCAGTGACTCAATCAAAGACGCTGATAACGACACCAAGATTCAGGTGGAGGAATCCTCAGATGAGGACAAGATCCGATTTGATGTTGGCGGAACTGAAACAGCAGTGATTGATAGCGCTGGACTTGATGTCACAGGCAACGTGGTTTACAACACCGCTCTAAGCGCTCAAACGGCCGCTTATACTTTTGTTCTCGCCGATCGAGGCAAGTTGGTAACCGTGAGCAACGGTTCAGCGGTTGACTGCACAATACCGCCTAACAGTAGTGTCGCTTTCGCTGTTGGAACTTCAATAATGGTTGCACAAACTGGTGCTGGTCAAGTGACTATGGTTGCTGGTAGTGGAGTCACACTCCGCTCTACACCAGGCTTAAAACTAAGAGCCCAATATTCGTCTTGCACTTGCACTAAGATAGCAACAGACGAATGGTTGCTAACAGGCGACTTAGACGACTGATAAGGAGGAGGTGAGGTAGAGAGATGGCAGCAGAACCAAAGGATCAAGGGCCGAGGAAAGACGCAGTTCCTGATCTTGTTGCGCCCGGTGACGGGCAAAACCCTAAATCTACTGCCGAGTCTCAAATCACCTCCGCCGGTTTTTCGGTAGGTACTGCTACTGCTACACCTGCACCTTCAGGGCAAACAGGGTATGTAGATAAGGTAAAGAGTCAAGTTCAAGCGGCTGGCGAGATTATGCCGTTGTCAACTGAAATTGACTACACCTATTACAGTCCACACTTCCCGCCGTTTTTCCCTCCCTTCTTTCCACCATTTTTCCCACCATTCTTTCCACCTTTCTTTCCACCATTTTTCCCGCCGCACTTCCCGCCGCACTTTCCACCACATTTCCCGCCGCACTTCCCGCCGCATTTCCCACCTTTCTTTCCACCATTTTTCCCACCTCACTTCCCACCTTTCTTCCCTCCTGGGTTCCCTCATTACAATAAACCGCAAAACTAGGGACTGAACGGGTGTACACTATGGGGGATGGAAGAGTCATTAATTGAGCCTGGGCATTTCGGGGATTCCGTAGACAACATAATGATCTTTAGGGATTTTGTAGAACCTATCGATCTTGAAAACATGAACTCTTTCTTGCCCCACCTGAAAGAATGGGACAACCCACGAGAAACCGAGTATGACGAGAACGGCGTCTGTATTTATGATGCCTCTTACTGGTGGGATCGTGTATGCGAAGGGCAAACGATTAGAAGAGTTAACCCCTTTGTTTATGAATTGATCCAAAAATATATAGAAAAAATGAGGGTGGCGATTGAGCAGCACCACAAAGGTGTTCGTGTTGGCGGGAGAGACCCTGTTCTCGTTAGATGGCTCCCAGGGTTAGAACAGCAGCCACATGCAGATAAACAGTTGAATGATGGCTCCCCTAACGCTTTCCCTACTTATGACATAAATTCAGTTATCTACTGGAATGATGCTTTCGAAGGCGGCCAATTTTATTATCCTCAGCATGAGATCGAATTAGAGATAGAACCTGGGATGGCGGTTTGCCATCCAGGTGACATTAATTATTTGCATGGCGTAAAGCCGATCGAGTCTGGGGTTAGATGGACAACCCCTTCGTTTTACACAATTCTAAGTTTAGAGGAGGAACAGTAATGGAAATAGATTTTGATGTAGCAGGGTATGTAGGGCATCCTGGTGCTTGCATTCTTCTATATAAGAACGTGTGGGATAAAGATCAACAATTCCCTCAACGCTTAGAAGCATGTTTGGAAAACAGTGACCACGAGTATTACAAGTGGAGCACTGCGACTGTGGGCGACATTGAAGAGATGAAGGATTACAGGGACTGTAAAGACTTTAAGATCGGCGGCACTTTCGGAGAAAAGTTGCCGTACTTCAACAACCTTGACGAAGGTCCTTTTGCGGACTTAAAACAAGTTTATTTGGAAGTAATGGGCGGCATACATAAATGCGTTGAGCATTACAGTAAGACGTTCAATATCGGGGAGTTGGAGTATTTCGAAGCCCCTAATTTTGTCAGGTATGAAGAAGGGCAGTACTTTATGCCTCACCCTGATCATGGGTTCTCCTACACGTGCACTACTTCTGTTGTCGCTTTTCTCAACACTTGTGGGGAAGATTATGAAGGTGGGGAATTAGTTTGGAACTACCAAGACATTAAGTTCACGCCCGAAAAAAATGATGTTGTTGTGTTCCCGTCCAATTACCCATACGTCCATGAATCTAAACCCATTGAGAGTGGGCTGAAATACTCATGCGTTGTCATGTATGACTACAACGACCGAAACCACAAGACAGATCCTGGCGCTCCACCTTCTCCCTCGAACGACGGGCAGATTGAACAAGGCAGTGGAGAAAGCCAATTACCTAGACTGTAATGAAGGTTCGGTTAACACGAGCACACGGGAACCCTCCAGTTCTCCAACAGTGCCGTCCACGGCGAGAGTGGATGGACGACACCACAAACAAACATGCTTATAAGTGCCTGCCGTTGACCGCCGCTAATGTTCACGGCTGGGAACTGCAACTCCAGCAAGATGTCGTTGTTCAATTAGATGAAGGCCCTGGGCGGATACCGAGGGTGTTGCGTGGGGAAAAATGTCTTTTTGAAGGAGAAGACAATTCTTATGAACGGCACATTGTCCAGCAAAGCATTATCAATACTGTTTCTTTCACAACAGGATGGTCAATAAATCCACCCGATGGGTACAGCGTTTTGTTCACCGGCGCTCCCAATTATTTTATTGAAGGGGCAGCACCTATGACAGCCCTTGTCCCTGGTTGGTGGCCCGATGAAGTAAATATGAATTGGGTTATTACCAAGAAAAATACTCCTATAACTTTCCCTAAAGGTATGCCTTTTGCCTTTTTCCAAATCGTTGAAGACAGCCTTCTAAGCCAAGTCAAGTTCAACGTCTCTAATTCCTGGGATGACCTGGACCATGTGGAAACACGAATCAGTTACAACAATGCTAAATCCGAGAAGAAGTCAAAGGATCAGTGGAGTTGGATGAACGGTATCCGCACTGGGTTAAACGAAAAAGATGAACCTATCGGACCAAGGTTCGAGGGGCACCCAAGTTTGGATGAGCCATGAGAGTCAAAGAGTTCCACGTCTTAAAAGATGTTAACGATCTGCTTTTGTTTGCCACTAAGCAAAGGAAACTTTTCCATGAAGCAAAAGTTGTGGTTTATAGAAACAGTGGTTACAACCAAGACGAGTTGATGGTTCTTAGGGACGCTTATGGGTTTGGGACAGACAAAGATCTGTCAATTAATTATGAGGTCCATTACTTGGACATTTATAACGGGATAGAGGATGGCCCACACGAATTTATAAACCCGTGGCACTTGGAATCCAACTACCTAGAACACCCACCTGTTTCAGGGATATGGGAAATGACCTCTTACGGTTCAGGAGGAGGTCAAGGGGGTTTTATCGATATGGGTAGATTGTATGAAAAATTACCCGATGATCTTAAAGACTATGCAGAAAACACGTACACGGTTTCTTTGCCTAACTGGTTCCCCATCGATAGAGAACATTTTAGAGAAGTGGTTGGGACATCTAACCGTCCATTTCTTTACCCAGTGAATGACCCTGCCCCTGGCGGATTCCCAGGGCAACAATATGTCAATGTTTCCCCTCATCCCTTAGTGCAAGAACACCCTGTTACAGGACAGAAGGTGATTAGAACAATCACCGAATTACCTATTGGCGATTTTGGGCAACAACGGGAAATCTATTTAGACGACTCGGACATGAAGGACGAATTCACTGGTTGGCTTAATCAGGAACTATCAAACCCCGAGAATCACATGTGGCATGAATGGGGACATGGGGATGTGTTGCTAATTGATCTTTTTTCCGTCTGCCATTCTGTTAAATGGCTCGAAGAAAAAGAAGATAAACCAAAGCGAGTCCTCCAAAACCATCTTTGGTTCGAACCTGGAGCCAAAACTTTTGACGATGACCCTCTAGGTTTAGAATGGGTGTGGGAGATCGACTATTCAGATAAGAACTATATGACATGAGTGCTTTTATCACTGAGGAAACTTCCTCATTAGAAGAAATCTATGAAGACTCTGTGCGCTATGCCGATCTTTTAGTCGAACATAAAGGGATTGTTTTTAAGGATCTGTCGCCGCATTTCATGGAACAAATCCGCATTATGGAACTTCTTTATCAAGGTGATGACACTAACCCTAGAGAAGGAACAATCTTCGATGAAGACCACAGAATCCTTTATAAGGGTAACGAACTAAACGGGATACCGTTTGTTGATGGGATGACCCCTGAAGGGTCTAAGCATAATTGGCATAGCGATTTTCCTTTTTCACCTGAACCCCCGTCTTTGACAAGTATGCACATGAAAAAATTTGATGTCCCAAAAGGCGCTGGGCGGACTTGGCTTTTAGATCTTGAAATGTTCTATCACCTGCTTCCTGATGACCTAAAAGAATGGTTGGAAGGCGATATTTATTTTGACCACAGGACAGGGAATTACTCTGATCCAGCGGGACGAGATAACACTGGGAACCATAAAACAAACGACCCGACTGGTAATCATTTTGGTGAAGAAGCAGGGTCTTATCATCGGGCGTTAAGAACGCACCCTGTTAGCAAAAGAACAAGCGTCTTTTTTTCAGGGATTTCCATGACATTAGCAAATTTCGAAAATCCCAACATCCCTTATACCCCGCAAGGTACGCCCGACGATTCTCAGTTTAAGAAGTTGTGGGAGTTCATGGTCTATGACGTAATGAAAGCCTTTGACCCTGATCACCCTTGCTTATATGTCAGGGAATGGGAAGAAGGTGACCTTTTTATTTGGGACAACAGGAACCTTATGCACACATTCGAAGGTGGATGGGCCTTAGGGAGTCGTATTTTCGATAAAGTTGAGTATGGACATGAAAAGCCCTACTACGGCTCACCCAATTAGGTGGCTGTTGACACAGGAGTTCGTGGATGGGATCGAGATGGGGCTTATGACTGTGCCTGCATGGGACCGGTCCATGCCTAGAACTTTGGAGTATTGGAGGACACGTGGCCACCATCGTTGAATTAAAAAACGTAAAAAAAGAAGACATCCTTAGAGACCCTGCACAATTCAGTGAACAATTTTTCTCTAACGGTATTCTCGGGTTCCGAGGTTTGAACCTTGGACGATGGGATTTTGTGGAAGTCATTTGGGCTTTAGGGTTCAATGACGCACCCCCACATTTTTATGACAATCCTGGCGAAGCGACCCCAGAAGAACCTTACGACCACTCAATACAACCAAACTGCTTAAGGATGGACGAAGACTTCAAGCCACGTTTTGAAAGCATGTGGAATGGAGTTGGCACTGGAGGCGAAGTCCCCGAAGCAGGTGATTTTTATTATCCAGGGATTGACGAACCCACCAGACAAACATTCATGTTCTGGTATATGGACGACCTCCAGAAAGAACATCTACTGCGTGTTAAGTCAATCAACATGCACACTTACACTGCTCCACCGACCACAGGTGGACTCGGTTTCGTGGATATGGCCCAGGCATACCTAGATTTACCCGATAAATGGAAAGAAGGATTGCAAGAAGCACGCAAACTCGAAAAGCAAGTTGTGTGGTTACCAGAAGGGCAACTTCAATACCCTCATCTTGTTTTCCAAGATCATTGGTTCCTTGGCCACAAAATTCTTATGACCCAAGGTTTTAATAGCGACTGCGAACCTCCTTTCCATTGGGATATGGGAACAGTCGGGTCTTTCACAGAAGAAGAAATTCAGGAAGTAAACGTCTGGACATTCAATTATCAATGCGACCCACGTAACCAACAGTGGTGGGATTGGGAGCAAGGGGACCTGCTTGTTTACGATGCCCAGCAACTAGCAGTTGCGTGGTCTGCGGGGTTTGGTTTAGGGGAACTGGTGTTCGATTCGCTGCACTATAACGGTGGGTACGAAGAAGATTTACGGGGGCACGCACCCTCAACAGGGCACGACCCTCGTGAAGATTTTGCTCTTGATCCACCTTATGAAGTGAAACCCTATGTCGTCCCAGAGGGCCATGAATACCACGGGTAAACATCTAGGTGGAGGGGTTGTTTTATATGAAGATGCCTTTGATGTTGATTGGGGAACCCTTTGTGAGTTCGCTGAAGAACAAGCGCAAGCCGAGTGGGAGTCAATGTACACCCCTGGCAAAGACCCGTTGACTGGAGAAGAAGGGTACATAAATAGAAATGGTTACTTCTTCCACGAAAAGGGCATTACTGAAATGCCTCGTCACTGTGCTTATCTGCATAGTGATCCTGGCCCTGACATAGTTCCTTTACTTCACGAACTGGAACATAAACGGGATCTTTGTGCGGCTGAGTACATGGACAGGTTCCCGATTTCTGCTGCCTCTGTGTGGTGGAAAATAAAAGGCCACTTCTTGGTTTACCCGACAGGTTCTTTTCTTGGGGCTCACGCAGATACAAGCACAGATTATAAATATGGGGTACCCCACCCAACACACCAAATTGCCACTCGGACTGTGATAAGCACACTCACTTTCTTTAACAACTCTGGCACTGATTTCACTGGCGGTGATCTGGTTTTCCCTTACCTTGATATTCGCCACCAACCCAAAGCAGGGGATCTGTTGATTTTCCCATCAAATTACATGGGAGCGCATGAGTGTGAAACCGTCACTAGCGGGACACGGTTTAGCCATGTCGGCTGGTATTGCCAAGGTTCACCTGATATGAGATTCGAAATAGATGTAACAGACCCATTAGAAGACCCTGAACGTGCGGCAACAGCCACAAATGTGTATTTAACAGAACCTTTAGGTGTCGCTATGGAACAAGCCTGGGCGGGTAAAACTCGGGCTAACTAGCGTGTCTGGTTATTACAGTGAACCCTGTGTCTAGAGGAAAGTGGATTACGTCTAGGTCATCACGCTTAAGGAACGCCATGTTTGGTTCGTAATGTTCGTGGTGAAGCATTGTCCTCTTCAGGTACATGCCTTTATACGCACCAGAGTTCACAACAACCATCCTGCCTCCTGGCTTAAGAAGGTTGATGTAGGCATCGCTTAGGTTTTCGTCAACACCTAACACGTGAGCCATGTGCACTTCAACAAAGTCGTAAGTGCCTGCCCCTTCCCCAGAAAGCACGTCTTCGTGGTCCATAACTGAATACCGAGGGGTGTAAGAACTTACCTCTGCACTTGTTGGCCACCAGTCTTCAAACACTGCAAAGTCCAAGCCATTTAGAAATGTGACGTCTTTACCGTTGGCTTGGTCAACAAGTTTCATTGTGAAATGGGACCCTTCAGGGACAGCCATAAAGACTTTGGTTGGGTTTGCCAAATCGAACATAAGGTGGCGGAATTCTGCACTTGTCCAAAGATATGACTCCCATTCAGGGTGCATGTCTTTAAGGATCTCGTACATCATAAAGTAAGGATCGTGACCGCCTGCGATAGCCCTATTGTCAGGGTTCTTTGCTTTCACATAGTCGGAAGCGTGGTTATAAAAGTCTTGTCTCACACCAGACATAAGTTTGTCCATGTCCGACAAACTTGTTTTAGTGAGAGCAAGGGCGACTACGTTTTTACGGAATAAATCTGTTACTGCAAATTGCACAGCCATTACATCGCTCCCTTAGCAAGGTGACGCCAGTGGAATGCACGGCGAACATGTTCTTCTAATCTTGTTTTCGTTGCGTTCATCCACGACTCAGCGGCATGAAGGTAGTTGCGCCCATCCCCATGTTCAGCGGAGACGCTGGCGGTTACTTTGTTCCCTTGCATAAGTGGTTTTACGTCCGACTTAAGAGTTGTGTATGGGAAAAAGTCACGGCTTTCTGTGATTATTTCATCAATCGTGACTGTATCTATAGTGTTTAAGTCCATTCCCAGTATCGCCATAATCACGGCAATTTCTTGTTCTTGGTGCTCTGCATCTTTTGCGGCGCTGTAAATAGATCCTTCACTTCCTGTAAAACTGCGAATTGTCATGTGAAAAGGTCACTTTCTATACTTCCTGATTGGTTCCATGGGGCTCCCATACCAACAGGGTTAACAAACTTGCAATTCTCTACCCAGCGACCCTCAACACTTTCCGTGCAAATCAGATCACCGTTCCAACGAACAATGTCATCATCGTGGGCTTCACTGTCCCACTTCTTGTCACTGTGTTTAGAAGCACCAAATGTTTCAGGCACATGGACTGCTCGTCCTGCTGCTTTTGCACGTGCTTCAATCATTGGGTCCGTAACTGATTTATCTGTCACACCTTGTGAATTGTCCCAATAGTTTGCCGAGAGCACTTCTGCGCCTAAATCTAACACCGCATCAATTTCTTCCTGCGGGCCTTGGGGCATTCCTACTATTGGGCCTTTTAGAAGCGACGGCACGTTCCCTTTATTGGCCTCTAAGTTTCCTTCTATATAGACATGCCCGCCTTCGCCTTGTTTTGGTCTAGCGGGAGCATCCCCGTGGATAAAGCCTTTTCGTTCAGCGGCAAGTTTGGGGACTGAAGGTAAGGGCTTGTCCTTATATTCAAAGTCCATCGCCGCCTCCTAGAGTGCTTCGTAAGATGTCACCATCTTTTTAAGACAGTCATATGGTTTATATAGTGCTGAATCTGATTCAACAGGAATCACAAAAGATGAATCAATATCGTCTGGGACATCTGGAAGCATCAAGCCAAGGACATATATCCAGTATTCCAATTGTTCTTTAGCACGTGCTTTCGCAGTTGCTTTTTGATCGTCACTTAAAGCCATTTGGTTACCTTATCTCAGCCGAGGGCATCTAATTTGGCTTTGCAAGCCTTCCACTTTGCGAGGCTTTTTTCCAAGAGAACATCCTGTGCAAGTTTGTTCCCATCGGCGTCGGCTGGCGCTGTGAAATCTACTGATAGATCATCAGGGTCCTGGCCTGCTCGCCATGATACTTCGTGGACCTCGTTTTCTATTGAGGCCATGGCACGTTGTAGCATAGCCCTCTTGTCTGCTGTACTAAAAGTGGTTGAAAAATCCATTTCCTTCTTATCCTTGGCTCGGTTAAGTGTCTACATGACACGATACCACTACGCATTTGCCATGTAGCGAGGCTATTTGGTATAGAAATCCTTTACCCTCTCTCACACTTTCATTTTCATGCGACAGAATAGGAAGACAGGGAAACCTGGACATGTAACAAGGAAAACTTAGGAGTATAGATATGCCAGCCCATCAGAGTACGATTACTTTCGATGTTAAAGAATGTGCGGTTTATGAGCAGACTTCGGACCTCTCCACGGGTGCTTCCGAATACGGTGATAAGACCTCTGTTCGAGGAATCCAAGAAATTTCTCTAGAACCGAACTTCATAACTAACGAATTAAAAGGTGACGGCGGTGTTGTTCTTTCCAAAAAGGGCAAAGTAGACCGTCTCAACTTTTCATGCACATATAGTGAACTTGCAATTGACGTGCTAAATATCCTATTAGGATCAGGCATCTCAACAGGTGGTTCAAACGAAGCAGAAACTGCCAGTTTGGCTTTGGATGACACCTCTCTTCCATATTTCAAGACCGCCGTTCTTATCGACGACCTTGAATCTTCTGGAACCGCACTTGCGACTGTGATAATCACACTTCAAAAGTGCCAGTTGACTGGTGGTACCTTGGTGACAGGTTCTACTGATACATTCAGTACCCCGAACTTCACCGCTGAGGCCATTAAGCCTAAAGGCACGCCAGTTCGATTCGGGGACATTGCCTTCGCTGAAACTGCTGAGTCACTACCAGCCTAATAAGTTTCACAACACTCCTAAGCGGGCGAAATAGCGAAACGGGGGCCGAGAGGCCCTCGTTTTGCCACGTTTGGGGTAAGGTGTATATATGGATTACACACCCGACGTACTACGCAACAAAGGTGTCCCTATTCGATTAGCAAAGGTGAGGAAAGACGAAATCGATTGGACCTCGATCTACGACTCTAATGGGGACATGGAAACAGATACCTATTACATTAGGTTTACCCATAATGTCATTGCAGATATGGAAGAGGCCTGGGATGGTATCCAAAATTGGCAAGAAGCCATGGAAGAAAAACCTATTTCTACCCTAAGACGCACAATATCGATTTGTATCTTGGAACCAATCGAAAAAGTAGGGGGGATGTTAATAGAGGGGAGGTTGCCTGAGTACAGCAATGCGATCGGCACTGCATGGGCTCTAGCAAACGGCGTGGACCCCGACGTGGCGAGTCAACTCTTAAAGCAAGCCGAGGTGACAGTGGACTCGCAGGTGAAGATGCTGAACACGCAACTCGGAGAGGCGATTCTGGATCTGAAAGACGCAACAGACGAAGTGATGGGTACTTCGCATACCCCTGGGAACGAGCAATCTCAGCCTGGTGCCAAACGCACCAAAGGTACGCAGACTTCTGGGAAGCAAGCCCAGCCCAAGTAATAGCGGCTGTTACTCTTCATAAAGAAGACACTAAAACAAAGAATAAACAATCTGTTATGAATTGGGCTATGTCAATGGGTGGTGGCTTAGAAATTTCCGACAAGACCGGTAGTTCCACTGATACCAATAGTTCTACCGGCGATTGACAAATATCGTTTGAGTAAGTTGCTAATTTACGAGAGAATGGTGTAATGGCCGTCCAGTTACCACCTCTCGTACAGAGCATTGTTTTAGACCCCTCTGGGGTTATGGCTGGCGCTGGTCAAATCACCAAGGGCACTAGCCAAATGAACACTGGATTTCAAAAATCCAACAAAGTCCTTGCTGAAACTAATAACTCGTTAAACACGATGGCATTTCGTGCCCAAACAACAGGACGAAATCTTTTTAAGTTTATAGGCGCTCCACTTCTTGCTATAGGGGCCGCTTCTTTAACCGCTTTTGCCAAGTTCGAATCATCAATGATGAAGATCGAAGCCTTGGTGGGTGTGAGTACTGGAGCAGTAAACCAATTTGCTGACGCTGTAAAAAACGCTTCACGAATTACTGGTCGTGGCCCTCAAGAACTCGCAGACGCCATGTTCTTCGTAGCCTCAGCAGGTTTACGTGGAGCGACAGCCATGGAAGTTTTGGAAGCCTCGGCTAAAGGCGCTGCTGTTGGACTTGGCCAAACAAAAGTTGTTGCTGACGCTGCTACTTCAGCCGTTAACGCATATGGCGCTGAAAATTTATCAGGAAGCGCAGCAGTAGACGTTCTTACCGCTGCTGTTCGTGAAGGTAAAGTCGAAGCAGACCGTTTAGCGCCTGCTATTGGTAAAGCCATCCCTGTTGCGTCTGCTATGGGAATCGAATTCCACGAAGTCGCAGCGGCTATTGCTGCTATGACCCGTACTGGTACTGACGCTAGAACGTCAGCGATTCAGTTGCGGCAGATTATGCAGTCCATTCTTGACCCTTCACGTCAGACGGAAGCGGCTTTAAGAGGTATGGGTATCGCACAAGGCGAATTGGCTGACCAGGCACGATCAGATGGCCTATTGGCAGTCTTGAAACGGTTGCGTGATTTATCTAAAGACAACGAACAAGCCTTTGCCGATATATTCCCCAATATCCGTGCTTTGGCCGGTGCTATGGACATCACCGGTGAAAACTTGCAGGAAAATGAAACTATTTTCGCTTCTCTAGCGAACAGTGCGGGAGATACTGATAAAGCGTTTGAAAAAGTTTCTGAAACTGCTGAATTCAAATTCAATAAAGCGATGCAAGGAATGAAAACGTCCTTTATTGAATTAGGTGCAGCGATGCAACCATTGTTGGTCGTCATCACCAAATTCCTTGACACTATTTCATGGTTATTTAGAGTCATCGGGGGCAATCCCGTATTTGCCACATTAACTATCGCAGTGGGTGGATTAGCCACCGCTATGGGCTTATTGCTTATTGTCGCGGGTCGAGCCGCCCAAGCAATGGTCTTTTACCAACTCGCTACAGGTAAGGCAGTCGGCGCAACATTTGCGATGACAAAAGCCACAAACGGTTTAACCATAGCGCTGTTAAAAAATCCGCTGTTCCTTGGCATAACAGCAGTTGTAGGTATTGCTTTGCTTACGAAACATCTCGGGATTTTCGGAAAGTCAGCAAAAACAGCAGCGCACGAACTTGCAGATGCTCAAGGTCAAATTCGCGACGTTAAAAATATTGCCATGCTTTCTGTTAAACCAATGCACGATTTTGCTGACGCAATTCGTAGCGTTGGGGAAGCCTCTAGAGAATTAGAAATTGCCAAAGACTTTATGTCCAAGTTCGAAGACATCATCAAAGAAGCAAGAGAGATAGGCGATATCGAAGGAACATCAACTATCACTCGTTCACTTATTTCTGTTTTCCAGGGGCAAGGGGTAACAGAAGAGAACAGAAAAGCAATTGGGGCTGTTCTTGAATCTATCGAAAAAGAATTCGGTGAAACGTCTGAGGACATATTCACGCCTGAAATTTTTGGTGACGGGCTTACAACCAAAGAAATTATTGATCAACTTTTAGGTGGCGGCGAATTTGCTGCCGACGCTGATATCCGAGCATTAATGAGTGGAGTCAGCGACGAACTCAACAGTCAAACCGAAGATTTGATTGCAAAATGGAAAGGGCTAACGAGAGGTAGAAAAGGTTTTGGTTTAAGTCTTGAAGACTTTATCCAGACCCAAGATGATAAAGGGATAGAAGAAGCCTTATCTGGTCCTGTTGATGTTTTCTTGCAAAAAATGAACGCTGGAAGATTCCGTGAAGCGTTCAACATTATTGACGAAATTCGTGGGGCTATAAGAGATAGCGCTGACGGTGAGGAAGAAACAGCCATGTTGGCTTTGGTCGATAAAGCCTTTGCGGATAAGTTGCACAGAATCGATGGCTTCACCGACGACATGGGTCATAACATTAACAGCATCGATCAAATGTTGGAGATTCTCGCGCAGGGCGAGGACTCCGGTTTACTTACAGGCGAGTTCGGTGGGGACAAGTGGTGGCACGCTCTCGCCGACGAGATAGAAAGAGTCCGAAACACACTTACCACTGGTGAGATGAAAGAAGTTATCGAGGGTCGGACGACCATGGAGGACTTGATCCGAAACAAGGCCATTGCCAACCTTGAAGCAGCAAATAAAGAAATAAAAGAACTCGGAGACGATGGTCCAGATGCAATTCAAACCGTAGGGAACGCTTTCAAAGATTTAGAAGCCGCTATGGGTGTTGTAGATGATAAAGCCAAAGAGTTTGGTGATCGTTTCGATTTGTTAACTGAACGAGGTATTGCTTTAGCCAGAGTCCAAGGAAACGTCAACGAAGCAATAGGCGACTTTGGGGAAGCCGCTTTCGAATCTGGCGGGCAAATGGACGGGTTTGGTGGAGAAGCGACGGATACTCTTAACGCTTTTCTTGATGCGATAGAAGAAATGAGAGACGCCGGTGCGACGATGGTCGCATCAGGCGAATTCACGGCAGAAGAAGCAGCAAATTCCGTGTTTGGCATGGTTGAAGTTCTTAAAGCCGAAGCCCGTGCATTAGGTGTCGCTGAAGATGTTATGGCAGATTTGTTGCACGGTATAGGTATGGGTACTGAAAGTGCCTTGACAGAAGTTTTGGCTGCTGGGGCAAACGATCCGTTATCCAATGAACTTAATACTCGGTTAAATAATGCTTTAGATAACGCTAAAAACATTCTCGATTTCTCCGCTGGGGAAGTTATGGGCACCGATTTTTTCAAAGGGATGAAAGAAGGGATGATTATTGGAGGAAAAGAAGTTACAAATGTTATGCGGGAACAGATCCAAGGGATTCTGGATGCTGGTAAAGACGAAGGGGAAATAGATTCTCCATCTAAATTGTTTGCTAGAGAAATGGGTAATCCTATTGCTGAAGGTATCGCCCTTGGGATTCTTGAAAAGCAGAAAAAACCTCAAAACGCTATCCGTCAAGTAGTCGAAAACATTATTTCTGACGTGAAAGGCAAAGTCGGGGCAGTCACAAACGCTATGGGAGCCGCTTTAGATTTCGCTGATGCAAAGAGGGCTCTTGCGAAAGCCGCACGAGATTTTGGTGCCGGTGGTGTTGTCACACGACGTGAAAGATTGACACAAGCACAACTACAAAGAGATGTAAGAGACGCAGAACGTGCGTTACGTCTCGGGCAAGGTCACCAGGTAGATCTGGAATTGGCCTTATTAGACGCACAAGAGGCTCTAGAAGATTACGAATCAGTGATTACTTCAGAAGGCCCTGTGGCTAAAGCCCAAGTTGATTTAATGGAAAGTGGGTTAGATGTTGCAGAGTCCCAAGCCGCAATGAAAATGGCTGGCGAAGAAGCAATAACTGCTTTCACGACTTTATCTGAAGCAATAGGGATGCAGTTAAGTCCAGAGTTGCAAGGGTTGATAGGGAGCACAGAAAGCCTCGTAGCCATCACTGAACAAAACGAAAGTGTATTTCAGGACATGTTTGGCGAGAATGTCCAAACTTGGATACAGGCAGTCGCTGATGGCATGGTTATTATCGCTGAGGAAACTGAAAATGCGGGATATCACATGTCAAATTATGTTGGCAGTGTCAATGAGGCTGGTGAGATAATGAAAAATATGACGAGTTTTGATGGTCTGCCTGGGAATCCGACTTCAGCGAATATGGCAGGTTATAGAAATTACACTCCTCAAACAGGCCAAAATTCGCCTTATTACAATTTCCGTCACTTGGGCGGCCTCGACGCTGCTGATTTCAAATATCTAATGCAAGGTGCTGGCAATCCTGCTCAACAGGCAGCGGTAGGCGGCGTAAACGTGAACACCGAAGTCTATATCGACGAAAACGGAACCGACACACACACATCAACAAGCATTATGGACACGCAAGGAAGAATGGCTTCCGCCCCATCCGAAACCAAAAAGCATGACCCCGCAAAAGCCCCACGATACGGGCGTGCCGGTTTGTCTTGGCGTTAAGAAAGGGAATTAGATGTCTTTTGTAGAGAGTTACACAGTAAACGGAACATCATTTGATAGTCATAAGTTTGCAATAGCGGATGTAAGACAGGGAACCCCGTCATATAAAGGAGAGAACCTTGATCCTGCTATGGATCATGGGCTCCGTTGGAGAGAAAAACGCTTTAGTTCCAGGGCCGAAACATGGAATATGTGGGTTTGCGACGCCGACGATACGACAGGCTTACCGCCTACCACTAGAGCCGCTCAACTAGCGCAGCACAACGCCAACCTTGACGAGGTAATGACCATTTTAATGACCACCCATGCCGCTACAGGGTATGACGCTCCGTTGCAGGTTGTTCGAAAAATGAAAAAAACTCCGTCTTCTCCCGCTGATGAATACCGTGTCAATTACGGTGAATTAGCAGGCCCCATAGAGATAACTAAAGACATCACTGGGTCCTATTCAGAGTTTCAAGCACAGGTTCTTTACCTAGATCCTCGCTGGTATGAATGTAATTCGTCTGGCACAAAAACTGATTCAAGTTTGACCGCAACTGGCAACCCTGGCGGCACTGCCTTGATGACACGTATGAGTATTGAACTCGCTTCAGGGACAGCAAACCCTTATATCGAGAACACAACAACTGGCAGCAAACTTACCTACACGGGAACACCGAGTTCGGCTTTAACAATTGATACGGTGGGATACACAGTGAAAGAAGGATCAACAACCGTAACTGGGAATTTAGACCGTACTGGGTCAACAACAACCGACTGGTTTCAACTCCGCCCTAACGTCTCCAACACCCTGAGTTCTAATGTCGCCTTCACTATTACCTACACGAAGGCGTATTTGTAATGCCAACGCCCACTGCGTGGGACGTTCGCATTGTTAACGTCTCGGATCTCACGACAGTTGCTTACGTCCCAGAATGGGATGGCTGCGAATTCGCTGACTCTATTAACGACTTTGGCCACGGCTCTCTATCTTTTGATCGTGACGCACCCTGGTTAGAGGATTTTTACACAGCGAACTCTTCTAAATACCCTTGGGAAGGAAACTATGCTGTTCAAATTTTGAGGGCTGGCGGTGTCGCTTACACCTTCATTATTGAAGAAGTAGAAATCCAATATGCCGGTTCAAGAAGGCAAGTTGTTCTTGGCGGTAGAGGGTTGGCAGCATGTTTAACGTGGGGGATTATTCTGCCTGCTGGTTTTAATGAAGCGAGTGCAGACCCTGACGACCCTACAGTAGTTCTATACATGGGTCGTGGTTTTGGAAATACACACGACACGCAAGCGGAATTAGATGCAGGCACATACTCTGTTGATTTCCCCAAACACAGGGCTTACGGAGGTGGCGCTTTCGTTCACTTGTTCGAAGAGGCCGACACCGGTAATGCGGGCAGTTGGGCAAATGTAACCGAAGCCCAAGCGAGCCGAAACGGTGACGGTGTTACATGGCCGTTGTCTCTTCACAGCAATATGAGCCGAACAAACGACGCTAATGGTGACGCATGGTCTAGCGGCACTTACTCTTCGTTAAACGTCACATGGTTGTTCGAACTTTCGTCGGGCATGAACATGCACGACACCCTTTTGGAGTGTTGCACATTACAAGACAACGCTCAGTGGAATGTCAGCCCGACAGGGGTGATTAGTATCGCTAAGTCTATAGGGACAGACCGTAGCGGCACTGTGCTTTTAACCGTTCCACAATCACAAGGTTCAACAAACTCTTTAAGAACTACAGATACTAGAAGTCGTTTATATGCAAGCAACGGTTACCATTTTGTAGCAAAAGAAGACTCGACAACGACCTCTCGTTTTGGCCGTAGAGAAGGTTTTATAGATGCAGATCAGGCTAAAGGCGAAACAGTTCCTGAAGCCGCTCAACAAGGCTTAAATGAAGTCAAAGACGAACTTGATGAATTCACGTTTGCTTACACAGAAACTGATGTGACACGAGCGTTTGTTGATTTCCAAGTTTCTGATTCAGTGGCTATCGAATATGAACCTGGGGTTATACAAAACCGTCAAATAACAGGGCTCGGGGCAAACATCAGCAACACGGGAGCCACAATTGAAGTTGTTGTAGGCGACATTGTTGACAACGCAATTGCTGTTCTTGAAAAGAAAAACAAAAACGAACAGTTCTCTAACCTTTTAACAAGTCGCCAATCGGCTAAGTCTTTCAAAGACAAGACGACAAAAGAAGGCCAGTTAGATCCGCCAAGTATTACTGCTGCGACCGTGCAAAAGGATGGCACGGAACGCTCAGTAAAGATTGATTTCAAAACTCCCGGTTGGGCTGACGCAAGTGGTGCCACTAAAGACGACGCTTCTCAGGCGCAAATCATTCAACATTTTGAGTCTGAGGCTTATGTAACTTCTAGCCCTACGACTAAATACAACGCTGTTAAACCGATTGACAGAACAACCTCTGAACAAGAGATAACTATTACAAACTTGGGTTTGAAAGACGGTGGTTATACAGGTCGGGTAAGAGCAGTCGGGACGAACGGTCAGTATTCAAATTGGGCTACCACAACATTTACGCTTACGGAAGCGACTGAAGGCGGCCCGAGCGATCCTTATAAGCCAGGCCAAATAGACCAAGCCAATATCCAGTTGTTCCCTATGTTGAATGGCGTCTTTGTAAAGTTCAACGACTTTTCATCTAGCACCAACCCAACGCTTAGTGGGAACAGAGGAAAATACGAAATTCAGATTTCTAACAACCCTGCTGGTATCACCGACACGATTACGGAACCTTCGAGTTGGACGAGTGGCAATGTTTGGACTCGATCAGAAACGGGTCAAGATGGTGTTGCTCACACTGCGGGGCAGACAGGCGGTGGAGTTAAAACATTTATAGTCCCCGACGGGTCAGGGTTTATTTGCACTGGCTTGTACTCGGATGCTGGGATGCCAGCGAACACCGAGATTTTCCAATCAAACGGTTCGTCTTTTAGCCCTGCCAGGTATTGGGAGGCTTACGACGACTCTGAGTCCCCTGTTGTGGGGCACACCCAGTATGGGGCTGGCCGACTTCATTACATCCGTATCCGTGCCATTAACTGGGATGGCACAGCAGGAGAGTGGTCGAATACGTCGAGCAGTTATACCAGTCATTGGTTCTTATTAGATACAAATAACGAAGCCCAAGTTGGGGTGGCAATCGGCAAAGACACTATTGCGGCCACTCATATAATGGCTGGGACAGTGACTGCTGAGGAAATCAAAGCGGGAACAATAACGGCTGACAAGTTAGACGCAGATCAAATCATTACTTCTGCGATCACGATGCCTCAACCATCTAACGCTCAAAGTGCTTCAGGTAGCAGTTACCCAGCCGATGAAGCAATGAAGTTCAATTTGGATAACAGCGGCAATATGTGGTGGGGGGATTTTGCTTCTTATGCCGATGCAAACAGCGATCCAAGACCTTTAAGAAATGATGTGGGTGGTTCTAGTAATGCGCCTGATAGTTATGTTGCCAACCGTGTCGCTGGTGACGGTTCATTAGTAGTTTTCGGAAACGCAACATCTAAACTTTCTTACGCTTCAGCATTTGGGATTCTTTCGGCTAGCAATCTTGTAGTCACTGGAAACACTTTGATGCAGGGCAACTTTAAGGCTGGCAGCACTGACAATTTCAAGATTGACAGCACAGGGCAAGTTTTCTTGGGCTCAACTACTACTGACGAAGCCAGAATTCGCATTAAGCCAACCGCTACAAACTATTTGTTTACAGGTACCGCCTTAGAGTTCGTTCAAACTGAAACACAAACAGGCAGTGATGGTTGGTTGCAGGGTGGCACATACACAATGAGCGACCCTGTGAGTATCACTGTCACTGGTATCAGTATGGGCTCAGGTTCTGCTGGCACCACATATATAGGTGCTTATGATCCTTCAAGCACAACAACTTTTGGAGTGATCCTCAATTCACCCGATAAGCCGATTTCATTTAAGGCATCTGGTGGTATCACCATTCATAATGACGCTTCCGCTCAATCAACTACCGCCAACCGGTTGAGTGCATACGGCGGCAACTTGTATTGGGGTGACGGTTCGACAGCCACACAGTTAAACGGTGGCGGCGGTTCTGGTGACTACAGTTTCTATCTTGACGCTAATAACGCATCATCCACAGAAATCGAAGATGGTGAAACAATCAACTTTAATGGTCTTAACCTGACGACTGTTTCCAGGGGTGCGAACCAGATTAATATTGACACGCAAAAAACTCTTACTACTCATGGCGATAGTGGCCGAACGGGAACTCACATTTTGAATCCCTCTGCCGCTTCGACGCATGTCTCTTTCGAAATACAGCGGCTAACAAACGGTAATATTACGGACCACACCAACAGTTATATTGCGTGGGGTTATACCGCATTTGGCGCTAATTGGGCTTACAAAACACCCTTTAATACTTTTTCTCAGGAACTTGCTGGTGACACTCATTTCACTAATAAGTATCTACAAGACCAAGACACAACTTTGTCTAGTGCATTTACTTTTAATGGCGCTGCTACTTTCAACAGCACTTCTGCTTTCAACAGCGCTTCTACTTTCAGCAGCAACGCTACTTTCAACGGGACGACGGCCTTTAGCAGCGGGTCGGTGACCTTTAGTGTCGTGCCGTCGTTCGCTAGCAACATATTTGCCAGCAACACGAACTTAAATATTTACAACACCTCCACGACTGGGTTCCAAATCAACGGATACGGCACCATTTCTCATGGCACCGGCACTCACTTGGCGCAATATAACTACTCCGCTTTTGGGAACTGGTCACGGTTTGGCAATAGTATTTTCCCTCAGTCAACTAATTACTACACGTTGGGCACCAGCGGTGCCGCTTGGAGCGACGTTTGGTCATATGATTTTTCAACTGCTTCCGATCAAGCGTTAAAGACGGACATCGCTGATGAAACTAAAGGTGTTGCGTTTATTAAAACTTTGCGTCCCGTCACTTTCAAATGGAAAGACACCTCAGATGAAACGGGGCCAACAAATCCTCGTGCTGGAGTGAGAGATCACCATGGTTTCATCGCTCAAGAAGTAGAAACAGCATTAGGCGACGACGCTGCCAACGATGCGCTCTGGGTTAACGGCTTATCTCCTGCGACAGAAAGACAAACGACAACTGATTCAGATGGCAACGAAATTGTTCTCCTAGAAGAATCAGAGGAAACTTATCAACAAGGGTTGCGTTATGTAGAATTTATAGGTCCCATCGTGAAAGCGATACAAGAATTAGCGGCTCGTGTAGAAACGCTAGAAGGAGGCTAAACTTAAAACATGGCTGACATAACTATCACTATCCCTGACGCTCAGGTCACCAATGTGGAAAAGCATCTTTTCCCGCATGGCGCAGACCCGGTAAATGACACTGATGAGAAAAAAATTACTGCCATAACAACCTACATCCAAAATTGGGTAAATGAACAACTATGGGCGATGGCCCGTAAAACCGCAATGGATGCTGTTGAAGATCCCACCGTGTAGTATGTACATATGGCAGATCCAGAAATAGACATTCAAACAGTTATCAACCGTCTCACTGCGACAATTGCCCAACTAACAGCAGATATCGCTGTGAAGGACGCCCTTATAGAGGCTCTTCGCAAAGAAAGCCCTGAGTTGGAAGTTGTGGCGTTGGAAGACCAAGAAGACGCCTAACTCCCTTGACCTCTTTTTTGAGGCAAACTGGGTTATGACAGATAACGCTTTCAAATTTAAGTTGGCGTGTGCGGTCCCTGAGTACGAGTATGCACAGGCTTTAGCCGAAGGGGTTCGCCTTTTTGATGATGAGGCGTTTGTCCATATTAAGGAATCCCAAGATGACGATTTTTGGGAGTTGACAGCATTGTTCAACTTGCATGGTCAAGGTCCGGTTCAGTTCGCTATTGTCGGGACTCTTTTCGAGAATTCTGTGAAAGAAGTCGGAGGCCGAAAACTTTAGGGTTGCGGTTGACTTTTGGTAATGGTATAGTCTCTATAGACGATTATTACCTACCAAGGAGAAGCAAGACATGGCCCAAATAGCGGAGGACTATGTATCCCCATCGGTGAGATGGGGCCTGTTAAAACAGGACTACCCACAAGCGGTTGTCGAATTCACACACGCCACTGGCGCAGAGATCGGCATCCCTGAAAAGTTCGGAGGGACAGAAGAGTACTGCGTAGCGCAGATTCTTCTTCGACCCGACGACGCATTACCAATCATTGGATACAAACCTGTTTCTGATGCGAAACAAAACAAGAACGACCACGCTAGTGATGCGTGGAATGTTTTGTGCACTAAAGCCTTAGGCCGTGCTCTTAAAAGAGCAGGCTACGCAGACACTGCTAGTGAGATGAAGTTGGTTGTTCAATATAAACAACGTCTCGCCGAGCATGATGCAATTTCTGGTGGAAGCCAAGTCCACTCCGATACCCAAGGTCGATCCGCTCCCACCAATCCAACTCCAGACGGCGACTATCTTCACCGTGTCGAAGAAACCTCAAACATCGTGGAGTCCAAACTCCCCGAACAAGAGGAACTTGTCATAGAAGAAGACGACGACTGGGACACTGATGAACATCGCAATGAATCACACGCTGAATTAAAAGCACGAGTGCAAGCCTTGCCTGACGAATATCAAGACAAGGCACGTGAAGTTCATCAAGGCATCAATGGCCGACAATGGCCGATTGATTCCGTGTCACAATTCAACTTCCTCGCAAGTGCAATAGAAGCATTGCATGAACAGGCGGCTGAGATAGACGATCCTGAAGCAGAGTTCTAATGCTCGCTTCGCCAATTGAGACACCTGTTGCTGGGGTGTCGTTCCGTGACGATTACCCAAGCAACATTTGGAAGATATCTGGCGCAATGATTGACGATAAACCCTTAAGGGCGACGTTGGTTAGAGAGCCCGATAACCCTAATGATTGTCATGCGATCAAAGTTGTTGTTGACAACGATCACGTCGGGTACATCCCAGCGATCATCGCAGGACATCTATCAGAAGAAATAGATAATGGAACGAACTGGGTTGCTGTAGTGGACAGAATTGTCGTTTCACCCGAGAACGCAGAACAACCTGGGCTAAGACTGAAAGTGGTTAAACAATGTTAAAAGACAAAATCGCTGAAATAGAAGAGAGGCGTGCGGAGTTGCGTGCGCTGACGCAAGAAACTTTACGTGAAGCACAAGACCAAGCCGAAAGTGGAGAGTTAGAGAAAACCGCACACGAGTTGGCGGACCTTTTACAAGTTGTTAAATGGACAAAACAAGACTTCAACGAAATCGACAAAGAGTCGAACGCCAGTCTTGTCGTCGTCATGGACAAAATGGGCACCAAGAAATTTGAGTATGGCACCCAAATGGTTGAGCGAAAAGTTTCTAATTACAGAAAGAACTGGCAGAACGATTCTCTTATCCGTTCTGTAGTTAACACTGCTATGGATGAGATACAAGAACGCACCTATGTCGATCAGCACAGTGGCGAAGTTGTGAATGAGCGAACGATAGTGGGCCCTTTTATGGAAGCGGTTATTGATCGTTTGTTGGAGTGTGCGGCTTTCCGTGATTGGAGAGTGACCGCTTTACGTCATTACATTCCCGGTATCGACCCTGACAACTTTTGTGATGTTGAAAGAACCACAAAAGCAGTTATAAGCAGGTCCTAATGGCAATTGAGTGCATGGTGTGGGTTCTCGAACAGTCCGAGAACCTAACAACAAATGAAAAGTTCGTGCTTTTAGGTATCGCTAACCATTCTCGTCCTGATGGGAAGAATTCCTTTCCTTCGATGGACACTTTGGGACGGTACACGCTTCTTTCACGCTCAACCGTAAAGAGGTGCGTGGCGAGTCTTGAAGAAAAGGGCTTTATAAAGAAACAGAGTGGTGGGGGTCGCAAGTCGAACATTTACACCATCTGTTTAGATCGTGATTATGGGGAAATTGTTGAGTTGAAACTGGTAGAGGACCACTCTGACCAGGGTCACAGTGAACCCCCTGAGGGTTCAGAAGAGACCCCCCAGCAGGGTCAAGCCTTGGACCTGCACCAGGGTCAAGCCTTGGACCAGGAACCGTTATATAACCGTAATACAACCGAAATAAAACCTTCGGGCAAAAAGAAGGACGAAATTTGGGATGCAATTATGGATGCCTGTGGAGTGAACGCTCAGACGTTGAACTCAAATGAAAGAGGGCGGTACAACAAGGCCGTCAAACTTTTGAAAGAGTCGGGCGCAAATGCGGATGAGATCTATATGCGAGTTCGTGTTTACAGGAGAAAGTTTTCAGGAGCAGCGGTGACACCAATAGCGGTGGCTAACCATTGGTCTGAACTAGATCCTGCAACAGTGGCGATAGAAGAAGTCACTAACACCCCTAAAGGTTGGGATGCTATTAGGCAGGCGAGGGAGGAAAGAGATAATGGCTCAAATAAAAATTGAGGAACCTGATCAGCCAACTCGTAAGCAACTAATGAAGATACGAGGGGAAGACTTGAAGCCAGTAAAGACAAAAGCCAAATGGGGACAGTTAAGGAAGAAGTCGTGAACGTAGATCAAGCCGATTATGTCCTCGCCCAAATGTCAGTCTGTTGGGCTGGCAAACCTCTGACTGTTGAAGAGGTCAAGTTCTGGGTTGCCAAATTAGAGAACTATGAATTCGACCACGCAATGGACGCCCTGTCAAAGATCGCCGATAAAGCAAAGTTCTGGCCTTCTTGGGCAGAGTTCAAAGAATTCGTTGATATTGAGAGACGGAACAATACACCTGCTTTGTCTAAGCCATCAGAGAAACCGCCTTGCACTAAGGAAGAAGCAGCAAAACATTTGGCTGAAGCGAGAAACATCTTACGACAGCAGAGGGGGGTATAGGATGGGTATGTGGGAAAGAAGAGAACGCAGAAGACTTGGACTCTTGTCGTGGTTGGCAAACTTTTTACGCTTAACACCGAAAGGGGTTGGCATCACCATAAACGAGCCAAGTTTGTTAAACAATGGCGTACTGCTTCCTTGGAAGAGGCAAAGCGAATCAAGGTACCAAAAATGAAAGCGTTGGAAATCACTTTCATTCCTTGTCGCACTAATCGGCGGAACATGGCTGATACAGGGGGACACTTTCCCGTGGCTAAAGCCTGCATCGATGGATTAGTTGATGCAGGGGTTATACCAGACGATGGTCCAGAGTATGTGACCTCATTAACATTCAAGGCCCCACAGGTTGATGGGGGAGAAGATAGGGCGATGCTTATCGTTAAGGAAACGGGAAGAGCGTGATAGAAGTGAAGGAACTTTTAGACAAGGCATTAAATACAGACGACCCTTTAGAACGTGCACGGTTATTGAACGAAGACGTTTTGAATGCAGTTGTCGAGTTAAGGCAGGAAGTTATTAAACAACGTGCCTTATCGGTTAAAGAGGCGTGCGACTTTGGGAACGGCGGAACAGGTTTAACGTATTCCCAGGTGGCATCGGAGTTAGGGGTTTCTAAACCTTTAATCCAACAGATGGTTGCTTTGGCTCGTGAGATACACACGATGCGAGTCGCTCAATCTAACGGCCAATTATGAGCCAAGTGGGTTGGGCTTTTATTTACATAGTTTTGATGGCTATCTCGATCGTCTGCATGTTCATATATAACAAGATGGTCAATAAGAAGGACGACTAAGTTGTTGTTTTAGTCAACCTTTGGTATAATTGAAGTATGAAAGACACAAACCAAGAAGACACAAGAGAATTACCCCTGGACTTTCCAAGTCGGGTTGCTCTTATGAGCATCACCCACCTCGTCAAGCACAAACAAATTTGCTATGACGACGAAGGGAAACTCGAATGTGTTTGTCAGTGGGCCTCTGAATTGGATGCACTTTATGATTCATAGAGTCCACATACATCAACAACGTCTCCGCAAGGGACTCCCCGCTGTGATCCATCGCACCTACAAGGGAAGCGAGTATCACACGGAGTTTGAGATTCCCAAAGGAGCGAAAGTAATTCAGTCAGACAAACCGCTCTCGTGTGGTGCGAGAGCATGGATCGAATGGAGTGATTAAATGAAATACACAATACAAGTCGCTATCTACCACAAAGCCTTCCAAGGCTATGGCCCTGATGGTGACCCAACAACTGACGCCCCTGCTTACACCTATTTACTGGATGACCTCCCTGAGGAATATCGAGTATTGGCAGAAGACGAACCACACATAGGTTGTTTTCGAGTCAACAACAATGTTGACGGTACAGGCGGATGGGAAGGCGGTTGGGAATTCCCATCCGTGTTTGGCACAAGATCTCTATCAGTGGATGATGTCGTTGAGTTGCGTTTTTACAACGAAGATGACCTTCTTGGGTTTGACCCTGGAGAGGGAGAATTTCTATTCGATCATTACCCGATGAAAGCAATCAAGTGGAAGGTGTTACCTATCGGTTGGAAGACAATCGACAAATTTCCACAAAAGGTTGATGTTTAACGGCTTATGAGGTATACTTGAGGTGGACCTAAATAAGGAAGACATGATGATTACTATGACAGAAACCCCATTAGAAACCAAAACCGCAATACACGCCGCAGTCTCTTCGATTGCGGTGCATTGTGACGGTGCAACCACTGAAGACGGTGTTGGTTTCAATGGCTCAGATACTAAATTTGGGAAACGCTGCTCATGGCTAACGCCAGAACAGTGGACAGATGGCATTGCTTGGGAAGCCCATAAAATGCTGGCCAAATACAAAAGCCAATTAGAGCGATACGGTTACTCGTATGACGCTTTACCTGTCCCCAATGAGACCATTCTTGAAGACGGCCGCTATGACGCTCGTGAATTAGCACGAGAAGTAGAAGCCGCTCTTTCACGTACCGTTTCAGGCAATCCTGACCTAGAGATCTTTGTTGTCGAGTTCAACTACGACGCAGAAGTCGTCTCTAAAGTTCGGCTGCTCCCCGGTGCTCAGTGGAACGCAGATAAGAAGATTTGGACAATCCCAGTCGTTGACTGGAGCCAACCATCTGTTTTGGCTTTCTTTAATAAATACGAATTCCATCTTGATGAAGCGGCTACGGCTCTCATGGAAGGCGTCATAGAAGACAACACGGTTATCACTGAAGAGAAGCCACGTACCGTCACACGTGAAGACACAAATCTTATTTTTGAGTTTGAGTATGACGCTCACATAGTGGCGGCAGTGAAGGAGATAACTGGCAGACGATGGGACTCTAAGCGGAAGGTGTGGGTTGCACCACAAACTTCCATAGAGCAAGTTGTCGGCTTCGCCCAACAATGGGATTTCAAACTTGATGACTCTCTCGAAGAGAAAGTTGAAGAAATCATCGTTGAAGGCAAGCGCAGAGAAGACGCTTCTACTGCCAAAGATGCCGATATACAGATCGAAGGACTTGGAGACACTCACCCTGTCACTGGGCAACCAATCTCATTACACCCGTTTCAACGTGCCGGTGTTGCTTATGCAGTAGACACTAAGCGTTGCTTCATCGCTGATGAGATGGGTCTCGGTAAGACGGTCCAAGCACTGGCAGCAATCCAACATCAAGGGGCATACCCTGCGTTGGTTGTTTGCCCAGCATCGCTGAAGACAAACTGGCAACGTGAAGTTCGCATGTGGCTTCCAGGCAAGACTGTTCATATTGTTGACAACAAAGTTGGTGTTAAGAACGCTGACGTAGTTGTTATCAATTACGACATTCTCGACAAACAGAAAGACGCTCTTTCTAAAGTCGGTTTTGAATCACTGGTATTCGATGAGAGTCACTACGCCAAGAATAAGGACACGAAACGCACGAAGGCATTGAAGTCTTTGGCGTCTTCGATTCCTGCTTCCGGCATGGTGCTCGCTCTCACTGGTACTCCAGTTTTGAATCGACCGATTGAGTTGGTTTCCCAATTGGAGATCATCGGCAGGATAGAAGAGTTCGGTGGGTCTTGGAATTTCCGTAAGCGTTACTGTGCAGCGAACTACAACGGTTACGGCTGGGATTTCAATGGCGCTTCGAATTCTGAAGAGTTGAATGATCTACTTAGGCGTGTCTGTTACGTCAGGCGCAACAAAGAAGACGTTTTAACCGAGTTGCCGTCTAAAGGCCGCTACACAATCGAGGCAGAACTTTCAGGGCAAGCGATGGCACAATATCGCCATGCTGAAGCAGACACCTTAGTTTGGCTAGGCGGTGAAGGACGTGGAAGCAATTCAGCGGAGCATCTTTCTAAGGTCACAACCCTTAAGAGGTTGGCAGGCGAAGGCAAAATCGAGGCAGCGTGCGAATGGATCGACACGTTCCTTGACAGCACCGACCGTAAGTTGGTCGTATTCGCTCATCATATTTCCGTAGTCGATGCGATAGCAGAACGCTACGGTAACCTAAGGGTCGCTGGTAAAGATTCAGCAGAAGCCAGACAAGCGGCTGTTGACACTTTCCAGAATGACCCTGAGCACCGAGTAATTGTGCTGAACATGAAGGCAGGCGGTGTGGGTCTCACACTCACAGCGGCATCTGACGTGCTCTTTGTAGAGCAAGGTTGGACACCTGGCGAACATGATCAAGCAGAAGACCGGTGCCACAGAATCGGTCAGGAAGACAATGTATCAGCATGGTACTTGTTGGCCGAAGGAACCATAGACGACGACATCTTTGCTCTTATCGAGAAGAAGAGAGTGGTAGTTGATGCCGTCACTGATGGTGAAGACAGCGCTCAAACCAGCGTCTTAAACGATCTGGTTAAGACTTTGATAGAGAGGGCAGATGGCTGAAGTAGTCGAAGAATTTGATGACTGGCATTCCAATTATCCTGATGGTTATCCATGGGATGAATGGCTTGACGGTCGGATTTGGAAACTGACATTAGAAGACATGAGGCATTGTTCGACTTTTGACGACCTTGCACGTTACATCCATAGGAAAGCGAAGAGTAGGGGCCTAGTGGCTCGCACTAAACGCTGGGATTACGACAAGAAGACAAGAGAGTACGGATGCCTTGTTATACAAGCATTCCCTAAAAAGGGAAAGAACAACAGGAAGGAAAGAACAAATGCCTAGAAGGCGGACACCTAGACAAGACCATCTCATACAGATGGTCGTTGAGATGAAAGATAAAGAGAAAGCGGCCCATAAGGCGTACCAAGATGCACAAGATGACTTTTTAGAGGCATTGCGTGTGGCACGTGAGCATGGGGAAACTCTTGAGAATCTCGCTGAAGCACTTGAGTGCTCCAAGCAGTGGATTCACAAATACTCAACATTTGGCAGAGAACACAATGCCAAGATCAAAGAAGCAAAAGCGGCCAGAGATCTGGAGATGGCTGGTCAACCCGTATGACCAACATCGCTGTTGATCTTCAAGACACAGCGGTTCCTATAGACGATGTTCAGTCCCATCCGAGTAACCCTCGGAAGGGGGACATCCAGGGCATCGCAGAGAGTTTGCAGGTCAATGGCCAGTACTCGCCTATCGTTGTTGACGCTCGCAACGGAAATATTTTGGCAGGTAACCACACGTGGCGTGCCGCTAAGTCCCTTGGTTGGGAGAAGATTTCCGTTGTCCATGTTGACGTAAATGATGAGCAAGCCAAGAGGATTCTTTTGGCCGATAACCGCACATCAGATTTGGCAACGTATGACAGGCCAGAACTCATTTCACTTATAGAAACCCTTAAGCCACAATTCGATGGCTCTGGTTGGGATGCTCGTTCTTTGGAGCGGTTATATCAATTAGAAGAGTCGGATGAAGATATTTTTGGTGGCTCTGGAACTTCAGAGAATGAGGGTTCAAGTGATGGCCCCACAACAAAAAAGATTCATGTCGGCAAGAACCTTTTGTTAGTCAACGCAGAATATTTTTCTGAGTGGCTAGAAGGCATGGGAGAAATCAAAGATGCCATTGCGACAGTTAGAGCAAGATTAGGTTTGACTGACGACCCAGCCCCTAAGCCCAGCAAGAAGGGCAAAACATGGGGGCATGTTTCTGGTGAGACACCAGAACACAGTGGCCTTGAATCTTATGTTTGGGTACCAACTGATTCGTTAGAACCACATCCAGAGAATGCTCGCCAAGGTGATATCGGAGTGATATCAGATTCTTTGCGAGTAAACGGAATGTACCGTCCGTTGATTGTCCAAGAGTCAAGCAACTTGATTCTTAAGGGCAACAACACGTGGCAGGCAGTTAAAGCATTGGGTTGGGAAACCGTCCCGGTGGTTTTTCTCGATGTGGACGACGATGAAGCGAGACGAGTGATGTTGGCAGATAACCGACTTGCAGACAAAGCCGGTTACTACAACGCCATTCTGGCCGAAGTGTTAATCGATTTAGAAAGTCTCGATGGTACAGGGTTTACCCCTAACGACATTGACGACATACTTAAAGACCTTCCTCAGGAGAGAGACCCAGCGGCACTCGTTGGTGCTCCCCCAGATGTGAGAAGGGTTGCGACAATTAAATTAGGTGGCACAAACATATCCACCTGCGGCAAACAGTATTCAGAATGGGAGCAAGGACTCATTGCTGATGGATACATGACAAAAGAAGAGAGAGGGCTCCGCATAGGGGAACTGTTAGAACTCGACTCTGCACAATTCGAAGTGTGGGCTTCTGTTGCCGATCCGACTACAGGACATAATGAATTTAGACAATGAAGACACTTATAGGAGCGTTGGTGCTTGGCACCGTTTTGCTGGCGACCCCGGCTTTCGCTCACCACGACAAGATTTACACACCATGTGACACAGAGACGGGGCATATCCATATGTCCTATGAGGAAGTTGTTGCCCGTATTTCCATAATGGAACAAGACGGGACTATCCCACCAGGAATGGTTTCGAGATATGTGGAAGCCAGAGATGGGGGTAAAGGCAACGAAGATCCTCGTTTTGTGTGGGCCAGGAACTTGGAGGAAGGACAGATTCTTTCTTTGGGGAACTGGGCTAGTGGAGATCACCCAGAGGTCGAAGCGTTGATGTTTAGTTCAGGTTTGGTTGCCGAGTGGCAATTGGATGCGAACAAACAGGTGAGACGTTTCAATGATCCGTATTGGATGCAACCTAACCCGTTGTCTCCATCGTTTACGGTTTGGGAGTCTTTGTGCATGGCTAACTTGGGTTACTCAATTCCCATATTCGAAATTGACGATGACGGTGATTGGGTTTCTAATATCCCCACGACAACTACAACTATTCTCAGTGACCCCATTGGTTCCGTTAACCAACAAATAACCGTTACTGAGAATGTTTCTTCTCTTACGCAAGGTACGACACCCAAGGTCCTTACGGAGGAGACACATAGCCCCCCACCCGCGAGTCTCTCGATAACTACGAGCCATCCGGTGGGGGACTATGACCTTTTTGATGCCGAGTGGGACGGTTACCCATTCGAAGCAACAGTTAGACTATTAGAAGACAGATACCCACCAAATACACCCGGCAAATATCATTTCCGGTTGTCGTATGCCGTTGAGTTTCTTCGGGAAGGTGGGATGGTCAGGGGGTTAGATAACTTGTGGAATTCAAATGAATAGCCGCAAACCAAAGTTTGTGCACGTGCAACTGGTGGATATCAGTTGGCTTAAAGGCGCTACATATAACCCTCGGATACGAGACCCTCACCGTTTCGAACTTATAAAGACATCGCTAAGGAAACTTGGTTGGGTTTTGCCTATGTATGTGACCGAAGAAGGAGAGATCCTTTCAGGTCACCAACGGTTAGACGCCGCTAAGGAACTCGGAGCGCAGAAAGCACCCGTGGTGATTCTTTATGGTTTGGATCTTGAAAGACGACGAGGTGCGAACATCGTTTTCAATCGGGCTACAAACGACATGCACAAGAACGACTCTGGGGAAAGCCTTGCTGAAAGGTTCCCCATGTCTGTTGTTAAAGAGATGGTCAATGACTTACCTGATATTCTCCCGACATCAGATGCGTTTTTCCCGTGTATGGATATCACAGTTGAAGACACTCGGGAAATGATGGGTAAGAACATCCGAACTTTCCTGTCTCACGCAATTCGACAATCTGAGAGTTTGTATCACTGGGCTAAAACATCGATCCCAATTATCGTCGCAGGGAAGTCTCGTGTTGTTAACGGCATCGGCCGGTTACAGCACGCTTCTGAAGTTGGCATATCAGATGTCCAGGTGATTCGGGTAGGGAAAGAAAAGGGTGAGGCGGTCAACATCTTTCTAAACCAACTGTCGATGGACTTCGATTTGGAAGACAAGTACGCAGACGTCCTTCGCTATAACTCATTTCGGCGGGCGTCTAACCGGCAAGAGTTTCTGATGCCCACAATGTGCTGCGATCTGATTATGGCAATGTCCAAGTCAGGGAAAACACAAAGAGCAGCGTCAACTTTTAATCCTGAGAACGAGAAACATGTCCAAGCATGGAAGCGTTGGTATGGAGAAACCGTTTTGGATTTCGGTGCTGGGCTTCTCGACAAGTCTCTCGTGATGAGAGATGTTATGAATGTCGATTGTGTAGCCTTCGAACCTTTTTATACGGGTGGGAAGGACTCAGGATTCGACATTGAGGCGGCAAGATACATCACTGATGTCTTTTTGGAGCGTGTAGCGAGCGGAACTGAGTTCGATTCGATCTTTTTGGCCTCTGTGCTCAATTCTGTGCCTTTTTCTACCGATAGGCGACGCATAGTAACGCTTGTAAGCGCTTTATCGACCCCTGGGACAGTGGTTTATGCGGGGGCTATCTCACGTTCGTCAGATCGCTATTTAGCGGCCACAGGAGCAAAAGACAATATTTCTAACCATGAAACACAGTTTGATTCGTCTTTTTCGGCTGGATATGAAGAAGGGGTCATTGTTGCCGACCTTATGAAGCATCCGAAGGCTCAAAAGTACTTCACTGTCGATGAATGGAAAGAATTATGGAGTGAAGGGTTCTCACATGTTGAGGCTTACACATATAAACCCAATCAATTGGTTCAAGCAGTAGCCAGAGATGCCTTACCGATCAATCCGATTGAGTTACGAGAAGCAATTGAGTTCGAATTTGATCTCCCATTTCCGAACGACACACTTAATAGAGTTGATGAAGCGCTTGATGCCTTCTCAGCCAGACTACAGATGGCGATCTAGGATAAGAACATGCCGTACCGAATAACAGAAAGTCACCCGAAGTGCTCGGGGTATGCCGTTGTCAAGAAAGATGGCGGCCGTCTAATGGGCTGCCACAAGACAAAGAAGAAAGCACAAGCACAACTAACTGCACTCAACTTAAATGAAGGCGGGTCAGGATATAAAGGCGAAGTGGTATTCGGCCCTAGCGGTCGAATAATTCTTCAAGATCTCAACGTCGCTCTGTCTAGCAACTTCAAAGAGATGCAAAAGAACCGACCAATGTCGAACTTTGTCCAGAATGTCGAAGAATACCGCCCGTGGATCGTTGACCTTCTGAAGAATGAGCATGTGGTTTTAGTAACAGCACGCTCAGTTGCTTACGAAGACATGACTCTGGAAAGAATCAAAAGCCAGACTGGCTGGATGCCAGACGACTGGTGCTTCAACCCCTGGGAAGATCCAGGGGGCAAGGGCGCATTGAGGGCTCATCGTGCGAAAGCCAAATACCTGAAGGAAGTAATTTTTCCGAAATATGGTGACGACCCTTCGATGTATTTTGCTATTGAGTCAAACAAGTACTCTCGGTCGATGTACAAAGCGAACGGCATTGAGTGCCGTGACGCTAACCGTGACGATTCGCAACCCTGGAAGACTTTATTGCCGTAGGCTTTAACGTATGACAAAGGGGTTCACATTAGAGGGGTATGACGCTAAAGGCATCATACGGAATGCCGATCGGCTTGCAAAACATTTTGCAGAACATTCAATTCTTTGTTTCAAAGATGTGGGCTTGTCTGAAACAGAATTGAAAGATGTGATGACAGCCTTGGGGCAGGCCGCCAATTTTCACGCTGCGTCTATCTACAGAGAAACACATGAGCAGATAGATGGGAAAGTGGTTTGGCATCTAGAAAATCCACACTGGCCCACTAAAGAATACTCTGATCCTCCACAGACAGTGGGGGGCTGGTCAATGCCACATAAAACCTGTCTCAAATCTGAAGGCCGTGGAGGGTTTATCAATTTTGCAGATATGTATGACACACTCCCACCGCTTCTCAAATACTTTGCAGCCACAGAGCCCGCCTTTCTTGAAACGGCTGGGGAGTGTGAATGGTTAGAAGAGGAGGCTTTCCCAGTTTGTTTAAGAGAAGCGACAGAAGACGACAACATTAGACCCTTGGCTTTACCCCATCCCGTGACTGGCAGAATGACGCTAAGGCTGTCTCCAAACTTTGGGGTCGGTTTATTGGACCAGTCTCTGCAACATTTAGCGATGCGGCTAAAACGCTTTGTAAATGAATATGTGGGAGATCCCGCTAACCAATTTTGGTGGGATTGGGAAGAAGGCGATTTTGTTTTAGTGGATCTCCACTACATGTGCCACACGGTGTCTCCGTTCCCTAAAGGGTCAAGAACTATGGTGGGAGTCTTCGGTTGGTACCAAAATTAGCGTAAACTCTTCCTATGCGGGATGAAGTCGTCCAAGAGGGGCCTTGGGAGTTTAACGAGGGGGTAGCAGAAGTGTTTGAAGACATGCTGGAACGCAGTATTCCAGACTATGAAAAGATGCGTACTTCTTCATGTGCTATTGCAATACCCGCTTTAGCGTCTGGCGAAGAGGCAGACGTCAACCATGTTTTAGACATTGGTTGTTCTAACGGTTTGGCTTTAAGAAGACTCGACAAATACGCCCAATCAGAAGGGCATACAATTCATCGTTTAATAGGCATAGATGTTTCTGAGCCCATGCTTCAAAAAGCACAAGAGGTTTGCGACGAAGAACGCTATTACTTTCTAAACCATGATCTAAGGACACATTTTCCTTTTCCTAATGAGTCTTTCGATGTTGTTATGTGCGTTCTAACGCTTCAATTTTTGCCTATTGTCCATAGGCTTCGGATAGTTGATGAGATCTACAGAGTGTTGAAACCTAGCGGTCGGCTTGTGTTCGTTGAGAAAGTCATAGGGGAGTCTCGATTAGATCAAGACATGGTTGACATATACTATGACCATAAGAGGGAGATGGGCTATACAGAAGAACAAATAGAACGCAAACGGCTTAGTTTAGAAGGTGTTATGACTCCAATTACTGCTAAATGGAATGAAGAATTGCTACAGAAGGCTGGCTTCCATACAATTGATTCTTTTTGGCGATGGATGAACTTTGCAGGTTGGGTGGCAATAAAATGAAAGATCCAGCGCAATTAAGACCCAAAGGCCCGCTTCAACTATCAAAAGAGAAGCGAGAGACTTTACTGAAATTAATTTCAGCGGGGAACTACCAGCGCACTGCTTGCAGAGCAGCAGGAGTTTCAGAGTGGACATTCCACGACTGGAAAAAGAAGGGAGAGCAGGCACGTGAAGACAAAGAAAACGGAATCGCTCTCACCGACGTTCAAGAAGAGTTGCTCTGGTTTGTTGACGAACTGGACGAAGCCAGAGCAAAAGCCGAAGCAGCACTGGTTGCCCGTTGGTACACAGAAGCAGCAGATGGTGATTGGCGAGCGGCTGAAAGGTTCCTGGCAAAAGCGTTCCCAGAAAGATGGGCAGACCCTGCAACTCGTTTGGAAGTTACAGGCGCACAAGGGGGACCAGTAGCGCAGTTGTCAGCCCATATGCACGTTCTCACAGAAGCCGATGGGGACAAACAACGCAAAGTATTAGAGGCTTTAGTGGAATCAGGAGATTTACCAAAAGACGTATTGGAGGCGTGGGATGGAGAAGACGACGGAGACGAGGGACAAGTTATCGACGCTAATGTCGTGGAAGAGACCGTGCAACATATACCTGCCGCACAACCCTCATCCGAAACAGCAAGCGTTTCTGACGTGGACGACGACTAGAGAAGCATTATTTGGGGGTGCTGCTGGTGGTGGAAAATCTGACACTCTCTTACTGGCGGCTCTTCAATATGCTTGTGTCCCTGGTTACTCAGCCCTCCTCCTTAGGCAGACGTTTCCTCAACTTTCCGGTCCTGATGGTTTTATCGATAGAACTACAGAGTGGCTAAACGAAACTGGCGCTTCTTACAACGTAACCAATAAAAGGTGGACGTTCCCATCTGGGGCCACTCTTACATTAGGTCATTGTGAACGTGATGAAGACAGGTACAACTTCCAGTCGTTCGCTTATCAGTTTGTAGGGGCTGACGAGTTGACACAGTGGGGGACGGACAGAGTGTATTTATATGTCGGGTTTTCTCGTGTGCGTAAACCCAACCCTGATCCGTCTTTGAGGGCTTGCCCTGATTGTGGGATGACAGTTGCAGATGTCCCATTAAGAGTTAGGGCTGCTACGAACCCTGGAGGTAGAGGTAATGATTGGGTTTATGAACGGTTTGTTTTGAATAACAATTCTGACCGCAAGTTCATGCCCGCAAGAATTTCAGATAACCCGTCACTGGACAGAGAGGCGTATGTCGAGAGCCTTCAAGAGTTGGATGCTGTTGAGCGTGCACGGCTACTAGAGGGGAATTGGGAGGTAACTGAAAAGGGCGGCATGTTTGAAACCGATTGGTTCGACATGGTTACCGACGTTCCTGAAGTTGACGCAATGAAAAAAGTTAGGTTCTGGGATTTAGCCGCAACAGCCGACGCAAAAGGAAAAGATCCTGACTGGACGGTTGGTGCGCTAGTCGGTATATCCGATGGAAGGTATTACGTTCTAGATATACAGAGGTTGCGTGGCACTCCAGCGGAGGTCGAAAGGCGCATCCTTATGACAGCACAACAAGACGATTCCAAAACAGATATTTGGATGGAGCAAGAACCAGGAGCAAGCGGCGTGAACACAATTGATTACTACGCTCGCAATGTTTTGGTTGGTTACCCATTTAAGGGCGTTAGGTCCTCAGGCAGTAAAGAAGAAAGAGCCCGTGTGTTCTCTACAGCCTGTGAGATGGGTAACGTGAAATTATTAAGAGGACGATGGACTAAAGATTTAATTGATGAATGCGTGCAGTTCCCTAAAGGGTCACACGACGACCAAGTAGACGCAGTTTCTGGGGCGATTAACCATTTATCAAAGAAGCGGGCCAAAGTGAGATTGATTTTATGAACCCTTATGAGATGCAAAGACGTATGGCGAAAGCATGTGCAATTGCTGACAAAGCAGAAGAACTTGGGTATTCCCCAGACGAGTTGGCTGTGGAACATCCCAAAGTCCGAGAGTCATTACCGAAGATGTGCGGGGTGAGACCCGCCTCTAAAGAAACTTGGATGATGGCGGTTGACCTGTTAGCCAAACGGAAAAAGTACACAGGTAGCGGCGGTTTAGATGACCCTAAGTTCATTCAACGGCTTGGCGCTATGGCTGTGAGAATAACTGAGACACTGGATCGCAATAACCTTGATAGCGACGAAGCAGAGAATTTAACAAAAAGAGAAAAGCGCCTAGTTGCGAAACTGTCCAAGGCCGATGCCGATGATACGACGTTTGACCTTGGACAGAAATTTTTAGAAATGCGGGAGACCCACAGATTTTCTAAAACCGAAAGTAACTCTTAAGAATCTCTCTTTCTAGAGAATCGGACATCCGTTGCCCGTGGTAATTCGAGTACACTTGTTTACGACCACGTAGCCGTTTAACAAAGCGTTTTAACATTGATATATCACCTCCTGAAACCCATATTGACCAAGTATCTAAAGTACAAGTTAGAAACGGATAGGGATACTAAAAAAGGTGTGAATTCGGTTACACGATGATGAACACGTATCATCAAGAGCGTATCTGGTCACCTAACCAGTGTGAACAGGCTATTGAGATAGCGAATAAGAACGGCTTTCGACCTGGGGTTCTATCTGCGGCGAATAATGTAGCCGAAGGGGTATTCCCAGACGTCAGAAAATGTATGAATTCGAGGGTCACCTATAAGACAGGGCCAGATTTAGTCCAGAGCGTTTATGACTTTGTTGTCGGGATAAACCAATGGGGGTTCGAGTTACTTGACGAACCACCTCAGTTAGAGATTCTGGCTTACAAAGGCGAAGGTCACTTTATGAGACACACTGACTGGGGTGGCATGAACTCTCGGAGGAAGATATCTATTTCTATTCAACTATCTGACCCAGAAGATTATGAAGGGTGTGATCTTCTTCTTTATGATGGGCCGTTTGGGGAAGTGGAAGCCAGCAAGGAAAAAGGCGTGGCTATCGCTTTCCCTTCGTGGACTCTACACGAGGTAACACCCCTAACCTCTGGGGAACGGGTTGTTGCTGTGGCATGGTTCCTGGGGCCTCAGTCGTATCGCTAGCCCTCTCAACTAAGAACGGGTCATTGTCATCAAAGTGTCCTCCGCCTGCTTTGTCTACACCTACTCCCTCTAGCGGCCTGTTCTGACCAACGGGGTTATAGAAGAGTGGCTCTTTAGCCCAGATAGGGGAGTGTCTGATGACCTTTGCGTAATCGTCGTGGATGTCGTTTAACCATATTGGTGGAGTCCACATGTTGGCCCATTCAGGTTCTGAAACATCTGGCTGTGGTTGCCCGTCTGTACCTGACCCAAAGGCGACTAGGTATGCGTGACGTTCGCCTTCTGAGACTGTTGTGAGTTCGTGCATTCCCATGAAGTTCGCAGGGAACATAACTACGTCTCCAGCGTCCATATCGATATCTACGTCATAGTAAGGGAAGCGTAGAACGCCACCTTTGTAGTCTCTACCGCATTGGCTTAAATTGGCGCTGATTGAAATTGTTTGTCTTGTGGGGAACTCTGTCATTGGTAGATAGCGTTGCCCATCACGTGTGCGGTAGTTGCTGTCGCAATCTGCGTGGGGGCCTAGGAAGCCAGTGGTCACATATTTCATAAAGTGTCCACGTGTACGCCACCAGAGACAATTAACTACATACGGGTATTTATCTATGTAATTAAGTACACATTTGTAAATGGTGTCTTCCCAGTCTCGGAAGATTTCAGCAAATTCTGGAGGTGTCGGGTCGTGCCCTTCCATCCCTTCAGCGTTAATGCAGTACAGCATCCTAATGGGAGAGGTTTCAATTTGTTCAGGTGTGAACTTGTTGTTGTCTTCGTTCAGTGCGTAAGGGTTGCCGTCTTCGTCTTCGAAGTATCTCCAACGGTTTTTATGCGCTATTTCGGCTTGTTCGTTGATCCAAACTTCGAGGTCGTCCCATCTACTCATGTCTAATGCACGGTGATAGTTAGAGATACCGCCGGTGTAGTGGGTAACGTCGTAATCTAGGAGTTCTTTAGCGACTTCTTCTGTTATTTCAGGTGTTGTGCCTTTATAGAACTCAAGGTCACGCCCACCTGGGGGTTCGTATCTTTGTTGGTCGCTATCAGCCCAACTATTTTTCCCAGCCTCTGGCTTCGGCGATTTGCTGTCTGGTGAGCGCATCATCCCAGTTTAACCCACGTCCACCAGAACGAGCCCTTGCGGATGGCGATTTTTGGGTGGTTCCCTGTCGCTTTTCCGTTCTTCGTTCACGTTCTCGTTTTGTATGGGCGCTTCTACAGTCATCGCATCGGCATCCAGCCATATACGATGATTCACTTTTTGTACATTTGACCGGCAACTGGTCTCCTAGAGCAACTCGACAACCATTTCTGTTTCATCAGCAAGATCAAACATACCATGTTCTCGAAAAGTTACTGTCATGCCCTGTAGGAGATCTTTCAAACTATCTACGGTGTCTTTAGGTACTGTGATTAATTCTGGTGCTATTTGTTGGGGTGATTGCCTAGTAGCAAAAGCGAATGGTTGGTTTATAGGGTTGTTGGAATCAGAAGGGTTACTCATTCTTCCGCCGTCTTCATTAGTTGGGCTGAATGGGTTGTTTCTCATCGTGTTTTCTCCAGTTCTAGTGCGATTACCTGGGTCACGTGGCCTTCCGTTGTGTACAGAGAATTATGGTGGATGGTGCCTACTTGGAGGGCGTAGATATCTTCTTTAGTTTCGATATCAATAATTTTGCCGTTCCAAGCGAGTACTGGTGATCCAGGGCGGGAACTAAACGTCGCATATTGAGGTTGTTGTTCCCATGAGTTGTCTGCGTGTCTACCGAACATTGCTGCTGTTTTGCGGCTGGCGTTGGGTAGGTGTAAGAGGCGAGCGATTTTTATTTCACGGCGGGAACCGTCAGCCTGTCTAACGGTGGCGTGAATCGCTTCTCTCTCAGATTCGATCGTATATTTCATTGGGACCTCCGTATAGGTGTCCTTCACCTTTAAGTATAAGCCAAAAACAATGTTTTTGAGTGATGGTTCACGCTGGCTATCCAATTTTCTGTGAAATAATTGATATTCCAACAAGAGATTTGGGGGAGACGAATGAGTGAAGAAGGTAAATGTGAACATTGTGGATGCGAAGAATGCCCCTGCTCTTGCGAGCACTGTGACTGCTGCGGACATCGAGACGGTCATAGAGCGACTTAGGTTTTTGGTAGAAAAACTCGATAACCAATTACCGTTAAGAGACCCGATAAAGGCTAAAAATAGCGCTTCTACGACACATATCCGACGTGCTCCACTACTTCGTCGCCGATTCGAGTAATCTTTAGGAGTAGTCGAAAACAACATAGGAGCAGGGGATGGCAGATGAACTTTGGATAGTGAGAGACGACCAATCATGTGGTTGGTGCGTAGATGCTAAAGGCAAAATCACTACCGACGATGAGTATGTAACAGAGGGTAGAGAAAGAATAAATATCGGCGTTCCTGATGCTCCTCTTACGCAAAAACAAGCGGATGCTATCCGTGGTTTGATTTGCGATCTTCGTAAAGACGACGTTTTAGAATTTAATCCTGCTGTAGGCGCTCAATACCCTCAACGCACCACGGTTAAGAACGCAGAGCAGGCAATGACGTATTTACATGCTTGGCCAGATGATTGCGACGAAGATTTGCATACTTCTGCCGACCTTGGACTTTCATCAGAAATCCCATGGGTAGACGGGGTAGCAGTCGCTCCGCCAGATCAGGCAAGCCACCAAGATGACCCTTCGATGACGCCACAAACCGAAAAGGTTCGGGCCCGCAACGAAAAAGGCCACTTTATAGCCGACGATCCTGACACCGAGGAGAACGAAGCATGGGTGGAGGCCAGTTCCTCTGAAGCAGATGAACAGGAGCCCGCCGCAGGCGATTCACAGGAACAACAGGGGGGAGAAGCAACATATGGGGGGGACAGTACGTTAGACATGCCAGCGATGGTAGATATGTGTGCTCCTGGGGATAAGGGGGAAGCGGTAGAGACATGGCAGACGGTTTGTAATGAGATTCTGCATATGAATGACTCTATTGAAGCGGAACCTATCGGGGTTGATGGCAGTTTTGGTGAACAAACAGAGGAGTTGACACGGGTTATCCAACAGGAACTCGGTGTCCCAGTGACTGGTGTGTTAGATCAGGCTACGTGGGATGCAGTTTCGAATGGTTGAGTTAGACAACGTGGCTATTACTCTCGCTGTTCTGAATGAGCGGTTAGAGGGTATCGAAGAGAAGTTAGACGCTATACACGACTCCCAGAATCGTAAAACTAACGATTTGGAGTTAAGAGTTCGCATGGTGGAACGGTGGATGTATGCCGTACCAGCATCGATTGTGACAGCGATCGTTTCGGTAGTCGTCACAATAATAAATAACACCTAACAGTAGACGCTAAGACCTGGGACAACACAAACACCACAAACACAACACCTATACGAAAACACACCACATACAGTAGACAAAACACCTCAGAAAACCCATTCCCGGCGCTGCTGGCGCTTGGATTTTTTACCGTCAACCTTAGGAGGATGACAAATGATTACACGTGACCTCATTGAGAGAGTCGTGGCCACATTCGTGCAGGCCGCAATAGGCGCTATGAGTTCAAACTCTATGTTTGACCTTGGCGTTGACCAATGGAAAATGATGGCCGGTGCTGGTATTGCCGCAGCGGTTTCTGTGCTTAAGGGCGCTCTTGCAACAAAGATCGGAACCCCAGGCACCGCTTCTCTGGCTGACTAGATCCCCTGTCACCCAGTAACCGTATAGGTAGATTCACACGCTGATTCTCCCTATCGGCTGCAATGCTGATTCTCGGCTCCCGGCTTCGGAAATTTTTGACCGGCCCCGGGAGCCCGGGAGTCAGATTCACACCTACCCAGTCGCCGGGGGCTGCATCCAGATTCACACGGCAGATTCACACGCTGTTTGTAACACGGATTTGCAATTCTGATTTACCCCCGGGAGATTCCCCGGGAGCCGGGCGATTTGGCCCGGAGGCCGTTCTTAAATAAATCAGATATTTCTTCAACTGGAGGTTGGTTTTCGGTGTTGCAACCCTTATCCTAGAAATGGGTCGAAGTACGGCCCGAAATACATTCCCCACAAAGGAAAGACATAATGCAAATAACAACCAACGTGGTGTCAGAGTTAGACGGAATAAAGACCGATCGCTCGATCACCATAGAAGATGCCCAGCGTTGTCGGGTTACCGCAAACCCTAAGCGCACTTGGGGTTCAGTTTATTTCGTGGATGGACTTGCACCGAAAGATGAAGTTCACATCGACGTAGACTCCTGCACTTTGGTTATGAACGCTGAAGCGTTCCTTGACATCATCAAAGATGCGATTGCTAAGGTCAACGAAGTCGATAGCGACCTTCTTGACGCTTAAATAGTTTCGGGGGACAGGGGGGCTTCGGCTCCCCTGCTTCCGACTCTCAGATTCACACGGCAAAATTCACACTTGGATGCAACACAGATTTTGCCCCGGCCCCCGGGAAACCTCCCCGGGAGAACCGGCCGCCGATTTTTTTGATAAATCCGAGAAATCGTCACCTAGAGGTTGCTTATTAGTGTTGGAGGGTGTACACTTGTATTGGTGGGAGATACCCACAATTTGAAAGAAAGACATAATCCCATGACTATGACAAGAAAGCACTTTAGGGGAGTTGCCGAAATAGTGAAGCAAGTCCCTGATAGCCGTGTTCTGAACAAGGCGATGGAGTTCCCTGTTAAAGAAGGCGATCCTCGGGTATTGGTTGATACGACACCAATGAAGACCGAACTCGCTGGACAGATGGCGGGATTCCTTGCGGCTCAGAATGATCGGTTCGATTATCGCACCTTCTTCGAGGCTTGCGAAGTCGAGTATGACGAAGCAATTCGTTATGCCGACAGCCTGCCCACTGAACGAGATGAGTTCCCCTACACGATGGGAACTGTGTTTGAAGGTAGAGCGGTGTCGCTTAACGAAGACCGCATTCTCCCTGATTGGGTGGTGTGATAATGAGCGACAGACTCAGTAGCGGGGTTACCGCATATGTAAATGACGAAAGGGCTAGAGAAATCGAAGATACTTGGACAGCCAAGGCTCAGACGATTCTCAAGGGTCGCACTATCGAAGAAGTCCGTTACCTAACTTGGGCGGAGGCTAAAGACGCAGGATGGGCTGATCGCCCGCTCTGCATGTTCCTTGATAACGGGGACATGATTGTCGCAATGTCAGACGACGAAGGTAATGACGCAGGTTCGCTGAGTTATCTCGGCGGTGTCTTACCAGTTATATAAATCTTCTCAGGGTTGGGGGGGAAACCCCTCGGCCCCGGGAAACCAAATGAAAGAAAGAGAAATCCCTATGACAACAAGAACAGTAACTATAGAACTCGCTTGGCGAGTAGAAACAACGCACACAGTTGAAGTCCCATATGACGGAGATGTTTATCCCCACGATGGGAACGACGACCCTCAATCATTACAGCGCTGGCTTCGTGATTCCCGTGAACATACGCCTGCCGTGAATTTGATGGATGAAGACTTCGAAATTGTGGATTGCTATGCGTGGCAGATCACAGACGACGAAACGGGAGAGGTGTGGGAGAAATGACGTATGTTATTAAAGACGCCATGACAATCATCGACCCTTGCTTCTATTGCGGACAATCAACAGCCCCGGGCTACGGCAGGTGGGTTAACAGGATTGGCTACGTGGAAGACGACTTCGACGGTTGGGCTTGCGCTCGATGCGCTGGCTACATTTGTGAGTTTTGCGATGAAGGCATTTACTTAGATGAAGATCGCCGCTGGAACGACACCTATGCCCATGTGCATGAGGAATGTTTATCCAAGGAACAGAACCAAATCATCACCATGTTTAATGAACTGGGTGGTGAATGGGAACTTCCATACGATCATGCTGAAGCATGGTTTACCGATGTAATAAAGATCGTCATGGGGAAATGACAGGTTGGGGGGGAAACCCCCCAACCAGATTCACACGCCCATATTCACACGCCGCTGCAATCACAGATTTGCAATCACAGATTTGCCCGGGAGCCCGGAAGCCCCGGCCGGTACTGAATACCCCCGGGGGCTGGCAGTATAAATGCGATATCCAGAGGATTGTCTCAACCCCGGGGGGCTTCGGCTCGGTCGAACAGGTGTTCGATGGAAAGAATCTGGGATAAATCTGGGAAATTGTCAATTAGAGGTTGCAAATGGATGTTGCATACTGTACACTTGTTCTTGGTGGGAGGTACCCATCACGAAGACATTCCCCATAAGGAGAAAGACATTATGGACGAACAATTCACAGGATTGCTGAAAGCATTTGCTGAAGCCATCCGCCCTCATCTTGGATTGGACGATTTCAATCCCAATGACATTGAGGGTCTTATCACAGAGGCAATCGATGGGCTTGACCTATACGATGCCATATCCGATGCGGTAAGCATGAACTCGAACATCCCGTCCGTGGACGAAATGAACTATGCAATCCAGGATTCCTTGGATGAAGCAGACTTCATTCGCCCCGAGGATTTCGATCCATCGGCCTACTACATCGTTACCCACGATGAACTTGACGAGGAAGTCACACGAGCGGTTGAGACCACTCTTGACACCATCCTCACAACCGAGTTCATTATCAACAAACTCGTCGGTGAAGGTTACGAAGTCGTCGCAAGAGCGGAGGCTGCATAACCATGCCGAACTGGGTTTCTAACGAACTCAGTATTGAGCGCACACCTGAGGGGCTAGCATTCGGTTGCTACCTCTCGGGTTGTGTTGCCCAAGATCTGAGTTTCATCAGAGCGCTCATCCCTGCCCCGGAGGAAGCGTCTAAAACTATCAATATTAATGGCGACGATATAGGGTCCGCTTTCACAACTATGGAGGATGACGGATTCGACGGTCGCCAATGGGCTATAGAGAACTATGGCAGCAAGTGGGCTGACTGTCACTTAGAACAATTAAGTGATTCGGTCTTCGCTTTCGATACTGCGTGGGGGACTACTAACGCTGGGCTTATAACGGTCTCGGCTCGGTTCCCTAATGTCAAGTTCATTGTCTACTCGATAGAGGAACAGCCATCATTCCAATGTCTCAACATGTTTGAGAATGGGAGAGTCACCGAACTCACCTTTGACGGAACACCATCTAGAGATGCCCAAGAAGGGTTGAAAGATGTGTTTGTCCATTGGTGGGAGAAGGAAGAAGTAGAGGTATGAACGAACCCCGGGAGGGGTGGGTCATACAGTCCAACATAGAAGTACATCGATGGCTTCGGGGAACCGAAGTCGTTGATGGCTTCCTTGTTCGGGACTCTGATCTTCCCTATATAGAACATTATTATCGGGTGGCTCCTCGGGTGTATTTAACAACTGAGAGGCACCTTGCCAGCGTTTGGATTTATGAACAGGCTGCTGAAACATATTTAACAAAACATAATCTCTATGGCGCTTTGGTCAGAGTTGACGCTTTGGCTACTGGTGGCATAACGAGTGACGGACGTAAGCAATTCGTGCCTGCGTAGATTCACACGTGAGATTCACACGGCCGCTGTGCCCGGGGCATGTACCCGGGTGCACCGGAGGCTGCCCCGGGGGCCGGAATACGTGCGATGTCCAGAGTCACCCCGCCCCCGGGGGCCCCGGCCTCCCCTATGCCCCGGCCGGCTCGAACGTATGTTCGATAAAAAAATCTGAAATAATTTCAATTAGAGGTTGCAATTAGTCAACCAGTAGTGTATAGTATACATATACCGATAAGAAAGGAAGGAAAGACATGAGTGAAAAAACAGACAACATAATTCACGGCATCACACAGAAAATTGTTGACGCTATGAAAAACGATCCACAAGGCTGGACCAAACCATGGCAGGGTATTAGCAGTTTGCCATATAACGCTCAGAGCGGAAACACCTACACAGGTGGCAATGCTCTAGTACTTATGTGGCTATCCCCTGACCCAAGTGACCCACGCTGGAGCACATACAAAGGCTGGGCAAAACTTGGTGCTCAAGTACGAGCAGGCGAAAAGGGAACAGGCATTGTTTACTTCTCGCAGGCATGGTTCAACAAGGACCTAAACAAGTGGTCAAGTAAGCCTATGGATGGGGAAGGATGGGAGAAGAAAGGAATGCTCAAGGCATACTCAATCTTCCACGCTTCACAAGTTGACAATGCCCCGGCCAAGCCTGAGCAACCAGTAGTGAGCGGAGACATTGACGTAGCGCTTCATCGTGAATGGTTTCAAACACTCGGAGCCGATTGGAGAGAGACACCTAGCGATAGGGCGTTCTACTCACCGAGCGAGGATTACATTAACACTCCCGAGGATACTCAATTCGAGAGTCCTGAAGGATGGTTCGGTGTAGTCGCTCACGAGTTCACTCACTGGACCGGCCACAAATCTCGCCTAGACCGTAAGGACGAATGGAGAGGTGACCGTGGTGCACGCAATGAGTACGCTTTCGAGGAATTGGTTGCGGAACTCGGTGCGACGTTCTTAAGCGTCATCCGAGGAGTAGAGACTGACCCCCGGCCCGACCACGCTCGCTACATAAACTCGTGGCTCAAAGCGCTAGACAGTGACCCAAGGTTTATATGGGACGCTGCTGGCAAAGCGTCAAAGGCTGTCAACTTCATCCTTGACAACACCGAGACCCCGGCCCTCACCACAGCGTGAGGGTTGGGGCCCCGGCCCTTACTGGCCCCGGCCGGGAGCGGCGATAGAGGCTATCCCCTGGGATTCCAAACCCCGGGGCGAGGGTTCGATACCTTCCCGCTCCGCTCTAAAGAAATCTGAAGATTTCTGAAGAAATCCACTAAATGAGGTTGTTTTTGTCAACCAATAGTGTATAATATACATATACCGATAACAAAGGAGAAAGACATGAACAAACAAGAACTACACACCAAATCAGTGGTTGACTCTTGGGA
>MDTE01021675.1_pt1 | contig 46911 bp, 38 predicted proteins | sample 811231 | NCBI WGS metagenome assembly MDTE01 (sample SAMN05326651, study PRJNA326480) | marine metagenome | isolation source: seawater | place: Indian Ocean: Red Sea | collected 2010 | reverse complement strand
TCTCAAGAGACCATGCCCTCAACTAATCAAGCAGGCATGGGGCAAGAACACCCGCCGACTAATCAACCAGGCATGCGGCAAGAACACCCGCCGGCTAATCAACCAGGCATGCGGCAAGAACACCCGCCGACTAATCAACCAGGCATGCGGCAGGACCACGCTCCGACTAATCAATCAGAAGAACAACAGAGAATAAGCGCCAGTCCCATGGGGCCTCGGTACTCTCTAAAAGTAACTAAACAATCGACAGATTATTCTCTAGCAATTCCTTCCTCTCTAGATTCATTTAGCACTAACCAAGATGCGTCGTTATTATTATCTGGATATGGCTTTAATAAATCAGGCGGAGGAAATACTTTAGATCACCCGGTATCGATTGCATCGGATGGAAAACGTCTAGCAGTAACAGATAGAAACAATAATCGTATATTAATCTGGGAATCTATCCCCAGCAACAATAGTTTGCCTGATTTAGTTATAGGGCAAGATAATTTTGATACTCACATGGAAGGAAATAGCCTTTCACAACTTGATTTTCCAGGGCAAGTAAGCATATCTCCTCAGGGTAAAATGTTAGTAGCAGATTCAAATAATAATCGTGTATTAGTGTGGTCCGAGTTCCCTACACAATCTGGCCAGCCAGCAGATTTTGAAATTAATATTGATTCTTTAATAGGTACTCAAGGAGCGTGGCCCTGGGGAGCATGGACTGATGGAACAAAGGTCGCCGTGTCAGTAACAAGTGGTGGCGATAACGGCAGCAAAATCATTATATGGAATTCTTTTCCAAGTTCAGGATTAATTCAACCAGACTTAACTATAAAACATGCAAGTGTAGGTACACCACGAATGATTGTCTCCAATGGCGAATATATTTTAACAGGTGATGAAAACGGAAAAACCGAATGTAGAGATGGCTCCAATAGCCATATATGGGCAAGTTGGCCCACAAAAACGAACCAAGCTCCAGATGCATGCCTTAATGGTTGGGTTGGAGGAACAATAGTAGATCAAACTTTAATAACCATAGCTCAGGGTGGAGAGAGCCTTAAGTGGTGGAATACATTACCTAAAACTACTGAGGAAGCCAAAGGTTTTATTCCTGTTCTACCAGGAGTTGGACATACTTGGTTAGGAGGAGATGGTAACGACGCGGTTTATGTTGATGGAAAACTTTTCATAGTTGAATACAATGGAGGAAGAGTATCTGTTTTCAATCAACTTCCGACAGGCCCAGATATAAAACCTGACTGGGCTCTAGGAACAAGCGATCCATCAATTAATCCATATTACGCGAACTGGATTATTCAAAATGGTGTCCCTGCATCAAATGGCGAAAGATTATTTATAGCGTCTGATTTTGATCGATCCCTGTCAGTATGGAACAAAATACCAGGAGAATCTGGAGCAATACCAGACTTATTTTATCGAAGATTTGAAAATGCTCCGTGGGATATAGCAGTGTATGAAAATACAGTGCTTTTAGCAGGGCAAAAAGGAATATATGGCTGGAAAGATTTTGACGGAACAGGGGAATTACCAGAGATAACAATTGATGGCACTATCGGCTCTATTGATCTTAAAGATTTACGAGGCGTTGCTTACAACGGGAAATATTTCGCACTAGCGAGCGAAAATGCTAAAAAAGTTTGGGTATGGGAAGGCATTCCAACTAAGAATGACGAACCAGTTTATACATTAGATGTACCTCAAGGCCCAGGGCGTTTAGACGCAAATAATGAGTGGTTAGTAATTTCTGGTTACCCTGCAGACAGGTTTAATGTTAAGGCCATAAAATTCACAGAGCTTGCTACAGGAAAATTACAAAGTATACCCAGACACAATGCTTTCCCTCAAAGTGCGGTCTTCACAGATATTGGCTTTTTCATAAGCCAACAAGCTGACAATCAAGTATTAGGATGGGATTCTATAGAATCAGCATTAGCAGGAATGGCCCCGAAAAATATTTTAGGTAATGGAAAAGGAACAAAAGCAGCTAACTCTATAAAAATGGCTAACACGATAGGATGGGATGGAACCCATTTGTGGGTAGGCGAGTTCAAATTTTCTACGCGCATTCTTGGATTTAAACCTACAAAATAATAAATCATACGCCTGCAATTAACAAAATTTACATCGAAATCTCTATTTTTTTACCACAACTCCGTATACATGCCATAAAAGTAGTGCCGCTGCGCCTCTATAAGGCCGCCAGTTTTGACCAAATGATTCCATTTCTTCGCGATTAGGGCGATCATCCAAAGATTTTACAATTTTCATCCCTCCTTGCAAGGCAACATCATTTGCGGGCCATGCATCCATATCACCTAGCGCAAACAATCTATAGTTATCAGCGGTCCATGCCCCGACACCACGTATAGAAATTAAGCGCTCCTTCACTTCTTCTCCTTGGAGGTCACCTAGAGAATCAAGATCGAGGCTTCCAGACACTATTTCATTAGCAATTCCAATGATATATTCACTTTTACGGCGTGATAAACCAGTCACCATCATATCTTCTGGCTGCAATTTAGATATTTGATCGGCATCTTCAACGTCTATATCAACAAGCCGCTTCCATATGCTCATAGCAGCAGAGGTAGAAATTTGCTGGCCAACAATAATGTGTGCCAATGTACCAAAATTCGCCGGACGCGAACGATCAGGGGGATAACCATATTGTTCTATAATAGTTTTGATGTCACTATCAATATCACTTAACAGCTCTAAAGCAACTTTTGGTTCAAATATTTTCTTAGTCACTCTTATTCCATCGTCAGTCATAAATGGGGTTCCCTCTTGAATAATAATCTCTCTTTAATAGCTGAATAAATTAAAGAAAGGATAAATAAGAATGATGAGAAAAGGACTACAGCGGGACCAGACGAAATATCAAAATAAAAACTTATATACAAGCCAATTAATCCACAAAAGGCACCAGTTGTCACTGATATGACCATCATTTTGTTAAAATCGTTTGTAAGCATACGAGCAATAACTGGGGGAATTACAATCGTGGCAGCAATCATTGTCACCCCCAGGATTTGCAAAGAAACAACAACTGTAGCCGCTAATATCAGTGAGAATATACCATCTAGAAGCCCTGTATGAACCCCGTAATATTCGGAATTTTCTGGATCAAATGTAGTAAATAATAAATATTTATAACATAAAGTGACCACTATAGACACTGAAATAACAACAAAAATCACTGAGTATAATTCAAGTGCATTGATACCTAGAATATTTCCAAAAAGTGCAGCATCAAAGCTTCTTGTAAATCCACTGTATCGGCTAATTAAAGCCACGCCTAAAGCAAAGCTCGCTGTTGTAATTATACCTATGGAAGAATCTGTACTAATATTTTTTTTTCTTGAAGTAAAAGTTATTAGCATCGCCGATAGAAATCCCCAGAGGCTCGCCCCGATAAAAAAGTTAATAGACATTATATAGCTGACAACTGCCCCTCCAAATATTGAATGAGCAAGACCATGACCGATATATGCCATCCTTCTTAAAACAACATAAACACCGATAAGACCACACAACGCTCCAACAAGAGTACCTGCAATAATTGCTCGTACAAAAAAGTCATACTCAAATGGTAAAAACATATTATCTAACTATCTTTTCATTCCGTTGAAACCGTGTGGCGACTCTGCAACTATCGGTAATCCTTTATAACGAGTCACGTGTATAGGTGCTCCATATGTTTCTGTTAATATATCGACCGTAAAGACATCTTTTGGTGCACCATCTGCAATTATATTTTTATTAAGGCAAATCACTCTGGGCAAATGGGCTGCTACCGCATTAATTTCGTGGGTAGCCATAATAATCGTTACATCCTGATGATTGACCTCATGCAAAAGGTGCATGACTTCATCCCTAGTTTTTATATCAATTCCAGTTGTCGGTTCATCAAGTAGTAAAAGGTGTGGATTGTTTATCAATGATCGCGATAGTAAAACCCTCTGCTTCTGCCCTCCAGAAAGTTCACTCACATGGTTCGAGCGAACATCGATGATGCCCATTCTTTCCATAATTTCGAACGCTGCTTTTTTGGCTCTCTTTGAAAACCAAGGGTATAGTTTATTTTTTGAAATTGTTCCCATCAAAACAGTCTGCTCAACCGTTATAGGAAAACTCCAATTTATGCTAGACATCTGAGGCATATAACCTATTATTGGCCTTGCCGAGTCAACGGTTGCTCCACTCATAAATATTTTGCCATTTGGAACATTCGTCAATCCCATAATCGTTCGTAATAATGTAGTTTTACCGGAACCGCTAGGGCCCAAGAGTGCAACGAAATCCCCTCTATTTATACTTAGATCAATTTTGTCCAGCACAATCTTTCCACTTATAGTACTGGTAACATCAGCGAATCTTACTATAGGGTTGTTGTCAGTATATTTATGAGGCTCTTCGTGCAACATTAGGGGTATATCACCTGGCTTTCACCTTGAAAAATTGGGCTGGTATCTACGTATTGTAAACCCTCAGCATCGCCCCCCAAAGCCACTACGATAGTTCGAACATTTTCAACCATTAATCCTAAATAGGAATGTCCAATATCGCCATGACTGCCTGGCAAGTCATCATCTCTAAGATTATCTATAAAAGAAATCTGTGTTTCATGAGCTATTTGACTCATAACTGGGCTTGGAAAGACATTAGATCCAAAGATTGCAGGTACCTTTTCTAATCGAACTTGATCAATCAATTGAGCAACCTCTCTTGCCGAGGGCTCAGTAAAATCAGAAGGTTGAACGGCCGCAATTACCGTGAGACCATATCGCTTTGCAAAATATGGAAAAGAATCGTGGTAAGTCAAAAGCTTTCGATTACTTGTGGGGATACTCAGAACTGCGATTTTAATCTCCGAATCGAGGTTCAGAATACGTGCTTCAAAAGTTTTATAGTTAGATTGATAATAAGTTTCGCCCAACGGATCGAGGGCCGATAGTTCTGCAGATACTATTAATGCATATTCCAATGCAAGCATAGGATCGGTCCAAAGATGAGGGTTAGGAACACCTTGTTCTTCAGGAAACGAAAAATCATATACCCACTTAGATTTATCAAGCGTTCTATTACCTAATAAAACAATCTTAGATTCTTCTCTTTTATTCTTTAAAGCCATATCTAGCGCAGGTTCTTCAAGATAAAGCCCGTTCAAAAAAATAATATCTGCATTGGAAAAGGCGATAGCCGTCGAAGGTGCAGGATCAAAAGTATGGGAATTTACTCCCTCTGGGACAATCCCTTTCAGCGTTATTCGTTCCCCCCCAATTGCGTCTACAATACTAGTAATTGGAGAAACGGTCGTTATGACCCTTGGTTTAATTGACCCATCTTCCAATAACAATTGATCTTTCGCGTCCTCCGTCTGGCACCCAGCAAACAAAGCAACTAAAGAAATAACTAGGAACAGGCCTATATTATGATCGTATTTAAATATTGTTTTGAGCAAAATAATCCGCGATTTTATTCCTCACGTACTTTGGACCTTGGACCAAATGGCTCTGGCTGAAACGGACCATCACGCGTTTGCAAAAACCCTCGCATGCCACCGGTTTCCTGAGCATCATCCAAGTATTTCCTAAAATCTTCCCGCTGCGATGTCTGCGCTAAAGCTCCTAATTCTGTATTCAAAGTTAATGCGTTTCTTAAACCCATCATCTCTAACCCCATGGTAGCTACCTGAAGATTAATTTTCACCGTCTCAGGTGAAACCAAAGCTATCCTCTCCACAATACCAAAACAATGGTCAATCAATTCGTCATGAGGGATTACATTATTAACAAGACCAATTCTTAACGCTTCCTCAGCATCTATGTGGTCTCCTGTTAACCCATATCTTAAAGCATGTTTATACCCAGCGTTGAGAGTCCAAAAGAAACTAGTATTAGAAATCATTCGAATTTCTGGTTGGGAAAATACAGCTTTATCTGATGCGTAGGTCATATGGCAAGTTAATGCATACCATGAGCCACCTCCCATGCACCAACCATTAACGGCGGCAATAACAGGTTTGGTTAATTCCCAGATTTGTAAAAGCTTTTTATTCTCATCCGAGCCTCTTGTTCGCCAATCATCTAAAAACGCAGCGACACTCATGCCCTCAGGCAACCCATACGGCCATACTGTTGGGGGAGAATCACCACCAATATCATATCCAGAAGAAAACGCGCGGCCTGCGCCAGTTAGTACAATAGCCCTTACTTCAGGATCAGCTTCAGCCTCGGCAAGAGCACTGGCCAAATCACTTTCAAGTCCGTGACTTATAGCATTCAAAGTTTCTGGCCGGTTTAAAGTTATCAAAACTCCACCACGTTGCTTTTCATAAATAACATTCTCAAATTCGGGCATCTTATTAACCTTTCTTCTTAGTAGTATATTTAATTGCTTTCACGATATCTTCTGTAGAATGTGTCTCGCCAATTATTAAATCTACAATTCTCATTGTAGGATCTTGCAAGCTCGAATCCCAGGATAATGTTGAATCAGAAGCCACTATAACATCAAAATCCCGTACATTCGCATCAAAAGCTGTATGCAGGACACAAGCGTAGGTTATAGTTCCAACCAAAATAACGGTTTCTATTCCTCTCCTTCTTAGCGCTACCTCTAAATCGGTGCCATAAAATGCTGAAAAACTTCGCTTTTGTACGATGTATTCACCTTCCAAAGGGCTCAGATCAGTATGTATTTCTGATCCCCAAGTTTCAGGTTCCAAGGATGGTGACCCAGGTGCGTTCAAAACTGCTTCAAAAGTCGCAGGAATAATCTGATGGATTGCACTAACCGAATCTGGAACAGAGTCTCTTATTATTTGCGTATGAACAACAAAAAGACCTGCCTCTCTTGCAGCTTGCAATACCGGTTTAATTCTTGGTATTCCGTCTGTTACGAGCTCGGGCTTGAGGCCAAGAGGAGATACCAGGCTTGAATGGCGTCCATAAAAACCATCGGGGTGACAAAAATCATTTTGCATGTCAACCACGATTAGTGCAGACGTATTAGGGTCAATCTTACAAGCCATAATTTTCGTACCATTCCATCAAACCGCTAAACGATCAATTACCTCAAATGGGATATCATTTATTCTTTTTTCTCTGACCTCGGACCAAAAGGTTCAGGTTGGAAAGGGCCATCTCGCTGCTGCAAAAATCCTCTCATTCCACCCTGCTCTCTTGCTTCTTCAAGTGGTCGAAGTACATCTTCGCGCCTCGAAGAATGCACCAATGCAGAAAGCTCACCATTCAATACCATTGCGTTCCTAAAGCCCATCATCTCTAGGCCCATAGTGGCAACGTGCAAATTGATTTTTACAGTTTCTGGGGAGACTAGCGCAATTCTTTCAACAATACTGAAACAATGATCAATCAATTCATCTTGAGGAACCACTTGGTTTATAATTCCTATTCTTAAAGCTTCCTCTGCATCTATATGATCACCAGTTAGACTGTACCTTAACGCGTTCTTATAGCCTGCATTCAATGTCCAAATGAAGCTTGTATTTGAAATCATTCGAACTTCTGGCTGAGAAAACACTGCATTTTCAGATGCATACGTCATATGGGAAAAGAGTGCATACCACGATCCTCCGCCCATGCACCATCCATTTACAGCGGCAATAACAGGCTTATTAAGTTCCCACAAATGCATCCATTTATCTGGACGGTCTTGGGTTCGCCATCTATCCAATAATTCTGCGACACTGCTGCCTTCCGGAATACCATAAGGCCACACATTAGGGGCTCGATCCCCTGCAATGTCAAAGCCTGCAGAAAATGCCCTTCCTGCACCAGTTAATACAATTGCTCGTATCTCTGGGTCGTTTTCTGCTTCGGTAAATGCGGAATGTAATTCCGCTACAAGGTCAGGACTTAGCGCATTTAAAGCTTCCGGCCTGTTTAACGTAATCAAAACACCTCCACGCTGCTTCTCATACAATATATTCTCATAATCAGGCATATTCCCCCTCCTCCTATTTACTACACTCCATAAATTTTAACTCTTATTATTAGACCTTGGGCCAAAAGGTTCCGGTTGAAAAGGACCATCTCGAACAGTTAAAAACCCTTTCATCCCTTCACCAGTAAGCGCATCAAACATTTCTTTCCTATACGGTTCGCTAGACGACGAATGCGCCATCGCAGATAGTTCTCCATTTAATTTAAGCGCATTTGCTAAGCCCATCATTTCAAGGCCCATGGTTGCAACATGCAAATTGATTTTCACCGTTTCGGGAGACACTAAAGCAATTCTCTCGACCAGCTGAAAACATTTTTCCAACAAATCATCGTGAGGTACTATCTCATTTATTATACCAATTCGAAGTGCTTCTTCAGCATCAATATGGTCACCGGTAAGACTGTATCTAAGCGCGTTCTTATAGCCAGCATTTAACACCCAGAAAAAGCTAGTGTTTGATATATGCCTAACCTCTGGCTGACCAAATACCGCCTTATCAGATGCATACGTCATGTGGGTGGCAACCGCATACCATGATGCACCTCCCATTGCCCAACCATTTATTGCACCTATAACGGGTTTTGTTAGTTCCCACATATGAAGCAGTTTATTTATGCCGCCATTATCATTAGTACGCCAAAAATCAAGAATCTCAGCTACGCTTTGACCAGGAGCTAATCCATAAGGCCATACAAAATCACGCATTGGAGCATCAGGAACGCCCATGTCATAACCAGCAGAGAATGCCCGGCCTGCGCCAGTCAAAACAATCGCTCTTACCTCTGGATCCGCTTCTGCCTCATCCAACGCTAAATGCAGTTCATCTTCCAGTTGGGGGGTAATAGCGTTTAAAGCTTCAGGCCGATTAAGAGTAATTAACACACCTTTTCTTTGTTTCTCATACAGAATATTTTCGTATTTTGCCATCATCTATCTCCTATTTATTACAGCCACATTACTAATTTGCTATTAATCGGACAATGCTTCTACAGCACTCAAAACTTCTTCAGCATGAGTCGCTGTTTTAACACGTCTCCAAATATGCTTTATCTTCCCATCCGTGCCTATCAAAAATGTCTGCCTCAATACCCCTTCATAAACACGTCCATACATTTTCTTTTCGCCATATGCACCAAATTTCTTGGCGACTTCAGATTCTGGATCACTAAGAAGGGGAAAAGGTAAGGAATATTTGTTAGTAAATTTATGATGGGACTCGATATTATCACGACTCACACCTAAAACAACTACTCCTTTTTCAGTTAGTTTGTCATAATTATCTCTAAATCCGCATGCTTCTTTTGTACAGCCTGGTGTATCATCTTTAGGGTAGAAATATAAAACAACTGTGGAGCCCCTTAGCTCCGAACCTATAACATCAGAACCATCTGTAGAAGGCAAAGAGAACTCAGGAGAATCATCACCAATGTTAATATCAGCCATCCACTAACCCCCTTAATCACAACTATACCAAAATGGACTCAATATTATTAGACACCCAATAATAACCTAATTTTGTAGAAAAGGTTACTGCAATGTTACTAATTACAGGTGGATCCGGATTTATAGGTAAATACTTATCCGCGCATATACTCCTTAATACATCAGAAAACATTAGGATTTTCTCTAGTTCACCGGACAAATTCCACGCAGGATTAGAAGATATTTTATTATCTGCGATGAATCATATTCTCCAGCTCGGTTCAAATAAATTTTACTCCAGAAGCCAAATAGATAATGCCAAAAACCGATACGAACATCGACAATCCATAATTGCAGAGAACATCGAACTGGTCCAAGGTGACATCACAGATCAAACCAATTTACAAGACTCTATAGAAGGCGTAAACGCTGTAATACACGCTGCTGGAATCATAAATCCTAGAAGAGGGCGAACTCTGGAGAAGGTTAACTACTATGGAACCAAGAATTTATTGAATGTAATGCTGCATAATAATATTCAGCCGTTAATTAATATTGGAATATTGGGAACATCTTCGAACCCTAAATTACGTTTCCACTACTCGAAATGGAAATCAGAGGAGGCCATAAAAAATAGTGGGATCCAATTCAAATTATTCAAATCTTCACTAGTTCTAGGAGCACAAGATAAGTTCACAAAAAAAATGTTACGAACAATATCTTTACCCTCCGTATTTTTTCCGTTACCCAAAAGTAAAGAATCTTTTTTCCAGCCGATCTTAGTCAACGACTTAGCAACGACCGTTCTATCAAGCTTGCAAACTAAATCAAGTGAATCAAAAATATACGAAATAGGCGGCCCTGAATATTTTTCCTTCCAGGAGCTTGTCCAATTTTATTTAAACAAGCTTGAAAAACACAGAATTTTGGTGCCCGTACCCCAAAATTTATTGCTTGCACCTGTAAAGATTCTAGGACTGGTTATGAAAGAACCTTTTCTTACACAATCAGAACTCCAAGGTTTATCACAGAAAAATATTGCTGATCTAGATTCGGTCCACCGATTGTTCGGGTTCAACCCCTTATCTATCAAAGATAATTTAATGCTCTAAGATACGTCCCGTGCAGTTACCAGCCGCTCTATAAATTCCTCTACTGGAAATGCAGGCAAAGTGGTTATCTGTATAGTTCCCCTCGAACCCAACTCCAAGGAAACTCTCGATATTGTCTCGTTATCTGGCGCTTCTACAATATTTACGAAATCATAAGCTCCAAGTACCGCATATTGTGCGATAACCTTGGCACCCCAAGTTTCAATTTCTCGGCTAACCTCTTGGATTCTCTCAGGTCTATTCTTGACTGTCTTTCGACCTTCATCCGTCAATGTGCTAAGTAATACATAAGTTGCCATTTAATCTCCTCCTAAAGTAATAGCAGTAAATAAACATTTTTTTGATTCACAAAACTATTTTATTGATGTACTCAATAATCTCCACAGAAAGTTGCCCTTCTTTACCTCTCCAAGATCGGTCGCCATCAACGACTATATTACTTGTCACTAGTTTATTGCTTAACGATTCAATCCAGTCGCTAATGGAATCTGGAGAAGCAGAAAGATCTTTGTCACCAGATATTACCATCATTGGCGTATTTATATTACCCGCCTCTCTAACTAGTTCTAAACCCAGAGGGGGTAACTTCATATGTGGAGAAATCAATACGATGGCTGCAAAAGAATTAGCTTGTGATAGGCCCAATCTCAAAGCAACCCCTGCCCCATAGGAATATCCGATCAAAATAAGTTTTTTGGCATCCGAGGTAGGCCAATTTTCCATTAACTGTACAGCAGATCCAGCATCAGTTACTTGACCTTGGCCCATATCAATTGTCCCTTCACTTGAGCCAACCCCCCTGTAATTAAATCGAAAACAAAAATAACCAGCTGTAACTAAATCTAAAGCAAGCCGTTTAACAACAGAGCTATCCATATTTCCACCTAGGTGTGGTTCAGGAGAGCACAAAACTATGCTAAATGGTTTGTCGTTTGAACCCTCTGAAATGATACCTTCCAGTTGGAGTTCACCTGATTTAAATGCTACCGGTATATTCCTTACCATACTCATATAATGCCATTGTATGAACAATAAAAACACCTTAATTTATAAGAATATTTTGTAATATATGAAAACTTCAATATCAAAATTAGCTGAACAAGAATGATACAATGAGAAAATGGGCATTAGTGAATCAATCGTATGTAAATAAAAGGGGGGATCGTGCCTGAAAGCAAGACCATTGATATCCAAGATATCACAATCCATTACTTAGAATGGGGAAACCCTAGATCTCCTGATTTAGTGATGGTTCACGGTTGGACAAATTTCGCTCAATCATGGGGGGAAATAGCAGCAAAATTTGAAAAAGATTATCATATAATTGCGCCGGATAATCGTGGACACGGTCAATCCGAAAAACCGGGAACCGGATACCATCTACAAGATTTCGTCCAAGATACGAAAGAGCTCATAGAAAAATTGGATTTGAAAAAACCTACATACATTGGTCATTCCTGGGGCGGTAACATTGGGACTATGCTTGCCGCTAAGCACCCTGAAATTATCTCAAAAGCTTTCCTCGAGGATCCCGTCTATTGGAAATTTATAAACTCATTTGTTACAAGCCTTCCTGTTGGTTTAAGTCGGCGAAACAGGCCGGAATCTGAGATTCTAGCTGAGGCTAAATCAAAAGGTTTAACGGATGAAGAAACGGATCAGGAAATCTACCGGCATCATCATTTTTCAGGTAATGCACTAACCCATCTTTTACAGGATAATAGAAGTTGGGCTTTAGAATGTGAGAATTACTTGCGCCGAATTTCTATCCCAACGGTCATATTAGCTGGTAACAACGCTATGGGTGGCGCTATGATACCCGAAGAAATCGATTATTTCTCCAATATTACTGGCGAAAACGTCGATTTCAGGTTATGGGATGATACGGGCCACGGAATGCACGCCACGCACCCTGAGAGATTTAGTAAGCAACTACGCGATTTCCTTGAAAATAATTCAAATGCTAACTGATAATTAATACAGTAGTAGATTAGGCTAAATATCATAAATACCATACCAAAATCTGACAAGAATAGAAGCCCTTCAGTATTTTCTTCCCTATACAATCCTGCATACAGGAGGTTATGGTCGGCCGGTAGTTTTTGGTATTTGAATCGAATGATGGAAGTAACGATCCTTTCATGGCTAGTTCTCGAGCTTACAGATTCGCCTTTCCAAGTCGCGCTAGTAGGAATATCCAGAATGTCTCCGATGTTTCTCTTGGGCCTTGTGGCTGGAAGTATCGCCGATAAATTTCCTAAAAAAAGAACCATGGTGCAATTACAAATATTCAACATATTTGTGACTTCTGCTACTTTCTTAATGATAACTTTCGGAGATATTCAACCAATCCATGTATTCCTATCAACGTTTTGCCTTGGCTCATCATGGTCTCTTGATTTCGCGACAAGAAGATCTTTCTTTGCTGAATTATTTGATGAAGATAATCTGTCAAATGCTGTGTCTTTAGATGTAGCCCTTTTATTTGGCAGCCTTCTACTGGGACCAATATTTTCAGGAGCACTAATAAGGCTTTCGGGGTTTCCACTAGCGTATGGAATGATCCTGATCTTTTATTTATTTGCATTTTTAATTCTGGTTCGAGTCCCTAAGCCAAAAAGGGGCAAAGTAAATGAAATTGATATACCGATTAAAAGACAGCTGGGCGACGCCATCAATATGATAACGTCCAATCGATCTCTTTGGTCCGCTCTCACAGTTACGGTCGCACTCAATTTCTTTGGATTTCCCTATTTACAAATGGTGCCAGTGATCGCCAGAGATGTACTAGATGCAAATGCGTTCTGGTATGGAGTTTTAGTTTCAAGTGCCGGCCTTGGTTCACTTCTAGCCTCCCTATTCATAGCATCTAAATCAATTGAAAAAAAACATGTAATATACTCACTAGGTGCAACTCTAATGTTGTTTGCGGTCCTACTATTTTCGCTTTCTAACACATACATCATATCTCTTTCAGCTCTCATAGTAGCCGGTATTGGGATGTCCGGTTTCGCAACAATGCAACCAACCATTGCTCTTCAAGCTGTGGGCAAAGATATGCAAGGTAGATCGATGGGCGCTATAGCCCTTGGAATTGGTGCTGCGCCACCAGGGATGTGGGCACTTGGTCAACTATCGGAGTATGTTGGGCCTCAAAATGCGTTGACGGTATTTTCTATATCAGGAATCATCGTTATAACACTACTGAGGTTTGCGCTACCAGAACTGAGAAATAAAAAACGTTAGTTACTCTCTCCTAAATCAGCAACACCATCCGAAGATTCTTGCACAATATGGACCGACCTTTGTGGGAACGGAATTGATATACCTAGTTCATCAAATTTTCGCTTAACTCTGAGGCGATATTCACCAGCAACATCCCACTGGCGCATTGGGATCGTTTCACCAAGAACGCGGATATCTATTGAAGAGTCTCCAAAATTATCGACCCTAATCGCTTTGATTGAGTCAATTATCAAAGGACCCCATTCTGAATCTGATTGCATTTCGAACCCAATTTTATTGAGCTCTTCCATAACTAGATCAAGATTTTCCTCATAAGCAACCCCAATATTGAAATTAACCCTCGATTTATCCTTGGTATAGTTTGAAGCAGTGCGGATCTCGCCATTAGGAATAAAATGCTGCCTAAAGTCTAAGTCCCTCAGTATTGTTCGTCTTAAATTAATATCTTCTACAAGACCTCCTATACCAGCAATCCTTACAATATCTCCAACTCGGTATTGATTCTCCAAAATTATAAATATGCCTGCAAATATATCCCTAACGAGATTTTGAGCACCAAACCCAACCGCAATACCAACTACGCCTGCGGCGAGCAAAAGTGGAGCAAGATCTATGCCAAGTTCCCCTAATATCATGAAAATTGCAGTGAATATCACCAATAATTTCGCAGCTTTAGATAAAACTTGGACAAGCGTCGTTACATTTTTTTCTCTTTCTGATTCCAAAACAGTTTCAGAGTTAGAATTAATATGAAAATTAATTGCTAAAGGAATAGCGTAACCAATAACTCTATTTGCAATCACCACTAACAGCAATATCAACAATATTTTAGGAACGAAGTTAAAAGCGATATAAGCCCAGTACAATTCAATATTTCGAGTTATGGTTTCAATAATACTTTCGTATATAACATTAATGTCACTCATTGACATCTCCTCCAGTTAAAGCACACTATAATATATAAAACCGCACAGTTTACTATTGACAATACTATCGCACTTTCAATAATTGAGTTAGTAACTCATGTGAAATATATGTTTTAAGCCAATAAGGAGATAGCCATGCGGATCGGCGTAGAACTAGCTATTAAGACACCTATTGATTTATTGATTAGTCAACTAGAGAAGTATGATTCTTACCCATTTGACAGAATCTGGGTCCCTGACTCATCTATATCTGAATGGGAGATATTTACTACCGCAGGTATCGTCGCAAATATTGTTAAAAAAGCGCGCATCGGAATAGGAGTTACGTCACCTTATCATCGTAACCCAGCAACAATAGCGCATGCGATAGCAACCTTGGATAACATATCCAACGGCAGAATTGATTTTACTATAGGCAGAGGATCAAGGCCTTATTTATCAAGTATTGATGCCGTAGGTACCGATGAAGCAGTAAGCGAAGCCATATTTATTATTAAGAAACTGATGCACGGAGAGAAAGTAGATTTTTCAGGTAGTTCGTTTAATTTTGAGGGGGTATCACAGCGCGTAACTACGAAACAGCAACAATTTCAAATTTATATAGCGTCTATGAGCGAATACTGGAATGATATTGGTTTAGAGCACTCAGACGGTCTTCATGTCTACAGCACAAATACAGAACTTTTATCAAAGGTAAAATCATATAAAGACCGCTCAAGTAACTCTTCCTTTCGAATCATCACTACTCTCGGGTATGTAGAGCCACAGGAAGTAAGAGAGTGGTGGGTGTCGAATTTCGGCAAACATTATAATTTACAGAAATTATCCAACCGCGAACCCGGAGAAGCAAGTGTATCAGAATTAGAATCAGAGCTTACTTTTTCGGACACACAAGGTTTGCAAGACCAAATTAACAAGATGAAAGAGTACTCTATTGACGAACTGATGATAGCTTACAGAAGACCAGAAGACTTGGAAGCAATTGCAAGTATTGTTTCTAAGTTAGATATAGAGGATAACTAGGCGATTTCTCCATCTTTTAACTCTACTACCTTATCAACTATGTCTATTAAGCCTCTATCGTGAGTCGTGGCAACGATAGATACATCTTTCTCATTAACCAAATCTCTAAATAAAGAGAATATCCTTCTAGCGGTGATCGAATCCAGTTCTCCGGTAGGTTCATCCGCCAATATCACGTCAGGAGACGTAATAATCGCTCTCGCTATGGCAATCCTTTGCTGCTCGCCCCCAGAAAGCTCATAAGGTCTATGAGTTGCCCGGTGAATCATACCCACAAGATCCAAACATTCCTTTACCCTACGATCTCTTTCAGATCTGGCAACACCTTGTATTCTTAAAGGTAGTTCCACATTCTCATATGCTGTTAAAAGCGGCATTAAAGCCGAAGATTGAAAAACAATTCCAACATGGTTACGTCTTAATATTGCTAATTCCTCATCAGACAAAGCATTTAAATCTTGATTTTTAAAATATGTTGTCCCTTCTGATGGTCGATCTAATCCAGCAATAATATTCAATAGCGTTGTTTTACCCGATCCAGATCGGCCAACCAAAGACAAAAATTCGCCGTAAGCAAGTTGGAAATCGACCCCTTTCAAAGCATGTACTGGCTGACCGGCAAGGTCAAATTTCCGGTGGACTCCATCTGCTTCTATTATGTTCCCTTTAGGATGTTTGGTAGACATCTAACTATCCCTCACTTTCAGGATATACAACTACATGGCCTTCTTCCATGACTAGTCGGGCGCGTCCTTTTATTCTAAGGTTATCAACGTACTCTCTTGGTAACTGTAATCGTCCGCTACTATCGACCAAAATAAATTCGCTTGTCCGGTTTGACATATCTCCCGGGCGCCTAAAGTCGGGGAGAGAAACAATCTCTGCACTTGCTCGCCCATCTCTTACAACTACAACTCTGTCGACACTTGCAGACACGGCCTCATCGTGCGTTACGATTATGATAGTAGTGTGGTAAACATCCCTAAGATTTTTCAATATATCCAAAATCTCGTTAGCAGTTTCTGAGTCCAATTCTCCTGTTGGTTCATCAGCAAGCAACAGTTCAGGTTCATTGGCTAAAGCTATAGCTATAGCCACTCTTTGCTGCTCACCTCCAGACAATTGGTTTGGCTTATGATTTAAACGATGTGACAATCCGACCGCATCTAAAAGTTCTTTCGATCTTTCAATTCTATATTTGGCTTTAAATCCAGCCAATATCATGGGTAATTCTACGTTTTCCAACGCCGTTAGGTAAGGTACCAGGTTACGAGCAGTTTGCTGCCATACAAACCCTACATTCCGTAATCGATAATCTTCGGCCTCTTTCGTATTTATATGTAATAAATTTCTTTCCCCTACTCTAATTTCACCCGCGGACGGTTTATCATATCCCGCTAGAATATTCAGAAAAGTGGATTTACCGCTACCGCTAGCGCCAACAATAGCGATAATTTCCCCTGGCATCACTTCCAAATCTAAGCCCCTCAAAGCTACTACTTCTAAATCTTGTGCTTTATATATTTTGAATAAATCTAAACACCTTATATAAGGTGTTTTTGGGTTGGTCGCCATAATTAATCTTCTCCTATTCTCAATGCTTGACCTAAAGCCAATTTGTTATAAATTTTAACTACAAGTAAAGTACAGATAATAAAAACAGTAACCATTACTAAATATACTAGTCCCAGGGCTTCCCAGTTAATCTCTAAAACAAATGGTGGCTGTACCGCAACACCTGTTTCAGTTCTATCCAAAAATGGCATAAGAAGCGAACCCGTTCTTTGTCCTATGAAAAAACCCGCAACGATGCCAATTATAATAACGATAATATGCTCAAACCATACGACTAATCTTATTTGTGATCCGGTAAGACCCATGGTCCTCAATAACGCGAATTGATTTCTCCTTTCGCCAACAACGAGTACAGCGTGAGAAATATATCCAACAATACCCAAAAATAGAACGCTTATATATGAAACCATTAAGATGGTTTTCCATCCTGCAGCAACCAAAGGGTCTGCTTTAGATTCAGAGATTAGGTTGCTTCTACTGACATACCTTGCAGTTCCCGCGACATCAGATAATTCCGTGAAAGGTTGCTCATTAGCGCGCTCATTTCCAAAAATCGTCCATACTTCATTAGCTTGAACCTCATCAGATTGACCAACAAGGTTCTGCTGTCTAACAATGTCATCTAAATTAACTACTATGAAGCCACCGATTCCAATGGGATCCAATGTTGGAAAATGATCCACTGTTCCTACTATCTCTCCGGTGGCTCTAGCGGTTCCCAAAGCTAATACAACTGTATCTCCAACATTTTGGTTAAGCGATCTGAGCAAAGGTGGGCTCAGAAGCATCGGTATCTTATATTCTTCAGGTCCATAATAAATACCCCTTTGTACGAACCCACTACTCGCTCCCCAAGTGAATAACGCTCTCTGAGATTGCCCATTTTGAGTATCCTTCACAAATTTAAGTGAATCGCTTCTGGTCATAACGCCCAAATCTAATATATTCCAATTAGATTTTTCATCAAACTCGTGCAATACTGACCACGTTTCCAAACTATTTGAAGTGGTATTTATAGAGTCAATATAAAAAGCTCCTCTCTGCATACCGCTCGAACGCGACCTTTGAACTATTTGAATGGATAGCAGCGTAAAAGGTGCTTGGGGCTCTAATACTTCAACAGTCCGCCCCCAACTTCTTCTAGGAACGGGTTTTATTTCTGTCTCCAGAAAATGTAAGCCTTCCTGTTCGAGGGTACCAAAATATATCGAAAAATAGCGTCCATTAGTATCCACCATCACACCCAATAATCGAGACAAGGGACTAGTCTCAACAGGCTCTACCCAAACACCTATGCTAGTAGCATCTTCAGGCAACAATAATCCGTAGGGTTTAGGCAAATCCGTTTCAATTAAACTCATAAGTTCTTCTATGGAATTATCAGAAAAATCCTCTCTCCACCAAGAAATTCCAGAAATTTCCCCTGGATCGACTCCCAAAAGTTCGTATCGAAGATCGGTCGCCCCCCCCGAGAAAGAGCCTTGCTGACGCAACACAGGCGAAGCGGCTTCGATCCCATTAATGCCTTCCACAGTTTTTTGAAAATCAATACTGGCACCTGTGCCTGCCAAGTTAGCGCCTAAAAGCCTTGTTTGTGTACCAGCAGCGTACAAAGCTCTTTCTTCGTAACTACGATCTAAAGTACCGCCAAAATTTGCCGCAAACGCACCTAACCCCGATGCAAGGACCAAAAGCAATATTAAACGAGTTATATTCTGAGGGTTTCGGCTAATTTGCCACAACCCCAAAGCTAGCCAAACAGTCGATACAGGTATAAGTAGTTTCGCAGCTGCTCTCGTGATATATGGAATTATCCTCAGTAGCAGTAGTGCTGCAGAAAATAAAAATAGAACTGGCACAAAAAGAAGAGCAATATTTGCAGAACCGCCAGAGAAAACGCTCGACACCAAAGAGCCCTGTTGGTTGAGCTGATTTATCAAGAAAAAAGTCATTGCCGCCAAGATTATATCTATGTACCATTTTTGAACGAATGACTTAGTAGGAGGCCTAACGTCATTCACTCTTTGTTCTAATGGGTTTGTATCTTCAGATATCAATGATGGCAGCATTAAAACAATGAATGAAACAACAGCCCCTATTCCGCCATACATATATGATTCCACTGACAAAGTTGTCGGAAGTACCCCTGTTCTACCTAACGCTGAGAAGAAGGGCAAATATCCAGTACTACTGATTGCTATATTTGCCACAATAGGACCAACTGCACCAGATATTCCACCAATTAGTAACGCCTGAGTAGCATTTATCAGTAAAAGGTGCCTTTTAGTAGCACCTCTACTCATCAAGAGTGCTCCATCTGCTCGTTGTCGTCGATTGATTAGCATAGCCAGAAATAGCACAGCATACAAAACCATTCCTGCGACCAAAAGCAAAACTACGGTTAAGGGTATTTGTAAAAACTGGAGTTTTGAATCGTACGTAGAAAGGAGTTGCACGAGGCGCGTATCTTGCCTGTAAGAAGATAAAGAGGCTCTAAGACCACTTTCCAAAGATTCAATCGATTCTCTCGTATCCAAAGATGAATCCGCCGTTATATTGTTTACCTCTATATGATAATCGGCGAAATGAAATCCTTGCATATCCCTAAAAATTGCCCCTAAGATATCTACAGCGACTGCTTCATCTACTATCACCGGAAGAGTGTTAAGCAATGTTGGTTCTCCAACCAATCGGTCAAGTGAAGGATGGTCCCAATTTACTGTTCCGTCATCAATTTGCTGGACAATTCCAGTGACTCGGACGTGGACGCGGTCCGTCCTATCTTCCCAAAATGGCCTGAACACCATAACATCGCCTTCTTTGATATTTAGGAAGGTTGCGTTACGTTGCAATATGACACCCTCAACGAGAAGACTACCATCAGATGCGACTAAAGCTTGCGGCTCAGGTATATACCCTGTTAACAACTGGAATCGATCTTCAAATTGGTCCATAAAATGGAATGACCCTCGATAGGCAAGCTCTAAGTTTTGAGTAAATTCACCTTCTCGATCAACAAGAAATGTAGATGTTCTTACGTGCTTAATTCTTTGCTCTGCTATGTCTCCAATTTTTCTGTCAATAGAGCCCTCTAGGCGCTCTATATCACTATCATAAGTTCGAGCATCCATCCCGGGTGACTCAAAATTAATTCTAAGATTGAGTGACTCCCGTTCAGCGGCATTAATAGCAAATTCCAACCCCAAATTCCGCAGGGTTTCCGAGTATATGGAAATACTTGCAGTAGTAGAAGAAGCCAAAATAGTTCCGATCAGAACTGGAAGGAATAAGGGTGCATAAGCTATCAATCGTCGAAAAATCAGGTGAAACAATTGGTTTGAAATCATCTAACCCTCGCTATCCGATCTGATTATAGTTGAAATAGAAAGCCGTTTTTGAGTTATACGGACTGCGAAAAAAAACATTATCACTGAAGCAGCAATGACCGAGCAAAAAATCATTAAAACTGAAAGGTCGATACTTAAAGAGTAATAGGGAGAAGCATCTTGCACTGAAAGATTATTGAATCTGGGAACTAATATTTGACTAAGCAAGAAACCTGTTACCAGTCCTATAGGAAGAGAAGCCATTACGGTACAAAAATACCCCAAAGATAAACTCAAATTATTTGAAACAGATCCTAGGCCTAAAGCTTTCAGAATAGCAATGTCTCTCGTGGCTTTTCTGGTCGTATACAGCAAATACGACCCAATTCCCAGGCCAAGTAATAAAAGGATGTAAGCTGATGATAAAAGTGCAGCCCCCTTCCATCCAGGAGCTTCTAAGGGGTTTTTATCACTAGTTGCCATCATAGTGGATTTCTCAGTTACGAATCCGCTTAGTTTAGGTTTATCAGATAAATATGTTCCCAAATCTATATTATTCCCATTTTCAGGGAACTTAATAATTACCTCGTTGGGCCAAACATATGGACCAACATTAGTGACATTTAAATGATCTAATAAATTTTGACCATCCAATACCAAGAATCCGACTGGATTCGGATCTAATGTTGGAAATTTATCAACAGACCCAACTACTCTAATCGGAACAATACGGCCAGAAATCCATATATTAGTAACGCCACCAATATCTATCCCTTTTAATGATAAAAATCGTTTGTTAGCCAAAGCCGGTACACGATCAAATTTTGGAGTTACATAAATGCCTCTTATGCCCTGAAGAGTTTCTCTTCCCCATTCAAATCGAAGAACTTCACCTCTGTCACTATCAACCGTACCATCTACCGAATCAGCCCTCGTACCAGTCACTAATACCGGTAACCAATCGGCACTATTGTTAAAATTATCTATCTCCACAGTTTCTGATCGAGAATTTTCTAGGGTTAAGTCATCCAATAATAGGGAACCCGGAGAACCGCTCGCTCCGAACGCATTCTCATAGATAAGAACCGATTTTAACTTGTAGGGTCCAGGAGGAGCTGGCTGGCTACCTCTTGCCAATTCAACAGTTAATTTAGTCCAATCAAAGAAATTGAGTGATCCCATACTATATATATGACTCGCTCCCGTAGAATCGACTATGTGAAGCCATAAAAAACGATTCCCCTTACCGTATTCGGGCTTAACCCATAATGATATGGATGTAGCATCGGATTCAATGATTCGAGGAGCTACGGAACTAGGGGAAGCGAACGCCAATTTATTGATACTTGTCTTCAAATCGAGATTGTCTACAGAATTAGTAACCAAAGTATCTCCAATAGTACTAGCATCCACGCCGAGTATTGGTACAAGGGTCCCCGCTTGTATAGAACCAATACCACCGGAAGACCGATAGGTAGCACTCGCTTGACTAACGCCTTGTTCGGAGCTAAGAATCTCATCTAAATAAGAGAAAGACAGGGATTCAAAACCACCTGGCCGCGAGATTTTAGCATCCCCCCCAGTATTGAAATACGCAGCCTCCTCTTGGCTTTTTTCCAAAGTACCGCCAAAACTTGCGAGAAATGCTCCCACTGTCGAAACCAATAATACAAGGCCTCCTAATAGCAAAGAATCAGCAGGAAATCTTGCGATCCGGTCGATTGCTAGTTTGGCAGACAGAAAATTAGTTTTTGAAAGAGAATAGGAAGTTAGCGAAGCCAGAAAAGGGAAAAATCTATAAAACATTAAGGCTACTAGAATAACAACTATAATGGGCATAATAAGAGTGGTATTCTCGAGCTCTGCAAGAGTCTTACCGCTTTCAAATGAAAACTCCCCTCCATCTGACTGAATACCAAAGAATTGAAGTAGTAAGATCCCCGCCAGAATAAAGAACCAAGCATCTAGAAAAAACCTTTGCACCCAAAACGGTTTGGGTCTATATTGATCCGCCGAATCAACAATTACTTCTTGAGATTTCATTACATTCAGAGTGGGGAATACGATAAATAGTAGTGAAATAATCAACCCGCCCAAAATCCAAGGGTATATCAGTAAAAGGTTCATATCAGTTACGTTACGGAGACCAGGGGTATTCGACCAGACAGGTGTAATGCTCAAGATTTTCATAATACTATATGAAATCAGAGGAGCAAAAAGTAATCCTGATACTACAACCACCAATACAGATGAAAATACGTTAGTCATAATGTCGCGTAAATTAGCGCCCCGGCTTCTTAAAAGTATTATTTGGCTCAAATACACATCTTTTAAGACAAGCCCGAGCATAAAGAAAATATATAATGAAACAATTGAAGACAAACTAAAAACAATCGTAAGAGGTATCGATGATCGAGTAAGTTGCCTTTGAAAACGCTCTACATTACCTTGAATGCCCAAAAAAAGATCACCGCTTGGAAAGGATTCTCTTAATTCCGCGGCAAACTCAGCGACGATGATCTCTGTTTTATCCACACCTAATTCGATGAGCCGGAGCCGATCTAGATAAATGATATCCTTGGTCGTACCCAATAAAGAATAGTTATCAGCTAGAGCAAAAAATGATTCTTGATTCACGAATAACCTTAGAAGCCAACGGTCACCCTGCAATTCGGTATCAAAGTATTCTGTACCCTGGCCAGCCCAGTACATTTCATTAATATCCACTGGGGTAATGATTGATGCCACTATCGCAGTGATGATTAAATCATCGCTCCCCAGGAAAGATGAAATTTCAATCTTATCCCCTGCTTTAATATTCAATTTATCGGCCGCGAGGTCCCCTATGGCAACCTGTACTGCACCTTCAGGATCATATGCAGGAAGTTGCCCAGCAATGATATTTACATGTTTATCGTAGCCAGATTGGAACTGAAAGAATGCCACTGAATCAACTCCCGGTCGATTGACAATAGTTGCAGCAGATCGCGGAGTTACTGCATAGACTTCGTTCGCAATAAATGAACCCGAAAAAGAATTTTCAGCAGCTGAATTGATAGTGTCACGATCTTGTGTGTAAGCACTTTCAGAAAGAGGAGCAAAAGAGGTTACAATTTGAGGATGTAAATTATTGCCAAGCTCATCCAAAGAATTAGCAAAACCAGCCTTTTCTATAGTAGTTAAATATAAAGGAGCAACACAAAAATATATAGCTCCTAAAACAAGCGCAAATGAAGTTATAATGAAAAGCGATAGATTAGCTCTTACTTGTTTCCAAGGCATAAAAGTGGAAATCAATCAAAAAGCTCCTTAAATTTGGATAGTCAGGCAATTCATTATATTATAACGAACTAAATATTATGCTTAAAAATGAACATCTCCGACTTATAGACTGCCATACACACTTGGATCAGTATTCGGACAGCGATATTAAAGACGTTATTAAACGCAGTAAAATCAAAGGCGTCCAAAGTATCGTTTCAGCTGGGGTAAATTTAAGCTCTTCCCAAAAAAATCAGTCCTTAGCACTAGAATACCCAAACTATGTATGGGCCGGTGTCGGTATACACCCAATGGAGATCGATTCCAAAACCGATAAACACCAATTGGATGGTGTGCGAAAACTGGCAGGCAATAAAGAAACAGTATGTATTAGTGAAATTGGTTTAGACTACGAATCATCATCTGCAAACAAGTCACTACAAAAAGAGATTTTTTCTCAGCAAATTCAAATAGCGTGTGAAGTAAATAAACCCATTGTCTTTCATAACAGGGGGGCTTCAACAGACCCAATTGAAATACTAAATCGTGAATCCAACGGAAAAATTGATATTGTAGCGCACTATTTTCAAGGAACAATTAATTATACCTACATGTGTTTAAATAACGGATTTTACATATCTTTAGCAAAGACTCTTTTAAGAATGCCTGAATTACAGGATTTGGTAAAAACTGAGATACCCTTAGAAAATATAGTGCTTGAAACCGACTCATACCCACAGCCATTCAAAAAAAAGCGGTCTTCCTGGACCGAACCTTGGGAAATAGAAAAAGTTGCCACAAAAATTGCAGATTTAAAAGGTATAGACGTAAAAGAAGTCGAGCATATAACGAATAGAAATGCCAGCAAAATATTTGGCTTAGACTAAATACAGGTGTACATTTAGTGTACATGAGGTAAAAGGAGAGAGAATATGGAACCCCGACCAAATGCAACGGCACTACCAATCAAATGGGAACAAAAGAATCGCGCCAAGCTAGATTTTATTCAAGCATTCATATCAAGACCTGGAATGATGCTACGGCCACTAACCGACAAGCGCTATGAGGAAAAAGCTCCCTCAGCAAATGGAAATAATACGGCGACACACGAATCCATATCTGAGATTATGGACGGAGAACCTCTCGTACAGTATTTGCGATTCCTCAGACGCAAAAGCCAAGATATGAAATGGGTCGCTTTAACTACATTTATGCAGAAACACGAATCTGATATCTCAAAATGGCTAAGCGATCAAGACGAAAAATACGGGAAATTAGTTCTTGATTCCTCAATGGAAAACCCAGACTATTACTCAACTGGATTCCACCATCAACCTGGCGGCTTCTCTGACAATGAATTTTCCGGATTAATGTATGATGTGGGACTAGACATTTCGTTTGCAACGATAAGCCCGGGTGGAGTTGCAGATTTAGTTCCGAATAATAAATACGAACGTATACTAGATCTAGGATGCGGAAGCGGGCGCAGTACAGAGCCGTTCAAAGCAAGATTTACAGAATCAGAGGTAATGGGTATTGATCCGTCTGAACCTCTATTGAGGACAGCTGTAAAACGAGCAAAACAAAAGAACCTAGTCATTGACTATTATCAAGGTATAGCCGAATCGACCCCATTTCCAGATAATCACTTCGACCTATTAACAGCTACCATATTATTTCATGAGGTGCCTGACGACGCAGCACTGGAAATATTGAAAGAATCACGCAGAATTTTGAAACCAGGAGGTATTTTGGTAATTGGTGACTTACTCCCCTATTCTGAATCAACTGCTTATGACAGATGGTACGATGAGTGGCAGGTAGTACATAATAACGAGCCATTTTTTGCGGACGCAAAAACTCGAGATATGAATAGTCTTGGTAAATCTGCGGGTTTTGGAAAAGTAGAAGAAGATTTTAGGGGTAAACCATCATTTTTTGGAGATCGAAAGCGGGTGCCCGGAATGCCCTATATAGTAACTGCAACAAAATAGTAACTATAATGGTTTTGATAACTTAACATCGGTTTATAAAGGAGAATCCATTGTCTGAATCAAGCGAAAATAGACCAGAAGGTTGGGGAATTGTTGGTGGCTGGCAACAGTATTTTGATGACCCTGCTTTAGACAGGCTTGCTGAAATAACAATGGATCTAGCAGCGACTACCTGGACTTTACTTGACCGTCAAAAAATCACAGAATGGATCCTTGAGGAAAAAGGCTACCTCCAAAATGCAGAAATTGACACATTCCAACCTAGTGAAGAACAAGAGAAAGAACTTACTGAAGCAAGGAATCAGTTTATTGCAGATATTCTTAACGGATTAACCAGGTCAGCAAATTCAGAACAATAAATGTGCTCCGGAAACCAGCAACTCTCTAACATTCTAATCAACTGACCTCACGCACGACCAAATTTTTTATCGAGATCTAACGTGCTCAAAAACATGCTCGTTGGGCGCCCATGAGGACAAACTTTTGGATAGTTAGCACGTTCGAATTGATCTAACAATGCATCCATCTCGGATATCAATAATTTCTGCCCTGCCCTGATACTGCCGTGACAGGCAAGAGATGCGACAATTTGTCTCTCTTGATGGTCAACAAATAATTCAGTCTGTGATTCAGTTGTAGGATTTGATATCTCTTCTCCAGCGAGAAAACCTAAAATTTCCATGAATGCGTTGGTTACCTCAGATTCGACTAAATCAGAAGGTATACCTCGCAACACTATTGTAGATTCACCAAAATCGTCCCAGTTAAATCCATAATTAACCAGTAATTCATGATGTTTAGTCAAAGTCTCGAATTGTATGGCATCTAAGCTAACATTAATAGGATTAAGCAAACCTTGTACCAATAGCTCTCCTTTATCTCTAGATGCGAGAATATTCTCAAAAACAATCCGCTCATGAGTAGCGTGTTGATCAAAAAGGTAGATCCCATCATCACTTTTTGCCACAATATATTTTGTATCTAGTTGACCAATAGATTCGAAACGGCTGGCCGAAACCATAATTGGATCTTGAGCGAAGTCAGAAGAAGGAGCGACATAACGATTATCTAATAAACGTGGCTGTTCAGGAATCAACTCACCAACTATTGGCTCGTAATCTTGTTTTAGAGGCCTCTCATAGGTAGAGCCAACATCCGACGCCAACATACCATTTATGCTTTTCTGAACAACGGAAAATATTTCCTGTTCTTTTCTAAACCTAACTTGGGCCTTGGTAGGGTGGACGTTAACATCAATTTGATTTGGTTTAACACTGAGAAAAAGAAATACGAATGGATAGCGACCTTTTAGCATATATTCTCTATAACAATCAGCGATTGCAAAAGAAATTGCCTGGCTTTCAATCAATCTATTATTAACAAATAAGACTTGCCCATCCTTCCGCCCCCGATTCAAGTTAGGTCGAGAAGCAAACCCATGCAGAGTAACATCACCCAAGGTTACAAAATCTATTTCTAGCATCTGTTCTGCAATATCTATACCCCAAACCGTTGCTATTACGTCTTGAAACCTTCCATCTCCAGGAGTAGACAAAATCATATTGCCGTCCCGAAATAGCTTAAAAGACACTTCTGGGTGTGCTATTGCATATTGTCCAACCAATGTTGTACAACGACGAGCCTCAGATGCTGCAGACTTCATAAACGACAACCTAGCTGGAACATTCTGAAACAAATTTTCGACGGATATCGACGTACCAATTTTCGAAGACTGATATCCAGATTCAATGAGTTGTCCACTGTGTGCAACAATGTAACTTGCCGTAGTTGCATCCGGTTCCCTAGAAACCAAAATAATATTGGAAATAGAACTAATTGAAGCTAAAGCTTCGCCTCTGAACCCAAAGCTATTAATATTTTCTAAGTCTTCTACCGACACTATTTTTGAGGTTGCATGTCTGGTTAATGCTAGGCTTAACTCACCGTTTGCTATACCATTCCCATCATCTGTAACCCTTATGAGTTGAAACCCACCTTTCTCCATCTCAATTTCTACTGTGGTTGCTTTAGCATCTAAAGCATTTTCAATAAGCTCTTTTACAACAGACACAGGTCGTTCAATAACTTCTCCTGCAGCTATTTTGGTCGAGACCAATTCATCCAATACCTTTATAGACACTCTATCGGTTCCTTTTATTGTTCGATGATCTTTTTTTTATCGCTCTTATATAGATCATTTCAATCGATTTTATCAATAGTTAATTTAATTTCATTTAGAAAATTTAGAGCTTGCAGAGGAGTCATCTCTTCAGTAACAACCTTAGAAATTAAATCTAATGCTTTACGCTCTCCTGTGGATAAATCTTTATCTACTTCAAACAATGAAGGCTGGTAAGAAGAAGATCCTAGGTCTTCTACAACTGAACGTCCTTCTAATATTTTTAATAACTCTTGCCCTCTTTCAACAACAGACTTTGGTATGCCTGCGATTTCAGCAACATGTAACCCGTACGATCTATTGATACCACCTTCTACTATGCTGTGAAGAAATATTATTTTACCGTTTTCTTCAGATACGGAGACATGTAAATTGCTGGCTCCATCCATCAAATCAACTATAGGTATCAATTCATGATAGTGAGTAGCGAATAGAGTGCGTGACTTTAGTTCGTCCGCGCTATGTATATGCTCGATTACTGCCCACGCAATCGATAATCCATCATAGGTACTGGTTCCCCTACCTATTTCATCAAGGATGATTAGTGAATTAGGTGTTGCATGGTGCAGTATGTATGCCGTTTCTATCATCTCCACCATAAATGTTGATCGTCCTTGAGATATATCATCTTGAAGGCCTGCCCTAGTAAATACTCGGTCGATAATTCCTAAAGTTAACGATTGCGCAGGGACATAAGATCCGATCTGAGCCATGATCGCAATAATCGCCACCTGTCGCAGGTATGTAGATTTTCCAGACATGTTAGGGCCGGTGACCACGCTTATGGGAATTTGTTCTGATAAAGAAGTATCATTAGGAACAAAATTAGACGAAGTAAAGTGTTCCACTACAGGATGCCTACCGAGCTCTATTTCCAGCTCTCTTTCGTCAACAAACACCGGCGGCCTATAGTTATTTAAAGAAGCGATTTCAGCAAAACTAGATATCACATCTAATTTCCCAATGACAGCACTAGTCTTAAGTACTTCATAGGATTCCGCGTTTACTATTTCTAACAACTCTGAAAATAATTGGGACTCCGTCTTTTCAATTTCTTCCCGAACTTCATTCAATTTATCTTCAATTTCTTTTAGCAAAGGAATAAAGTATCGCTCACCATTAGCTATGGTCTGTTTCCTAATGTAATTACCAGGTACTTTCGAAAGATTAGATTTGGTTACTTCTATGAAATAACCAAACACCCTCGAATGCCCTATTTTCAAGCTATTTATTTGGGTTCTATCCCTTTCATCTTTTTCGATTCTCAATATTGATTCAACATACTCTTCTGCTCGATCACGCAAAGAGTCCAGTTCACCAGAAAATCCCCTCTCAATAAGTTGGCCTTCTCCAATTTTCATTGGAGGATCTTCCACTATGGCATTTCTCAATGTCTGTATAAGATCTTTGTAATCCATGACGGTATCTGAAGTCCATTGATCAATAAATGGCTCCTCATTAGGATCAACGACAAGAATTTCAGATAAATTTCCGATAGATACTAAACTTCTATGTATAGCTAATAAATCTCTCGGTGTTGCGATCTTCGCTGCAACCCTATTTATCAGCCTTTCTAAATCAGCGACATTGCCAAGTTCTGACCTTACTTTCGCTCTTCTTATCAAAGAATTTAAAAACCACCCAACCAATCGATTCCTGCTTGTAATATCATCAATATTTAATAAAGGATGCCCCAGCCAATCTCTCAATAAACGAGATCCCATAGGAGTCTTAGTGATATCTAGAAGTGCTAGGAGTGATCCACTTTTATTGCTCGTACTAATGCCTTGAAATAACTCCAAGGTTTTCACAGTTTGAGAATCCAATATCATTGTATTTTCAAAAGAAATAGTGCTTAATGAGCGAATTTGATTCACAAAAATGCTTTGGGTTTCTTGTAAATACAAAATGATAGACCCAGCTGCTATGGTCGCTAAATCCATACCTTCGCAGCCATAGGGTTGCAAATCACGCACACTAAAATGCTTAATGAGTGCCGCTCTCGCTATTCGTAAGTCATACCAACGATCAGATACAACACTCAGCTTGTCATCAAAACCATCAATGCTAATTTGGAAAGAATCTGGATCTGCCACAATAATTTCGGCTGGATTCAAACGATTAAGCTCTCCAGGTAAATCAGTGATATCAAGTTCTAGAGTCTTGAATTCTGATGTGGATATATCTATATACGCCAAACCCACCCTGTTTGCTTGTTCAACAAGTGACACCAAAAAATTATTTGACCTACCTGGCAAAAGATCTTCCTCCAAAATAGTGCCAGGGGTTACTATACGAACGATTTCTCGATTGATGAGAGTGCCAGGTTTTGTGTCTGATTCCATTTGTTCACAAATAGCAACCTTATGGCCTTTGTCCAAGAGTTTACTGATGCTGCTATTTAAAGTACTGACCGGAATACCAGCCAACGGAACTCTATCTGCTTTCCCTAGCTCTTTTGAAGTAAGTGTTATATCTAAATCTCGTGACAACAAAACGGCATCATCATCAAAAGTTTCGTAGAAATCTCCAAGTCTAAACAGCAATATGCCGTCGGGAAATTTAGCTTTTATAGTCTCATATTGTTGGCGAAGTGGAGAACGAGATTGTAAACCATTAGTTCCATCTCTAAGACTTTTTTGATCAACCGGTGTCTTACGTTCCATTATTAATCAACCTACCCGAACTCATGCTGGGTTAAATTATACCCTTAAATGGTGTTGGAGCGCTTAATTAATTACCAGAACTACTTAAGAATGGGGCCAGTTTCCATCAACCGTAAAGAATCATGTGAATAGCCACTATATTCATCAATTTCACTAGCTAGTTCCTGAAATACTTCGTCAGAAGTGCCAAATTTCAAGACATCCCGATCCATTATTTTTGCCAATGCAGTAAGTGTTTCCCAAACAGGGTCAGCTTCCACTAGAGGCTCGATAATCGGGGTCACCAATTGCAGGCGTTTTTCAACATTGGTAAAAGTACCTACAGATTCAGTGGCAACTGGCTGAGGCAACACAATATTTGCTAAATCCATTAACGATTCTGGGATTGCCGTACCTTGCACTAACAAAAATTCAACTTTCCCAAGAGCTCGGTACAAATCCTCTGTTTTTTTATCAGATATATCTGGTATTCCGCCTACCCAATAAACTGCTTTTATCTTATTTGATTCAACATTCTCGATAAAATTATCTAAGCTAAAAGTACCTTCTATTGCAGTGTCTTTAAAAGAATCGTTTATATCCAAAAGTCCTTGAGAGTTACTTTCACCAGACCTAAAAATGAAAGAATTAGAATCTAAATTCGACTTCTTATTTATGAAAGAGATCTTCTCAATAACCTCAGGGGAACTAGAAAGTTCGGCCGCATGAACGAAAGAGATTCTTTCCGAAGGGGTAAAGAAATCGGATGCTCTCTGGATCTCATCAAAGCTTAAACCCGTAAGCTCAATAAAATCTTCTTCACTGGTTTCAAAGGGGGTCTCGGTTTTCGATAGGTAATGCGACATTTTTTCCAGTATCAAAGGCTCAGTCCCGCTCTTGCATTGCAACCACATTCGGGCTGCCCTGCCTAATTCCTTGAATCGCTCGGGTCCTATTCCAATTAGGTTTGCATCATTATAGTTTACGGCTTTATGTATCTGGTAAGCAGCAACAGGGTGGGTTTCCTCAAGATCACTGCCCAAAAATACAATATTACGCGATTGAGATAAATCTTTTACTTCAGAAGAGAAAGGTACTTCAAAGTTATCATCGATTACTTTCATCAAAGATTCTGAACTATTTGTTACTTGGTTCGAATTCATCACTTCTCGTGCAAATTTATTAATTACATAGGAGTCTTCGTTTGAAATTGATGCTGAAGAAACCATGGCAAATTCATCACCGCTATATTTTTTATATTGAGTCGCCGCAGCTTCTATCGCCTCTACAAGGTTTTTCTGTTGTAACTTAGAACCCTCTTGGATTCCAGCATGTTTGATCCTGTCTTCGGATAAAGCTTCGTCGGTAATCTTAAATTTCCCCATCACGCACGCTAGCCCTTGATTAGATCCACCATCTAAATCAGGCACAATTCGAAGAAGCTTACCGTCTTTCAATTCTGCAGTTAATTGGCATCCAATTTCACATTCTGTGCACACGGTTGAAACCGTCTGGTCAGGCAACCCTTCCCATTTATTTTCTTTTTCCGTTAATGCACCTACCGGACATGCATCTACACATGCGCCACAAAACGTACAGCCACTTAGGGGATCAGAAAGAGGGACATCGTTTGGAGTCCCCGGTAAAATTCGATCGCCTTTCTGCAACATACTGATCGCTTCAACCCCAATAACTTCATCACATATCCTCACACATCTAGCACACGCAATACATAAATTATAGTCTCGGTCTATGTGAGGGTCTTCTGTTCGAATAGGTAGTTCTCTATAAGAATACGGCAACAATTGTTCATTAACTCCAACAATCTCCACCGTAGCCTGTAACTCACATCTATGGTTCTGGGGACACACTACACATCTGTCGGTAACAGAAACATTTCGCAAACATATATCGTTAGGGCCACAATGAACTATACGATCACAGGTTAAGCAACCATGGGGATGTTCAGACATTAGCAAATTTAAGACCGATTGCCGTAACTCAACCGTTTCATCTTTGTTAGTAATATAACTTGCGTTCTCAGCCACTGGAGTAACACATGCTGCAGCATAGCCAGGCCGATCTTCTTGCTCAACTACGCACATTCGGCAAGCACCATAAGATTTAATTCTCTCGTCATAACACAACGTAGGAATATAAATACCAGCTAGTTGCGCTGCTTCTAAAATTGTAGCGTCTTTGGGAGCCGAGATTTGACGACCATCAATTGTCACATTAACAAGATTTTCTTGTTGCTTGATATCAGCCATCAAATACCTCCTCTCGTCATTACATCAATTTAGATTGTGATTTCTATCACAATTAAAACACATATATTTTACACTGAATATGCTTGAAAAGAAAATTTATTGCAGAATACTAACGTTTTGAGTAAGATCTGGTGGTTTTGCCGCTGCAAAAAAGAACGCACCTAGCAAAGTAAATCCAGCGAATACTCCAAACGCAGGGGAATAAGTTCCAACAACATCCCCTATACCAGCTCCTATAAGTGGGCCAGTTGTAGTACCAATCTGAATAATCAAGGAGGACCAACCCATAATAGTTGCGAAGGATCCCCTACCAAAATAATCTGCCCTAATCGAAGTCATTAAAGGTCCTCTAAACCCCCAAGACAAACCGTGTAGTACAGCAAAAATAACTACCGCCCCCGCAGACTTGGCAAACGTTAAGAAGAGTAGAGCGATAGTGTGCCCAATCATGCAAATCACTATCAATAGCCTTTTATTAAGACGATCGCCAAATATGCCAATAGATCCCTGTGCAAAAACCATTACCACAGTTAGAAGAGTGAAAATAGAAGCCCCAGTGACTGCACTGATAGAAAGATTTTCCGTTAAATGAGGTATGAATAGAGCATTAACGCCAGCAACCGCTACTAAAGCAGACGCATGGCCCAACGACAAAAACCAAAATGCCCCGCCTTTTAGTGCTTCTCTCGCAGACATGTAGGGCTCATCAGCAAATGCGTCTTTCTCCTCTGTATCATAATTATCATCAATAGTTTGTCCATCAGGTAAATACCCATGAGGTTCAGGAGCATGTCTCATCATAAGAGATACCGGGATAGCGACAATTAGAACCAAAACACCCGACCAAAATGCGGTCCCTCTCCAACCTATAAGATCCAAAATAATCACCAGTGGAGTAACTGCTAGACCCGAAACACCCCAGCCAGTTGCTGCAAAGCCCATAGCCTTCGCCCGTTTTTTGTTAAACCAGTTTGCTAGGGCTGAATTAACCGTTATGAATCCTCCCAAACTGGCGCCCAATGAAATTACTATATATGAAAAATAAAATTGAATCAGCGTTTGAACCCGGCTCAGAAGGAAAAAACCAACTGCATATATAATGGTACCAATAACTAATATGACTCTAGTCCCAAACTTATCTACAGCCCAACCTTGGATAGGGCCAAGTAACCCACTTTCAGCCCTCGATAAAGAAAAAGCAAGTGCTACCTGAGAACGCGTCCAGTTGAACTCAGATCGGAGATGAACAAAATAGAGTTGAAAAGCATTAAAAAACAACCCTCCATTCAAACATTGAATAATCCAAGCGCCTGCTACTATGTACCAACCATAAAAAATACGATTTTTTCGATGGTTTTTACCATTTTTCCCGTTAACTATCACTTATCACCTTTTTAAATTTATTCTATTTATGGGTAGGTGAAAAATCACCGATTATTCCAATCAGGTTTACGTTTTTGCCGGAAAGCATCACGCCCTTCCTCTCGGTCCTCCGATAAATCAACTCTGGTTCCCATTCGAGCAAAATCACGCCATGCTTTAACTTCACGGAATTCTTTCTGACTATCCCAAGCCCTTTTGATTGCCTGTATAACCAAAGGGGCTTTACCCGCTATCCGATCTGCCAAATCCATAGTAGTAGTCATTAAGTCATCAGGCTCTGAAATCTCATTTACTATACCGGCTCTATAGGCATCTTCCGCATTTATGGGATCACCTGTGTACAACGCGTAATTTGCTACAGCGGCAGGACTAGCCATCCAAAAATCATGCAATGCACCCGGCATCATACCTATGCCGACCAGAGGATATCCAATGCTACCATTGGATGAAATAATCCTTAAATCACTCTGCATAGCGATCGCAGCACCCATGCCCAAGGCGTGCCCATTAATAGCAGCAATAACGGGCTTGTTTAAATCATACTCTCGAGGGAACAAGCTAGCCTCCGCGTAGTCAGCAGGTTTACCAACGTTTCTATCCGATAGCGATTTATCATCCTTCAAGTCTGCACCAACGCAAAAAGCTCTTTGACCAGATCCAGTAATAACTCCTATAACCACTTTCGAATCATCCTTTAATTGTTTCCATGCAGCATCTAAGTCATATTGGTTATCAAGCGATAAAGCATTCATTTTTTCAGGCCGATCAATCGTGATGACGGCCACTTTACCTACGACTTCATATTTTATAGAACTCAATTTATCACCTCTTAAATTTATTAATATCGCAAAAAAAATATACTCTAATTCGGAAGTCTTCCATATAAGAAAAATTCCTCTGCATAATCAGCTATTAATTCTGGAGCCTCCATATATACTGCGTGGCCCAATCCGTTTGCAATTACGTACGATGCATTAGGTAATTTCAAGGCTATATCGTTGAAATGTGATTCTATCAAGGGATTCTTTTCAATCACCATCAATAATGTAGGACACGTTATACTCTCAGCATCTTCGATGAGCGCAAAATGGTCGACTTTCATTTCTTCGATATTATAAACGCTCGGATCCCATTTAACCTTGACCGTTCCATCCTCTAATAATTCAGTCTCATGTAATAAAACATCTTGTAGCACTTCTTCTGTCCAGTTACGAGTCTGTTTATTACGTCTTAGCCTTTCCTCCAATTCAGCCAAGCTAGCCCAACCATTGTGTCTCTTTTGGCCTGTCGGTGTACCATCCTCATCGAATGTACCTACTCGCACCCAGTGCTTAAAACCTTCAGGAATCGGCTCTATCATAAAGAACCCTTTAACGCGTTCGGTATGCTGAGCAGCGTATCGCGCGCCTGGGAGAGTACCCAAAGAGTGGACCATTAAATAATGTTCAGTAATATTTAGATATTCCGTTATCGCTAATAAGTCCTTCATGCGCCCAATTGAATCGTTACCGAAATCAGTAGCTCCACTGTTCCCATGGCCTCGGATATCAACAGATATAACTCGGAATCTATGGTGCAATCTCCTAGCAACTGCATTCCAGCTATTTGCGGTTCGCCTTCCACCGTGCACGGTAATTAGTGGCGGTCCATCTCCACCCCAATCCAAAGCATGTAATTCAATTTCACCTGAAGGTATATATCTACTTGTAGGTTTAAGTGTAGTTTTTAACACACCTGATGTTTTCTCTTCTATGTTAAAACCCCTTTTGCGGCCAAATCACCTATCTCTTTGACCGACATTTCAAACAATTCCGTCAATATTTTGGGCGTATGCTGATTAACTAATGGTGCTGGTCTTTGTTGACCTGCAATCATACCGTTCATCCTCCAGGGTATCCCCGCAGCTCGTCTAATTCCTACTTCAGGATGATCAACAGGCCCTATAAACCCTCTATCCACGATATGAGGGTCATTAACTAGTTCTTGAGGATTTAGTATAGGTGCTGCGGGAACTCCAAACCTAATTAGAGCAAGGGCTGCTTCACGCTTAGTGCGCATTTTCGTCCAACTAGTAATCAATTTATCAAGTTCAGCTTCATTGGATTTTCTTCCTTCAGCGCTGCTAAAAGGAGATTCGGTAGAATATTCTGTGCCAAGAGCGGAACATAGACCTCTCCATTCTTTATCTGTTCTTACAGATAAAGCTACCCATTGATCATCACCTTGGCAGGGATATACATTATGAGGAGCATAAACAGGATGATGATTACCTTCGGGTTTAGGTATATATTTATCGGTCGACATAGCAATAAACGGCTCGATCATTAGCGTCATCATAGCTTCTACCATTGAAAGGTCAATATACTGACTTTTCCCATGAATATCTCGCTGACGTATGGCAGTAATTGTCGCAAATACAGCATATAAACCGCTAACTACATCTGGAAAATAAGATCCTAAAAGGCGTGGGTGGTCCTCACTATAGCCAGTAACACCCGCAAGCCCACTAAAGGCGTTCACAATACTATGAAGTGCCCTATAGTTGTTCAATGGTCCGGTTCTGCCAAATCCTGAAACAGACGTATATATCAATTTAGGGTTCTCTTTTGACAAATCATCAAATCCTAAACCTAATCGTTCCATCAGTCCGGTGGAGTAATTTTCCATGACAACATCGGCGTTAACGGCAATGTTTTTCGCCAATGCTTTACCTTCATCTGTTTGTAAATTAATTGAAATACTTCTTTTACCTGAATTCAACACATTGTATGGCGCCGCTCTATTCAAACCCTTAACATCATCAGCAAAAGGTTGAGAAGTACGGTTATCAAATGGGCTATGGCGGCTTTCTACTTGTATAACGTCTGCCCCAAGCGCAGCAAACCATTTAGCTGCATATGGAATTGCTATAAATTGCCCAAAGTCGACAACCTTAATACCGCTTAATGGCAAGAGAACATTTGGATCCTCGGAAAGTTCGTCTGGTATTGTTTTATTACCATCCTTTGATTCAGTTTTCCCATTAGAAATTTGAAATGGGAGACCCGGGAATTTAAATGTCTCACCTTGGTCATTTTTGACTTGTCTCACAAATTTTCTGTACTTAATCTGTTCAGATTGATATGCGTCCGAGGCACTAGAAGACCAATATACAGGTACTCCAAGAGCCTGCAATTCTTCCGTTAGTTCTTTTCCATTTCGTTCTTGTGTCCACTCTGTCAATAAGATTTCCAAAGCATCCCAGTTAGCTGCTCTTAAAGAGCCGTCAGAAAACTCCTCTGCAAGTGCCCATCCAGGGCGCTTCATAGCAGATAACAATAAATCCCAGTGTTTATTACTCATGGCAACCAAGACCAACCAACCATCTTTACAAGGGATATAGCAATTAGGCTGACGGGCCAAAATGTTAGGGCCCCTTAACCACATGTCCTTAAGATATTCATATTGAGCTACTGGATGATAATTAAGAGCAACCAAAGACTCCAATTCAGATACTGAAATACGCTGACCCGCGACATCTGGACCAGCTGCTACTATCGAAGTAGCAGCAACCACTCCGCCGATTACACTAGGTATCGAGACTCCAGTAGGCATCAGGGGAGGTTCATTCGGAAGATCTTTCGGCGTATCTGGCACACCAGGGGTAGTCCAAGCCATCCCCGACCAAGCCCAAAGACTCAAATCACTTGCCGCATAAGATTTATAGGGGCCGGAGGATCCAAAAGGACTAACCGAGAGCACAGTCAACTCAGGATTAATAGTTTGAACATGAGTCCACTTAAGCGGAGACCCTTCATTGTCCATTAACCCAACATCCTCTACCATGACGTTTATATCAACAAGCAATTCACGAATCTGTTCTATTCCTTCCGGTGTTGAAACATCAATCGACAGGACATTTTTACCGTTGTTAAGAGCATGGTGAACGCCATCTTCCCAATCCGCAATATCTCTTGAAGAATTCAGGCTGCGATACAATTCTCTCGATCCTAGAGGACGGTCAACGGTTGCACCCAAATCAGTCAACAAACGAGATGCGTAAGCACCTGCAAATCCTGCAGTAATATCCAATATTTTAAGGTTATCTAGCGTATCCCCAATCATATCTACTCCCCCAGTATCCTACTTAAATACTCGCCAGATCCTGGTTGTGCCAATAATTCACCATCTCTGGCAACGAGAGTTCCTCTAATCATCGTCATGATCGGCCATCCTGTAAGCTCATAATTTTCATAGATCGAATAGTCGGCTCTTCCTTGCAGGCCTTTCGCGGTCACCTTCTTTTTTAGATCTGGATCAACAACAACAAGATCAGCATCAGAACCGATTTTTAAAGATCCTTTCTGCGGCCACAGGCCAAAGATTTTACTAACATTTCCAGAAGATATTTCTGAGATTCTTTGTAAGGAGATATTACGTTTGTTATACCCCTCGCTTAACAAAACCGGCAGTATAACAGGCATATTAGGTTGCCCAGGGGACGCATCCCAAACGGTTCCTTTCTTTTTTTCGCCAAGCCTAGGGGCATGGTCAGAGCCAATAGTATCGATCGTCCCATCTCTTATTGCATCCCACATCGACTCTAAATCACTGGGACTTCTTAAGGGTGGGTTTTGTTTACCGAAAGTACCAACTTTCGATTCATAGGTGTGAGTGAGATAATGCGGACAGGTTTCAACAAATACCTTACCACCTCGGCTTCTAAAAGCACGAACCTCGTTCAAAGTCTCTTCGGTCGAGGTGTGAACAATATACGCTGCAGCTCCAGTCTCCCTTGCAAACATCATAGCTCTTGTAGCAGCTTCAGCTTCAACAAAAGCCGGCCGTGCCTCATGCCATGCTTGCAAGTCATCTCTTCCCTGGTCCTGTAGTCGTTCTCGTATGGACCAGACCACCTCTATATTTTCGGTATGAACACAGACAACGGTTCCAGATCTACGTGAAAGATTATCAAAAAGCTCGTACATCAAACCATCATCAATTGGCGGCAATCCTATATAAGATCCCTCTTCTCCACGAAAACTCATAAAAAATTTAAAACTAGATATGCCATAATCTTGTATATATTTATCAATCTCTTCCATCTGTTCACGCGTAGAGATTACCGCGTGGAATCCATAATCTACATGGACTTGCGAATCAGCATTTTTCCTATTGGACTGATATTCAGACTCATAAGGTTGGTTTGACATAAGGAAGTTCATCAAGGTTGTAACACCATGCAGGGCGGCGGCTCGCGTTTCAGTAAGATAGTCAGTTTCTGGATCACCCAAGCCAAGATGATTATGAGGATCAATAACGCCTGGTAAGATTATTTTACCATCCACATCGATGACCTGGTCAGCATCGGCTTGAGCTGCCCAGTCAATATAGGCAGCGATTTTCCCATCGTTTATACCTAAATCAATATTCTGAACCCCATCACCATAAGGAATGACAACCCCACCATTTTTGACGATTGTATCAAACTTTAACAATATGCCAGCTCCTCAAAAACTCCTACACCAAACAAAAAAAGATACTACAAACCTTACCACATTTGTCCTACTCAAATACAGAACTGTAGGTACCAATCCAAAAGTTAGTCAGGCTTCGATAGCAATTGATCTTCTAGTGATTGATATTTTTCCAGATCAAGTATTCGATTTCTTTCGCCCAGAGGCATTACTTCATTACTAAGATTTGTATGATAGCCTCCTTGGTTTAACTCGTTGAGGTTCGACAGCATTGCGTGTGCAGCAGTTCCAATAGCAAGGCCAGAATACCCGATTATTTTATAACCTAAAGTTCCTAATTGATCGGGTGGAAGCATAGGAGTTTTACCTCCCTCCGTCAAAACAACCATAAGTGGAACACCTTTTAGTTCAACTGGGATTTGTTTTAAATCATGCTCAGAACCTATACCAGAGATAAAGCCCATGTCCGCACCTATATCAACATAAGATGCAATTCGATCGACTGCAGACTCTAACCCCTCAACGGATATAGAATCTGTCCGAGCAATAACCACAAAATCAGAATCTTCTACCGCAGAAATCGCAGCTTTCAATTTAATTTGCATTTCGTCTTTCGGGATCACCTGGACACCTTCTAAATGACCACAAAGCTTTGGATCTTTTTGGTCTTCAATAAAAATTGCAGCCACTCCTGCCGCCTCAAAATGCTGCACCGTTCTCGCCACTTGAATGGGACCCCCGTAACCCGTGTCAGCATCAGCGATAACAGGTATATTTACGGCTTCAACTATGCGTTTTGCTTGACCAACTACATCTTCTCTCGATAACAAACCAACGTCAGGTAGACCAAAAGCAGCAGCTGCAACGGCTGAGCCACTTATACCCACGCATTGGAATCCAGCCTCTTCAACCAACATTGCGGAAAACGCGTCATACGCAAAAGGGACAACTAGTTGCTGCTCACTCTCCAATAGTTCCCTCAAAGATTTAGGCATTTTAAAAATCCCATATCACTATAGTTGCCATATAATTCATAAATTATATTACTCGGTTCTCGGACCAATACCCGCCAATATTTGAGATAAATTGTCCATAGGCATTACATCTGCATATTTCTGAGAAATATCAAAAAGATTGATCGCATGAGAAGCTTCCCCTCTATCCCAAACACAATCTTCGGGTACAACACATCGGAACCCATAACTCATACCATCAACCACTGTTCCTCTAACACAGCCGCTTGTAGTACACCCGACAACTATCAACGTATCTGCACCGGCATTTACAAGTTGGGTAACTAAGTTAGTACCAAAAAATATTGACGGGAACCTTTTATAAATTATCACATCGCCTTCTTTAGGTTTTAAAGGTTCTACAATTTGTGCTCCTCGGCTTCCCGGCATGTTATATTCTGCACCAAGAGAAGGTATTTTATCCGTATATCGTGCCCCCTCTTGTAACCCGGTTCGTTCACCTTGAGCGTACATTACGGACCAATTTTTTTCACGAAAAATCTCCACTAGTTTTTCTATTTTATATACGGCATCCCAAGCCATTTTCCCAACCGCTGTGGGGTATTCTTTCATAGCCTCTTCTATCGAAACTGGGTGTTCTCCTGTAGTCCTGTACTGCGCATCAATAATTAGCAAAGCAGGACGAGTTCCTAATCCTACAGAACCACCAAAACCGCTTTGCTTATACACTTCTCGGTCTCTTTCTGTAATAAAATCATCCCAAGGTCTTGACTGAGAACCACCATTGTTTTGAACCATTCCATTAACTCCTATATAAGTCTGCTAGGCAAGTTTTCCACAAACACCAGCAGCACATTTTTTTTCATCGATATGTTCGTTGAATTCTTCACTAAAATATTTTAGAGCATTTTTGAGAACACCTGGCGCTAATTGACCCAGACCACATAGCGATCCCGCGACCATAGATTCACCAATATCATTAAGTTTTGATAAATCACTTTGGTTTCCATATCCTTCTACAATGTTCTTTAATATTTGTACTATATGAGTAGTCCCTTTCCGGCAAGGAAAGCATTTCCCACATGATTCATCCTCATTAAATTCGGCTATATTTTTCACTAAATTCACAATACAGGAAGAATTAGAAACAACCATAATTCCACCCGATCCCAAAGGAGAACCTTTCAGAGACATCCCTTGGAAATCGGTTGGCATATTCATTTCTTCGGAAGACATTATGCCTCCTAATGGACCTCCGCATTGAAGTGCTTTAATACCGTTAATATCGCTCGACCCACCACCTATATCATCGATGACGGTGGACAAATTTAGGCCTACAGGTATCTCGGCTACACCTCTTCGATTTATGTGGCCTGAAAGGGAGAGCAAAGCAGTTCCCGAAGCGCTCTCAGCCCCGATGTTTTTAAATTCTTTATGGCCAATTTTTATTACAGTTGGGACGTAAGAAATCGTTTTTACGTTGTTTATGTTGGTAGGACGGCCGAATATACCATAGCCTGCAGGAAAAGGTGGACGTGGTCTAGGTGCACCACGTTTACCTTCTAGTGATTCCATTAAAGCTGTCTCTTCTCCACATATGTAAGCATGCCCTGTCGCATCAACTTCAATCTCATGGGAAAATCCAGATCCCAAAATGTTATCTCCTACTAAATTATGCTCCTCTAAACTTTTCACAGCTTCAGTCAATCTTTCGACGGCCAGCTGATACTCAGCTCGAACATGAATAAAAGATTTATTGCACCCCATCGCATAAGAAGCTATCAACATACCTTCAAGCAGCTTATAAGGGTCATTCTCGATAATAGAAACATCGGTAAATGCTCCAGGATCTCCCTCTTCAGCGTTGATAGCCAAATACTTATCTCCCTCAGGCGCATTCTGCATAAAACTCCACTTAACCCCTGTTGGGAATAAAGCACCACCTCTGCCACGAAGATCTGAATTCTTAACTTCCTCGATCACTTCTTCTGGCGTCATAGAATTCAAAGCTTTATCCAGGGCTTCCATACCGCCATTAGATATGTAATGGGACAAGTTCTGAGGTATGGTATAACCATAATTTTCCATTATTATTCTTTTTTGATGAATCATCCATGGTTGGTTTTCCAGCGGGTTAATGCCTTTAAACTCTCCACCACCTGCAACTCCAAGAGATAAATCTGATCGTAAATTTGAATCAACCAAAATATCGGCCAGAAATTGTTCTACAATATCCTCCGAAATGTTGCCATAAGTTATTTGGGGGGTTCCTGGCATCGTTATATGGACTACCGGATCAGCCCAAGAAAAACCTATATCGCCCACTTCTTCAACTATTACCTCTGAGTACTTCTGTTGGACCTCCTCCCGAATTCGTGCGAGTGTTCTCCCGGCCCCTACGGACACTGAAGATGCTGAAATCCCAACGGAAATTATGGGGTGAATAGAATTAGATCTAGCATTCCAAATTTTGTCTGCTTCCGACTTCATTTGTTCATACATAAATTCACATAACCTCTTTTTTATGCCTTCAGTTGGCTAATTAAATGTTTTAAGTTATTTGGTGTCATACGACCGTGCCACTCAGAATTAACAGCTACTACCGGAGCCTGAGAGCAAAGTCGAGGACAAGAAGATCTTCTAACCTCAAATCCTTTAGTTGACCCATCTATTAACGTTTCTTCAAGGAATTTCAAATTGTTTTCGGCTCCATCAATATGGCAAGGCCCATCTAAACAAACATCAATAAAATTATCTGCCTTCTTACCAAGTTTAAAATCAGAATAGAATGTAAGTACACCCCAAATCTCTGGCTGAGAATAGTTCAGTATTTCACTTGCGTCTTCTACTACAGATTCTGGTATATATCCTAGTGTGTACTGAATATCCAGCAAAGCAATTAGTAGAGCGCCTTTCCTACCAATGTAACCTTCCAAAATATTTCTAGAAGTACTTCTATCAGCGTCTTTCCCGGTCATATCAATCCTTAATCAAAACAAAATTCAATATCTTTTTAAACTGAACACTAACCCTCTGAGATATTAGATTCAAAATTAATTGTCCTATGAGTCCCATCACAATATGGTTTGTTCTCAGATTTGCCACACCTGCAAAGGAAAATTCTTCTCTTTGTGTCATCAGACCAAGATTTCCCTTCGGTATCAACTATCTCAGCAGGCATATCAATAACATATGGCCCGTTGTCCCTAATCGTTATTTTCCCATCAGACATTTGTTTGCTCCAATTCAATACAATTTATATTATACTTGCGATTTTATCATTAATAGTTATTAATTTCTGATTTGGAAGAAGCAATATGGCAACCATTATTTAGAAACCACAGCCGGATTCCGGCCATATTTTGCGATCAGAAGAAACGAAAAAACAACAAACGAAAGTAATACCAACACTGATATTGGTCTTCCAAGGCCTAATGTATGTGAAGTTAGTCCCCAAATGAATGGCCCAATTACACTCGCGAATCGGCCGATCATACTATAAAGACCAAAAAAACCTCCAACTAATTCCTTCGGAGCTAACAACACTAAATAAGGGCGATCAGATGCAAAAGTGCCTCCTAAAGCAATCCCACCTAGATTGATTGCGCCCCAAAAATAACTTATATGCAAGTCGAACACTGGGATACAATATATGAGTATAAATACCACGATCCATATTCCTAGACAAATCTTTAATATGAACCTTGGCCCCAATCGATCAACCATATACCCCCAAAAAAAAGCGCTTATCATAGATGCGCCAATGGCCATCAATAAAGCCCATTGGACCTCATACTGGGTAAGTCCAATGTCGTTAGTTACATATATTCCTGTAAATAGAGTAAGCGTGTTGATGGCATCCACGTAAAATAATCTACCAATAAGAAAAGCTCTTAATTCAATGATCGCACTTGCTTTTCTTATCGTCATAACGGTTTGAGTTAAAGCATCACGAACCAAATTAAAGGAAATAGGTATTTTGTTGGGGTGAACATCTTTAACAAAAACGAAACACGGGATTGCGAAAAGCAAAAATAGTGCAGCTGTCATCTTAAAGATACCGGCATAGCCAACGTGCTCTAAGAAAAATACACCTACGCCTATACCTATAAACGATCCCAAATAACCAATACCAATGCCAAGGCCTCCTACTTTACCCATATTCTCTTCGCCAGCGATATCAGGTAATAGAGCATCATAAAAGATTAACCCTGATTGAAACAAAATATTACTTACCCCAAAAATAATCAGTGAAAACAACACACCGTTCGACCCTAGAAAAAAGGTCATGAAACCGCAAGCAGTTGCAGTAACTATAAGGAATGGCATCCGCCTTTTAAATGTATCTGACAGAGAACCTAAAATAGGAGCTAAAAGAAATACTACAAGCATCGAAATAGAGTGGGTGTTCCCATACATCGCATCGTCTGCACCCATTTCATTAATTGCCCAAAGAGCAAAATATAATGAAATAATATTCATAAAATAAAGAGTGTTCGCTAAATCATAGAGAGACCAGGCAAATATTCTTATTTTTTCCATTGTCGATCTATTCGATGTCACTAATTTCATCCCCAAATAGATAATAATGCTTTGATGTTCTGGATTAAATTATAGAAGTAACCGCGCCAAAATGACTAATAGAAGCAATAATATGTTTATCGAAACAAATACTAACTTGGTCATGATTGGCACAGTCGAATCAATTTTGCTTGAAAAACCAACCCGAAAAATGAATAAATTGAGCAAGAAAAAAAGCGCAACCCCAAGAATGAAACTAATCGAACCATCCATATGACGCTCCCATCCACCACTCATAAGGAAGCATATCATCAGATGATAATGAAACCTATAGAATCGGCCAGTATAAATACCTTACAAAACCTTGGTTACGTCAACTACACTTTTTTTACGCACTATATTCTCATCCTACTAAGCGCTGCCAACGCTTGTGCTGAAACAGTGTTGTCCAGTAAAGATTTCGCTTCGGTTTCCAGCTCTTTCGCTAGAGATTCAAATTCTGGTTTCTCTACAATTTTCTCTGGATCTGGCCATTCAATTTCAGAAGTTGCAGTCTCGGTCGCTTCAGTGCCTTCAGCAGGTTTCAATTTAAGGAAATTAGCTCCCGAGGATTTCAAAATTTCCGATTTCTTTCCAGCATCAAGTTCGCCTATTTGATCTACTTTCATGACATCCATCATATTGCCAAGCTTAGCAGTGCCAACTTCTTTAATCGTGGTTACGTCCACTCCTTTAACCATCACTTCCACTCGGTCAGATCCAAGACTGCTAATCCCTTCACTAGGAAGCTCTTTTGTAATTGCTTCCAAAGCTCCCTTGCCTACACCTTGTAAATCACCTGGCTGCATGGTTACGGCCATATCCCGAACTCTAGTAGAACCAAGTTGGCTATACTCTTGAGAGCCCATTGTTTTCGCCATATCAGCTATTTTGGAACCACCTAGATCTGCAAACTCTTTCAATTCCATGGTTTTGGTCATATCTGCTACTTTAGAACCACCCAAATTCTCAAAATGAGTGGCATCCATTGTCTTGGTCATATCAACTATTTTGGCCCCGCCAAGATCTTGGAATTGAGCAGCTCCCATGTTCTTCGTCATATCTACAAGTTTTGCTCCACCGAGATTCTCGAAATGAGTAGCATCCATTGTCTTGGTCATATCGGCAAGTTTCGCCCCACCGAGACTCTCGAAACTGGTAGCATCCATCGTTTTTGTCATGTCAACAAGTTTTGCTCCACCAAGATTCTCAAAGTTTGAAGCATCCATTGTCTTCGTCATATCAACGAGTTTCGCGGCTCCCAGGTCTGCAAACTGGGCAGCAGCCATATTCTTCGTCATGTCAGAAAGTTTTGCTCCACCAAGATTCTCGAAATGTGTTGCATCCATCGTCTTGGTCATATCAACAAGTTTTGCTCCACCAAGATCCTGGAATTGAGCAGCTCCCATATTCCTCGTCATATCGGCAAGCTTCGCTCCACCAAGATTCCCGAAATGAGTAGCATCCATTGCCTTGGTCATATCGGCAAGTTTCGCCCCACCGAGACTCTCGAAACTGGTAGCATCCATCGTTTTTGTCATGTCAACAAGTTTTGCTCCACCAAGATCCTGGAATT
>MDTE01056179.1_pt1 | contig 46914 bp, 35 predicted proteins | sample 811231 | NCBI WGS metagenome assembly MDTE01 (sample SAMN05326651, study PRJNA326480) | marine metagenome | isolation source: seawater | place: Indian Ocean: Red Sea | collected 2010 | reverse complement strand
TGTTCCTGTTGCCAGGTTTACAAGCAGTCTGACAAAATACCGTTTGTACCACTGAATCCAGACGATGCGAACTTGTATTTTCGTAAAAAAAAGAGGAATCAGAGTTTCAGTTTAGGTGTTTTCCCTCAAGCAGATGAAGCCGCACAAATGGTACCCGGGCTTGCTTTACACACGTGTGGGCGAACCCATGGTTTTCTTGGACGCGTTGTTGCCCCAATAATCGAGAGAAGAACACAGTTGAAACAGAAACGTCAATCGAAAGGAGACATGTTTGACCAACAACAGAATGCGCTTAAATGGCTTTTAGTGACTTGTTTCGGTTATACGGGTTACAAAAATGCACGTTTTGGACGTATTGAAGCACATGAAGCTATTTGCGCGTGGGCTCGAGAAATTTTACTTCAGACCATCGCCATGGCAGAAGAAGATGGCTGGCAAGTAAGACATGCCATCGTTGACTGTGTGTGGATTGATAATCCTTCGATTACAGACACTGATGTAAAAAGAGACCTAGCCAAGGTTTTTGCAAAAAAAGTCAGCGATAAAATTGGCATCCCGCTTGAGTATGAAGCAATGTATGATTTCATTGGATTTTTACCAAGTCGAATGCATGGCGCAGGTTCCCTTACCAAGTATTGGGCTCATGGTGAAGGTGAACTGAAATTGAGAGGCATAGAGGCTCGCCAACATTCGACTTGTGATTGGATTTCTTCACTGCAATCACGCGCTTTTGAATTATTAGTTGAAGCAAAAAAGCAGCACTTGCCATTGCATGATCTCAAAATTCAACAACAAATTATCTCCATGCTTCACGCCTCGCTAAAAAGGCTAGAGCGCCATGAAATCGAACCTCTCACGTTGATCATCTCAAGAAGGGTTACGAAAACACTTGAGCAATTTTCTGTCTTTACCCTAACTTATGCTTCAGTATTGAGGGCTCAACAACTTGGCCATTCCATCAACCCTGGTGAGAAAGCAAGATTTCTGGTAGTCGTTGGCTCGAAGCAGCATCCACATACTCGAGTCATCCTTGAACATGAATTGCATGATTCTTCAATTCGTTTTCGTGTTGATGTACGATATTATCGTCGATTGGCTTTGCATGCTATTTGGGCGATACTGGCTCCATTCGGGTGGTCAGAAGAGGAAATCAGCTCTGGCCGGCGAATCGTTACCTTAGACCAATTTATTCAGCCCCATCCAAAGATGGTTGAGTATCATCAAAATTAGAAAGTGAAAGATGGTGAGGCATCTGAAAGCCAACTCGACGGCTTGGGAGATGAAGCAGCCACATCCTTCGTGTTTTGCCGTCCAATATCCATTTTCCACTCAAACTTTCTGAGACTCGATTTTTAGCCATAATCAACAATTGTTGATGACGTTTGGATATCGGATTCTTGTTGGTGATCATAACGACAGGAATCTGATGATTCTGTGCAATCCTCAAAAGTGTTTCAAGTCCTCTTCTCCATAGAGTTCTTGCCTCATAATCGTTTATCTGCTCGTCTAAATGCATCGAAATTGGTCCATCAATAACTACAAATTCGGCTTTTGTAATATGTAATTCATGTGATAAACGTTGTATCATTGATGCTAATTGATGAACGGTAAAGCCTCGAGAGACGAATAATTGGTGCAGTAATTGTTCCGGTTCAGGAAATGAAGATGGTACACATTGTAATATTTTTGTGGGATTAAATCGGCAAGCACCGTCAATCCAATGCACATTTTTACCCCGAATCAATGCCATAGCGGTCCATGCATCTGCATATTGACGCATTGAAGCACCAGCACGCCCCTCACCTCGAAGATGATACAGGTGTCCATGTTTTGGCATGACCAGATTTGTATCGAAAATTGAATTGTTTCTGTATAGTGCGATTCGATTCATTATTCTTCGATTGGTTTTGAATTTGAAAGGCTTCCACGACCCACTTACTTCAAAGTGAATCTGAAATAATTGAGATGAATTGTGTGAATTGGCGGGAGTAAATCAAGTGAATAATCACTCATCTACATTCAAACGGAGGGTTTTGTATAAGGAGGCTAAGTTACAGCGGCGTGTGTGAGTGGGGAAGTAAATTTGCAAGAAATTGTGATTTGCACGCAGACATATCCACGATTTCGAGGTGATGTGAACGCTCCATTTCTGCATAATCTGGCAAAATCTTTTGCAAAAAAGCGTAATGTTACAGTCGTAGCGCCTCATCATAGAATGGCAAAGGAAAAGGAAACTGTGGACGGGGTTTCAATACAACGCTTTCGATATGCAAGGGATCAGAGAGAAATTCTTGCTTACACCGGTTCAATGCATAAAGTTGCGCTCAAACCATGGAATTGGTGGCTTGCAAAACGATTCATGTCACGGGCCTCGCACTCCGTGCGTCAAGCACTGGACGCGACAAAGTCAGAAATTTTGTACGCACATTGGTTGGTTCCTACTGGTATGTTTGCCAAGAAGGCTTTGCGAGGTGAGACATTTTTTGCTCATGTTCATGGAACAGATTTTCATTTGATGCAGAAATATGGTTTCATCAAAAAAGTTGCTCGAAGAGTGCTTTCCAATGTTGATGGTGTCATTTGCGTTTCAAATGAACAAGCAGAAGTTGTCAAGGCAATGACGACAGCACCGGTTTTTGTTCAAGCCATGGGTATCGATCTTGAAATGTTTCACGCAAAAGAGAGAACCGTATTTTCAAAAAATGCCCTTTTTGTTGGGAGAATAACCGAAGCAAAGGGGGTACAACAAGTCATCGAAACAGCAAAACTCACACCAGATTGGAATTTCAAAATTATCGGGGATGGTCCTGACTTAAATCAAATGAAATCGATTGGTAAGGGTGTTGAAAATCTTGAGTTTGTAGGAGCGGTGGAAAATAATGCTTTACCAGAGTATTATCGCAAAGCAAGCGCATTTATTCTTCCCTCCACAAGGGAGGGTATGCCGGTCTCGATTTTGGAGGCTCTTGCATGTGGAGTGCCAACCATCACTACCGATGTTGGCCAAATAACAGAGATAATTTCAGACAAAGAAAACGGATTTCTAGTAGAGGGTGACGCTTCGAGTATCCAAAATTCATTACACCAACTTGAGCAATCAGATCTGTGGGCCAACATGTCAAAACGAGCATCAGAATCCGTATTGAAGAGTGGTTTGGATTCGGCGACAGATAATATTCTCACATTCATGCAAAAGATACATCAATCTAAATCTACTGAAAAAGTGAAAAGTACACGCTGAATTAGGATGAATATAGGCATTACAGATTTTTCAAAATGGTGAAATTATGGAACAGGGAAAATCAAGTTTTGTCAAACAAAAATGGTTGATAAATGCCATCACCATACTTGTAATTGTTCTGGCATTTGGTTTTGTTTTTCAAGAGTTGCAGCGAAATAAAGTGAATGTCATTGGTATCATTTTACCCCCAACACTGGATGTCATCATCGGTTTTTTGTTCATTCTCATTGTCGTGATTGTCAATCCATTCATTTGGTATTTCTTGATGAATGGATGTGGTGCCCAGATTAGCAAGAAAGAAGCCTCGGGAATATGGTGGTCAACAAACATCGCAAAATATGTGCCAGGAAGGGTTAGTATCATTGCAAGCAGGGTTTGGGTTGCAAGAAAATGGGGCCCCAAAGTTGTCTTAGAGAGTTTGGGGTGGGAGTTAATTCTCACCACATCTTCCGCTCTTATTGCCTCAAGTTTGCTTATATTTTCTACTGAGATCCCTCTCAATTACAAGATTGTAGTTTCAGTTCTGGCTTTGTTGAGTTTGTTTCCCTTTGTTAAACCTGAATTTTCCCAAAAATTATTACGAAAACCACTGCAATTGCTTGGAAAAGATGAATGGAAAGAAAGAACGGTCATGACACGAATGCATTATTTTAATGCATTACTTTTGATGACAATAACTTGGATTTTGTGGGGTTTTGGACACCTATTCATCTTGAAGAGCATGGGTTATGATGCAGCAATTTGGGAATTGATAGGAATCTTTTCTTTCGCATACCTTGTCGGATATTTCGCATTCTTCATACCTGCAGGATTCGGAGCCAGAGAGGGAACGTTCACCTATCTTCTTTCGATAATAATCTCAGGAGGTTTGGGAGCAGGCTTGGCAATAATTTCGAGAGTATTCAACATCATGGCAGATGTGGTGATGTTTTTCGTAGGGAGTCTGTTAATGCCGTCAATCACTCTTGATGATGACGAATAATCAGTATTCTTTTCCAAACAAAGAAACATCTCTTTGGCTTGATGAGCGGTAGGCAATCGATTCTCCGAGCAAACCCATCAAAAATAATTGAATGCCTAATGTGATTAAGAGAACACCCAATGCCAATAATGGTCGTTCCCCAATGCCTTCTCCATACCCGTATTTCAGCACCAATAAATATGCACAAATCATGGTCCCACCAACGGTTGAAATCGCCCCAAATCGGCCAAACAAGTGAAGAGGTCGATCCAAGAATGCCAGCAAGAATGATACGGTTACCAGATCAAATAATCCTCTCAGCAATCGTTTTGAACCATATTTTGATTTTCCATGAACGCGAGGGCGGTGTTCAACCGCAATTTCAGTGATGTTTGCACCGTTGATTTTTGCCAATACTGGCGTATATCTATGCATATCACCATAGAGGTGTAACCCTCTTGCTAGACGGGTATCGTATGCTTTGAATCCACAGTTCATGTCATGAATGTTGATGCCTGACATTCGACGAACGAGCGTGTTGTAGACTTTTGATGGCCACCTCTTTGAAGCATTATCCTGTCGCTTAGCTCGCCAACCGCAGATGAGATTGAATCCGTCTTCAAATGCGGCAATAAATCTTGGAATTTCCTTCGGGTCATCTTGTAAATCGCCGTCCATCGTTATGGAAATACGGCCAGATGCATGAAAAAATCCAGTTGCAAGAGCGATGGCTTTACCCATATTTCGGTGATGCTTCACGACTCTTACTTTGTCTTCTTTCGACTTTGCTTGAGTAATCATCTCAAAGGTACGATCGTTAGACCCATCATCAACAAAAAGAATTTCGTAATCCGCATCTTCCATGGCTTCTTGAATTTCTTGAATCATGGGGTTTATGTTTTCTTCTTCATTGAAAACAGGAATGACGATGGACACCTCACGAGTAAATCCGTCTCCATCCATAATCATACTCAATTGGGAAACTAGATAGACATTGCCATTAACTTATCCGTTTTCGCAATTAATGTGTGGTCTTCTGTTCAAACCGTGGGCAGATGGGTGTCAAGGATAAATCAAGGCTTCACCAAATTACTTGATAGAATTGAAAAAATGCCTCAATCAAAGCGTCTTTTTGTTTTGTTTTTAGTAACATATCTCTGTGCAACTCCATTGATGCTTGGTTATGCTATTGCTGATGATCCTGAGCGTTTGGAAAAAACAGATATCCCCATTTTTCGAGATCGTGTTGAGACAATTCTCGATGGTGAGTGGTTATACGAAGATACAGAAAAGATAACCGTAACGCCACCATTAATCAACTACCTTCTTGTTCCTGCTGTATTGCTTGGAGATACTTTACTTGTTTGGGAACTATGGTTTACATTTTTTATTTTCTTATCCTCCGTTTTGCTGTTTTACATTATTGAGCCTCATTTTGGCACTCGTTCTGCTGTCTCTGCATCAATGCTCTTTGCATCAAGTCCATTCGCTTTTTTTACCTCAGTTGCAATGGTTCAAGATGATGCCATCATCGTAGTATTCTTACTACTCGCTTTCCTTTTCTTAGCGCGCCTGATGTGGCTTTCAGCAGCGGTTGTTTTCGGTCTGGGAACGATGACGAAATTATTTCCTGCTTTATGCGCTCCATTGACTTTTTTTGGGCCAAAAGATGTCAAATCAAAACTGAAGGTTGTAGGTTTTGGCCTGGGTTCGGCTTTATTGATTTCTTTACCATTTATTTTGTTCGCACAGGAGGGTTTTTTCCAATTCATCGAATTTTATCTTCTTGGTCGACAACCAACTTCATCGACACAATCCTTTGAAGAAGTCAGTCTCATAACCCAGAGGGGCATGTCATTTTGGAAATTTTTGGCTGTGATGGGGTTGGTTATCCCTACAAGTTTGCTTCATGGTATGTTATTGATTTCAGTGATTGGTGTTTGGACTGCTGTCATGAAGGAAAAGTTAGATATTCAGACAGGATTTTTGTTATGCCTCTTGAGCATCTTCGTGTTTTATTCTAAACTACACTTCGGCTACCACCTCATGATTCTTGGACTCCTCATTCCTCATTCATATCGAAATTTAGTACGATTATGGAGTTTGTTTTTTGTGAGCATCATAGCCATGGTTGTCCATTATTCATGGCGAGGTTACATTCCTTCCGTACCGAATTGGCTGATATTTTTACTTTCATTTTGCCTATGGATCTATTGGATTTCATGGAGTGTACTGTTGGTAAAAGAGAGAAACGAACCTAGCGATGACAGGCTCATACAAGTGAATGAAAATCGTCACCAGTCATCATTCTGGATGATAAGTCTAAGTTTCTCTATCTCAATCTTATTGGGCCTAAACAGAATCGTTTAATCTTCATTTTTCCATTGTTTGTCTAAAATGAGTTTTTCTCGAGAACGAGTGATTCCAATCCATAAAAAAACGCTGACAAGTGTCGTTGTAATTATCGAGAAAAAGATGCCCTTAGCAATTGATGATTGAAATAACTGCATAGGGATGAATTCATTTACAACATCCAATAAAATAAAGCGGGCAATTTCACTTACACCTGCGGCACCGATGCCTTGTAGTATCACAAAGCTAAGTTTTTGTTTTGATGAATCAAATCCTTTTGATTGAATGATATCTTCCCCAAGAATATTTGAAATGATTGGGATGTATTTCAAAAACAAACGAGGATATGCATAGGAGATTGACACAATAACATGCAGAATTGAAATCGATAAGAGAAGGAATCCAATTTTAGAATTCCCTGATTTTTCCCAATATAAGAAAATCATGATAACTGGAATAAAGAGAAGAACAAAAGCCAGTATCGATGCTCTTAATCGTGCCCGTCGAAAACTCTCATAAGGCCAATGCATAGATAAAACACACAAGATTGACCAAATAATTTTTTTTAACTCCACACAAAGTTTTTGTTTTCATTCAATTGGAGTTAACTCATGGTCTATGATTCAGTTACGGCCGCAGCCCTAGCAGGTTTGGTCATTTCTGACAAAACCAAACCAGGAATTACCAGAGAATATGTTGATTTATCTGAAAATTCTGATGAAAAAACGTTTCGCTGGGATTACTTTTTGCCAAATGGGAAGAAAATTACAGATGAAGATAGGATTGATTTCCTCAACAAATTGGTTGTCCCGCCTGCTTGGACCGAAGTTTGGTTTTCGCCTCAAGAAAACGGACATGTGCAGGCTATTGGAAAAGATGCAAGAGGACGCTCCCAGTACCGATATCATCCCGATTGGACGAAAATAAAATCAGATTTGAAGTTTGCAGGAGTTGATGAATTTGCATTATCCCTTTCTCCACTTCGAGAGAGAGTAAAGGATGATATGAAATTGAAGGGTATGCCTCTTGAGAAAGCCACTGCCATCGTTATCAGATTGATGGACTTGTTCCATATTCGCGTAGGTTCGGATGAGTACGCAAAGCAAAATGAATCATATGGTTTGACGACAATAAAAGAGGGACACGTCAAATTTCCTCGTGATGGAAGGAATAATGCTGTTTTTGAGTTCACTGGAAAGTCGGGTAAATTATGGAAGTTGATGATTGAGGATGACGAATTGGTCCAACTTCTGAAAGAATCTGCAAAGATTGGTGGAAGAGATAAAGAGCAGGATTTGTTTATGTTTACCAACGATCAAGGTAATGCAGTCGACATAAAAGCAGAACATATCAACCAATACATCGATGAGAATACTGAAGAGGGTGAGAAATTTACTGCCAAAAACTTCCGTACGTGGGCAGCCTCTTGGAAAACAGGTTCTCGCCTTGCAGCTGTAAGTAATGCTTCAAAGAAAGACCTTCAAACATTACCAAAACTATTCGCTGAAGCGGAAATTGCAAGCCAAGATTTGGGTGTACCCTATCCCATTGAATGGAAGAATTTGACGCTCAGGGGAACTGAAAACCTCGTTAAGTTAGCCGAAAAAAATCAGTTACCTGGCGAAAATGAAAAACAGCGTCAGTCAACGCTTCTTGCAATTATTGATACAGTAGCAGCAGACCTAGGAAACACTCGTTCAGTTTGTCGAAGTTCGTACATACGTCCGATGTTCATTGATGATTGGGAAAGTGGTCTTTTTGAAAAAAGATGGAAAAAAGCCAGTTCATTACCACTTATACCAGAGTTGAATCGAGACGAGTCTACAGCAGTGCATTACATGCGGACACATGAGTAATTTACTCGAGGGCACTACTTGATCGAATACTTGCCAAAGTCAAAAATCCGGATAAACCAATGGCTATACTCACCAAACCAAGAGAAATTACTGAATTGATTGCTGAACTTTGTGGCTCAATCATTTCATCTTTATCATCAGGTAGTACTTCAGGCTCCTCTTGGTTTTCTGGCAAAGGCTCGACTACAATTGTCCCAATCATACCCACTGCCTCATGTGGTTCACAAATATATTCGTATGTTCCATTTTCACCGACTTCGAATGTGTAGGTGTAATCGACGCTTCTTGCAGTTTCTCCTGAATCAAACAAACCATTTCTTTCCACTGCATTATGGGGTAGGATTTCATCACTCCAGAAAAATCGCACTGAGTCTTTTTCTGTAACCGTAATCGAGTCAGGTGTAAATCGTAGATTTGTGCTATCGACTGTAACAACAAAGACTTCACTTTCATTTACATCCTGAAATGATGAATCCACTTGCTGGGTGCTAATTTCTCCAACTTGCTCTGCATTGGACCCGCTCAAACAGACCAATAAAATGGTCACTAAACAGATTTGAATACATCGATTATTCATGAGCACGCCTTAATTTGAGGGTCGACCATACATTTTGATGAGTAATCCAGATGTGGCGGCAATCACTGCACCAATCAAAGTTAGCCAAACATTGATGCCTGCAGATGCATCCCCGCTATCTGGTAATCCCAAGTACCATAACAAGACGCCTAGTCCAATCAAGACCGCTGTAACAAAACCAGCAATCATGCTGAATTTCTGTGTATCACCGGGAATGACTGAAACACCCAGCATGTTGAAAACCATCAATACTGTTGTCACTAAGGCCACAATGGCGCCGATCCAAAGCATGAGTGAACCGGTTCCACCGGCGCTGTCGGTTTCCATACATTCATTGTAAGCAGCTGTAATGTTGTCTTTTGCATCTTGTGGAACTTCACCTCCGCTGAGTGTTGCGAATGCTTGAAGAGTAGCCATACTAAATGTCTCAACATTACTGCAGTACGTGGACATATCACCAGAATTTTTCACAGGAATATCAGCAGGAGGGGTAGCATTCATATCCTCTTGCGTTAATGTCCAGAACTGAACAGCACATGCTTGTTTTTCTGTCTCATTCATGATATCTGTGCAATCAAAATGAACGCTCGTGAGACCAAAGGTTGCACTAGTGCCATCTTCTAAATCACTTGTCAACCATGAACTTCCAAAGATGCCCATTCCAGCTAGTATCATTGAGACGGCAATACAACCTACTGCGGCCCAACCCAAACTGTTTGGTTCACCACTGCTTACCGATGCGCCAGCCATATTCATGCCCGCCATTGGTGTGGGCATACCTGCTGGTGCGCCTCCCATTCCGGGCATCGGCATACCGCCTGGCGCCCCCGCCATAGGTGCTTGCATAGCCGGCATTGGCATGGCGGCAGGAGCCGTCGGTGCAACCGTATTTGTCATGGCTTGTGCGGTAGCAGTCAATTCTTCTGGCTGAAGAACGCCATCTTGATTTGCATCATAATAGCGCGCAGTGTCGACCAATTGCGTTGGGTCAACGCCATGCGTTTGGGCAATGGATTGAACCTGACTCTGGTCAACTTCAAATTGGGCTACGGGTGCTACCTGAGGCGCCATTGGCTGGAAATCAGGGTAGTATTGTTTCGTGTATTGGCTTGCTTGGTCAGGCGTATATCCTTGAGAAAGGAGGCCATCGTAGTAACTTTGGGCATCGGACATGGCAATCGTTTTGCCTTAAGAGGTGGGTCATTTAATGTTAACCTTAGGACGGTGTCCTTATTTTCTATGGCAGATAGGGCATCGCATGGCAGCATCGCCTCAATTGAAGGCCTGTTCAATAGTGGCTGTTTTTCTTCTCTCTCTTACTGGTTCACTTCAAGCACCTACGCCGGGAGAAGAAAGTCGCTTCTTGTATGATGAGCAGGTTCTTGAAAATGGTTGGATTCTAAAGATCCCAGACCAGCAATACACCGAGAATGAAGTGTTACCTTGGTGGATGCGTACGAGTTTGGACCTTGACCGGAATGGCATTCATGACAGCCTTCAAACCGCCACTGGAGATGTTTATGTGGGGCTTTCTTTCGAAGAGAAGGTGACACAAGAAGACGTAGAAATGCTCGAATCTCAAGGTTACTCAATTCGCCTCATTGTACCCTCTGTAAACGCCATTCTTATCGGGAAGGTTTTGGTAGATGATATTTGGAATCTTGCTGAATTGGAAGGCGTGGTAATGGTTGAACGCTACGGAGAGGTTGTATTCTATGGGGATGTACAAACGCCGGCCGTAAAAGCAAGAGCATCTGTCGAGTACCCAGAAAGTGCGTGGATGCTGAACGTGAGTGGAAAAGGCGTCAATATCGCCCTTACAGATACTGGTGTAGATGAAGAGCATCCCGGTCTTCAAGGAAAATTTGTTGCGGGTTATGATGCGGTTTGTTACCTCCATTCAGATCCATCTTGCTCTGCAGGTGGATTTAGAGAGACAGATGGAACCTTCAATCCTGATGATGCTCATCAGCACGGGACAGCATGCATGGGAATGGCAGCAGCAACTGGATTCGAAGCCGATGGTAGCCAATCAGAATATTATGGCAGTGCTCCAGATGCTAAAACCATCGATGTAAGGATTGGAACAGATGTAGGAGCGGGTCCGTTTGAGAACTATCTCATTTCTCAGGACATTTACGAATCAGCCATGAATGGCTTACAGTGGATTTTGGACAATAAAGATACTGAATGGCAAGGTGCAGAAGAAGCAGATTACGGCATTGATATCATCTCACTTTCATGGGGTATAACCAGTCATGAAACTGGAGGCAGTGATGGAGAGGATATGCATTCTCGATTACTCAATGAAGCCATGGAATCAGGTATCACGGTAAGTGTTGCAGCAGGTAATGATGGCCCAAATAATGATGGTTTGAGTGGCATGGGTTCATCCTCGCTTTCAATTACGGTTGGAGCCACAGACGATAACAACACCGTCGACCGAAGCGATGATACCATCGCATCTTACTCATCCCGAGGAGAAAGGAGAGATAACGGTGATAATAATCCCATCAACGAATTAAAACCGGAAATCACAGCCCCCGGTTCAAATATCATTCAAGCAGAGGGATGTGTAAGTGACCCACAAAACCCCTGTAATAACTTCCTTGGAGGTGATGCAAGCGACAATACGTACACATCTAGAGGGTCAGGTACATCTTATGCAACCCCCTCTGTAAGCGGAATCATTGCGCTCATTATTGAAGCGAATCCAGATTTATCTCCATTGGCCATTAAGGAAGTACTCAAACAAACCGCTGAACGGAGAGGTGAACCATCGGCTCCAGATATAGACCCATATTGGAATAGAGATTTTGGATACGGTATGGTCGATGCTCGGGCGGCTGTAGAATTGGCCATCCATCTAGGGAATACAAACCAAAGCACATCACTGAATCCTTCAATTCAGCATCATTTGCTGGATACTTCAAAATCAGGTAATATATTCACAATTAACGGTCATGCGTGGTCACAAATTGGTGTTGTAGATCGAGTAGAATTCAGGGTTAATGGTGGCCCTTGGTCTGAGGTAACATATCAACCAACATTGAGTGAAATAGAAACGCTTACGCCATTCAATTGGTCGGTTTCTTTGGATACGACGGCCATGCCTATTGGAGAGAATATGGTCGAAGTTCGTGCCGCAGACGCCGATGGTAATTCCTTACCTATCGTCGTGATGGTCGAAGGTCAAGGCTTGGCACTACAATCCTCAGGATCTTTTCTGAAATATGCCTTCCCAGGCTTTTTATTCGTCTTTTTACTTGCTCTCTCAATCTATTTTTCCATTCGAGGCTCGGAAGAAGAAATTGTTAATGACTCCGAACCTTTACTCGCAGAGATTGTCACAGAGGAGATAAATTACGAATTATACAAGGTTACAGAGTTGAAGGATATCTGTCGAGAAAGGGATTTATCAGTTTCGGGAACAAAAGCACAACTCATCGAGCGAATTCACGCTTCGCTCTCAGAGGAAGGCAGATAATTTGGGCCAATACCTTTGATAACAGGGATTAGATTTGTAAGTATATGCTCCGCCCGCATGGCATAAATGAAATGCAATCGGGCAACATTCATCAAAATTCAAGGGGTAGCGTCGAAGTCTAGGTGGAAGTAATGCTTGAAAACTTAGACGAACTACCATTTATCGCTCAAGCAGCCGTGAGTGTCATTGTTTTTGCATTGGCTTTATTAGTTACCAGAGTCATTGTTCTTCGAACTTTTTTACGAATTGTCCGTTCAACTGAGGCTGAATGGGATGACATGCTCTATCGCCCTGTCTCAAACCGGTTATACATTCTCGTATCGGTTGGAGTCATTCAATACATTCTGAGTTTCATTGATCTTGGAGAATCGGTGATGGAGCAGGAAACACAAATATTCAGTGCAATCTACATTCTCCTCGGTGCTAGCTTTCTTTCTGTATCTGTTCAACATTTGATGCCGGTCATCAAAAACAAATTCTTTTCAAAATCAAATGTCACAGTCAAAGGTAGCAACAGCTTGATTATTTTCAGTCTTAGGGCCTTACTTTGGTTTGTTGGTATCTTTTTCGCTCTTGAGGAATTGGAGGTCAATCTTAGTGGAGTACTCGCATCACTGGCTGTATTTTCGATTATCCTTGGTTTCGCTCTACAACAAACGCTTGGTAATATTTTGAACTCGTTTTTGCTAGCCGTTGACAGCCCGTTTGAAGTTGGTGACAGAATAGAAGTTGATGGCATAGAAGGAACAGTTGCTTCGGTTGGAATACTATCGACAAAGGTACTCACTCGAGAAGAAAAACTAGTTGTTATTCCAAACAATACTTTGATTTCAACGACAATTATGAACCACGCCAGAGGAGGTGGAGATGGAACTGCAGGACGTATTTCAGTCATCTTAGATATTGGAGTTGATTATAATGAGAGCAACGATCACGTCAAGCAAGTCATGCTCGAAGTTGCTAATGAATGCCCGTTCACACTTGAAACGCCATCTCCCCACGTACTGTTGATGGAATTAGGAGATTTTGCAAAGATATTCAGAATGTTCGTATGGGTTGATGATTACAGCGATGAATGGATTGCAAGAGATTGGCTACTAGAGAGGACGGATGAGCGATTCAAGGAAGAACACATCAGTATTCCATATCCAACACAAACGCTATACAGGACTCAAGTACCTGAGTTGAGTGAGAATGAACTACGAAAGAAAGCGTTTAGACAAAGGATCGCAAAAGTTCACATGGCTAAATTAGATGAAAAGATGCGTCAAGAAAGAGCCGATGCTAAAGAGGAATTGGATGCATTGCAAGAGCGCTTGAAAGACCCTGGATTGGAAAAGTCAGAAAGACAAGAATTAGAATCTGATGTCCGAGAACTTGAAAAGATTCTCTCTTTGTTTGACATGGACTTTGATTAAACTAAGATTGAAATATGCATTCGGGTAGTATAGTCTAATGGCTCCTCGTACACTCAAGATGACAGCACCTACGCATCGTGTCCAAGAAGGCGGAGGTTTTTGGGTTCGAAGACCTGCTGCTATGGGTTCATTGATGAGTCCGTTTTTGCTACTCGATGAAATGGGCCCTTCGATGAATAAACCTGGTGAAGCAGTGGGGGCACCTTGGCATCCACACAGAGGATTTGAAACAGTTACTTATTTGCTCGAAGGTGCGATGCAACATGAGGATAGTGAGGGAAACAAAGGGGATTTGTTTCCCGGCGATGTGCAATGGATGACCGCTGGAAGGGGTATCATCCATTCAGAAGAGCCTCATCCTGATTTTCAAAAAACAGGTGGTACTTTACATGGTTTCCAAATCTGGGTTAATTTACCATCTGAACACAAGATGATGAATCCACGATACCAGGATATCCCTTCCTCACAAATCCCAATCGTAGAGGCAGAAGGAATCTGGGCTCGTGTTATTGCAGGAGAGTGCCTTGGAGTCAACGCCGTAATCGATACCGTTATTCCAATAACTTACATTCATCTCAAAATTGAGGAAGGATACACACATCAACAGTCTTTGGCTTCGGACCTAAATGCGATGATCTATGTATTTGGAGGAGAAGTTTCAATTGAAGGTAAAGTCATACGTGATGGTCAACTTGGGATTCTCGACAATGGAGAAGGTGTCAACATCCTGGCCACAAAAAATGCTCAAATGCTTATTTTAGCAGGACCAGAATTAAACGAACCAATCGCTCGTTATGGTCCATTTGTAATGAATACAAGGGAAGAAATTATGCAGGCGGTTTCAGATTACAGAAACGGAATACTCACTCAACCGGTTCAATAGTTTCAATCGACCATTTCCCTTGGCCAAGTTTATTCTCAAACCAGAACGGTCCTCCCGGTAATACTGCGGCAAAAAACCCGATTGCAAAAGCATCTCTTGTCCAAAATTTTCCAACGCCAAAAAAGAGAACTCCCAAGTATAACATGAACAACAATCCATGGATTGGTCCGAGTATTTTTACAAGAATTTCATTACCTCCAATATACTTGAGCGGCATTGCAATACCCATCAGTGCTAATGTAGAGGTGCCTTCAACATAACCGAGAACCTTGGATTTCTGGCCCATGGAAATACATTTATCTTGCCTACATGAATATGACGGATTTATTGATTGAAAGTCTAAATGTCATCACAAAGACGCCGTTCTATGCGTGGATTTCATTACAGTCCATTGATTTTGGCGCTGATTCTACTCAGTAGTTCTCAGTCCATCGTTTATTTGGATAATGAACCACAATCAAATTACGTCAGCGAAAATAATTGTTTGTATTTTCAAAACATTATGAGTGATTATAATTATTCTAACTCAGTGCAATACCAGTACAATATCACGGCTCAGATGCATAATCAGTGTATTGAGGACGTACAATATCCTTCAACCTTGATCATATATGATAATGAATTAGTGAATGCGTCCACTGATAATCAAAATTGGCGATATGCATTGGAAGCGGGTAGTTATTACAACGTCTCATGGCAAATCAATTGGTCATCAAACGTGCCGGTGGGAACGCTTGTGAATTTTGAACTCCATCCCACTTTGGATAATTGCCAAGTAAACTGTACCGAAAGTCAAGCATATAGCCGAAATTTCACGATGGCTCTTGGATTGGTTGACATCGCCGCATGTTACACCATTCCCTCTTACACACATGACTACATCCCAAATGCATCACAATTAAATCTAACAGCGAATCTAAACAATAATTGTAATCAAGGCTCCATACATTATCCACAAGCTATCTTGAACACAACCAATCAAAACATCACATCAATCCCTGAAATTGGTGTTAGTAATGTGGGAGAGAGTGCTTACATGATCTTCAACAACACCAATACTTCGGCAACATGGGTTGTTGATGTTCAAGGCATTAACGGAAGTATAGAATTTGAGATTTCACCTGCTTGTGAGGTATTTAGCAGCAGCAGTGCATTTCCTGGAAGTTATATCCAGTCTTGTGATTACTCTAACCTCCAATCTGTTTCGTTAGTTATTGATTTTCAGCCATACTCTGAATCGAATCAAACTGGGTCCGAAGGTCAAAATCAAACAAATGAAAATGAAGAGATAGTTGGCTGTACGGATTCAAATGCCACCAATTATGACTCACTTGCGAATACTGATGATGGTTCATGCCAATTTGAAGAAAATCCTTCAGAAAATCAAACCGATACAACAACTCCAGTAGAAGGTTGTTTAGATCAAAATGCCCTCAATTACAACCAAGAAGCTCAAGTTGATGATGGAAGTTGCACTTATGCAAGTGTAGATACTGAAATGCTTGAGGGTTTATTTGTTCACATGCGATTTACCTGGGTTTCAAATGGTGGGGCTCAAGAGGGTGAAATCGTGATTGAGTTGTATCCAGAAGAAGCGCCATACCACGTAAATAATTTCGTTGCCTTGGTTGAAGGAGGATACTACGACGATACTATCATGCATCGGATTATCCAGAATTTCATGATTCAAGGTGGTGATTTTACGAATCGAGATGGTACTGGGGGCCATGCCGTGGTTTGGTCTGGTTACTGTTATGGGCAATCGCTCGAAACTTCCGAAGATTGTGCGCAAACCCTTTGGAACCTTCCAGACGAAGCAAATAACGGCCTTACACATGAGCCATATGTGCTTTCCATGGCAAAAACGTATCGCCCGAATAGTGGTGGTTCACAATTTTTTATTGTTTCTCCAGATGTATACCCGTCTCACTTAGATGGCGTCCATACTGTATTTGGAAAGGTAATATCGGGGCAATCTGTAATCGATTCGATTGAGAAAGTTGCAACAAGCCAATATGACCGACCAATCGATGCCGTTACGATTGAAGAAGCATGGTTATCTGGTAATGCACAGGTAGACAATTCTGCAGACTCCGCTCCCCCTCCTCCAAAGGAGGAAAGCATTCCAGGCTTCCAATTATCCTTGGGAATATTGGCGATGTGTCTTTCAGCTGTTTATGTGCAAAGAAAACAGAAATTTCAAGAGTCTAATTAATCAGAAAGAGGTGAGTCAATGAAGTCATTATATTGGCGAATGGTATTCTTTTTGAAAACAAGAAAATCACGAAAAATGAGAAAAAGTCTTGGAACAAACATTCGTGCGATTATTACCCAATCCTCAAACGGACTCTTTGCAGTTGACCCCGAGGATCTTGAAGTCGGAGAGAAATTGAGAAAAGGAGGGTTTGGGCTTGATGAAATTAAGCGAATAAAATCCTTGATCTCAGATGATTCTAGAGTTCTGATTGTTGGTTCACACATTGGATCATTGGTCATACCAATATCCCGTCACTGCAAGGAAGTTGTCGCTATCGAGGCTAATCCAAAAACTTACGAGTTACTTTCACTGAACCTCAGGCTGAATAATATTGAGAATGTTGTGTCTCACAATATTGCTGCCAGTGAAAAAACTGAAATTATTACATTTTTTCTTAACACGGTTAACTCTGGTGGTAGCAAGAGGGCTCCAAAACAATCGCACTTCATGTACGAATATGATTCCCCAGAAAGAGTTGAGATACAGGCCCATGCATTGGATACACACCTCTCCAATCACGCCTTCGATCTTGTATTGATGGATATTGAAGGCTCAGAATTTTTCGCACTCAAGGGCATGCCAAAAATCCTTCAAGAATGTAAGAGTCTGATTGTTGAATTTCTTCCTCATCATCTAAGGAATGTGGCCGGAGTAGATGCCCAAACCTTCCTCCAACAAATTCCTGAAAGATTTACGAAAGTAACGATACCAAGCCAAAATGTAACATTATCTCGAGAGGAGGCTCAAGCATTTCTTCTCAAGATGTTTCGTGATGAAAAAGGAGATGATGGCTTAATCTTCCAGGTTGAGTAAACCTTTTTCATCCATCTGCCGCAATGATTCCAATGCCATGGCGGCAAGGGTAACTTGGAGGTTATATGATGGAACAAAGCCAAGCATCGGTAATCGTACGACCGTATCGGCCGCCTCCAACATTTCTTGTGAAACGCCGTATCTTTCTGCACCTACAACCATGGCGATATCTCCCGTAAGATCTACTTCCCATGGTTTAGATGAGCCCACATCTTCTGCAACAACAATCCGAATCTTGTGATGTTTGCATGATTCAATGACTTCAGCGCAAGTTGCCCAAATGGTAGGTATAAATCGGTCCGCTCGCATGCTGGCTCTGGTTGCTGTGCGCCTCAATTCATTTGTCGCTGATGTGGTGATGACCACTCCTGCAGCACCACTGACTTCGGCGGTACGAAGACAATTACCGATATTTGTTGCATATTCTACTCCGTCAAGAATCCAGATTGTACCTCCCGAAGCACATAATTCATCGAGACTTGCGACAGGCTTTCTTCTCTTTAGACCGAGTACATCAAAACCCGGTTCGGCAGACATCCGCCATAAATCGGTATTGGAGCCTTCTTCAATTGGGATATTTTTCTCCTCACAAATAGATCTAATATGAGGATAATCAACTTCTTTTTGCATCAGGACAAGTGTGATCTCATCACGTTCGATGGCGTTGAAAACAGCATCAGGTCCTCTCACCTGCATATACAAGCCGAAATCGTCTCCGTTCTTGACCACAGCGGTTCAACATACCTCATGGACAGACTCATAAAGGAAAGTCAAGTCGGCGTGATGCTTCAAAGGTGGTTAATGTGACACAGGGTCTATACCAGCATGTTCGAAAAACATGGAATCGCCCAAAGGCTACACAAGAACATATGGTTCGAATGAAGCGAATGGCTCAATGGCGCAGAGAGCCAGTTAACTGCCGCATTGAACGCCCCACTCGCTTGGATGCTGCCCGCAGAATGGGTTACAAATCCAAGCAAGGCATCGTGATGGTTCGCACTCGCATCCGACGCGGTGGCTTAAGAAAAGGTAAGGTTCACATGAAGCGAAAACCGTCTAAAGCCGGTATCAAGAAAATTACCATGGCCAAAAATACACAACGCATGGCCGAAGAGCGTGTAAATCGTCATTTTCCAAATCTTGAGGTCTTGAATTCTTATTGGGTTGGCCAAGATGGACGGCATAAATATTTCGAAATCATACTCGTAGATCCCGCTCATCCAGCAATCAAATCCGACAAGGACCTTGGATGGATTACCGAATCAAAACACCGTGGTCGAGCATACCGTGGTAAGACCAGTGCTGGACGTAGAGGAAGAGGATTGCGAAACAAGGGCAAAGGTGCTGAAAAGTTGCGTCCTTCACTCAAAGCAAGAGGAAATATCGGGAAGTAATTACCTCCCAATTACCTTTTACAGTTACTTATTTGTTAACTTGGGCTGAATCAAAATGGCTTGCTTGTTGTAGTTTAATCTACTGATGTCTTATTTTGATAATCGGTTGATACACCTGTGGTTAACGAACATAATCGACAAACTAGATATACGCCGCTATTGATCAAACAACATGGACCGCCGGACGAACCAAACTCAAAGAAAAGTTAGAATGCCGCGAATTCTCAAACGCCGTCCAAAAAAGGCTTCTGTGGATGTAAGAGCAGAGTCAACAGACGATGCAACTTGCCAAACTACCGGCTGTGGATGCGGGAATTAAGTTCTCTCTGAATTAAACCAGAAATAGATCGATGATTTACCCAATCAGGCTTAAGTTGAAAACTCCCAACTCATAAGGTATTTAAGCAGAAACTTTGTTTATAAATCAATATACCGAGGGGTTATATCCCATTGTTTTTAGGATATATCATGTCACTTGCTCCAGCAGAATATGATTATGGCCACGAATCGAATTATTCCTTCGCCACGAAGGTCACTTGCGCTGATGAGGAAACTCGGAAGATGTTTGTTGAAGCCTTCGGTCACATGCTAAATTACAATCATGAACAAGCTATTGCTTGCTTCACACAATGTACAGAGTTAGACCCTGAATGTGCCATGGCATGGTGGGGGATTGCCTATTGTGTTTCATCCAATTACAACTGGGCACCAGGTTTAGGTTCTGGTCATGATGCCATTCAGCAGGCCCTTTCTGTGATGGGCCATTGTTCAGAACTCGAACAAGATTTGATTCAGGCTTTGTCTACTCGGCATTCTGCCGAGGCAAGAGATTCAGCCGATCCTTCAGTTCTCAACATGGGAAACAGCCCTGAATTGAATGTTGCTTTTGCAGAAGCCATGGCTCCCCTTTATGAGAAATACAAGGGAGATTTGGACGTTACCGCTATCTATGTTGAAGCCTTGATGAACTTGAAGGCATGGCAACTTTGGGATAAAAATACGGCCACAGGTGAGATTACACCGGCTGATGAGAACACGCTATTACTCGTAAAAATCATGGAAGAGGCATTTGCGACGAGCGAAGAGGCAAAAGTCCATCCTGCTTTGTGTCATCTTTATTGCCATGCATTGGAATTATCTCCTTTCCCAGAAAGAGCATTACCTGCTGCTGATGTACTCCGAACACGGATGCCTGGATTAGGCCATTTGGTTCACATGCCCTCCCACATTGATGCTTGGGTGGGCCAATGGAAAGAAGCGATTGAGTGTAATATCGCTGCGGTAGAAGCCGACGATCGTTATGTTGAGATAACCGGAAATGAATCCCAATTTTACAAATTCTATCGAATGCATAACCACCATTTCATCGTATGGTGTGCTATGTTTGATGGTCAATATGAAACGGCTTTAAAATACGCTCGTAAAGCTGTCGAAACCTTGCCAGCAGGCGATGAGAATGGCGGCGCACAATTCATGCTCGCAGGTATCATTCCAATGGGTGCAATTTTCCTGGAGTCTTATGTGACCATGCCATGGCATGTGATGATTCGATTTGGCAAATGGGATGACATATTATCAGAACCCATGTATTCTGATAAAGATGTATTCCCAGCAACCATTGCTACACAACATTATGCAAGAGGCGTGGCTTATGCTTCCAAGGGTATGGTTGCGGAAGCGGAATCAGAGCAACTATTGTTCAAGCAAGCACTGGAAAACCCCGCTCTTGCAGGCCGAATGATGCATAATAATTTCATGTACCAAGACCCTGACGAAGGTCCGTCAATTCTCAACGTTAATGCGGCCATTCTTGAGGCAGAAATTGAATATCGCAGACAGTTCCTTGCAAAGGCGAACGGAGAATCTTATGACTTTACGGCAGCATTTGATGAATTACGCAGAGGTGTCGACTTATCTCTCAATCTTGCATACAATGAGCCTTGGGGCCAAATGCAGCCAGTAAGGCATATCCTTGGTGCTCTATTGCTTGAACAAGGTCATGTTGATGAGGCAGAAGAAGTTTATCGAGCAGATATTCAACTTTGGAAAGATAACATGTGGGGATTGTTGGGGTTGAAACTTTGCCTTGAGGCAAGAGGAGATGCCTCGGAAGAACTCAAAGAGGTAACTGCTCTATTTGAACAACGTAGTGCTCGTGCCGATATCGTTCCAGCAAAAACCTGTTTTTGTGCACAAGATGCATTATCAAGCAGTTGTTGCGATTGATACGAATTAAACAAAAACATATCCAATTCATCCGTTGGATTGATTTCTTGTGACTTCTAGGCTACTATGGGTGAGGGCGATGTCTAATGACGGTCGAAGACTGGGAACATTGGCTGGTTTGGAGGTTTATTTGCCCTCAGGTCGTCGTTTAGGTCTTGTTCACGATGCGGTCGTCGACGATCAAGAAATGCGTTGTTCCCATCTATTCGTTCACGATACGCCAGAAGATTTGGTTGAAGGTGGTGTCCACGTCGCCGTTCCTTGGAGATGGGTGAAGGCGGTTGATGACATCGTTTTATTACGCTGGTTTCCACAAACCCCTATACCATTGGCGTGAGGCGTTCATCATGTTGGAATTACACATTCTTGGCACCTCCTCTTCATTGCCAGCACAATCAAGGGAGGTTTCAGGGTCGGTTCTTGAAACACCAAATGGGATCGTAGTAATTGATTGTGGAGAGGGTTTTCAGTCCCGACTTGCCAAACATCGAAAATTGCTGAAGGTGCAAAATAAAAGAATCAAATCTTCAAAAATCTCAGGTATTTTACTCACACATGGACACTTAGATCACACGTGGGGATTGTTGCCATGGTTGAAATCGCTTGCATTGGGAGGACGGCAGCAGTCACTTTTCATTGCAGGCCCGACCTCTTCACAAATGATTGATGTGCTTTTGGATAATAGCCAAATCAATGCAGAATCTCCTTCGGTCGATTTGGTGAATCAATACGAAATGTGTTGGTCTTTTGGAGCAATTAAAGAAGAATTGGGCTTTGATGTCGATTGGTACTTGACCGATGGTGAACGATGGGTTTCCTACACTTCAGAGCGAACCCATCTTTTTTCAGAAATACCAGACGCAATTTCTAAAATGCATATTCAACCCATACCGACATCTCATTCAGTACCTTCATGCGCTTGGAAAATTTCCACATCAGATAGACTGGGTGTTTTCAATCGAGAAAAGGCAAAAAACCTTCCCGAGGATACTAAGAAGGCACTTTCTTCAGGAGAGGATGTGACCTATGATGGCGTTACATTTCTCGCCTCAGAATTCAGGGGACCCGTTCGAAAAGGCGTATCTATCATTATATCAGGAGATACTGCAGAGCAATCGATAGACGCGTCTTGTGATTTGCTGGTTCATGAAGCAACATATCTTTCATCCCACCAAGCACTTGCCGATCAGCATCTCCATTCAACTGCGGCAGGTGCAGCGAGAACGGCTAAAAAAATCGGGGCTAAGTATCTCGCATTAACGCATTATTCAGCAAGAATTGATGTCGTTGAAGCATCAGTTCATGAAGCAAATCAGATTCAAGAAGGAACGATTGCATGTCAAGATGGAGACCGTTTGATATTGGATGAGGAAGGTAACCTCAAGCATGTTTCCACTGTGGTGAATCAAGATTAATGCCGGAAGGGGCGAGATTGAAGAATCAAGAAAGGAGTGGAGAAGCATGCGAGGCAGGGTGTTGATTGCGTTTTTGCTTCTCATCTGTGCGGTTCCTCAAGGCAGTTTTGCAGAAACCGAATCTCGAGCAATTCCTTCATGTAACGAAAAAGCGCTTGCCGAAATTTCATCTCAGGAATTAATTCTTGATGGTAATTGCTTAAAGATAGATTTGGGAACACGAAGTCCAGGGAGTATTTTGCAATTCGATGTGGTTGTTTCGCAAGGAAATCTCGATGTTCTCGTCTTTAATTCACAATCCATCATTCCATACGAGAACGGCGATGGATACCGGAATGCATTCCAAGAGAATACCTCATTCGAATCAGCATTTGGCGAATATGAATTCGATTGGATGGTACCTTTCTCAGGGCAGCCAAAGAATTGGTTTCTTGTGCTTGATAATTTAGTCCACGATAACGATTTTGGGAATGGTGGACAAGGTGGTTCAGACGCAAGAGCGGCTGTAGAAATATCTGAGGATTCACTGGATTATCTTACTTTGTATAGGGACGTAATAAAACTAAACGATGGAGAGAGTGAAACGCTTACCTCCATGAGTTTGGATGAGGGTAGTATTATCCAAATATCAATGGATGCTGTACAAGGAGAATCTGATCTTTATCTTCAAACGTCATCTCAACTTGGCACTCAAGAATTTATTTCAAATACCCGAATCTTTGATGCAAATAGTAATATGATAAATTGGGAAGTAAATCAACAATATGCTCAAGAAGTTCTCTATTTGACAGTTGATAATACAGATGAAAACATGATTTTCAGAGGAACGATTGAATTGATTGTCAATCCAATTTTAAGGGCTGAATTCACTATTTCACAATCCTCGGAAGTAAACATTGGACAAACGATTACCTTCGATGCCTCCTCATCACCAAATGGTAATGGTCAGATTAGCGAATATCGATGGGATGTGTTTGATGATGGAACAACAGATGCAACTGGGATGACGTATGATTTTTCATTTCCAAATACGGGTATTTTTGGGGTCACATTAACCATTGTTTCACAAATTGGGTCAGTTGATTCCCGTACTGTTCAATTGACGGTCATCGACCGAGAAAATCCTGTTGCTGTCATTCAAAGTAATGGTGTCCAGCTCACCGATTTATCCTGGTTACTATCGCCATCAGAGAGTATCACTTTCAATGCTTCAGCATCTCAAGACAATGACCAGATTCAATCTTATGCATGGACTGTTGATGGACTGCCGTACGCAAATGCGCCAAGTATTACCCTGTCATGGGATAATATTGGTACACATATTATTGGACTAAACGTAACAGATTTATCCGGTAACGTTGGTTCAAGTATGGCCATGTTGAATGTCTTGGATACTCAAGCGCCCATTATCGATGAATCATTGATGACGAAAGTTCGAGAAGTGGTTCAAGGTGATATGGTCTCATTTAATGCTCAAGCGTTTGATGTTTTTGATGATGATAGCGCCCTAACTTATTCTTGGGATTTGTTTGTATCTGTCGACTCTAATGGAGATGGAAACCCGGAAAATGATGGTGATTTAGTAGGTAAATCCGTGAGCTATGAGTTTGTCAACCCCGGGAGATATGATGTCGTTTTAACGGTGTCAGACCCATCTGGATTAAGCGATTCTTATGCTTTTGAAATCGTAGTTTCAGAAGATTCAGGGTTTGGTTTTGGTGTAGGAATTGTGTTTGTAATATTTCTTGTATCAGTTTTGACGGTTGGCATTGGTTTGTTTGGTAATCGTGCAACCCAGCGCAAACAAGCCATACAGTTACTTTTGGATTATGGCTTTACGTCAGAGGAGGCTGCAAATCGTATTCAAAAGAATATTGCTGAGAGGTCTTTGCCCCTCTGGGCCAAAGCGAATGTCTTAGCAGGATTTGACTTAGGCACTGTAAAAACAGATGCACAATTAGTGATGGAAGCTAAAGAAAAGGAATTGCAAGCAATCTATGGAAACGATGGTGTTTCCACACAAGATCCACATGCAGGTTTTAGGCCTCGGGTAACCAGAATGCAATCTTCTTTGGTGTCTGGAGAGGCTTTGGAAGATTTGATGGGAGAATCTAAACCTATCAAAAAAGAAGCTGCGCCTAAAAGTGATGAATTTTCAACACTTCTAGGAGAGATTAATGCATCAAAACCACCAGTGCCAAAAACCAATCAGCATGTTCGAAGCGGTGGCATTTCAGTGCCAGATTTTCAACAGAAACAAACTGAGGTGACCGCAAACCCTGAGAATGATTCAGTACAAGGAATCTGCACACTTTGTGGTGAAACCTATCAGTTCAATTTACCAAGTCAATTAAGCGAGGCGCTCGTTGATTGCCCTCATTGTGGTGAAGAGAATCATTTTCGCCGTTGAAGGGTGTTTTTTGTAGCATGTTAGGGATGGTTTCTTGAAGCGGGAATCAATGAGACCTTTTGATGGCTGAGTCAACCGTTCGACTTCTTCATCCCGGAGTGATGACAAAAACCCCGGGTTATCGAACTGCATTGGCCTTGTTTTTGCTTATGCTTGTTCCAATTTTTCAGCCTGTAGATGCTGATTTATCAGCCTCAAAAGATGATTTCGGTATTCTTGATGCTATGGTAGAGGCAAACGAACAGCGCACTGATTCTGAAGAGGATTTGATTGCCAACCAGCAAGCAGAAAGTGTGCTTGATGCCATCCGAGCCAAAGGACGAGAAATATCAGGTGGAGATGCGATTCTAGCAACTGATGGTGTCATGGGAAAAATGGCTGTAAGGGATTCACAAGCGCCAGAACCTAACCATCCTCGCCCCTATGAAATGTTAAGCAATACATCAACCCACCCACCTGATTGGCCTGATGATTTATTGGGTACATTGTTTTCACCTCCTCCATCTTTCAATGATCCTCTTGCTGTCGGTATAAACACCTATGCTCTGTATATTAATTACTCAGCGAGGAACAATGGCCCCAAGTACGAAGCTTGGGATTATGGAACATTTACAGGGGATTTACTTTCTTTAGATAATTTAGATCTCACTGTAAGTGGACTTGAGTTGGAAAATTCTGAACCCGGGATGAACAATATCGATTTAGATGGTGATGGCAAGGCAGATGTAGCAATTGGTCTTACAATCCTTGGTATCGGGGAGTTTGGAGAAGGTTTCGGGCTCGAGTTAAACGGCCCATTGCTTGAATCCATTTGGATTCGGCCTACTTTTCAATGGCGAGTTCACGCCCTAAATCCATCTGCTTCGTTGTGGGACACGATGGAGTCGATGGAGGTAACGATGATGAAAGGATTCGCTTACGATTTGGGTATACCTGGAAATACGCAAGGGGAATCCTATGCATTGATAGTAGATACGCGATTTAGCCAACCTCCTAACGAATTTGAAGTAAGAGTGGGACTCGATGAAATGGAACTTAGTGTAACCGGCACAGTAACTCTCACAGTCAATCAAATTCTCAATTTGGCATTGAGTGCAACGGGAATTGTGGACGGACTGGATGAATCAGATCTCGAAATTCTATCGGTTTCAGCTCCCTATTCAATCTTCATCAGAAATCCGGACCTTAACTCTGATAATAGACAAACAGACTGTGATGATGGTACTTCTCATTATGTACCATCTGTGCATCACAAACAAGAAAGTAGGGAGCACCGATGTTATTTCGGAGTAGGTGTTGGTTATGTTCACTTTAGTCCTGTAGACCCTCAAACAGACGAAAGGAATGTTCTTGAATTAGGGTACATGGACGTAGGAATTCATCCCATTGAAGGAAGTTACCGTTTGCCAAATGAAATTGATGTCGTTCTGAGAAATGATGGCAACCAGATTTCTGGAGAAAATTCCTATGACACGGTAGAACTTTTTTCGAATAGAGAAGCCGATGTGTGGTTTCATTATTTTGAAGACCGTTCGAATTATGCTGTATCGGAAAACAGAGTGGGGAATATCACTGACTCGAGTGGCTGGATTAGAGGCATGCCTGCAGGCACTCTTGCCTCTGACGAAATTGACGCAATCTTCACAATGATCGGAAGTGCCCCTAGCGATGCAAATTTTCCAGGCCAATTTCCCCAAAGATTATCACTGATTATCGCCATCAAGAATTATTCCTCTGATGAGACACCAAACGTCAATGATTCCTCCTTACCTGTCAATCCAACCGATGAACGTTGGAACAGTCTTATTTTGATAGCAGGAACCTCAAGAGTAGAATCCATTGTTTTCACCTCATCTTTTCAGCGATACGGTTACCAATCAGACCGTTCTTCAATGTCTCTGGAATTCTTGGACATTCCAGAAGTTTTGGTCATTTACGGAACATTTGAGTTGCCTAGCACCACAAGAAGCCGAGTGACCTTTGGAACAGCACCAGATTTAATCAGTGAATTTTTCGATAATATCATTCTAAACTTGGTTGAAATAATTCTTGATATTGGTACCATTATCAACGGGTTACCAGATGCAATTGTCGGAACAGCAGGTAATTCTGGAGGTGAAATAATTGTTCAGTGTTACAATCAAGTCAAGCAATCATTGCCAAGTGGTAGTACTCGGACGTCGATTGAAATAGGTACAGTTTCTGCAGCGTTATCGAGTAGTGATCATCCGATTTTACTCCTAGAAGACCACATAGTACTCGCTCAAAATGAGGAACAGCTACAGGTCCAAGGCCGTTATGGACTTGTAGACCCTTTGGTTCCTATTTCAATGAGTGTCCGGATAAGTAACATTTCAGGAGTCGGTTATTCTTACGATCAGTCTGATGACATCAGGTCTATTTCCCTCACAGGAAGCGATGCTGGCATCTTGACAATAGGCCACCTGCTTCATGAAACCGGAACCCTGGATGGAAGCCTCAAGCAATTTGCGATTATTTCAAATCGTCCAGCGAGCTTAGAAATCATTCAATCTGGGACCTCAATTGAATATCTTTCTAGTAGCAAAATCAATTCAATAACCTATTCTGGAGAAGGAGATGGACAATTTAATGCTCTTAGACTGATTGAATTAGGAGAGCAATTTTCGATTGATTTGGGAGAGACACTATCTTTTGTTTCAGTGGAACCTGTTTCCGCAATTGAGGTTCAAATTTCCAATGCCACAACGCCCCTCACCATGGATGGCGACCATGTTCGTTTTTGGGTAAATGAATCACTACAAGAAGCAAGTTTGAGTGCAAGAATCTCAAATATTACCGAAATTCACCAATATCCTCCACTCCAAGAAGGTGCCGATGGCTTGTTGGGAAATAACCGAATCGAAATGAAAAGAAGTGGTTCGAAACCTTTTGGAATTATCATTGATGATCAAACCCTCAGAGAAGACCCATTCCGTGGTCTATCAGGAATTGGTTCAATAGACCCCCTCCCCGCTAATTTAAGCTTCTCAGTACCCAATACGAATGACTCCGACATACTCAAAGTTCCTGATTTTGGGCAAGACAGTGGTATACTGGCTCTTTCATTCTTTCTTGGGGAACTCATAAATTTTGGTGGTTCAATCAATGATTTCGCCCTTGATCTCATGGTTGACTTAGGCGATGTAAGCAATGATCAGGAAAACATGACACTTGGCCTGAATATGGTGACTGATGAATCATTTGATCTCACACTAGACATGCACAAAGGGAACAATATTCAGAATGAGCCGAGGTGGGTACATGGTCTAAGTGGTGAATTTTTTGAAGCAACACAACTGTCTTTCAATTTTTCAAGGATGCCAACATTCACAGGGTCTGCTCGAGCAAATTGGGATAATATCATCGCTGATGCTCTTATTTCAGATGCCGAACTGGATGGTGCACTTGCAGCCATGAAACTTGCTGGTCTTAACCAATCAGAAATTCTCGTAGAGTATCTGCGGGATGGATTCATCACAGAATCCGAGAAGGTGGGCATTGATTTGGGATTGCTTGAAGAAAATGGTGTAACTTTTAACGATCGACGATCTTGGTGGGGAAAAATCTGGTTACCCAATTTGCCAGCAGGTCAAATTCAACTTGATTATGACTTTAGAATAACCGACGAAGTTCCTGAATTTGAAATTGGGGTATTGCTCGAAAATTATGTTCCTGCCCGCCCGATGTTTACAATTGAAATGAATGGTTTGCAAAGATCTGATCTATCGATGATTGTTCAAGGTCTTGACACAAGTCAAGCCCGGGATGTTAGCCTCAATGCAGTATACAACACTTCCACAGATGGTATTATCCCGCGATTTTCGATTGATATGGTCTATGATTTGGGAGAATCTGTTGAATTAATTGACATAAGGCAAGTAAGTCACGTAGAAAAGATAAGGACAGATATTGTTATGTTTGGCGTCCCACGCTCCGCTGAAATTTCAGCATCAATTGGTGACGTCCTCATTGCAGATCTTTTTGTACCAATCGAATACAGATTATCATCTAATTCCATCGACTCCTTATTCTTACAGCAATTACGATATGTTGAGGACCGATGGTGGCCTTCCACTGTATTCATGAGAGATTTGCCTTCTGAAATGCACTTGGCAGCTGAACCCTCAAATGTATTCAACATCAATGAAATTACGAGTTTCCAAGGTATGTTTACCCTCGATTACTCCTCGAACAGCGACCGTATGGATTTGTTCTTAGAAAGTAAAGGGAAATCTCAAAACGTGCAAGGAGACAATTTGATGATTGCTGAAAACCTTCCAGACCGGTTCCTTTTGGATACTACAGATGATTGGGGAGCTACTATCTCAGCTTCTGGAAAGGGTGTAGAGCGGATTTACATCAAGCGAACCAACGCTCCTGCAGTTCCCGGTGTAAATATGAAATCTGCAGAGATGATTGGTGAAAATCTGAAAGGTGTAACCATCCATATGCCGACGGTTTTTGGCGTACCTGTCGTGATTTTAGATGACATAACCTCAGGTCGAATCGTTGCCACTGCAGATGTAGATGTTGAGTTTGCAGGTGTTGAAATTGAAGGCCGAGGTGTTTTGATGGATGCTCAGTTTACAGGTATTATTCCAACTTCCTCGAGTATGGGGGTAAATGGAGTCGTGACTGATTTATCACTCATTGGCAGTTTAACCGGAGGGACGGTGAAAACAACCCATGTCATGGCCGGAGAACCTGTATCATCTGCGATTGCAACACTCTTAGCGACGGTGATTTCATGATATCTGATGAAACTCTCCAAGAAGAGGTATCGCAGACTGTAAAGGAATACGGAGAAAGATTTCAGGATTTCACTGAAAGTGTTCATCCCTGGAGAATCGCATTATCTGGGCTGTTGTTATTATTGTTTATCGGAGGTATTTTCGCAACATGGTATTGGGTCATACCTCGAGATTCTGTGACTGTTGAGACCGTCTATTTACAGCGTTCTGGACATGTAATGCTTGTAGAAGTTCACAATGAAGGAAGCCGGCCAATTACAAGTGTGGAACTATCGTTACAGTTTTTAGATAATGAAAGTGATGTATTAGATTCAATTGTGGTGAATATTGACACAATCCCCGCCCACACGAGTGTTTCTGGAGATGATCTGGAACTTGTCATGCTTGGTTATTCAATTTGGGACGAAAATTCCATTCGAATCGACTTGGATTGGGTGGATTATTCGGGAGTTCAACACTCTCGAAGTTGGAACCATGAAATTGGCGAATGGGCCTATGAAAAGTTTAGTGACTCTTCTTGATTAGAGGTGAAGTTGTGAAAAATCAGGTTCTTTACAAAGCTCTATTCATCAGTGCGTTGATGTTGATGCTTCCGCTTCTTTCTAATTCCTCTGATTGGAGTGTGAGCGATGAAGAAAACCATGTCACATTGGTTGAAAAAATTGAATTGAAAAATGCTGTAATGCACGAACTTTTTGGAGTTTTAGATGATGCTTTTGAGAACGAAGATAGGCCTCTGCTTGCAAATTCAAGAATTGGTGTCTACGACGCAGGAGGTTTATTGCTCAAGCAGGATATTCCAGATGAAGGATTGATTCCACGTCCAGATTTAGCCATGTTGTTGGTTGATAATTCACTTCAAATTCAAGACGTACGCTCATCTCTTGAACAAATACATGGACTTGAAGTTAGGGCGTATATATCCCCCTCAGGATTAATGGTTCAAGGTACAAAACATTCTCTTGAGCAGGGTGCTAAAGAAGCAGGAATTGAGGCGACCTTGCCAGTCCCGGTTGCGATGATGGTGGATGAATATTTGTGGTTTGAGCCCGCAGAAAAAATCAGATTAGAATCATGGAGAGGGGATGAACTTCTTCCCGGAGTAGGCTTGGTTGATAGTGAGGGTCATGTTTTACAACAGTCTCTTCAATATGTTTCAGCACAGTCACTCAAACAAGCCAATATTATCGATACTGGACGGATTTCAGGGATAGTTCATTCCCTATCGGTTTTTGATATTGCGCTAGAACCCAGTGTATCATGGATTCGAGCAGAACCAATGTTTACGATTGACAATAATTATGCGAGAAGCCACATGGCAATTACGGGCTCTTACAGCGTCCGATCACATTTTACCACAGATTTGGATGGCTCTGGACAAATTGTTGCTGTAGCGGATTCAGGCTTGGACGAAGATCATGGTGATTTTGGAACAAGAATCATTGAATCCAAAGACGTGATTGGTGATGGTTCGACTGCGGACACATGGTCTGGGCATGGTACACACGTGGCTTGCACAGTTTTGGGAGATGGAACCAGAGGTCCATATGCAGGAGTAGCACCAGCCGCAGAGTTGTATTTCCAGGCGATGGAAAATGATAATACTGGAAATTTTGTATCACCTTCACTCAATTATTTGTTCAATGATGCTTATGGAAAAGGGGCAAGGATTCATACAAATTCATGGGGATCTTCTCAGACTTCAGACCAAGGGAAATACACATCTGAATCTGAAGATGTAGATGATAGAGCGAATTATTATGATCGATTTTACAATAATGTCGAGGGCCTCAGTATTTTATTTGCATCAGGAAATGATGGTTCTGGTTCTGGAACCGTTAACTCTCCTGGTACTGCCAAAAATGCCATTACTGTAGGTAGCCACCTCAATCGAGGAGGTTCTGCACCAAACCTCATTTGGGATAGTTCGAGTAGAGGCCCTACCGATGATCAACGGATTAAACCCGACATCGTCGCTCCAGGTGCTTATGTTCGTTCGTGCAAAGCTCAAGAAGCCAACGATGTGGTTGGAACATGGGAGGATACGTACTATGTGGAATATTCAGGCACATCTATGGCCACTCCAAACGCAGCTGGTGCAGCAGCCTTGATTCGGGAATATATCCTTGAGATTGCAGAACGTCCTGCTCCTCAAGGTTCGTTAGTCAAGGCATTGCTCGTTTTGGGAGCAAGAGATGTTGGTGCCAGAGATATACCAAATAATGATGAAGGTTGGGGCAGGGTGGATCTCAAAGAATCATTAGCCCCAGGGAACGGAAGAGGAATCTGGGTTGATGATCGCTCGATTATGTCACACACTGGTCATTTGAAAAGTTACACATTTAATGTCACTGATTCTGGTCAACCCCTGAAAGCAGTACTTGCTTGGTCGGATGAGAGAGGTTCACGGTTTTCTACAAACCAATTGGTAAATAATCTAAATTTAGAGGTTGAAAAACCGGATGGAACTTTATACAAAGGAAACTATTTTTCCCAAGGTCGCTCCATTCAAGGTGGTGATTATGACGCAACAAACAACCTTGAAGTTGTGTTAATTGACAATGCTGAGAGCGGCATTTGGACCATTCGTGTCAAAGATGGCGGCCATGGAGGTTCGTATGCTCAACCATACGCCCTTGCTGTATCGGGGATGGGAGTTAATGATTTGAGACCAGATCCCGTTGTCTTGGAAGATTATTCAATTGATGTTGAGATTCCTCAGTTAGGTGACACGATAAGCATTCAGACGACGGTACAAAATTTCGGGAATGTAGAAGCGAAAAATGTGGAAATAAGTTTTGAGGTCGAAGGCAGTGAGATATCAAGTCAAACAGTAAATCTAAACCCGGGAGCTTCAAAGGTGTTAGAATGGGATTGGACTCCACTTTCAGATGGGAGTATTCCCGTTTCTTTTGTTGTTGATCCAGATAATTTGATCGAGGAGATATCTGAATCGAACAATCGTTTCAATACCTTGATCAACGTTACAACTCCAGGAATCAAAATAGAGTCCATACTTCCTTCGATTACGCTAGCGGATTCTGATGAAACGGTGACTTCATGGAATATTACATTGACAAATACTGCCTTAATTCCTACGAATGGTACGCTTGACGAGTTAGGAGTTATACGCAATGAAGATAATTCTGTCATGGACTGGTTTGTCGGAATCGACCGAACCGTATACGAATTGAATGGGTCAGCAACAGTTCCTCTATCAGTTACTCTTGTTCATCCAAAAAGTCCAGATCCAGGAACTTACATCATCCAATTACTTGGTCAAGATTTGGACAATGATATCGATTATCCATTCTCTTTGGAATTCGTCGTTCCACTTCTCACTAACCCGAGCCTGGAAACTTATTACGATTGGTTCCCCGTAAGTCCATTTGAGCCTACATCAATGAATTTCTTATTTCATAATGCTGCTAATGACCAAGCAGGGTATGATCTGTTTTTGACACCCGCATTGGGTTGGATGGTTGGTTTTGATGATTTATCTTCACAAGGAGGAGCCAATTCAGCCTCCACCGGTATGATGGCGAAAGGAGAAAAAATTCCAATAAACATCACCGTCATTCCTCCTCAAGTAACGTTAGTCGGTGGCACTGAACTGACATTTTTACTTACAGTTGTCACTCAATCTGAAGGTGGAGAGGAAATTGAAATTCCGATCTTCATGAAGGTAGAAGAAGTCTCTCAGATTGAGGTAATTTCGAGTACAAATTACGGCGATTTGTCAAAAGATTCAATTCTTTCACTGAATTTTTTAGTAGAAAATACGGGAAATATCGACTTGAATCTAAACCCTCAAATTATCATTCCCCCTGGTTGGGAAATGACTAATTCTGTCCCAACGTTTTCCTTGCCCTGGAGCGGGAATAACGAATTCCAATTGATTTTTCAGATTACTGATACAGCGACGTCTGGGGAAATTGAACTCATATTGAGCGATGGTTCTTTTTCTCACCGTTGGAATAAATCGGCGAATGTTCTTCAAACCGCTGAGGGTTCCATTTCCTTCGCACGATTAGAAATAGATGGGCAAAAATGGACAGAGATTATGGGTCCTGGAGCCCATCCTTCAAATAAAATTATGAATTTTTCTTGGGTTATATCCAATGATGCTACTACTCAATGGCATCCAACAGCGAGTATTGCTTCATCGGATGGAGTCATAGGTACGTGCTCAGAACTTCCTTCAATCGGGAAAAATCAAGAAGAAATACTGGTTTGTAATATTTTGATCGAGGAGGGTGTTTTAGCAAATTCGGAACCAGAATTTTCCCTTCGGTTGGTTGATGACAATGATGTTGTAACATCCTCATATTCCTTACTTGTCGAGGCGACTCGTGCCATCAGTTGGAGCATTCCTGACCAAACCTTTGAGGTAAACAAGGTTACCAACATTGACGTCGAAATCACCAATATTGGTTCCGTCCCACTTTCTCATCAAATACGGGCCATGCCTCCAGATGGATGGTCCCTCACTTTCACCGGAGATGGGGTTTTAGATATTCAACCCGGTGAGAGCCACATAGAAAAAATTCAGATTACGCCATCAAAAGAAGGCTCCGGTATGGTAAAAATTTGGTTGAGCTCAGGCCAAGAAGTATCGAATTTTGAGCATGAATTTTCTGTTTCAACAAATAACCTCAACTCAGATAGCATCTCATCCAGCGGGGATGGCAACTCGTTGATTGGAATCTCAATTTTTGTACTGATCATGATTGTTTTGACTTCATTGATTATCCTTCAGATTAAATCAAATAGGAATAATCCTCGTAATCATTCCGTTCAAGATTCATCATTTTCCAATCTTGGCCATCATCAGCCAAATATGCAGCACCAAAACCATCAGCAAATGCAACTCCAACACCCAGTGCATCAAGATTACAAGCACCCCTGACATCCCAAAATTAGCACTTTAAACGGTCATCCTTTTGTGTAGCGATTGTCACGGCTTACTATGCTGGCTAGAGATGGCGTGCAACCACCTGCCTTTGGGACGGCAGGAATATTGGCTGCCATAATCATTTTTAGCATCATTCCATATTCCTCTCATATCGTATCAGCAGATGCTTCACTTGCGGTAGAACTCATCCCATCAGCACAAGAAGCCAACCCTGGGGAATCAGCCGAATACACGGTGAGAGTTTACAATCAAGGTTCAGAAGCAGCTACCGTTTCTCTATCAGCAACTAACGACCAAGATTGTACCGGGTATTCCTCAAACATTGGCCAAATCAGCGGCCCTATTGAGGGAGGAAGTTACGAAGAGACCACTCTCACGGTAACTCTTTCACAAAATGCAGAGGGGTCATGTGACACCCTCGTCACCGCCACTGGCAATGAGCAATCATCACCTCCGCCTCCTGGGACGGCTGAAGCAACCGCTACAACCACGGCTGGAGATGGTTCTGGAAGTACGGTCTTTGGCGTGGATATCACCATGGATGCACCAGTCGAACAAACTTGGAACGGAGAAAATGAGAAAATGACGTGGTCAGCAGTTGTAGAAAACACGGGACAAACCGAGTCCACCATTTCGATTGAAGTCGATGAATCTGACGAGAGCGGTTGCTCTTCGACCATCGACTTTGATGAGGTGGATGTTGACCCATCCTCTGTATCTCTAGGCGCAAATGAAACTGAAACCATCACATTTACACTTGATATTCCTGAAGGACAGGAAGCTGACCGATACTGCTGGGAAGCAACTGCGACCGTCCAAGGAGGCGTCACGCCCGGTGAAGATGAAAACGTTTCAGATTCCGATTCATTTTCCCTCGTCGTTCCACCAATTCATGAGTGCGAATCCAGCTTGTCAAAAGCAAATTTATTTGCTAATCCTGACGAAACGGTAACCACGGTTGTTACCTTTGAGAATCTTGGAAATGAACCTTGGTCGGTCAGCATCGAATTCCAAGGAGTCAATGCCCAACATTGGGCTTCTGTTGACGGACCGAGTAGCGGTCAAATTCCTTACGATACCTCTGATGATACGATATCTTTCACGATTGAACTCACGCCAGATGATTCGGTAGAGGCGAATTCAGAAACGACCATTACAGTCTTAGGGAAAGATGGCTCCTCGCCCAAATGTGCTTCAGAACTCACACTCACTGTTGGCCAATCTTACGGAGGTACAATGTCACTGTCAACAAGGGCTCCTCCTCCTGTTAATCCAGGCGAATCAGTTGAAGTACAGGTGACAGTAGTAAACAACGGAAATGGACCTGATGTATTCAGATTGACTGCATCTTCTCCGCCAGTTGGTTGGTCTGCCACGCTTAGTGACTCAACCATTAGCACATCATCCCGGTTCTCAGGCAGCAAAGAAGGAACAGCAGATTTGACGGTATCCTTGCCTGATAACGCCCTTGCCACCGACGTAGTCGTCATTACAATCTCCATGTTATCCCAAGATGGTGGCGAAGTCTATGCAACTGAAGATTTAGAAATTTCAGTCGTTGCAACCTACGGAATGATTGCTGATGTGAAATTATCCGAACAAGAGGGAAGACCGGGCACTGAAGTGATGTTCCCAATTGAAGTAACAAATACAGGTAACAAAGAAGATCTGTTCCAATTTAGTGTCATCGCTCATACTCAAGTAGCAAACCCTTGGGAGTCATATTTTCAATACAATGGTCAAACATTAACTTCGCCTTACCGAATTAGCATCCCTCCCTCAGAACAGCCAATAACAGTGAATCTGGTTGTTGTTATTGATGAGAATGCGGAAAGACAACAATCGGATGTGCTTACTGTTCGGGTGAGGAATTACAACGATCCATGTACTACAGAGAATTGTGATATCGAAGAATTCGATATTACAGCAACCATGGAAAACAAGATGCTTGCCGTTGACTTAAGGCTTGAAGATGGCGGTTCGGATGGCTTATCCGGATTGGCTCAACTTCCTCCAGGAGAGACACAAACCTACGTGGTTTGGGTGGAAAATATTGGAGATACAGACACGGACATGGTCTTTGAAATCAATGGCCTAGAGGGCATTGCAACAAGGCAGATGTATTATCAAGGTTCCATCTTTGATGGTGAGATAAACGTTCCAATTGGCTGGGGAATCTGGAATTTTAGCAGTGGCGATTTTGAGCAGACTCCAGAAGGGATTCCACACACTAAATCTTCAAAGAACAAAGCGCAGGAACTTATGATTGAATTAGATCTCGTTTCAGACAATTATGAAGCACGGCCTTTACAGCTTAAATTCGAACTCGTCCTTACTGTTTCAGAAGGTGCTGAAAATGGCGATGGCGGTTTGCTTGAAATCTATGGTATTGTGACCAAGAATGCTTCGAATAGAGATGCAAGATTGCAGATAAGTTTGAGTGTTCAGACCATACACTCGATCGAATTATTCACAGAAGATGCCTTGTCACAGGAGATCATATTAAACAAATTAAGAAGCAGCCATTCCTTCGATTTGATGCTTACAAACAGCGGAAATACCGATTCAGATGTTCGCATTTTTGCCAGTGAGGGTTTACGTGGTTGGACAGTAGTAATTTCACCAAACGGAATCAGTGATTGTGAAACGAATAACTCAGAATTAATCTGCACCATAGAAAGAGGCACATCACTCAATCTAACAATCAAGGCGCGTTCCCCTGTTGACGCTGTTGTTTCTGACACCTTCTTGTTTACCGTATCTGCCGAACCCGTGGATACAGGCTTGATTGGGCGTCAAAACATTGAGTTCGAAGTAAACGGTGTAATTGAAGAAAGTCTACTTTCGAGTATGGTAAATACACAAACACTTGCAGGGATTGGCGGTCTTGTGTTTTTGGGATTGCTCTATCTATTTATGAGAAGGAAATAATAGATTATTTTCAAATCATTGAGGCAATGAAATAGTTAGGGATTTGAACAACCCTTATGGACGGTTGATGGGTGGATTGAATTAGGCGTCAATACGCTCACAGGTGGACTTCGTGACCGGTGCAGATTCAGTGACTGGAGCATACCTTGCTGTTGCCCTCATGACACTGATAGGAATCGCTGTACCTCTCGGTGCTTTTGTCACTTCATGGTTCCTTAGACCAAGAACAGATAGGTCTCAAAGTCACATTACCAAATCTTGGCTACTAGAAGGGTATGAAACAGATCATAGTTTGTATCCCCGAAGATTATCAACCTATGAATGTGGATCGGAGCCAATTGGCGATGCCATGATTCAATTCCATTTCCAGTACTATTGGTATGCAATCATTTTCTTGGTTTTTGATGTTGCATTTATGTTCATGGCTCTTGCTGGTATGGTTGTAAGCGATGCGAGCTCAACACAAACTTACGTCACCGTAGAAGATGCCAAGACAGCACTTTTGGTATTGACTGCGTTTTTCTTCATCATGACGGCCGGAGTATGGCACGTTTTTCGAAAGAGAGGTCGTATTTACATCTGAGGTGAGTAGGTGGAAGAAGGACAGAATTACACATCATTTAACAGCCGTTCGCTCGTCGAAATGGTTGGAAACGTGACCGATGAAGCGCTCAAGGCAACAAAAATCAAACAATTCTTGAGCGTCCTAGCAGGTCGTTTTTTCAATTGGACAGGACGCAAATCACTTTTCACTTTGCACTTGGGAATCAAGTGCTGTGCAATCGAAATGGCAGCATCGGCAATTCCGCGATTTGATGCTGAAAGGTTTGGGGTAATCTTCCGTTCCTCGCCCAGACAGTCAGACGTGTTGCTCGTGAACGGACCTATTTCGAAGAAATTTGCAGACCCAATCGTTCGACTTTGGGAACAAATGCCCGAACCAAAATATTGCATTGCTATGGGCGAGTGCGCAATATCGGGTGGTCCATATTTTCAATCGTATAACATTCTTGAAGGCGTAGATACCGTCATACCAGTCGATGTTTATATTCCTGGATGCCCGCCTCGTCCCGAAGCATTGATTGATGGTTTTGGAAAACTACGTGAGAAAATCATCAGAATTGGTGGCGTCACTTCAGCTGAGAGAGAGCAAGATAAGCCAATTATTGTCGGAGATGAGTAAATGGGTATGAAAATCTCCGTAGAGCAGAGCGTAGAGGCTGCTGAACTTCGTTCCAAAGCAGTGAATGAGCGCTTTTCCGGAACCGGAATCATCGCTGAAACTGTTCTCCATGCAGATGGAGTAATCGGCAACAGGGGGAGGAAGGGTTACGCCTTTATTCGAGTCAACGCCCCTCCTCAGCATTGGGTCGCACTTGCGAAATGGCTCAAGTTTGATCAGAAAGTAAATCATTGCTCGATGATTACTGGGACTCACTTTCCGGATGGAACTCCAGAACGAGGATGGGAGGTCGTAGCCCACCTCATGGCCTTGCCAATCAAGAATGTACGTCCAAATAGTTGCACAAAATATAATCCTGAATCCATGGACATAGCAGAAATACCCTCTGAATATGAAGTAATTATTTCATTACCTCAAGGTGAAAAACCATCCGTTCCAAGTGTTCAAAGCGTTTGGGCAGGTGCTGATTGGAATGAAAAAGAGACTTGGGATTTGGTTGGAATTCAGTTTTCTGGACATGAGAATATGTTCCGAGTATTGAATCCACATGACTCTCCTCCCGATTTCCATCCATTGCAAAAACAACATAAAATCAGATATCATGATTTCAATGAAATGTATGATGATCCTCAAGGATTTTTGAGAAAACCGGCAGACGAGGGCCGGGTAAAATAGGTGATATTATGGCACAAATGTGGATTACGATGGGCCCTCAACATCCTATGACTCACGGATTGTGGACACTTAGAGTAAAAGTCGATGGAGAAACAGTAGTTGACGCTAAGGCTGAGTTGGGATACATTCACCGAGGCGTTGAGAAAATTTGTGAGTCAAGAGAATTTCTTCAAATCACGCCTTATTGCGATCGTCTGTGTTATGTTAGTGCTATGACTTGGTCAAATTCTTACATCTATGCTGCAGAAGATTTGCTTGAAGTTGAGGTGCCAGAGCGTGCAGAATACATCCGTTTGATTTCGGCCGAATGCCAAAGAATCGCAAGCCACCTTATGTGGCTTGGAGCATATGGGCCTGATGTTGGTAACTTGACCATCATGACTTGGGCACTCCGTGAGAGAGAGATGTTCTTGGACTTACTTCAAGAATTAGGTGGATCTAGAATGCACTACAATTATCCAAGAATTGGTGGCGTGAAGAGAGACATCCCAGTAGGATTCGCCGATCGTCTCAAAGCAAAGGTCCAAATGTTTGAGAAGCGGATTGATGAGTATGAGATGCTTCTCGATGAGTCAACCATCTTCCTAGTAAGGTTGCAAGGTGTTGGATATGCTACGGCTGAAGACATGATCGACCACGGAGTGACCGGTCCAAACATTCGTGCTGCTGGAGTAAATTACGATGTCAGGTGGGCGCATCCATACTCTGTCTATGATGAGGTGGATTGGGAGCCAGCAGTTGAGAAACCGACTTCTGTAAAGGGTGCAGATTGCTACGATCGCTATCGTGCCAGAATGTTTGAGATGCGCCAATGCTGTCGAATGATTCTTGATGCTATTGACAAGATTCCTGGCGGAGCAAACACTCATTATGCAAATGATGATGAAATGATACTAGCAAAAGCACCAACTCGTGCCCCAGAAGGAGCCACTGGCTTCAGCAATTATGAATGCACACGTGGCTCATCTCAATTTTATATTCAAGGTGGAGGCGAAGGAAGAGGAAAGATGCCATACAGGTTGTCTATCCGTTCTCCTATGTTTATCACCATCCCATACGTTGCAAAAACAATGATTGGCTACAAAGTTGCAGATATACCTGCGATCATGGGAAGTTTTGACCCGTGTATAGGTGAAACGGACCGGTGATTTCATGGACGATTTTTTGCAATTACGAACTTGGGTTTTTGATGGTCTTGAATCGATCATGAACAGCCTACTTGAAGGAACAGCGCTGGAATCAAGTGCCGTAAACATCGCATTCTTCATTGCAACTTTGATTACATCACTTACTGGTTTTGCGCTCATTATGCTTTCAATGTTCATGATTTTGTGGCTTGAAAGAAAGGTACTGGGCCGATTAATGGATCGCCGTGGTGCAATGACTTCACTGCGCTCGCTTTGGGTTGGTGAAAATGGTGTTACTGCAGGAGAATGGTGGCGCAAATTACCATTCGGCTTGGGAAGCCCTGTAGGTGCTTTGGTTGGTTGGTTAAACAAAACGGCCGGAAATAGAGACCCAAAACACCCAACGGTGGACAGAGTCAACAACAGGTCTTGGTATGGGTACGCCATTCTACCAGGCTTCGTTCAAAACATTGCAGATGGATTGAAATTTCTTATAAAAGAACACATGGTTCCAACAAGGGCAGATAAGCTAATTTTCGAACTTGCCCCATTCCTTGTCATTTCTTCAACCGTTCTCATCCTAGGTATGATACCACTTTCAAGTGGCATATATGGAGCAAATCCAGAACTTTCGGTTCTATTCGCATTTGCGATTTTCGGCATTGCTCCTCTGGGTGTGTTTTTCGCTGGATGGGCGAGTAACAACAAATATACTTTGATTGGAGGCATCCGCTCAGCAGCTCAGTTAACTGCTTATGAAATACCGATGCTGATGACGATCTTGGCTGTCTGCGTAATGGCAGGTTCATTCAACTTTGTTGAGATTGTTCACTTCCAGCACTCATCAGGATCTTGGTTCTTGTTTTTGATGCCTCTTGGAGGCGTTTTGTTCCTCATCTCAATGATCGCTGAAGTAGAAAGGATACCATTCGATATGCCCGAAGCAGAAGCAGAATTGGTTGAAGGCTGGTGGACAGAATACGGAGGTATGCGATGGGGGCTTCTCTTCGCTGCTGAATACATGAGGACCTACGCAGCCTGCATTCTTTTCGCACTGTTCTTCATGGGAGGATGGCATGCTCCGTTTGCAGGATTAATCGGGGGCATTCCTTACCTTGGTGCGGCTTATCTTTTGATTCCAGGAATTGTCTGGACATTATTGAAGGCTTGGTTCATATTTGTGGTTGTTTTTGTTTGGGCAAGAGCAGCTTTACCGAGAATAAGAACCGATCAAATCCTCGAATTTGGATGGAGGATGTTGCTTCCGCTTTCGATTTTACAACTTGCCTTAGCCATGATTTACCGCCTGTATCTCTTTGATGCTTCAGCGGTTTCTGATACCATTGAAGGTGGTTGGGCTTGGGACATGTATGGCATTCCATTCGGCGTACCTCTCGCTACAACTTTGATTTCTCTCATCATCTTCTTTATCTATCTTAATGACGAAGATAAGAGCACAAATACAGAGCGAATATTCCATGTACGAACGCTTGAACCCGCTGGAAAGCACGTAGCGGGTACTGATTGAGGTGAATACAATGCCAGCACATCCTAAAGCAAAACCCAACTTTCGAAATCTGTTTTGGTATCCGTTTAAGATGACAATGGTCACGGCATTGAGGACCTTTCCATTCATAGGGAAGCGATTCAGTTGGGGATATCACAACAAGATACATCCAGAAGTAATGGACGAGCCTTCAAGCGTCAGATCATCTGACTCCAAATGGAATACTCCAAGTAAGCACGAATACACTGCCGACAGAGAAGGTTCGGACCTAACGCCTACTATTTGGAAACCTCAAACAATTCTCTATCCTTACGAGCGTCTGGAAGACATGGAGCCTTGGTTATTCGTTCCAGGTCAGTATAACGGCAGAATTGGTGTCATTTGGGAAACTTGTACGGCATGCAAAATGTGCGTTAATGTATGTCCAAACGACTGTTTGCACATGACGACAGAACTGCGAGTTGATGTTTTGGATTCCGCTGAGGGCGACTGGGAAGGATACGGAGCTGAACTGGAAGTTGGACGACCAGCAGCGGTATCAATTGGAGATATTGCGCAGGCTTCTGAAGATTTTGAACTTGTGACTGCCCATGAAGCGCCTCCAGAAACCTGGAGGTATGGAGAAATCCTCGATCTTGGAGGAGATTCAGCACGCATTCGATGGAATGATTCCGGCGATGAGAGTATGGTTCCTCTCGAAGATTTGTATCCAGCAGATGATCAGATTGTGAGTGGGAGAATCGATATCGGCCGATGTATGTTTTGCGGTCTTTGTATGGAGGCGTGCAGTTTCACTTCCTTTTTCATGACCAATGAATATGATGGCATGTCTGGATTCACAAGAGAAGACTTGTGGTTTGATGCCTCAAGAACAAGAGTTCTGCCGGGCGTACACCAAGAGGCTGTGGATGCTGAACTTGCAAAGCGTGCAAGCAAGGAAAGGGACAAGAGAGCCAAGAAAGCAGCTAAGAAAGCTGCAGCAGGAGAGGCTTGAAATGGCTATCTTGGGCATTGACCTTTCCACTTTGGATTTGGCGTCTATAACAGAAAATATCTTCTTTTTTATCCTTGCATCGATTGTAATCGGAGGTGCATTGGGACTCATCTATGCCCAGAGAGTGGCGCACTCCATGATGGCTCTGATTTTTTGCTTCATGGGAGTGGCCGGGATTTTTATTCTCATGAGTGCAGAGTTTATCGCGGTAATTCAAATTTTAGTTTATCTTGCAAGTGTAATGCTGGTGGTACTTTTCGGCATCATGCTAACACGAAGACAAATTCTCGAGGAGGACTTTGAATGAGGATGATGTCAGCCTTTTCTCGCTTTGGCTTACTCTTTCTTGGTTTTGTCCTACTTTCAGTAGTCTCTGCTGACGAAGTCTGGGAGAACCCTTCATCAGAATCTCTCAATACAAACCATCTTGCAGTGGACATTCTTGGAGACTGGGGCATGCCGCTTCTTTTTGTTGGCATGTTGATGGCAATGGCCATGATTGGAGCTGCATATCTCGTAAGGGATGAACGCATTGAAAATCTAGAGTGGGAATCAAAAGGAGGTCGAGATAATGATTGATCCTGCATGGATTTCCGGTCTTTCTGTCATTCTCTTTATCCTCGGATTGTGGGGGGCTTTCACAAGAAAAAATGCCATTGTTGTTTTGATGTGCTTGGAGTTGATACTTAATGCCGTGAATCTACAATTTGTTGCAGCAGCAGTTCATCACGGCGATGCATCTGGCTGGGTCTATGCTGTATTTGCTATCGCAATTGCGGCTGCTGAAGTTGCCATTGGATTAGCCATTTTTCTTTCTATGTATGGTAAGCATGAGACAATTTCACTCGATGAGGTGAACTTGCTCAAACATTGAGGTGTGAATGATGGCGACAGGAATTATTGAAAGCGCAATCTGGATACCTCTTATGCCAATTTTGGCATTTCCAGTCATACTGTTTTTGGGTCACATGCTCAATGGATTGCCCCAGTGGAAAAACGGGGCAAAAGAAGGAGGCATAATCGCCCTTGTGGTCATGTTTGCCAGTCTTATCCTTTCGATTTGGGTAATTATCGAACATTTGAATCATGTTGGGGCTGCCAGCGTATTTACCTGGGCAACCAGTGCATGGTGGGATGGTCAGACCTCGGTCATGGAAACCAGAGTGTTTGGAGTTGGCATTTACATTGATCACATTACAGTTATGCTCTTATTTGTTGCAAGTTTCCTTTGTTTTCTCATCAACATATTTAGCATAGGATACATGAATACAGATCCCGTAAATGATAACCGCAATCATCGCTTCTATGCAGAATTTGTACTGTTTTGTGCGGGCATGCTCGGGATGGTTCTTGCAGATTCCTTCCTATGGCTGTTTATTTTCTGGGAATTGATGGGTCTTTGCTCTTATCTCTTAATCGGCTTCTACTACGAGAGAGAAAGCGCTGCCTATGCAGCGAAAAAAGCCTTTTTGACCACAAGAGTTGGTGATGTATTCTTAGTCATTGGACTTGTCATGCTTTGGGATTTGTTTGGAAGTTTAGACTTTGCAGTTGTATTCGATGCGGATGCAATTAGGGCAGTTGATTCTGGAACTCTCCAATTAGCCTGTGGAATGATGTTTATTGGAGCAGTTGGAAAATCTGCACAATTCCCCTTACACGTTTGGTTACCTGATGCAATGGAAGGTCCGACCCCGGTGTCTGCACTTATTCACGCTGCGACCATGGTAAATGCTGGATTATATCTCGTTGCAAGGATGTTCCCATTCTTTGCTGCTACAGAAGTTGGTTCAATGGCAACTCTGGCGATAATTATCGCCATAATCGGTGGCGTTACAGCCTGTATGGCCGCTTTAATCGCTTTTGTACAGAATGATTTGAAGAAAGTTCTTGCTTATTCAACAATGAGTCAATTGGCTTACATCTTTACCGGCCTGGGGGCTGCTTTGTGGCTTGTAAACAATGGTTATGATACCTTGGCTAAGGTTGCATTTGGAGCGGCTTTATTCCATTTGTTCAATCACGCCATGGCAAAAGGGATGTTGTTCATGGCCAGTGGTTCTGTGATACATGAAATGCATCATGCACATCACGAAGTACATCACCATGACCATGATGATGGGCATCACGAGGATGAAGGCGAACATCATGACGATCACTTTGATGCTCAATCCATGGAAAACATGGGTGGCCTTGCGAGTCGCATGCCAATCACAGCTACTGCAATGCTCGTCGGTAGTGCTTCAATTATTGGCATTCCTCTTATCGGAGGATTTTGGTCAAAAGAAGGTATCATCGCCAATGCTTGGAAAGTTGCTTTGAAAGAGCCAATTTTCTTCATACCAGCCATTCTGGTTTTGTTGACTGCAGCGATGACTGGCTTTTACATGTCACGTATGTGGTTTATGACCTTTGCAGGTAAACCAAAGACAGAGGTTGCATCAAAAGTCCACGAACAGACTTCATGGATTCCAATTCCGTTGGTCATTCTAACATTCATGACATTGGGCGGTTTAGTATTTGCAGGACTTCACGTCACAGACTGGTTGGGCAATCCAACCGGCGGCCATTTCGCCAATTTCTTTGGTGAAAAAGGAATCATGTATGAGTTAGGGCACATCTTTGCTAACCATGATTTATTCCTCTTTGGTTTGACTTATGTGACCATTATTCTCTCTTCGGTTGTAGGACCAATGATTGCAATGGCGCTCTATGGAGGCCAATTGGATGATGGCCAGCGTTCGAAGCCATGGATTCAATGGGTTGTAACTTTGAGCGGCAAGGTAAAGTCTCGTTTCGGGTTTGACAACAAAGCATTTGCAAACAGCGGATTAGCAAGAAGTTTAGAGCAAAGACTACACTTCGACCGATGGTATGATGCATTTTGCTTGAAAATCATTGTTGGTCTCTCTAATTTCGCTGCTATTTTCGACAAGAAGGTCATCGATGGGGCGATAAAAACAGTGGAATCTACCTCTCAGGCCACTTCAAAGAGGGTACGCGCCCTCACAACAGGATCGGCGAGAGATTACATCATGATGGCCGCTTTGGGAACTATTTCCATATTCATTCTATTGTGGGGTGTGATCTGATGTCAGATACAGCAGCCGTACGAATCAATGAAAAAGAATTCATTCTTGTTGGTGTCTTTCTGGTATTTACAGCCATACTTGCGGCGTTTTTCCCCAACATGGCAACTACGAATGAAAGCGGTGAGATTGATTACATTTCCATCCCACTTGTAGGATTCCCTATCATGGCTTCGCTTATTCTTTTGGCGTTTGCAAGCCAAGAGAAATCAAGCAGGATGCATAAACTAAATGCTTCAGTAAGATTGGCTACGCTTGCTTTTTCTTTCATCCCGTTCGCCGTTGCTACGGCTTTATTCTTTGATTGGCTCGTGGTTATCGATTGGAATAATATCGGTTACAATAGTTACGCGATTCGTCAACAATACACATGGATCAATAGCATTGGAGTTTCATGGCATGTAGGTCTTGATGGGTTATCATTCCCGATG